>FWPV01014177.1_pt1 | contig 11767 bp, 15 predicted proteins | sample 2228371 | NCBI WGS metagenome assembly FWPV01 (sample SAMEA103939776, study PRJEB20133) | metagenome | reverse complement strand
TTTAATTAATTTTTATTATCTTTGCACTAAAAAAGAAAAGATTGGTACTACTACAAAATAAACAGATAACCCGTATTGAAAATAATTGATAACTTTGATCAGCCATTATGTTTCCTTAATAATCGGGATAAATTAATGACCTGGCAAGGCGTATTAATTTGACAATAATAATAGTGATTGTTTTAACTTTTTATTGAAAATCAAAATGACCGATAATAAGCTACTTATAGAAAAAATAACCGCACTGAAGCAAGAAAAGAATGCCATAATACTGGCTCATTACTATCAGGAGGCTGAAATACAGGATATTGCTGATTTTATTGGCGATAGCCTTGATTTGTCGCGGAAATCAGCGGCCACCGATGCCGGTATTATTGTTTTTGCAGGTGTACATTTTATGGCTGAAACAGCTAAAATATTATCTCCCGGGAAAAAAGTTTTACTGCCCGACCTTAATGCAGGATGTTCATTGGCTGAATCATGTCCGGCGGCCGATTTTAAAAAATTCCGCGAACAGTATCCCGGCCATATTGTTGTATCCTATGTAAATACAACCGCCGAAATTAAAGCACTTACAGACATTACATGCACTTCAACGAATGCATTGCAGATAATTAATAGCATTCCCGTGAGCCAGCCGATTATTTTTGCCCCCGACCGGAATCTTGGAAATTATATTAACAGCATTACCGGAAGAAATATGGTATTGTGGAATGGCGCATGCCATGTGCACGAAGAGTTTTCACTTGAAAAAATTGTTGAACTCAAAGGAAAATATCCTCAATCAAAACTTATTGCACATCCCGAATGTCCGCAGCCTATAAGAATTCTTGCCGATTTCATAGGCTCTACCTCTGCACTGCTCAAATTCACTGAAGAAGATAATGGCAAAGAATATATAGTGGCCACTGAATCGGGAATTCTTCATCAGATGCGTAAAAGAAACCCCGGTAAAATATTTATCCCCGCACCACCGGTTGATTCAACATGCGGATGCAATAACTGCAAATACATGAAAATGCATAACCTTCAGAAAATTTATGAAAGCCTTCGCGATGAAAAATATGAGATAACTCTTCCAGCCGATCTGATTGAGAAAGCTAAAAAACCTATTCAAAAAATGCTGGAATTATCTGCGTAAACTGGTAACATTCTGTTATGCCATCAAACAAATATTAATCTTATGCAAGCCCGGCTAAATAACCAACCTGCAAAATCTCTAAGCTTATCCGATTCTGCCAGTGAACAACTGACATTGTTTTGCCGGTTTTTATACTCCCTGCCCTATTATGCATTGTTACTCGATGAAAATCTGAAAATTGTAGAATCAAATGCCCGTTACCTCAGTGATATAGAGTCAATCACTGTCGCAGAACTTTTTGGCAAAGGGCCTGGTGATATGCTGCTATGTGAAAATGCTTTGGTTAATGGTTGCGGTAATTCACCAAACTGCCGCAATTGCGATATTAATAATGCCATTTCAGAATGCAGGCGTCATAATTCAGCCGTATCTAAAGTATGTAAAATAATCTCAAGAACGGATAATTTTATTAAAGCACATGAATTTATGGCAAGGTGTTCGCCGTTATTTTTTGCAGATAAAAGATTTTTTCTTCTGATCCTTGTTGATATTACAGCTGAAAGCAGGAAACAAAGCATGGAAAAAATATTTTTCCATGATGTACTGAATATGATTAACGGATTATCCGGTATAGTGCAATGTATGAATGCCGATATGAGCAAGGCCGAATGGAACGAATATTATTCAATGCTCAGAAATATTACCTCCCGCTTACTTGAAACCATTGTTACACAACGTGATTTAGTGTATGCTGAAAACAAAGAACTAAAGGTTAGCTTCAGATGGGTTTCAGTAAGGGAAATTATTGATTCAGTGATGGCAAATTCTTTATTTAGTACTGATGACAACGCACAAATCAGTGTCAGTATTGAAGACAATGATTTTATGATACATACTGACCCTGTTTTATTAATGCGTGTACTTGTAAATATGTTAAAAAATGCCCTTGAAGCAAAGAATAATAGTCCGGTTATAACCCTTGGCTGTTCAAATACCGGAAACAAAGTTGCATTTTTTGTGCATAACTATGCCTATATTTCCCATAGTCAGGCGAAAAATGTGTTCCAACCCATGTGGTCAACAAAGGACCATAACAGAGGTCTTGGAACATACAGCATCAGGCTAATCGGTGAATATTACCTTAAAGGAAAAGTATATTTTGATTCTTTCCCTGACCAGGGAACCACATTTACGATTGAATTACCTGTAAACATTAATACTATTAAATTATGAGCGAATTAATCAATAATTCCGAATACAGAAAAATCAAACTGAAGGAACTCATCCTGAAGCTTCATAAGGGAGAGGATCCCGGGAAAGTCAGACAGGAACTGATTGAAACGCTTCAGCAGATACCCTACGGCGAGGTAGTGGAGGTTGAACAGGAACTGATAGCAGACGGTTTGCCCGAAAGTGAGGTATTGCGTCTTTGTGACATACACGGTGAAGTACTTGAAGGACATATTGACCAGAGCGGAGCAAAGCCGATACCTCAGGGGCATCCGGTTGATGTCTTTAAAAACGAAAATGCCGAACTGAAAAAAATTATTGACAAAACGCTGAATCTGCTCGGTTCTTTGGGAAAAGTGGCAGATGAAAATTTCAGAAATTTCGCGCTTCAATTGTTATCTTTCTTCAACGAATTACTTGATGTTGATAAACATTACAAACGAAAAGAATATCTTTTATTTCCATACCTTGAAAAAAAAGATATTACAGGCCCGCCAAAGGTAATGTGGGGCAAACATGATGAAATAAGAGAACAACTGAAAGGTTGCACTGAATTACTGCAGTCTGAAAGGTTAACCAAAACAGACCTTGCTGATGCATTGGATATTCTTTTTCTGCCTGCCCTGAAGGCAATGGATGACATGATAAAAAAAGAAGAAGAGATCCTCTTTCCGATGTGTATGTATTTTTTTGAAATCAAAACGTACACTATTTTGAATTCAAAAATAACAGATAAATGTACATATTGTTTTCAAATTAATTGTAAAGTACAGTTATACCTTTAAATATATCCATGAGCATGATGAAGCCTTTTTTAGTATATAGGCTTAACGAGACAAATTGATGAAAATAGCTATTATTTACAACGGATAATGTAACTTGATTTATCGTCAATGCGGATGCTGACTTGTTATATTCCGTTTGAATAGCTAATGAGGCAAAACTTTTGCCATGAATAACATTATTTAAAGAAATAGATAACGCTGTTATCTTTAGAGTATTGATCGATTTACTATATGCGCTATCTAATGCTAATGATGCAGAATGAATAACCATATCTTAAAATTTAATAATGGGAATTATCTAATCATAATCCGGATTTATGGATAATATGGTTATACGTAGCATTACCCAAGCTGCATTAATAGGGAATTTAATTCTATTGATGTTTTCAGAACTGTAAAATTCGGGATGGGCATTAGTTAAAATCTTGCCATCGGAACCTATATCAATGGCCCCGTTTGCCACATTGCCAACGCGCAGACATCTCAACCCTGTGTATTTTGTAGGGTCTGTAGGGTCTTGCGGTCTCGAAAGCAAACTGGCATAAATCCATGGGTATGAATTATCATTTGTAATGAAATCGGCTGGCAAAACGCCCGATTCACATACTTTGCACTGAACATTACTCCAAATGCTTGGATGCAACATAGGGTATAGGTACACATTACCTGAACCCGATTTTGTACATTGCGAAGTGCTGTCGTCGGCCATAAGTACGGTATTATTTAAGTATGCCACCCCTTTGTAAACGGCAGCAGATTCTATATCTGCTTTAACAAGATAGCATTTACCAGATTCCAATGATGTTCCATCTGTTATGACAATACGATTGTTTTCGCTCAAATCAATATTATCAGTGCGACCGTTAATGAAAAAGCCAGTTGTATCAGGAAATAACGAAATATTGAACCCGTTAAATTGTGTTCCAAACGGAAGGGGCATTGGCTTGCTATACAAAACAGCACCATTGAAATTAGCAGTTGGTATTATTCCGCCATTTACAATTTCAAGATTATCAGTATCCTTAACTTCTATTTCAAAGGGCGATGTTGTTAAATCTTCTGTTCTTTTGAATTCTATTTTAATGGCTGGAGGTAGAGGTCCTATATGTTTACCATGTTTCATAAAACATGCAGGCTGTGCATCACTGGTGCCATAAATCAATGAAAAATCGTAATTAGTACCTGTTTCCTCATTGTCGGGACAATTGAATATACGATTATTGGTAAACTTACAATTATTTAATGAAACTTTTTTGTATCCACTTGCCTCCGTGCCGTTGTTAAGCCAGTCAGTAATTACCGCTATCTTTTCTTCAGGAGTCATTGTGTCGCTGTCAATCCGTTCATCTCCGGAATTATCGGCCTTGCGTTTCCAAAAAGTACAATTTAAGCGAAACAAACAAGTATTATATGTTTGAGTATAGCTTTGGTTAGTATCAAGATAAATTCTGCAATTATCATATATGTTATAATAAAAGTTTGTTGATGAAGAACCACGTTGATTTGATGGATAATCTATAAAAGAACAATTTGAAAATGAATAAGAACATATAGAAAGGGATAATAATTCTTTATTTTTAAAACCCTTGAATACACAATAAGAAGTGGCAGATAATGCATTTATAGCATATATAAGCATTGAATATTCCAAATTTATGTAAGAAAAACTTGTATTCGTGCTTGCTCTCAATAATATTATCCCTTCAGTGATATTTGAATAAAAAGATACATTAATTAAATGATATATAAACTGCCCGTCATAAATCAAATCTCCAAATGCATCAGCTAAAATATATTTACTTCGTCCATTTGTAATATTTTCAGAAAAATAGCCTCGTGCGACTATATAAGTTTTATTGTTGACATAAGCCCATTCAATTGCCTTGTTAAGTGTCTGGAAAGGGAACTCTTGTGTGCCAAGTCCTCTGAAATCATCGCCGGCAAAACTGTCAACATATACATAACTACTGTTATTTTGCGATTTCCATGCTCTGCTAAAAGGAGTTAATGTACTCATTGTTCATCTATTTTAATGGTTATTGTTTCATTGTGCAAACACCATGCGTATGACTGATTTTGATATATTCGTTTACCTGTAATTACTAATTTCCCAAGTTTTACAGAAACTTCATCAGGGCGCATAAAATTATCATAGGTTGTTGAACCATTCTCAAATTCAAATATTCCACATGGTTGCATACCTTCTGGAGGCAGAAATTGTGCATTATCATAATAATAATTACGAATAAATTCTTTTACTTCATCTGCCTGTTCATCAAACGGCAGATTTTCATTGTAATAAAGTTCGTTGTTTAGTTGTATCATATATAATTTCCTTTTAAAGTTACATTACCAGCTAAAGCACTACCCGAAAACACTATACGAAAATAAACTGTTTGATTAGCACCAATGCTTATTGATACATTACCAGTTGGTAGATCATTAAATACAATACCATCGAAGCTATATTGAACGTTATTTATATTTGTATCTTTTGCAGTATAAGTAATGATAACCGGAGCTGTAAACGATATAGCCGATTCGGTTGTGTTGTAAAACAACATATTAAAATCGAAACCCTGGCGTTTTGATAGATAATCGAGAAAATCGTCGAAAGTTTTTGATGCATTACCTGGTAGTTGACGCCATTGTTCGTATGCCGATATACCGTCTTCTCCTGCCGGGCCTGGCTGTCCGTCATAGCCGCGTTCACCGCGCAAAGAATTAAAGAATTCGGCAACGGTTTTGTTTTCGTTTCCTGGTTGTTGTAACCAAACTTCAAATGCACTTAATCCTTGAGGACCTGCCGGACCTTGCGGGCCTGGCTCTCCTACAAGGTTAACATCACGTAAGGCATCATGAACGGCTTTACCTGTAACGGCTTTGGTGCTGTCGTCTTCAACAACATCGGTTAGCATAACTAATCCTTTTTGCTGGGTAGTAGCATCAGGTATCGATGGGATATGTTCATCTACATATTCTTTAGTTGCAAGTTCAAATCCGTTATGGGTAGGATTATTATTTTGATCTGTATCAAATCGAAGCAAGCCTGCCGGTAAAGTGCCAAGTCCGCTATCAACCCACGCATTTCCATTCCATTTATATATTTTTGATATTGATTTTACTGGAACCAGCCAACCAACTTCAGGTTCAGGGTATGCGAGTGGCAGGTCGTCAACTTCTTCAACCCAGTCTTTCCATGTTAGGCCGGTAATTTGCTGTGTTATGAGGTCTTGTGTTTGGGTTTTTGTAAAGTAATTATCCGTCACATCGTCTTTGAGATGTTGCACAAGACTTTGAGTAGCAGCAAGATTATCGCTATGGCCATATTCATTTGTTAATTGTACAATACCCTTGTTGTTTAGTGATGCATCCTGCACAGTAACATTTTGTAAGGCATTGATTATAGCATTATCAACCGCTTCCTGATCGGCTTTATCCGATAATATTTGCTGAAGGTTATCAATACTTTCAATAGGTATAGTATCGTTTTTATGCCAGTAGGAATCGATCCATGCTGCAAACTGGCTTTCAAGAGGTTTAAGTCCACGTCTAAACCAATTTTTAATTGTATTTCTGTCAATTAGTGCCATAGTAGTTATTGAAATGACATTATGATAAACCTTATTTGAGCATTATTGAGTGATTCGTCATCAGATGCCGTAACAATGCAGTCGTTTTGGTTGCAGTTCTCCATGCAGCGCAATGATACTGTATTTACATCAATACCTACGCCCAAAACAATATAGGATGCATGCCCGATATTGTGGGTAAGACGGTATTTACCGGTTGCTATGCGTTCGCATGTTACATCAATCTCTCCAAAGTATTTGGTAATACTGCCCTGAGCAGAGAATTCGCCAAAGTACACAACCCTGCCTATATGTGTATGTGTGCTTGGCGGATATGTGGCTGGTTTTTCTGATATTTCGCTCCACTTATGGGAATGTGCTATCGGAGTATATGCTGATGGTTTTCCCTGTACATTATTCCATGCCACAGTATGATTGTTAATATGATTATTCAGTGTAGTTGACAAACTGGCAATGTCTGATGCGAGCGAAACAACATCTCTTATTCGTTTGAAGTTACTCCATGGAATCTGTCCAGAACCGGTTCCGAATACAACTTCTCTGCTGATATAAATATCTTCATATTTTTCATCATATACATCAACTGATGATTTTGTCTCTTTAATTATTACATAAGAGGTTACATATCCTCCTTTGAATGGTAGTATTTCACCATTAATAACCACAAAACCAGGTGTAGCTACACCTCCAGAACTTATTTCGCAGCCGCTTAATATATAATAATTTCCTCCCAGACTTGCAATACGTGCTGCCAGAAATATCATATCCTGCAAAGCATTAAGTGTTTCGCTTGATAGTGGAAACTGATTGTATTTTAAAAAATCTATCTTATTCATAATCAGAAATAATTTATAATATATCGTTTGCTTGCAAGTTTATAGTTGTTTACAAGAGACATTATGCGATTATGATTATTAATATTTCTTAATTCTGCAGGTACAAGTATTGCAAAATCATAACCATAATCGTTCATGTTTCCCTGTTTTGATACTTTAACATAAGTGTTTTTGCTTAACCAAACAGGATGTTTTTGATCAACGGTATTAAATAAAGTATATGAAAACAAAATAATCCAATCGTTAGTTTCTCCATCGCTTTGAACAGATATGCGTCGGAGCGATGGGTCGAAAGTATCGTTAAGTAATTTACGTAAATAACAAACCTGCGGGGTAATATTTGCCAGATATAAATTGTTTTTTCGGTTAGAAAGAAATGTATCATACATACTAATAACAGGCTTAATAAGGGAATATATAATGCCAAATATGCCAGGTTTGCGCAATTTTATAGGAAGTAATAAAACTAAAAGCCGCTTATAGTCTATATCATAAATCTTATTCATTTGTCATCAGAATTAGAATATGCAATAAAATTGATTATTAGGTCATTATCGTCATAAATTTTGTAGTAACCTGACTCGGGGTTATGCCATGCATTAATACTTATCCATGGTGGATTATCTGGGTTTTCCATATAGGCGGCATGTGATACTGATTTTGCGCTTTTAATTTCGGGTATTATTACACCGTCAATTTTCTGTAATTCATCAACAAGCAATACGTTCTGATATTGTCCGTTAAACGGAATACGGTTTTCAACATAATCCCGTATGGTATTGCGAACAACATCTTCGCTAGTATCGAGCCTGTAACCATTTGCATCTAATATCATTGGGTTATAATACACATCAATTTCAATAGCAAAGTGATCAGCCGGATTACTGATTACTTCGAGCTTAACTCCGGCGTCTTTTATTTCGGCGAAATAAGTTTTCAGCGCTGTTAATTCGTCGGGTGTTAATGGTTCTTTTGTTTTGTCGGTTCCTTTAGCAGTTTTAATGAATAATTTTCCATGATATTCAACAGCAGAAGCGTATTTTACAATTTTTTCCGATTCAACTATTTCATCATAGATGTCAGAGTCGGGTTGTAATGGTCGGCCGTATTGAAATGCAAGCGCTTTTTCAACGTACCATTTTAGTGTATGAGGTTTTTTTGTTTCCAACAGATCAGACAGTTCCTGTTTATGCAGGTCAAATAACCGTTCAAGCGTATATATTACCGTTGCGACGACATAACAAATAAGGTTATCAATACTTACCTTAGAAAATGTATCATCCCACGAAGCACCCGGAGTAAAGTTATACAGCCCGGCAAGTGTTTCATTGGCCATAAAGGCATCAGTAATTTCCTGTTTTATTTCATTTATGGTACGTGCCATATCAGCTTATTATGAAATCTTCTTCTATAGCCCAAAATTCAATACCCTCATTTGCTATTGTGCTGGCATAATCAATATCGTCAATTTCGGTAGCTGGGTTAATAATAATAACAGATTTTTTGGCGCGATCTATTTTTAGTAGATCACCAACCTGCAATCGATCAGTAATTGACAATCCGTTGCGCAACGCAATATCAATCGCTGCTTCGGTGCTCCGGCATTCCTGAACAGCAATATCAAATAGGCTTTGCCTGGGTAATATTTTTATTTCATCGGCCATTTTTGTTTTTTGTTATATTGTATGATATCTTCTCAATTCCTCTCATACCAAAGTAGAATGCCATTACCAGCATGGTAAGTTGCTCAAGCATATCAATGTATGCAGTAGCTACATGCAACCACCCCAGCGCATCGCACAGGGCAAAAATAAGATAGAGGGCCAGCAACACAATCAACGTAAATGGCCGAACGTTTTTGCTTAACCAGCTGTCGCTTGCCATATCGGCAGCATGACGGGCAGTGAGTTCTTTTTCTTGTTCGTTTAATATCTTTTGCAACTCGTTATACAGAGCGAGTTTTTCGGCCTGATTGGTAACGTTGCGATCAATTGCTTCGCCAACGACATTAACAAGCCCGGTAGCATCACTCATTATACTTTTTAATATACTCATATGTATTTAGCATCAATTAATATGTTGTTATTATGTATTTCAAGTTTATTTACTTTAATTTCATCTTTTTGCAATTCCTTGCGAATGGCATAGTTCCAATAATCTGTATCATCGTCGGCAATTACATCGCTTATGCCAAGCCCAAGTGTTGGATATTCCTTTAATTCGCCTTTATGCATTGTGAGTATAAGATATATGTTTTGGTATGTAGTATCGCCAATAGCTATATGGCCATTTTGTATTAATATATCTCCCTCTGCATTAAGTAATATGCCAGTGTTTTTAGCCATGTGTTATATTTTTATTTTCAATATCCTGTGTAGTTACACTACCTATTTGTGGGTTGAATGTTATACCCAGCGGGGCACCGTTACCTGTTACAGGTGTAACACTTAGTAGATTTGCAAGTGTTTGCATATCGGATGCTACCTTATTCATCCAATCAACAATTTTGTCACCAATAACAATACCGCCAAGGCTACCCTGATTAATAACAATCTTTTCAATTTTATCATATTTTATTACAACAAGGTCGCGTTTTTCGCCATGCGATAGATCTAATATAAGTACATAACTCCCTGTTTTGGGGGTTATTACCATATCATCGCCTTCTGCTGCTGTTAGCAACACTTCGCTTAATATTGTGCCCTGATATTCAACCGTACAGGTATTATCTTGCACGCTTATAACTTTTGCACGAAAGAATAGTTCTTTATTATTCCGGGCTATTACCTGTATGCTTTCTTTTATTTGTCTTTCGTATGCCATTACTGAAGTTTTTTACCAATGGTTATTGTACGTTTTCCGCCGTTTTCATCAAAGTTAACATCGACACTTAGCACGTAATAAGTGCCGTTTTTGTATTCATAATCTTTATCTGTTATATTTATCTTATATCCAGCATCGCAGTAAGGTATTAACCAGCCGGTAAATTGTCCTTCATATCCTGTATAAACCCCTTTTGCAAGCAGTGTTTCACGGGCAATCTTTTGCAGGCTTGTCCTATCGCTTATACCCGATATGTTTACTGTTATCTTATCACCACCGGTAGTTCCTTCCTCTACTTTTACAACTCTACCATTGCGGTCTTTGCCATTTACTTCTACAAGTATTTTTCGCTGTTCGGCATTTTTATATTTTAACTTTGATTCTTCAATATTTACAGAAAAGTCGTAATTAGCTGTGCCAAATACTTCGGAGTATTGCGGATGTACATGCAAAATATTGTCTTTAAAATAAATATTTGGCTTTAATTCTTCCTGAATCTTCTTTAGCACGTCGTAGCCGGTGCAATTTGTAACAACAAACCTGTCGTAGGTTACATCATAATCGCATGCTAGCTGGTGGGGCAGTTGTAATTGCGTAATTACCCACGATAACAGTTTCTTTACCGTAATGTTTTTGTGTTCAATGTTTGGCAGGCTTTTGCGGTAGTTATATATGCCGTCTTCGCAATATAGCTTAATCTGGTCGTTATCGTTTTCAATATGTTCAACACATCCGGTAAATTCTGTTGCAAGCGTATCGTTATAACCTAATTTTATAGTAACTTCATCTCCTGCTTTGATAGATTTTTCAAGATAATCAAGTGTTGAATCGGTGCTGTTTATCGCTTTATTATACATTACACCAGGCAATGTTATAATAGCCGTATCGGCAAGCTGTTCTACCGATCGTTTTATATTGACCGCCGTAAGCAGGCCAAGTTTGTATTTGCCTATTTTTATATCATATACCATGTTGTACATAATTATTCAATTAGCAGATCGTAATTGTCATCAGAATAGGCTTTTATGGTAAATTGTTGATTTTCCTCGCCGGGGGTAAAAGGAAATTCGTACGTGCTTATGGTAATGTTAAATATATCGAAAACATTATTGAGCAAATCGCAAATTATGGATACGCTTTCTTTTGCTTCGCAATAGGTTCGTAGTCTTTGCAGGTATTCGTTAAGCGTATAGTTTTCATCGGCTGTGATGATACCCGAAATGGTAATTTCGTAATCATCCTGATTCCAGCGTTCTTTTATAGAGCCGCGTTTGTTACTCTTATTTACATATCGGCGTATAATCTTATTATTACCACTTATTGCCACAAGCGGGTCAACCGGCAAAAGAAAACCTTCGGTTTCGCTGCTGAGTTGTAATGTAACAGGCACCTGCCAGTAGGTTGATGCCAGGTTTTGCA
>FWPV01014174.1_pt1 | contig 11767 bp, 5 predicted proteins | sample 2228371 | NCBI WGS metagenome assembly FWPV01 (sample SAMEA103939776, study PRJEB20133) | metagenome | reverse complement strand
CCGGCAATTCCTTCCAGACAGGCAACATTGACTACCTGCTGCAGCGAATTGTCTTCCGCCGCCTGAGCTAAAAGCTCTTCACTGGCGTATATTTCGGCATCAGCAAGCATGTCGCTGTTGCTCTTTTTTTCAATTATCCAGTGTGTGTCGCTTTTTTTAATTAATTTTTTTTGTAAATCCATTTTTCTTTATATATCAAAGATAATCTTTATGTAGTATCGCTTGTTGCGCGTTGTCAACCGCAGATTATGGTAGGTGACGGCTTTTATTTCTATGACCGGCGATAGGTTGGTTGGCATCGTTATTATCCGGGCAGACAATCTGGTGGAGGAAACTTTCATGTTTTCAATTTTTATTATTTTCTGCTGGTGATAAAGAAAGAAGAGGATTTCCTGAAGGAAGTTAACCAGCAGGCTTTCCGGAGTATCGCTGCTTATTTCCAGCGCAAGGCTTTTTAGTGAATTGTTTTTGCTAAAATCAGCTGACTTCCTGCCTGGCAAAAGCAGGGCATAGATACCTTCCAGCGCGTTGAAAAACAATTCGGTTAAATTATTTCCCCAGACTGCTAATCCGCAGTCTGCAGTGGTGGCAATTTTGCGGAATTTAATGTGTTTCGGCAAGCAATTCCCTGGCTTTCTGGCGAAACTTTTCATTCTGCAGGGCGATTGTCAGAAAAGCTTCGGTGTAACCTTCAACCGTGCCGCAATCAAATCTTGTTCCTTCAAAAAAATATCCGAGAACATTCTCTCTTTGCAGCAGCAGCTTGATGGCGTCAGTGAGCTGAATTTCACCTCCCGCACCGGGCTGAACTTCTTTCAGGCATTCAAAAATTGTTGGAGTTAAAATATAGCGGCCAATGATCGCATAGTTTGAAGGAGCTTCGCTGAGAGAGGGCTTCTCAATCAGCTTTTCGATTTTGAAGACTTTTTCTTCAAGAAAAGGTCCGGAAGCAATCCCGTAGCGGCTGACATCCTGAAAGGGAACTTTCATGAATGCGATTAGTGAGCAGCGATAGCGCTTATAAACTTCCAGCATCTGCTGAAAAACCGGACTGGGAGCAATAATTAAATCATCGGGCAGGATAATGCCAAAAGGTTGCTCGTTTACCGCAGCTTCAGCAAGAGACACTGCATAGCCAAAGCCGAGAGGGTGTGGCTGACGAATGAAGAAGTGTTTGTACTGATAGAGTTTTTCAAAATCCTGCAGCAGCCGGAGCCTGTTTTTCTCTTTCAGGAAATATTCCAGTTCAATATTGGGACAGAAATAGTTTTCCAATGATTCTTTTCCCCGGCTAACGACATAGATGAAAGAGGTAATTCCGCTTGCCGCTCCTTCTTCCACGGCATACTGCACAAGAGGTTTCTGGGCTAAGGGAATCATCTCTTTGGGAATCTCTTTGCTGAAAGGCAAAAATCTTGTTCCCATACCGGCAATTGGAAAGAGGATTTTTTTTAACATCTTTTATTATAGAGTAAAGCCTGTTTAAAGACAAGCCTTCACTATTGTCCTGATTAAAGCGTTTTATATGATGGTGTCTTTAAAAACGGTTAGAAGCGCCGGCGGTAATTTTTCCAGAAGTTTCTTAAATCGTCAAAGTAGAGATAAAAAACCGGCACGGCAAAAAGAGTTAAAAAAGTTGAACTGATCAGTCCGCCAATCATCGTTACTCCCAGAGGAGAGTAGGGAATGCCGATAAACGAGGTATTGCCGAGCGCCATAGGCAGCAGCCCGAAAATGGTTGTTAATGATGTCATCAGAATCGGACGGAAGCGGTTGATGCCGGCAACAATAATTGCCTGTTCGCGGTTCATGCCTTCCTGACGATACTGATTGATCAGATCAATAAGCACTATGGCATTGTTGACTACAACTCCGACGAGAACGATTAAGCCAATCTGAGCCATTGTATCAAATACGGTTCCGCTGAGAAATACAAGCCAGAAAGAGCCGGTGAAGGCAGCGGGAATCGCTACCAGCACGCTTAAAGGCAGAACGAATGATTCAAAAAGCACTCCCATGATCAAAAACACAAAAATGACGGAAAAAATCAGGGCAAAACCGGAGTCGCCCTCGTCAGATGCAAAGCGTGAGAAGCGACGGCCGGTCTCATATCCGTAGCCCTGAGGATAGTTGTAATTTTTAAACACCTGTTCCACTATTGCCTGCAGCTTCATCTTATCCTGAACGGCAATGTTTACTCTTAATTCCAGAAAAGCTTTGCCGTTTTCTCGTCTTATGTTGCGGGGAGATTTTTTGAATAAAAACTCTGTAAAAGAACTTAGTGTATTGCCACCGCTTGGCGAAAAAACATGCAGATCCTTCAGCTTGGAAATACTTTTGCGTTGCTGGGGATGAGATTTAAGATAAACAGGAATCTCTTTTTCGGCAGAATGAAAGTCACTGAGTTTTCTCTGTCTTAGGTTAAAGGCAATGTACTGGCTGGCAAAGTTAGGTGAAATGCTGAATTTACTCATCTTTTCCCTGTCGAAAACAAGATGCAGCTCTTCGTTTCCGACATCAGAATCGTCTTCAATACTGATTATTCCATCAATCTGTTTCAGCTGGAGGCGAAGTTCGCCGGCAATTGACTCCAGCACCTGAGTATCGTAGCCGCGCAGAACATAGCTTATTGTTCCGGCAGCCGTGGAGTCATCTCTCCAGCTGGTGCGCATTTCAACATCAGGGATTTGCGGCAGGCTGCGTTTTAAGTCCTCAATCAGGTCGTATTTTGCCAATCTTTCCCGAACCTTCTGACCCAGAAGCTTTCTGATTTTCTTCCACACGACCTGATACCATTGCTGATCAGGGTCACGGGAGAGATAAAATTCAACTGTGCCACGGAAAGTACTTGTTTCTGTGGTGATGTGTTCTATGCCATACAAATCGCGCTTCTGCTCAACTACTCTGGCAATCTGACTGATCGTGGCATCAGCTTTTTCTATGTTGTAGTAAGAGGGGAACCTGACAATGACCCGGGCATCAGACGCACCACCTTCGGCAAAATCCGAGCGTTTCATATTTTTCAGGGGAATAAAGAGCGAAAAAACAATCAGCAGAATTAGTATGAAAGTATTGAAACGATTTTTCAGAGTCTTTACCAGCAGGTTCTGATATTTTTGTACCAGTAAATAATGAGCGGGATGCTTGATTTTTGCAATATCCTTTAATGTTAGCATTGCTGCCTGAGGAATGAAGATAAGCGAGATAAACAGGCTTGCCAGCAAAGCAACGATTACCGGAACGGCTATGCGCAGAAGAAAAAAAGACATTATTGAATCCGAACTCATTAAAACTACCGGCAGGAAAACAACGATAGTCGTAGAGGTGGAAATAGTTATTGCCAGTCCGACCTGGGAAGCGCCTTTAAGCGCTGCCTGATAGGGAGAGCTGCCACTGCTGCTGAAACGGTAGATGTTTTCAGTTATAACAATGGCATTATCCACAACCATGCCGATGGAAATCATTAGTCCCATCATCGTGATTGTGTTCAGCGTCCAGCCTAAAAAAAAGATGGCGATGATGGTGAAAAGCAGTGAGAGCGGAATTGCCAGGCTTAAAATAACGGTAATTGGCAGTTTGCGCAAAAAGAGCAACAGGATAAAGAAGGCAAAAATTCCACCCCACAGGGCTGAATTTTTTATGTTGTCCAGAGATTCCTGAATGAGTTTCGCCTGGTCAAAGAAGATGAAATGACTGCTCTTTTTCAGTTCCGGTCTGCTCTGGAAACTTTTTTCCAGCGCCTGATGAATTGCTCTGGTAACCTCAATGGTATTGGCTTCGCTCTCTTTGTAAATGGCGACTCCGGCTGAGATCTGCCCGTCAATGCGCATGATATTGTTTATCTCTTCATCAAAATCGTATACCACATCGGCAACATCTTTGAGCAAAAGATTATTCCCGAGGGGAAGATTTCTGATCTCATCGAGCGTTTTAAAGCGCGAAGAGCTGCGTAAAATAAATTTACGCTCTCCGAAGTAGATTGCTCCTCCGGAGACAGAAAAATTTTCGCGGAAAAGGTTTTGCACAAATTTAGCCAGATTAAGGTTATAGCGGCGGATCTCATCCTGTTTGAGAACGATCTGAATATTTTTCTCTCTTACACCGAAGACTTCGATGTTGGCAACACCTTTGATTTTCTCCAGAGCCTTTTTGATAAAACGCTCAGTAAGGTAATAGGGATCTGTTTCGTCTTTAGCAAAAGAGACGCCGAAATAGAGGATGGGCTCTGAGTTTTCGGCAAATTTCCGGATAAAAAAACGCTCAATTTCGTCTGGGAGATAGGGGCGGGCGCGTTCCAGCCGGTCCCAGAGTTCACCGTATGCTACATCCATATTTGTGCTCTGGTTAAACTCCAGCCAGAACCAGCTTCCCCGCGTTGTGGAATTACTGAATAATCTTTTTAAATTGCTTAAAGTTTTCAGCTGTTCTTCGACCGGTTTTACAATCTGTTCCTCAACTTCCTTGGGATTGGCATCAGGAAAAGGAACAAAGACTCCCAGGAATTTCGGGTCAAGTCCGGAAGGAAGCAGATCACGTTTTACTCTGGTCAGGGAAATATAGCCGATTACCAGAATGGAAAGCAGAAGCATGGCTACCGTTACCGGTTTGCGCACAGAAAACTTAACGAACGGATTCTCTTTATTTACCTGGTCTTGCATTTTATTTTGAAAATTTATCGTAGACTACCGGAATAACGATAAGAGTCAGGAAGGTGGAAGTGAGCAGTCCGGCAATCACGGTAACTGCCATCGGCACCCTGATTTCTGTTCCCTCTCCGATTCCCAGTGCCATTGGCAGCAAACCAAGCACTGTGGTCAGAGTAGTCATCAGGATCGGCCTCAGACGAACTATGGCTGCCTGACTGATTGCTTCCAGTTTTTCTGCGCCTTTTGCTCTTAAAAGGTTAATGTAGGAAATCAGCACGATAGCATTATTGACCACTATGCCCACAAGAGTAATGATACCGATGTAGGCGGTTATGCTTAACGGAATATCAAGAATAAAAAGAGTTAAAAAAACTCCGATCAGGGCAAGCGGAACCGTCAACATAATCAGTAATGGATGGAGGAAAGATTCAAACTGGGAAGCCATTACGATATAAACGAGAAATATTGCCAGAAACATTGCCAGTTTGAGACTGCCGAGTGAGCTTGCCATTTCTCTGTTCTGTCCGGCTATTTCATAGCGAAATCCCGGCGGGAATGAATAGCTGGCGAGCTCTCGGTCAATGAGCAAAACGGCCTCGTTCAGACTGATATCCTGAACATTGGCTGAAATCACCGCAGTTCTTTCCTGATCAAGACGACGGATTTCTGATGGTCCGGAAGAGATTGTCAGATTTGCAACTTCAGCCAGGGGAAGGGGAATTTTCTGTCCGGGATTTACTGTAATGCTGCGCAAGTTTTCAATATTTTGACGCTGGTTTTCCTGAAGACGAACGCGGATATCAACGCGAATATCTTCTTCTTTAAACTTTGTTGCGATATAGCCGTCAAATTTGTTTTTAATCAGAGTGGCAACATCATAAGCATTAAGATTGAAATGAGATAGTTTCAGGCGGTCGAGCTCAATAACGACCTCCGGGAATCCGGTTTTAATAGAACTCCGGACATCTTTCAGTCCTTCGATTTTTTCCAGTTTTTCCTGTAATTCAGCAGCAACTAATCTCAACTGGTCGATATTGTAACCTTTTAGCAGCACTTCGATCGGCGCTTTCAGGGAAAAGAGCACAGGGCGGCTGATGCTATATTTTAAATCCGGTTTGTTTTCCATAATGCCGCGGATTTTTTCAATCAGCAGCTCTTCACTCTTTTTGATATTCTTTGATCTTTTCAGATTAATGGTAATCTTACCGATATGTTCGCCAATTTCGCCGCTGGTAATGTCATCTTCGGTTGTGCCGGCAACATAGCCGGTTTTTTCAACTTCCGGAAACAGGCTGATTTCTTTTTCCAGTTCGGCAAGTAACAGACTGTTGCGTTCCACAGTTGTTCCCACCGGGTGAACAATATTCAGATAGAGTGTTGCCTGATGAATTTCGGGAACCAGTTCACTGCCAATGCGGGGAAGGATTAGAAAAACAGTTATTAAAAAAACTGCCACGATTCCCAGCAAAAGTTTTTTTCCGGATTGCAGACACAGATTCAGTATATTTTTATACCAGTTGCTTAGCTGATTAAAAAAGTTCTGAAATTTGCTGCTGCTGAATTTCAGAAGAGGAGCAACCGTTATAACAAAGAGAATGATAAAAAATCGGAAAACAACTTCAGCCGCGGCAAGAAGAGAGATTGCCAGCCGGCTGAAAAGGGTCAGCAGAAGATTAAAGAAATAATTGAAGGTGAGAGGCAAAAAGAGGAGAACTTTTTTAAGAATATTTTTTCTGGAAGCTAAAGAAGAAAAGAAATTAGTATAGGCATCAAAATTGAAAAAGTTGTCCCAGAGCTGAATTTTTTGAGAACTATTGGTTCTGAATTTGCTGAGCTTTTCCGTTAAAAAAGGAGTTAATTTAAAAGAGAAAGGATAGCTAAAAACATTCAGCGTGAGGATTACGCTCCAGAAGATGAACTGACAAGAGCGCCAGCAAATCTGAACAATAAAAACAATCATTTCCAGCGGCATAAAGAGCAGATTTTTTATACCCGGCTGGTCAACGACCCTGAAGCGCAGGCGGGCATAAGCCGCATTCTCTTTTTTTTCAATGCGCCGTGAGGCAAGCATGGGAATCAGAAAGAGTGATACGGCAAGAGAAGCAAGCAGTGAAAAGACAACCGCCAGTGAAAGGTCTTTGAATATCTGACCGGCAACTCCTTCAACAAAAACGATCGGGAAAAAAACCGCCACAGTGGTCAGGGTTGAGGCAACGATTGCTCCGCCGACTTCATCAACGCCGCGTACGGCAGAAGTTTCAAGGTCGTCTCCTTCCTGCCGGCAGCGAAATATGCTTTCAATAACAACAATCGAGTTGTCCACAAGCATTCCGATGCCCAGTGCCAGACCGCCCAGCGACATCAGGTTAAGGTTGACATTGAAGAACTTCAGTGCGGCAAAGGTGGAAATTATGGAGAGAGGAATGGATATTGAGATGATTGAGGTTATGGCAAAGTTTTTCAAAAACAGGTAGAGAATCAGAATTGCCAGTATTCCGCCAACTACGGCGTTGTTTCTGACTTCCTGCAGCGCATTTTCGATAAAGCGGGACTGATCAGAAAGAATTTCTATTTTTATTGATGAAGGCAGTTTAACAGATAGCAGTTCCTTGAGCTGCTGGCTGATAAACGGCGGCAGACGGCTGAGGTCGCTGTTCTTTTTTAAGATTGCCTGTTGAGCCGGAGTTGGGAATATCTTGTTTTTTACTCTTCGGGCTACGGTCACGATATTGGCATCGGCTTCTTTAAACACATCAATTTCAATACTCTCTATGCCGTTGATTCTTGTGATTACCTTTTGCTCTTTGCCGCCATATTCAATGGCAGCGATTTCTCCCAGGCGGATGAAAGCTCCCTGGCGGCTGGCAATGACAATTGCTTCCATTTCTTTAAGCGAGCGGAATTCATTTAGAATGCGCACCAGGTATTTGGTTTCACCTTCTTCAATATTGCCTCCGGCCAGATTGACATTTTCCTGTGCCAGTCTGCTGCTGACTTCAGCAAAGGAAATCTGGTTGGCAATCATCTTTTTCTCATCGAGTTTAACAAGAATCTCTTTTTCCAGTCCGCCTTTTACTCTGGCTGCGGCAACTCCTTCCACTCCTTCAAGTTCCTGGGCAATCTCTTTTTCAACAATTTTTCGGAGTTTCAGCGGATCTATTTTTGAAACAACAGCCAGCCGCAGAACCGGATCGAGATTGGGATCATAGCGCAGAATAATCGGTCGCTTGATTTCATTGCTCAGTGTTACCTGATCCAATTTTTCCCGGATTTCCTGGGCAGCCTGATCAAGATTGGTGTTCCAGTTAAGCTCAAGAATAATATCACACTGTTCGGGACGGGAAACTGAAGTTATGGAAACAAGATTTTTTATCAGGCTGAGCTGCTCCTCCAGTGGTTTGGCAACCTGGTTTTCAACTTCCTCCGGTGCTGCGCCGGGATATTGGGTGCGAATGGTAAACGAGGGATAAGAGATATTGGGCATCAGATTCCAGCTCAGCATTCGGTAACTGAAGATGCCAAAAACCACAACCGCCAACGTAACCATTGTTATTGCTACCGGCCGGCGGGTAGTGAACTTAAAAAATGAATTTGTTTCCATTATTAACCTATCTGGAAATTATTTTTACTTTACTTCCGTCTTTCAGGCTATTTTTTCCGGCAGTAACCACGGAATCGTCTCTGCTTAATCCTTTTACGATTTCCACCAGCTTGCCTTCCTCAAAACCGGTTTCAACTTTTACCCTGTGCGCTTTATTATCTTTGCCGACAACGAAAACATAGACATTGCCTTCCTCAAAGATCAGGGCGTCTTTAGAAACAGTAAGGGCATTGTGGTGAGTCTTTTTGATGATTTTCACATTGACGAACTGACCGATTGCCAGTCGGTTTTGACTGTCATTAATCGCCAGAGTGGTTTTAAATGTTCCGCTTTCAGCATCAATTGCCGGCGATATGCGCAGAACTGAAGCCGGAATTTCAATTTCGCCGCTGATGACAAATGCCGGTTGCTTCAGATAAATTGAACTTCTCTCTGATTCAGGTATATTAACCGTGGCAATTTTTTCCGAAGCCTGCACCACTTTAAAAGCAGGCTGGCTGATCTGAATTTTATTGCCCGCTTTGATATATCTTTTGCTGACAAAGCCGTTGATCGGAGAAATTATGCGTGTAAAAGAGAGATTGAGTCTGGCTGTTTCCCAGTCCAGACGGGCGCGTTCGAGGTTGAATTTTATTTTTTCGAAGGTATCCTCAGAGATCAGGTTCTGGTCAAAGAGCTCTTTCTGCCGCTCAAATTCCTTTTGTAATTGTTCATAGTTCAGCCGGCTTTTAGCTTCCGTCAGAGCTGCTTCCCGGTCATCGATCCGGGCAAGAACCGCACCTTTTTGAACGCGGTCGCCTTCGTCAAAATAGATTTCCATGATGATACCGGAAGTCTGGGGATAAATTTCGGCAACACCTTCGGAATCGATATTACTGCTGAAAAGAAGAAAAGAACTGATGTCAGTAATCCGGGGAAAGGCGACTTCAACCGGAATCAGCTCTTCGATTTTGCCCTGATTCTGCTTCTGCTGTTTAAAATTTTGATTTTGAGGGGCTGAACAGGCAAGAGCGAAAATAATAAAGAACAACACCGCTGAAATTCTACTCATTTTTACCTCTTTTTTCTGTTATTTTTATACGATTTTACCGAGTAAAATGTTCTTTTATTTATCTAAAAAAAATTTTCAGGCGAAATACGCGCCTGAGAGGAGTCGAACCTCCAGCCCTGGGATTAGGAATCCCATGCTCTATCCTTTGAGCTACAGGCGCATTGCCTTATCAATACCATTTTTTAGGCTAACTGTCAATTGCATCTGTTTTAACATAAATGACGGCTGCCGGGTCTCGTACCCGTTGATATTTTGCCGAGCTGGTAATTTTTTTTGAATTTTTTATAATAGATGGAGAGCAATTCAGGGAGGATGCGCGATGAACGAAAAGATTGAGATTTTGCTCTTCAGGCTGGAAGATGTTAGCTGGGGAAGAGAAATTACTCAGCATAACCGCAGCTATGTAAGCAACTATCTGCAAATCAGAGTTGCGGAAAGCAGTAAAAAATACGGCGGTTTTCAGGCTAAAGAAGGATTTTTTGATTTTACAAAGGATTGCCGTGCTGACGGAGAGCGATTTAAAAAGTCAGAATTGATCCTTTTCAGCGGCAGACTGCAGCAGCCGCTGCTGTTTGAAGCAGTTTTTTATGACTGTTTCCGGCTGAAAGATTTTGATCAGATGATTGGCCGGCTGATGCTGGAAGCAATAGAGCGCTCTTCAAAAAAGGTCTTTGCCGCGCTTCCGGAAATAGTTGCTGCCGAACTGAAGAAAAAATTCAGCACGGTTCTGAAAAAAGCTGCTTCCGCTGAGCAGCTGATCAAAATTGCTGCAGTTAAAGATTTTGTTCTCACAGCCGGGGAATTGAAAAAAGAGGAGCAGACTCTGGTAAGCGTGCCGCTTTATGCTGTTACAGATCTGAAAGAGCGGGAATTGATTCAGGATACTCAAAACATGCGTCAGAGTATTGTTGAAAAAGAGTGGCTGAGATCCGGTCAGCTCAATGGCAGGGTTGTTTTAAAAATCAGCAGGGTTTAATTGAGAAAAAGAGAAGAAAGAGTAAAGTTTTTTGTTGGATAAATTAAAAGATTTCTTTATATCTGTATTAAGGAGTAAAAAATGATCAAAGAAATCAGTCAGCTTGCCGCTGAACTGGGAATAAATGAAGAGTATGTTGAACCTTATGGCAGATATAAAGCAAAAATCAGTCTTGATTTTTATCAGCAAAAGAGGGACCTTGAACCAGGTAAACTGATTCTGGTTTCGGCAATTACTCCCACTGCAGCCGGTGAGGGTAAAACCACTGTGGCCATCGGATTGAGTCAGGGGCTAAACTATATCGGTTATAAAAGCTTTACTGCACTGCGTCAACCATCGCTTGGTCCGCTTATGGGCATGAAAGGGGGAGCAACAGGTGGCGGTAAGGCTTCGCTTTTTCCGTCTCAGGAGATCAATTTGCACTTTACCGGAGATTTTCATGCCGTAAGTGCGGCACATAATCTTATTGCTGCGGCAATTGACAATCAGATCTATTTTCGTAAAAAACCGCTGATTGACAGTCGCCGGGTGCGCTGGTTGCGGGCGCTGGATATGAACGACAGGGCATTGCGGCAGATTATAACCGGTCTTGGAGGAACAGAAAACGGCTTTCCCAGAGAATCCGGATTCATTATTACTGCTGCATCAGAGATTATGGCTATTTTATGTCTGAGTGAAAGCTATCCAGATCTGAAAAAAAGGATCGAAAATGTTCTGGTGGCTTTTACAGCCGATAACGAGCCGGTATTTGTCCGCGATTTAAAAGTTGCCGGAGCGGCTGCTGCTCTTTTAAGGGATGCCCTGAAGCCGAATCTGGTTCAGACTCTGGAGGGAACGCCGGCTTTTGTTCACGGTGGTCCCTTTGCCAATATTGCTCAGGGAACGAATGCCGTAATTGCTACTAAAATGGCTCTTCAGCTTTCTGATTATGTGGTTAGCGAAGCTGGTTTCGGTTTTGATCTGGGAGCAGAAAAGTTCTTTGATATTGTTGCCCGCCAGAGTGGTTTGTGCCCTTCCGGGGTAGTTCTGGTGGCAACCGTGCGTGCGCTTAAACTGCATGGGGGCAAAAGACCGGATGAACTTCAGCATAAAGACCCGGACGCCCTAAGCAGGGGACTGAGTAATCTGGAAAAGCATCTGGAGAATATTGGTCTTTTTGGAATGCAGGCGGTTGTTGCCATTAACCGTTTCCCGACTGACAGCCAGGAGGAGATTGCCCTGATCAGGGAGTTTTCTCAGGCAAAAGGTTATCAGGCTGTTGTTACCAGCTGTTTTGAACATGGCGGAAGAGGCGCTGCGGAACTGGCTGAAGCAGTTGTTAACGAATGCCAGAAAAAAGTTTGTCATAATTATCTCTATCCGCTGGAAATGAGTGTTGAAGAAAAAATTGCCACCGTAAGTAAAAAGATTTACGGTGCCGAAACCGTGGATTTTACCAATATGGCTCAGCTTGATTTAAAGAAAATTAAAAAACTCGGGCTGGAGAAACTTCC
>FWPV01014173.1_pt1 | contig 11770 bp, 4 predicted proteins | sample 2228371 | NCBI WGS metagenome assembly FWPV01 (sample SAMEA103939776, study PRJEB20133) | metagenome | reverse complement strand
TGCAACTCAGCACCCCGCCCTTTCTGCACCCCAGCCCCTCGCCATCGGGCCTCGGCATGCAACGGCTCAATTCCTTACGGACGGATTGCGGGCGTAAGAGGACATTTTGAAGATGATTGTAGAATGTGAGTATACGATTCCAGTCGGAACCATCCCGACAGACCATCTCCGCCCGGTTTGTGAAACCACCAGCACGCGCTCGAGGCCTGCGATGGTCGAGTAGAGCTCCGGACGCTTGTCCGCGTAATGCCACCAGCGCTCGTAGAGAGGGTATCTGAGCTGGTAGCTTCCATCAGCCTTCCGTCTTGTCCTCTCCGGCTTCACGAGCCGCTCCACAATCTCAAAGCAGTCGGGATACTCCATCGCCTCCTCGAGCGGCCAGTCGTGGAAGTTGATCACCCAGCGGCTGGGCGACTGGTCCCAGCGGCTGTTCAGATCTTCTCCGTTCAGATAGGGGAACAGCACATCCCGGTTGCGCGGGTCTTTCTCCAGCAGGCGCTGCGCCTCCTCCGGCGTCAGCACAAAGCCCATGCCGAGCACATAGGACCCGATGAAGCTTAGACCTGCATTCGCCGCCAACCGGTAGGGCTTGCCCGTCACCCGTCCGGGCGGCTGCAACTGGCTGGTGATGCCGCGGACCTGGGCATCATCGAGTACGAACGGTCCTTTCCATGAGCCTTTACGAAACCAGACATGAGCCACCTCGAGGCTGGCATCGCCGGGCCACTTGCGGCTAGGGATGGCGCGGAAGATGGTCACGCCGCGAGCCGTCATCTGGTCCAGACCAACTTCGCGGGTATCGCCCTGCGCGATGGTGTTCGTGGCGAGCAGGCCTGCCGTGCCGCCTGGCTTCAGCAGGCTTTCCGCACGCAGAAAGAAGTACGCAACGTAATCGGCATGTCCGCGCACACCCCGTCCTATGTGCTCCACCAAGTAGTCACGATATTCTTTCCCCAGAATTCCTGAAATCCGTTTACCCCCAATGAAAGGCGGATTGCCAATGATGGCATCGAAACCCTCGCGATAGAGAAAGACCTCCGGAAACTCGACCGGCCAGTGGAAGGGGCGCCTGCCCTGAAGGATCCGCCTGGCTTTCGCTTCCTGTTCTTCCGTTGCCATGGCAATGGCGGCGGCGGAGGCTTCTGGGTTCCGCTCGAACGCCGTGGCGATCAGCCGGTCGGCGGCAGCGCGCAGACGGCGGGTCTTCTCAAGCGCAGCCGCCAACAGGCGGCTCTGGTCGCTGGGGTGGTACTGCATCTTCATCAGGCCTTCGCGCTTGTCGGCGGCGAAGCTGAGGTCGTCCTGGAACAGGAGTATCTGCGCTCCTTCCCCAGAGAGGCTCCAGGTGGAAAGCTGCTGCAGGTTCACCCCGAGCAGCGAGTCCCCGCAGCGAATAGAATGATCCAGGAACGTGAACGGCTTGTTCCGCTGCAGCGTGAGGAGCCAGAGGGACAGCTTGGCCATCTCCACGGCCAGCGGATTGAGATCGACCCCGTAAAGGCAGCGCTCCACCACGATGCGCAGGGCGTAGAGGGCGCGCTCCTCGGGGTTGTTGGGGATCAGTTCTTCATCTGGCAGTCCGCTCGAGGGGTGGCCGTAGGGAGTGATCTGGACATGGGCGCCGTGAGTCCGCTGGGCTGCCTCCCAGGCTTCCACGAGCCGGGCGGACAGATAGCGCGCCGCAGCCACCAGAAACGCCCCGGAGCCGCAGGCGAGGTCGCAGATCTTGAGATCCAGGATGGGATCGGCATGCCTGAGGCGCCACTGCTCCGGCGGGGCGCCCTCGGCCGGCCCTTCATAGACCAGAGGCGCCAGAGCATGTTCGACGACAGACTCAGTAAGCGAGCGCGGCGTGTACTGGGTGCCCGTCTGCCGGCGGGCTGTGCCGGCGGTGACGTAGAAGCTGCCCGCCGGGATCACGAGCGGGTCGCCGTTGTCATCCCGGCGCACGAGGCCAGCGTATGGCTTCACTTTGTCCCACTCCGGCCACCTGAGTGGATCCTCGACTGTTGTTTCCCTCAATGCCCGCTCGATGGCCTTCTGGCTGCGGCCGGTCTGTTCGGCCAGCCATGCGACGAAGTCCGGCTGGGCGCGGCGGCTCTCCAGCTCGGAGAGAGGGATTTCGGGTTCTTCTTTTCCTTCGAGTCCCAGGACGATCTCTGGCGCGCGCCTGACGGTGTGATCCAGCAGGCCTTCGTAGACATGACCGATCTGTTCGATGTCGAGAGCGCGGAAGCTGACGCGCCGCATTTCGCGGCCTCCGCCCGGGACCTTCATCTCCAGGAACTGAAGCGCCTCGAGCATGTGGAGCACGGTGCGGTTGTGGACGGGCAAGGGCTGGGCGGCAGTGTTCTGCCAGGAGGAACCCTCGGGCCGGCCTTCGAGGAAGGGAAAACGGTCGGGGTCGAAGAGTTCGCCGCCGTAGGCGGGCATCGGGAGCAGGTCGTGCTGCACGCCTCCGTGGACGGCGCGGAACGCGGCCAGAAGGCGCGGGAAGGCGTCGTAGCGGCGTTCGAGGACTTCTTCGCCCAGCCGGTCAGCGGCTTCCCGGAGCTGCGAGTGGAGAGTCGAGACGGCATAGTTCTCGGAGTAAATAGGGTTGGTAACCGGCAGCAGGTCGCGCTCTTCGGCGAAGAAGAGGAAGACAAGCCGCATCATGAGGGAGAGGGCGGCTTCGTAAAGGCGTTCTTCCGCGATGCCGCTGAGCAGCGTGCGGCCGGCCTCCCGGTCGGCGCGGTCCAGCGCAGCGACAAACATTTCGACAGCGCGCCGGACCTGGCGTCCCAGCGTGGTCGACACTTCCTGCTGATTCTCAAGGCTGCGGCGGAACAGGCTCTCCAGCGTCTGATCAGGCGGGCGGTTGATCAGGGCGTCCGAAGACAGGAAATCGCGGAAGGCCCGGAGGGTGAGGCGCTCTTCGAACCAGAGTTCGGCGCGGAAATCGGCGAAGCCCGCGGGCTGGCCGGGTTCGGCGTAGACGATGGTGAAGCGCTCCCCGTTAGTGACCAGGCCGATCGGGATGCGCGTGGCGCGGAGCAACTCGGCCATGCGGGTGGTGCAACTGGCGTTCCAGGTCGTGGATGGGGGGCGCCTGTCCGGTTCCTGATTCGGGGGCAAAACGGAGATCAGCAGGCGCGGCGCGCCGCAATCCAGGAGCACGGCATCCGGGCGCAGTGTCTCGTGGTGCTGCGGCACGGTGTAGGCGAGGTTCTGGGGGATCGCGTTGTCCTCGGCGATCCATTCCTCGGGCCATGCGAGCAGTTGGGTGAAGACGGCGCGCAGCCAGTCCCGCTGAGCGGGCGTGACAAGGGAGGCTGCTGCGGTGCGCGCCTCGCGCCACTCCTCATACAACTCCCGAAGCTCGCTTACGACGGCCGGAGTCTCCTTGCTGAGGCCTTGCGGAAAGACTTCCTTGAAAACAGGCAGGCTGAGGAAAGGGCCTGAGACTTCGATCAGCTTCAGCAGTTCAGCGTATTCGGAGGCGGCGGACATCAGGCGAGACCCTCCGGCACGAGGAACGTAACGGCAACGGGGAAGAGCCGGGGCTGCGGGTCCGCATAGCGGCGGCGGATGGCCTCGGTCTCCTCGCCGAGTTCGGACGGCAGCCTGGCAAGGCGGTCGGCGAGAAAGTCGCGGTTCCGCTGTTCCTGTTCGCGCTCTGCTTCGGTGAACAGGCGGAGCTGGGCCTCCGGTTCGCGCTCGAGTTCAGCGCGAATGGCCATCTCGAGCTCCTGCATGATGGCGGTGATTTTTCTGATCTCGTCCTCCGCCCGGTCGGCAAGCAGTTTGCGGATGGAGTCCGTGCGGTCACGCCCCCTAGCTTCCATAGCAGCCAGGAGGGGACGGCCGATCTGCGGCCACAAGGCTGCCAGGCGCTGGCGAATGGAATCGGGCGGCTCAATTTCCGTGGCGACCCGGAGCGCTTCATTGATCTGGGTGACATTCCAGCGTTCCAGCCGTCCTTCGTGAAGAATCCCGCCGGCGGTGATGAGCTCCTCGTGCAGCCTGTGGCTGTCGCTCGACACAACGGTGAGGCGGGCGTGCGCGAGGACCGCAGGAGCGCGCACGGCCGAGCGCGGAACAATGCGCGCGGTGACGCGGAAGATCTTCTGGCGGTCGGCCGGGGCCCAAACCTCGGCCCGCAGCAGCCGGAGGCAGCGCTGCACCAGACGGTGGTTTAGATGAGCCAGCACGACATCATCTCGGCCAGCGGCAGCATCAGGATCGAAAGTAATGGGCCGCTGCTCTTTCGTGTGCGGATGCGTGAGCCCTGCAAGGCAGGGTTGCCATGATGGGTCGGAGAATCGCGGCACCTGGAACGCGCGGGGCACGCCGTCCAGCTCCACGGGGATTAACTGAGGTTGGCGTGCGAGGGCGAGAGCGATGTGAACGACAGCTTCAATATTTTCGGGTGTGAGGTGAAGGTCCCGCCTGGTTTCTTCCAGTTGTTCGGCGTGGCGGCGCGAGATCTCGCGGATGTTCTGCTCGAAACGGAGGAGACGCCTGACAGGTTCGTTCTCCTGCTCTGCACGGGATGTGTCGAGGCGGCGCCGCTTGCCGAGCATCGCTTCCTCAACCTGCTGGGCGATGACGGGCCCCACTTTCCCGAGGTCTTCGCGGATCTGCTGGACCTTCAGCGCAGCCCGGTAGAGGAATTCCAGGTCGGCGGCCAGGGTGGCGCCGGTGCTTTCCGCGAACACTGCTTCCTCCCGGAACCCGGCCGCAACGAAGTGGTAGACGTTGACTTCCGGAGCGCGCTGGCCGTGGCGGTCGATGCGCCCGTTGCGCTGTTCGAGCCGGTTGGGATTCCACGGGATCTCATAGTGGATGAGGCGGTGGCAATAGCGCTGCAAGTCGATGCCTTCGCTGGCGGCGTCGGTGGCAAGAAGGATGCGGACAGGCGCCTCTTTGGGGTCGTATTGGAAAGCCGCCTTGACGCGCTCCCGGTCCTCAGTGTCCTGGGCGCCAAACAGAAGTTCGAGCCGGCCGCCTTCTTTGAAGCCGCGCGACGCCAGGTGGTCGTGCAGCCACTTCTGGGTATCGCGGTACTCGGTGAAAATGATGACTCGCTCGTCGCTCCAGCGCCCGGCGGGACGAATCATGGAGTCGAGCCACTCGATCAGCCGGGTGGTTTTGCTGTCCAGTTGGGCGGCGGCCTGCTGCGCCCACCGTCCCAGTGCGTCAAGAATCCGCGCCTCATCGGGTGAAGAGGGCCGGAAGGCGCGGGCTGCGGCCTCCACGGCTTCCAGTTCGGCTTCCTGCTGCTCGGCCTCATCCGAGTAGTCTTCCTCAGCCCTCTCGAAGAGACGCGCAAGGGATTTTGCGGAGCGGGTCAACGCCTCGAAGCGGGCCGACTTTCTCAAAGCGGCGCGGTGCCGGTCCAGGGTGCTCAGGAAGGCCTGCGGAGAGGAGAACAGGCGTTTCTTCAGGAGCTTGAGGACGAATTCCGTGGCGAAGCGCTCGGCGTTGTCCCGGTAGCCCTCCGCCCGCAGCCGCGCGTATTCGGTCAGCAGGCCGTGAATCCGCTGCTCCTCGGGAGTGTAGTCGACCGGGATGTGCTGCAGTGTGCGCCGGGGGAATTTGTCCGTGCCATCCCAATTCTTGATTTCACTTTTCAGGCGGCGCACCATCACCGCGCGGAGCTGTGCAGGGTCAGGCGGCACGCCTCGCGCGAAACGCTGATTATCCAGCAATTCCAGAAGCGCGGAGAAACTCTCCTTGTAGCCGTTATGAGGGGTGGCGGTGAGAAACAGCCTATGCTCGAAGTGCCGGCTGATCTCGCGAATCGCCTGAGTGCGCTGGGAATCCAGGGCGAAATGGCCAACGCCGCTCGGTGCAACGTTGTGGGCCTCATCGACGATGAGGATGTCGAAATCCCGCAACCTCGGGTGAGCCCCCTCCGGAGCGACAGCCTCCCGGAACATCCGCAACGGATATTCACGCTTGATGTAATCCATGGACGTGATCAGGCGGGGGAAATGGGTCCATGGGTTTGCGTAAAGGCCCCGTTGGCGGCGGAGACGCTTGATGCAGTCGCTGTCCACGATGACGAAATCGAGCCCGAACTTTTCCAACATCTCGTCCCGCCATTTGATTTGCAGCGAGGCCGGACAGACGACGAGCACCCTGTTTGCGCGATGGCGCAGCATCAGTTCCAGGACAACCATGCCCGCCTCGATGGTCTTGCCGAGGCCCACGTCGTCCGCGATCAGCAGATTGACCCGGGGCATCTGAATCGCCCGGACGACCGGATCGAGCTGATAGCTTTCGATGTCGATGCCGCTGCGGAACGGCGATTGAAGCTGGCGCGTGTCGGCGACGGAGGCCGCACCCCATCGGACGGCGTCGAGAAACGCCTCCAGATGGGCAGGCCGGTCGAATCCTTTTGGCTCAGGCAGCTCCATCTTCTCGAAGACCTGAGCCCCCGGCTCGATCTCCCAGACGACCTGGAGTTCTTCGCCGAGGGCGTCGTCTTCGATCGAGGTCAAAGTAACGACGTGCTGCACCCTTGGCGACAGGGAAATTTGCGGCGGCAGAAGGCTCCGGTGGACGTCCGTGATGACGTAGCGCCGCTGCCGTACGAGAGCAAGCTGCCCCTGTTCAGGGATTGAACCCATGGCTCGCATTTAGTATAGATGGATCCAACCGGCAGGTATTGTTCTCAGGGATATCCAGTTCTTTGGACTGACACGGAGCGAGGTTTACCCCAATGGGCCCGTTGTATCAGCCTGGTGACGTCGTCGTCCGGCGCAATCGGCGCGACGAGCGAGGCGTCATTACAGCACCAGCTCAGAAGCGGGCTGGCAATTGGTATTACAAAGTGCTGTTCCCGAGCAGTCAGAATCCGGCTACAGTCCCGGAGAGCGACCTGGAAAAAGTCAATCCTGAAGAGCCCCTGATTGACCAGATGCTCGCCGGGCGGTTCGGCGCAAAGAGCACATTTTCGCGCCTGCTGACATTCGAGCGCTTGCGGCAACCAGTTCAGGACACGTTGTATTCGCTCCGCGCCAGCCGGACGGAGTTCCAGCCTTATCAGTTCAAGCCGTTGCTTAAGTTCCTCCGTTCCTCCAAGCAGCGCCTGCTTATTGCCGATGAAGTCGGCCTGGGCAAAACGATCGAGGCCGGATTCATTCTCTGCGAGATGCTGGCCCGCCACCCGCACACATTCAGGCGGGTTCTGATCGTTTGCAAGGCCGCCCTCTGCGGCAAGTGGCAAATGGAGATGCGGAAGCGCTTTGATCTGAAATTCGAGATCTGGAAGGCCGAGCAACTCCGTCAATACTTGCGCCAATACAACGAGGAGGACGATCCAGAGCTTTGGGCGATTTGCAGCCTGGAGTCCTTCCGCAATGCCGCCCTGATGGAGGAATGGGAAGCTGTCTCGCCCATTCTCAATCTTCTGATCATCGACGAAGCGCACCACCTGAAGAACTCGAGTACAAAGTCACATAAAGCCTGTAGAACAGCAGCCGCCACAGCGGACGCGGTGCTGGCTTTGACCGCGACCCCCATTCAGATGGGATCCAAGGATCTGTTCAACCTCCTGTCACTGCTCGACGAGGAGGAATTCGCATCCTTCGAATACTTCGAGGCATGCATGTTATTCAACTGCCACATCGTCGAGGCGGAACGCAGGGTCACCACGTCTGATCCGGAGCGGTTCCAACACGTCCGGAAGATTCTTGCTTCACTTGGGGGAGATGACATTTCATCCCTGCCAGCCCTGCTTCGAGAGTGTGGCGTGAAGCAAGATGGCCTTGATTTGATCCGGGCATGGAGCACTGTTGCTGAGACACTGCAGGGGCATCCGCTGTATAAGGAGACCCTTCGATTGCTGGAGAACGCGGACCCGTCCAATCGCCGCCACACTGTTGAAATCCAGCGGAATCTGGCCGAACTGAACCTCCTGTCGCGAATCTTCAGCAGAACCCGGCGCAAGGACGTTCACATCGGCAGCAAGCGAGAAGCGCACGTGAAGCGCGTGGACATGACTGACGCCGAGATGAAGATGTATCGGGTCGTGCTCAAATACGTCAGCGAACGATATGCCCTGGAGGGGAAAGACCCCGCGCTGCTTTTCGGTCTCATAATGCCGCAACGCCAATTGGCGAGTTGCATCCCGGCGATGGTGGAGTTCTATGAGCAGGAGATCGGCTGGGTTGCAGGCGGACTGGACTCAGAACAGTCCGACTTGGATCCGGAGGACTGGAACGGCGACAGAATGCCGGATTTCGAAAGGACCCGCAGGGACTTGGCAGACACAATCCGGCACTGGCACGAGAACGGCTCACCGGACAGCAAATTTTCGGTCCTCGAGTCGTGCCTCAAAGAGCTGCAGGAGACGCAGCCCGGGGAGCCCATTGTCATCTTCAGCTATTTCAAGAAAACTCTGGAGTACCTGGCACGCCAGCTCGGGGCGCTCGGCTACTCCTGTACCGTGATCAGCGGTTCGATCGATCCCGAGGAACGCGACAAGCGCATCGCGCAGTTCCGTGAAGGCAAGTACCAGATTCTTCTCTCTTCCGAAGTCGGCAGTGAGGGCCTTGACTTCCAGTTTTGCCACATTCTCTTCAACTACGACCTGCCGTGGAACCCAATGGTTGTAGAGCAGCGGATTGGCCGGCTGGACCGATTCGGTCAAAAGGCGGAGAAGATCCTTATCTTCAACTTATCAGCGCCAGGCACCATTGAAGATGAGATCCTAAATCGGCTCTACAATCGCATCAGGCTCTTCGAATCATATATTGGCGACCTCGAGGCAATCCTTGGCGATGAGATTTCTGAACTCACGAGGGACCTGTTCGATCCAGCACTCTCCGATGAAGATCGGGCCGAGAGAATTGAGGCGGCCGGCGTTTTGCTTGAACAAAGAAAGCTTCAATTCGAAGAATGGGAGAAGGCGGCACCGCAATTCATTGGGCATGATGAGTTTTACCGCGACGAAGTGGAGCGCGCCCAGAAACTGGGCCGCTACATCCGGCCAGAGGACCTGGCCACTCTGGTGCACGATTTTCTGGAACAGTTCGACAAGAAGTCTGATCTGACCGAGCTTGAGCCAGGCAGGTATGGACTGAAAGCGGGAGACCAGCTTCGAAAGTGGATTGTTTCACTGCCCGCTGACGACCAGAAAACTCGCTTCCTGTCTGCCCTGGACAACAACAGACTGGTTGTCACCTTCGATTCAGAACTGGCGGAGAGAGACAGGAATCTGACCTTCGTCCATGTTCGGCACTTCTTCGTGCAAGGCATCATAAGGGAGTATCAGAAGCGCTCCGGTCATTTCCATCCTGTGGCGGCGATTGAACTGGCGTCCTCCGACGTTATCCCTGCCGGTGCGTACCTGTATTTGATTGCTAGAGCCACGATTCATGCAGCGAGGGAACAGGACACGCTTCTTCCGGTGATCGTGAATCTGAAGAGCAAACAAGCGCTGGGTGAGGATGAGTCTGAAACCTGTCTGGCTCGCATGGTAAGCGAGGGCAGAGACATGCCCGAGCCGCTGATCGATGCCGATACCCTTGGTGCTGTTTATGAGGTTGCCGAGTCTGTGCTAGCCGAAAGGTTTGAGGCGAGACGCCAGCAGGTGGAGAGGTTGAACGAGGCGTTCGTCAGCGCCCGTCTGGCGAGCGTGAAGGAATCGTTCAATCAGAGGATCGGACAGCGAAAGGCCCTGTTGGAACAGGCGCTTAACAACAAGAGGCAGGCTTCTTACGTGCGCATGCTGGAAGGCGGGATTCGGAATCTGGAGGCCGAGCTGGACCGGAGGATCTCGGAAATCGAACACCAACGAACGGTGACGGCGGATTTCCACACGATCGCCGCCGGAATCCTTCAGGTTACTGAAAGTTAGAGGGATCTATGAGAGTCGTTCTGATGTTGCGTTCTCGCCTCATTGCTTATGTGACCGCCTTATTTCGGAGGTTGATGGGAAGGACGCTTTCTGAGGAGGCTCGGGCCGCCGCAGAGGCAACTCCTTCTGCTGAGGCGGCGCAAGCCAGACCGGGACTTTGTCCTGTGGATGAGCGGGATGTCATCGTTCCGAAGAAGCGAGCGATACGCCACATCATCATCGGGGTGGATTTCGGCACCAGCACAACAAAAGTCATTTGGCAGGATCTCAGCGACAACCATTTCGAGGCAGTTCGCTGGCATCCGGACAAAGACGGACTGGGGCAGTGGCTGTTGCCGTCCACCGTCCTCCTCCGGAATGACAAGGTGTGCTTTGGCGTTCCCGAAAGAGAGGAGGAACAACACGGTCTCTGCTTGCGCTCTCTGAAGTTGTGCCTCCTGTGCAGGCGGAAGCCCCCGGTTTGCCGCTGCGGGAATCCAGGTGCTCAGGGAGGCTCCATCCGCCTGTCTGAGGCGCACTATGATCTGCCGGCCTCCGCCTTTGCTGGCCTCTTTCTTGCCTATGTCTTCTGCCAGGTGGAGCGGAGGCTACTGGAACGGTTTCCAAACGACCAGCTTGTTCTCCTGTGGAACATAGGTTGCCCGATGGACTATACGGATGCCGACGGTTACCGGTGCGATTGGGAGAAATTGGCCGGCACCGCGATGGAGCTTCGGACGCTGGCATCTGGGGATGTCAAGATGTCCTTACTGGACGAGTTTGCACGGCACCTGGAAAGATTCGACGTGCCTCCGGAAGAAGAGCGGAACTACTTCGTCCAGCCTGAAGGGCTGGCAGCCGTAAAGGCGTTTCTGGAATCCCCAGACGCGGAGATGAAAACCTATGCGATCGTGGACGTTGGGGCAGGAACAACGGAAGTGTCATTTTTCTTCAACGGTAAAGCCATGGCTGAGCCCGGCCAGCCATTCCGGCCCAGCTACCTTGCAGACTCGACGGAAGCCGTAGGCGGCGTCAGGATTGACCAGGAGCTTGCCGAAGAATGGGGATGCAGCACGGAAGAAGCGAGACGACGGAAAGAGCGTTCTCCAGATAAGATTCCCCTCATACAGAGCCTCGCGATGATTCATCAGCAGTATCGCAAGACATGCGCGAGAATTGCAAAGCAAGATAGTGGCGCGCCTCCGCACAATCGTCCCTTCGACCTATTCATCATTGGCGGAGGATCGCGTCTGCCGGCCATCAGGGCGCAACTGAATGACAGTGAGTTGCCAGGTCGCTTCATCAAGCAGCAAACGTTAGAGCTGAGGCCGCCGAAGACTCGGTCTGCTGAATTTCCGTCGGACGCTGATTACCACCTTTTCGCCGTGGCGTGCGGCTTGGCCAGTTCACTCGACTGGGCCTATTTCCCGAGCGTAGACCCTTCGCCTCCAATTCCGACAGCAACCAGGGTAGACGTGGATGAATGGTACCCGAAGTAGAGCGGGTCGGCCCAAGCGAGCGTGCGCATCGGTAGATGCTCTTTACCGCGTCTCAATGGTGGGGGACCCTGATGTCTGACTGACAGATCGATTCTCGCACTTGAACATCCTGACTCCGGAGTGAGCACGGAGAGCTGTTCCTCCCGTGCGGCAGCGGCAGGCTCACTCGCAGTGCTCCTGCCGCGTTGCTCAGCAGCCGGATTTAGGTCGGCCTCGAGGGGCCCATCCGCCGACCCGGCCTTTGCCCGATGAGACGTCCAGCACTGGTACGGCCTGTTCGAGCCGCAGCACGGCGGCGCGCTTGCGGTCGACGTCCGGGTTCAGGTAGCGCTGGGTGGTTTCGAGGTCGCTGTGGCCGAGCAGCCGCTGCACGGTGACGACGTCGGCGCCCTGTTCGAGCAGACGGGTCGCGTAGGTGTGCCGGAACTTGTGCAGTGTGGCT
>FWPV01014172.1_pt1 | contig 11772 bp, 10 predicted proteins | sample 2228371 | NCBI WGS metagenome assembly FWPV01 (sample SAMEA103939776, study PRJEB20133) | metagenome | reverse complement strand
CATGCCGACAAACGGCCGGAGCAGGTCAAAGACGATTCGGAACGAATCGAAGTCAAATGCGATTGAACGATGGATGGTGATGCCGAGCAGGCGCTCAAGCGTCCGGCGCAGCAACCGGTCACCGCCGATGGCATAGGTATGATTGACCTTCTCCATGTTGGTGAAGTCGGTCGGTGAGCCGGCGCGGGTTACCCCCGGCACCTCGACCAGCAGGTCGCGCGGCACGGCGACCAGATTGACCGCGGGCTGGTCGAAGTTGACGTGAGCAATGATGATGATGTCGGAATGGGCGCGTTCCTCCCGCCTAATCCGGGCCGCACCCTTGTCCTCGGCCGGGTTCAGGGCCCGGGCATCCTTGCCCACAATGAGGATGTTCAGAGCACCGGTCGGGCCGGCCGGTCGAGCCTCGGTTCCCGGTGGGTGTTGGCGGGGCAAAAGAAAGTAAAGCGCCGCACCGACCAAAAGAACTAGGATAGCCACCGGCAGCAGCCATACCAGTCTGCGTTTCCTCGGCTTCATCACTGCTCAGTCGGCCACGCTCAGCCGAATCGGATAGCCGGCGAACCTGACCCGTCGTCTGATTTCGGCGGCGACAAACCGCTCCCAAGCCGGGTCAAGCGTGCAGACCCGGCTCAGCCGCACAAGAAAGCGGGGCGGCCTTATCCCAATCTGGCTCAGCCCGAGAACCCTGATGTCGGGCCGGGGCGGGTGTGACTCAAGCCGGGGCAGAACATCCTGACGCAGGCAGGCCTTGGGGATTCGCTTTGCTCCCGAATCCCAGACCCGACTGGCACGCCGAACAATCTCGGCCACGCCCTGACCGAGCGTCACCGACGAATATACCACCGGCACATGGCCGACAAATGCCAGCTCCCTCTTCACCCAGTCGCGCACCGGCCCCTTCTTCTCCTCAGGCACCAAGTCGAACTTGTTCGCGACGATGACCATTCCCTTGTTCCGCTCCTCGACAAGATTGACCACGCGCTTGTCCTGATTGGTCGGCCCGTCAAACGCATCGAACATCACGACCGCGATGTCACAGTGGTCAATCTGGTCAATCGCCCGGCTCACCGAGTAGTACTCGACCGGCTCTCTCACTCTGGGCTTGCGGCGGATACCCGCGGTATCGAGCAACCGATAGCGCCGACCTTCGAACTCGAACTCATCCTCGACCACATCGCGGGTCGTGCCCGGCAGCGGGCTGACGATTGAGCGCTCCCGACCCAGCAGCGCGTTCAACAGCGACGACTTGCCGACATTGGGTCGGCCCAGAATCGCCAGCACCAGCGAATCGCGCGTCCGGTGGTCTCGGTCGCGTCCCGGCTCTTCAAGCCGCGCCACAATCGCATCGAGCAGGTCATCCACGCCGATCCCCTGCTCGGCCGATATCGGGACGACCAGCTCGGCACCGAGCTTGTGAAACTCGGCTGAGCTGAACGTCTGCCTCCGGTCGAGCTTGTTTGCCGCGACAAGGAACCGGCGTCCGGCCCGACGCAGTCGCTCAGCTATCTCCTCATCGAGCGGCGCAAGCCCGGCTGCGCCGTCAGCCACCAGCACGACTACTTGGGCGTCGGATAGGGCAATCCCGACTTGGCGCTCGACCTCGCGTGCCATCTCTTCGGTCGAATCGGGCACCAGCCCGCCGGTATCACAGACCTTGAACCTCCGGCCCAGCCATTCGACCGTTCGGATAATCCGGTCCCGGGTGATGCCCGGCTGCTGCAAAGTAATAGCAACCCGGCCGCCGACCAGGCGGTTGAAAAGTGTGGACTTGCCGGTATTGGGCCGGCCGACTAAGACAACAATAGGGGCAATTATAGACCAACCCCGCCCGAAGCCAAGTCCTATCCAGATTCTCCCGCGCCGAACCGGACCGCTACCCGGCGCCGGGACGGCCTTGCTTTACCGCCTTGGCCCACGCCTCATTCAGCCGTGGGTTGTGCAACACGATGCTGCCGCTCCGGCTCGCTGCGCCCGGGCCAAAACCGACGCTGTCCAGACCCTCAGCCGAGTCGAGCAGATGGCGACACTCGTGGCCCGGACGGCAAAGGTGATGCGGCAGGTACTCGACGTAGCCGGCAAGCCCGGCACCGGTAGCATCGGCAAGAACGACATGGTCCGGTTCAAGCCTGAGCAACAAGTCAGCCGTGTTCTCCGGTACATCAACCAGCTCCAGCCCGACCGTTCTGAACCCGGCCTCACGCAGAACCACAAAGTCACCGGCCATGTCCCCGAGTTCCGTCGCCCGCAGCTCAACCCGGTCGACCCCCGACTCAGCCAGAACCTTGGCCCGGCTCGGGTCAACGGTTCCGGGCAGCACAACCAGCGTCTGCTCCACCGGCACGATTGAGAGCGAGTCGTAAAGCGCTGCCAGGATGCGGTAGAGCTGTTCCAAACTCAGACACGACGGCCCGCACCCGCCGAAGTAGACGGTGCTGAACGTCCGGCCCTTGAGTGCCGGGGCGCGTCCGGTAATCTCCCAAACAAGCGTCCCAACAAACTGCTCACCGGCCCTCGGCGTGTACTCAACTGCGGCCGCACCGGTTCGCCAGTCCGACTTGGCACCAAATGGGACGGAAACGAACACGCCGCCGGCCGCTCTGCCCTGGGCCATCGGCTAACGTACGATGCGGCCGATGCGGTCGAGCCGGACCGCCCACGGCGACAGCAAAACCTTGACCAGATTCGGTGGGTTGCTGACCGCAGACGACGAGAAGTAGCGCACCATCGGCCGTCCCTTGACATGACGGAGCTCCAGCGGGCCCCAAAACCGACCGTCCTCGGAGTTGTCGCGATTGTCGCCCATCATGAAGATACAACCCTCGGGCACCACCACCGGGCCGAACTGGTCACGCACATACGGCGACAGCTCACTGCGATAGAAGGCGCGGCCTTCCCAGGCCTGCTGAAACTCGGTTTGGGAAATCTCCTGGTTCAGACCGGGCAGCCGACGCCCATCTTTATGTCTGACGTATTCACGGTCCGCAAGCCGGCCGTTGACATAGAGCCGCTTGTCTCGGCATTCGACCGTGTCCCCGGCCACGGCAACGCAACGCTTCACCAGAGTCGTCGGCGTGTACCACTTGAAGAACCGGGCATCGCGGTCCCAGAACAAAGGCAAGAGCTGCAACCCGGCCGGAAAGATGCGCGCATACCGCGACTCAGGCTGTGGAAAATCCGGCTCGGCCGGTGCACGAAAGATGACGATGTCGCCCGGTTTGGGCCGGGAAACCGGAATCACGGTCCGGTCGGTGAACGGCAGCTTCACGCCGTAGATGAACTTGTTCACCAGCATGAAATCGCCGATGAGAATCGTATCCTCCATCGAGCCGGTCGGCACAAGAAACGACTCAACGACAAACGAACGGATAACCAACACCGCAACGACTACCGGCGTCCATTCTGCGGCCAGTCGCCGAACCAAACGGGCAATACCGGACAAACTACTCTCTCTTGATAGTGCGCTCAGCGGACAATGCGGCCGATGCGGTTGAGCCGGACCGCCCACGGCGACAGAACGATACGAGCAATGTTGGGCGCGGCCGACGACGAGAAGTAAAGCACCAGCGGCTTGCCCTTCAGGTGGCGTACTTCGAGCGGCCCCCAGAACCGCGCGTCCTCCGAGTTGTCACGATTGTCACCCATCACGAAAATACAACCCTCGGGCACCACCACCGGGCCGAACCGATCGCGGATATAGGGCGAAAGCTCGGTCTGATAAAGCCGTCTTTCGCGCCAGAGCCGGTCGAAATCCTGCGGCATCGGCTCAAACCCGGGCAGGGTTCGGTAATCCTTGTGCACGACATACGGCTCGGACTGAAGCCGGCCATTGACATAGAGCCGCTTCTCCCGGTACTCAATTGTGTCTCCGGCCAAAGCGACACAGCGCTTGATAAAGTTCCGCGGCACATACCAGTGAAAGAACCGTGCCTGGCGGTCCCAGAACAACGGCAGCAGTTGCAACCCGGCCGGAAACAGCCGGACAAACCGCTCCGGCGGGCCGGGCAGGTCGCCGTCCACCGGAAACCGGAACACCACGATGTCGCCCCGCTTCGGACCGGAAACCGGAACAACAACCCGGTCCGAAAACGGCAACTTCACCCCGTAGACGAACTTGTTCACCAGCATAAAATCGCCGATGAGAATCGTGTCCTCCATCGAACCGGTCGGTACCATGAACGCCTCAACGAGAAACGAACGAATCAGCAGCACCGCGACAATCACCGGAGCCCACTCTCGAACCAGACTCCGAAGCGACGAGCCGAAACGCTTCATCAGACGGAACTGCGGCAGCGGGGCATAATCCGTCAGTATAGAACCCGGCCCGCGTTGCGTCAAGTTGACCGCGCGGCTTCAAACCACGAAAGCAGCTCGGCAAAGAGTCCATATGCCGCTCGCTCTTTGCCTCCTGCCATCTGCTGTGCTGCGCTCTCGGTTGCGGACAACAAACCGCGCTGCCATTGCCGAATTGAAAGCCGAAACGGAAACCGCGACAATTGCAGAGACAAACGCTCAACTACTCGCGCTGACAACCGCTCGCTTCAACGCTCAAAGAACCGCGCCGGCAACTGCTTAGGCAAACGCTCAAAGAGACGCACGAAAAGACACCGGAACTGTCGCCAAGGCAAACACCAAAGTACTTACCTCAGCCAAAACCTCGGCAACCGCCCCTTCAACTGCGCCCTCAATCGCACGACTCATTACGGTGTAGGAGACGGCCCCTCCCCCATCCAAGTATACGGAAACCAGGGACACTTCCCATTTTTCCTTCCGCCGCACGGAGCCGCGGCACAATCCGAAAGTGCCGAGTTTGCCGTATCTTTAGCCGGCCGGCAGAACTTGACTGCCCGCCCAAACTTGGTATCTTCCCAATCGGCCCGGCTTGGCCTGATTGCAGCGGCTTGACGGCTTCCGGCTTGGCTCGGGCTGACCGACCGAGCTACGAAACGAGAGGTATAAGATGGAGGTCGCATGTCAATACTGCGCGACAGCGAGATACTGAAAGAAATCGAAGCCGGGAAGATTGCCATCGAGCCGTTCTTCATGGCCAACATCCAGCCGGCCTCGATTGAGCTGACTCTTTCGAGCGAGTACGGCGTTCTGCGCAAGAGCCAGAAACCGCTCACCACCTCGCTTTTTGAGTCCGGCGTCGAAGCCGTGGCCTGGAAGACCGCGGGCAACAAAATCGTCCTGCCGCCCGGCCGGACCCGGCTGGGCAAATCCCTTGAGAAGATAACCCTGCCCTTTGATATCCTCGGCATGATATTCCCCAAAGGCCGCCTCACCATGCGCGGGCTCGCGCTCCAAGTGTCGGCCGGGCTGGTCCAACCCGGCCGCCGCGAACAGGAAGTTTACTTCCTGATAAACAACGTCGGCTCCACTCCGGTCCACCTCCTCACCCACGACCGAATATGCCAGTTGGTGCTGTACAGACTATGAAAACAGAGAAGCGACCAGAGACCCGCGGCCGGCACCTGTCCTTTGCCGTCCGGAACCTGCGACTTGTTCAGACCGGAGGTCAACCATGGTTCTAAGCAAGCAAGAAATCCTCAAGCTGATTGGCAGCAGGAAACTCATCATTGAGCCGTTCGACAAGAAGCTGGTCGAGGCTGCCTCGGTCAAACTGACCTTAGGCGAGTTCTATCTGGCTGACCGCTGGCCCTACGAGCTCGACTCTCGCAATCCGCCGCCACCGCCGCCGGCAAAGGGTGCCCTGATTGTTCCCGAGCGGCTCACGCATTCATACACTCTGGTCCCGGGCGACCAGATAGTCGCAGGCACAAAGGAGGCAATCACCCTGCCGGATGACGTCTGTGCGTGGATAACGCCCCGTGCCCGAACCGCAGCGCTCAGGCTCAACCTCGACATCGCCACCGGCTTCATTCAGCCCGGGACAACCGCCGAGCGACTCTTCTTCATCATCCGCAACCAAGGTCACTCGCAGGTCGTACTCCACCACGGCATCAACATCTGCCAGCTCGTCCTCTGTCGGGTAGGTAAGGAGAGTTCCTCATGACCGAGCCAAAGAAGAAGATACTCGTCATCACCACGGTCGGCGAGTCGCTAAGAACCAAATGGCGCGAGACGCTGCTTCAGAGGACGTTGGAAGGAACCAAGGACGGCCTGGACAAGGAAAAGACCGGTAGACTGAAGGACGCCGTTTTTCAGCCGCCGGACGATGACGAGCTCAAGACAAGGCTCGGTTCATTCACTCCGGACGTCGACCCGAAGACAGCCCCCTGCGCAGAACTGGCCAGCCTCATGCTGCTGCAGAAAGAGCTCGAGCGCCGGTTCGACAACAACTACATCTGTGAACACATCCTTGTGCCCACGGAGGAGACCGAGGACATAGCGAGTCTGCTGAAGTGCTGGCTGGCTGCAAACAAAGACGCTATGCAGGCTGATGATGACAATATCTTGGTCCACGCGGCGGGCGAGCTGGACGTGGAAGAGAAGGATAAGTTCCACGCCGGTCTTGCTCAGGTTGCCGGCATTGTCATCAAAAAACTCCGCGAGGCTGTCGACAAATATGCTGCGCGATACTTGAACCTTACTGGCGGATACAAAGGTATCATTCCTGTGTTGTCGCTGCTTGGCTACACCAAGTCGGTCAATATCTGCTATGCACATGAGAAGTCCGGCGATATCCTACTCATGCCAGAGCTGCCGGTTGCCTGGGACCGGCAGCGATTGGACGAAGTGCGTGGATTCGTGCTGCGCAGTAAAATCAGCGGGGATGAATACAACTTACTGCCCCACGAGTACAAGTTCCTCTTCCAGAAGCCCCATGGCGCGTCCCGCTACGAGAGGACTGCTCTCGGCGAGCTGGTGGCTCGGGCCGAGACCGCAAGCACGCGGTTCGGATACGGCCGCTACCTGTTGGATATGCTCGGCCAGGATGACCGGAAGATTCTGGAAGACAAGCTCAAAGAGTGGGAACACCTCTGGCTTGGCGACCAGATTCCGGAAACGGTTGAGCACTCGCGGCTGCACGCCCTGCGCTTGCTTGGGTTCGCCTACCAGTTGTTCCTGGCATTCCCGAACTTGAAAGAACAAGTCGGCGGCCCGCACGGCCTCTATCTACTCATCTGTGCCATCTGGCTGCACGACATCGGCCATGTAGCGATGGAGTTCAAGCACAACGGCAAGATGCTGCCAATCGGCCTGATGCCTTCACTGGTCCGCGAATGGCACCACTACTCTTCCGCGGCAATGATTGGCGCCGGCGAGCGCTACATTGCAAACGTCAATGACCGAAAGGTGGTTACGCTGCTGGCTGAATACCACCGCGGCGACATGAGACTCGATGGCGACCCGGCCGAGTTCGACGAGCCCTACGGACACGGTATCCTGACCGCCAAGCGCAAGACGCTTCGGCAGAAGCTGAATGGTGAGACCCTGCCCAATGGTATTACCGTTGACCATGTCCTCCGACTTGCTGCCCTGCTCCGGTTCATTGACGGCTGTGACGTTCAAACCGACCGCACCGGCGGGGAGAAGTACATCGAAGCCCGCAAGAAGCGGACCCACGACGAAGTCAGTTTCCTGCAAACCCGGCTTGCGACACTCAGCATCACATATCCGGAGTGCCACTACCTCGCCTTCTGCGATGCGGTAGCGAACGACAACCATCTTAAGCTGCTTCATGTCAGCCTGAACGACCAGATTGAGTTCAAGAAGACGCAATTCGAGCACTTCAAGGAACACCAGAGTATTGCACTTGCTTTCCTCTACAAGGGCACGGACAACAAGCTGCGCGTAGGCCTTGAGCCTACCGAACTGGCGAAGGATAACAACGAATACGCCGAGCTGCTGAAGAAACGCGCCGCTGGCATCGCGGACGAGTACACAAGAGTTAAAAGCACATTGCGCTCAATCTTGGGATTCTCCGGAGTCTACGTGATTGAAGGCGACAACGAGATTCCGGCACAAGACTGGAAGAACGACAAAGGAGGTTCCTCTTGAATAGCACCGATACCCAAAAGCCTTCTTCCAACGCCTGCGCAGGTTCAGGCCCGCCGCCGGCCTTGGTGGGGATAGACGTTGACCGGATTCACGACTACGTCTTCGCAACCAGCAAGCCGATGGAGATTGCCGGAGCAAGTCGAATCGTGGAGGGACTTGATGGTCTGGTCGCTGACTGCGTCAAACGGTTGCCCGATGCCTCGGTCTGCTACGTTACCGGCGGCAGCGGTCTACTCCGCGTTCCCAGCGACAAGGCCGAAGACCTCTGCAAGGCACTGGAGGATGCCTACCGCAAGGCGACGGAAAGCGGCTCCTGCACCGCTGCGTTCATTATTCCGGCCGACCAACCCAACTGGGACAACCCTTCGTGGTTTGAGTTAGCCTACCGCAAGTTGTCTATGGCCATTCGCCGACGCAAGGACGAGAAGTGGCTTGACGAGCCAGGCTGGCAGCCGATTCCCGGCTATCTTCTGCGCTGTCAGTCCTGCGGCCGCTACCCGGCAACCGAAGACGACTCCCGTGAATACAAGGGCGACGAGAAGCTCATCTGCACCAGTTGTCTGAAAAAGCGCAAAGCCTGTCGCGACAAAGAAACCGACAGGCTCGACCAGGCGCACGACTTGGCTGAGCTTGTCCGCGACGATAAGACCGGCCGCGAAGACGACATCGCGGTCATCTACTGCGATGCGCGCGGGATGGGCGATAGAATCGCCAAGTCAGGCGGCTGGCGGAAAGCGTCCGAGCTCTCGAAAAAGGTGAAGTCCGCCTTCGACGCGTGCGTGGACACTGCAAGAACCGAGGCTGGAGAGCAGCACTACCTCTCGCTTGTGGCCGGCGGCGATGATCTGCTGCTCTTTGTCCCGGCGCAGAAGGCGCTCTCGGTTGTCACCGAAATCAGGCAGCACCTGACCGCGTCGTTGACGGACACGCACCTTGACATCGGTCTGCTGATTGCCGACCCGCACTTGGCGGCCCGGTATCTTGTTGACTACGCGCGGGCGCTGATGAAGAACGCCAAGCATCATGGCTACGAGCTTCTTGACGCCAAAGTGGTTGAGCAGGCCGAAGATGTGATTGACTTCATGGTCATCAAAGGCGGCTCGCCCCTGAACCGCGACATCGCCGCGTTCAGAGACGAGCACCTTGTCCGCAAGCTCGCGGGCAACAGGCAGTATCGGCTGACAAGAAAGCCCTACCGCTGGTCTCTCTTCAAGGAGCTCGGCAGGCACCGAGACGCCTTCGCCGAGGTTCCCGGTTCTCAGCTCAAGGCGCTTGCCACCCATCTGCTCGAAGACCCGGGAGTGGCCCGGCTCAACGTCACGTACCAGATTAGCGGCGATAAGAGACTGGAGAGCGCTATGGCGAGTGTTGCCGCCAAGAACCACGACCAGTGGGGGCCCTACTTCGTCACCGGCAAGGACTACGGCTTTGATACCGGGTTCTTTGACCTCTTGGAGCTTCTCGAACTCGGAAAGGAGCGGCGAGCATGAGCACCTGGAGAATGACCCTGACGCCAGAGACCTGTGTCGCGGTCGGCGGCTACACCACCTCGTGGCTGAGCGACAAAGCAACGGCCCGTGATGAACGCGGGTTCCCAATCATCCCGGCCACAGCAGTCAAAGGCGCTTTGCGCATCGAGGCAGAACGGCTCCTCTCGGGCGCGGACTTGGATTCGGCCCGAAAGCTCTTTGGTGCCAAAGGCAGTTCTCGGGCGCTGCTGCGCTTCACCGACGCCCGGTTCAAGGACGACGCCTATCAGCTCTTCGAAGGACAAGAGAGCGGACCGGTTCCGGGCTACCAGCGCCGTGTCGGCATCGCCATATCACGCAAGACCAGAGCGGTCGAACCCGAACGGCTCTTTGACTGGGAGACGACTGCTCAGTTCATGACCGGGAAAGACGCAAGTTTCGTCGCCGTGGCGACCTGTCCGGACAGCAGCGACAAAGAAGCCGAAAGGCTATTCGACCAGCTCGGCAAGGCGCTCGCGATTACCGGCTTGTACATCGGCAGCGGCAAGACGCGCGGTATGGGCCACTTTGCGGTCAGGTTCGAGAAACTAAACGACAGTTCGTCGGCGCGCGCGCCGGCGCTTCCCGCGGCTTCCGACTGCTTAATCCGACTTGAGCCCGACGAGGAATCACCAGAGTCAGTCCGCGTCAGCCGGGTGAAGCCGCGCCAGTTCCTGATGGAGACCACAGATTACATCCCGGGCGCGACCCTGCGCGGCGCCATTGCTCAGGCCATCGGGTTCAATAGCGGTGCGCAGTTCGACCGTCTGTTCAAAGAGACCGATGTCCGTTTTGGCCCTCTCTACCCGGCGGGTGAAAGCAAGGCTCTGCCCAAGCCAATTCCGTTCTCAGCCCGCACCTGTAAGGTCTATCCCGGGCTGAAGCTGAACTACGGGCGGGAAAAGAAGCTGGGCGGGCGCGAGCACGGCTTCGGCGACATCCTGCTCGACCGGCTGTGCAACCCTGAAGCCGGCGACCCAAAGTGCCCCTACTGCGGCCGGGACTTGAAGCCGCTCGAAGGGTACTACTACGGCTCGGGCGAGTACTTGACAACAGTTCAGCCTGAGACCCATCTCGCCACCAAGCTGGCCGTTTCCCGCGCGCGCCTCGCCGCCGAAATCGGCGAGATGTACTCATGCGAGAGCCTCGCGCCGCGGATTCAGCACAGCAAGGGTTCCAGAGGGAAAGCCCGAAGCTGCTTCATCGGCCGTCTGACCGGAGCAACAGATGACGACTTGAAGGCGATAGCCCAACTCGGGCACGTCTTCATCGGCGGCGCGACCGGACGTGGCTTTGGCAAGATGAAGCTGGAGCTGCTGGAGGACAATCCTTCGTCGTCGCTCGACAAGCGGCTTCAGGATTTCGCCGATGCCGCCGGCAAGAACGGCTTGAAGCCCAACGGTCGAACCTGGTTCACCATTGACCTCGAGTCTGACCTTGTCTTGCCGTATGGGCAGAGCCTGCTGAGCCTGCTAAAAAGGGCGCTGGGCGACGACTTAGAGGTCCCAGTCGCGTTTGTCCGTCAGGGTTATGCCGGCGGCTACAACGTGGCCATCGGCATGCCCAAAGACCTGATGCCTGCGGTACTGGCAGGCAGTTGCATTGCCTGCTCGGTACCGGCCGGCACCGACAAACTGAAAGAGAAGCTGGAACAGTTAGAAAGAGACGGCCTCGGCCTTCGGCGCTACGAAGGCTGTGGCCAAGTGATAGTCTGCGATGAGTTTCATTACCGGTACGCAATCAACCGGAAGGAGAAATAATGCGAGACCTAAATGAAATAAGAAGGCTCCACAAGCGCAAGCCGGAGCTGGTGCGCATGGCCAATGAACTGGTTCAAACTTTGCTGGAACTGAAGCAGACCAAGTTTCCACAGGATGACCAGCAGAAGAGAGCAGCCTGGGAAAAAGGCGGCAAGAGGGGCAAAGCTCCGAAACTACGTACCGCCATTCCGCAATCCGCGCAGTGGCAGAATCTGCGTACGGTCGTCGCCGGCGCTGCCTGCCTTGCCGAGGTCGAGAACTACCTCGTATACCAAGCAGGTCGGGAGGTCTGGGATTCTGAGGTGGTAGAGAAACACGTTGGACCCAAGCTGCGCGATGCTGCCAAACGCGCCGACGGCAAAGGAGAAGATATGGAAGCCCTCAAGCTCTTCGTCGGGTTTCTCGTGCGTGCTGTAGCACCCATTCTTAAAGAAGAGGGCCGGGAGGATAGCTATGAGTAGCACATTCGAGCGTCTCAACCGCTTCGTCCGCCTCGAAGGGCATGTCGTGACCAGAACCGCCTTCCGCATCGGCACTGG
>FWPV01014171.1_pt1 | contig 11772 bp, 7 predicted proteins | sample 2228371 | NCBI WGS metagenome assembly FWPV01 (sample SAMEA103939776, study PRJEB20133) | metagenome | reverse complement strand
CAGGAATGTCAAAAAGACCTACTTCTTTGTAAAAAATTCCGCTCTCTTCAATTCCCTTTTGACTAGATTCAGAATCAATTGCCAGAAAAACTGGACGAGCTTCTTCAGTGATTTTGAGAATTTTTTCAGAACCATCTTTGAGAGTAACTTTAACTTGAGTTAGATCTGATGAAGTTAAAGTTCCTTCTAGAGTTTGAATATTTTCTTCACTATTTTGATTTTGTGTTGATTTTTGATCTTCTTCTACTTGAACTGAAGCAGGATTGTTATTTTGATTTGGTTTAAGTTGTTCCTTTGATTTTTTAAAAACCAGAAAAAAGCCTACAACTGCTAAAATCATAACTACGATAGTGATTACAATTTTTTGGGAATTCATTTTTTGAACATTTAATTAATATTAATTATTTTTTTGATTTTTAATGATTTAAGTTTTAATTTGTGTTTAAGTTTTAGGGAACTTCAATAAAGCCTCTGCTACTGGTTGCTGAACAATGAGCAGTGGTACCACCATATAATCCTTCGCAGTCCCACTCCCAACCAGAAGAAGTTGTAGTAATGTTTTTTACATTCCCACGATTGCAAAGTTGGCTTTCTTCACTTGGAAATTCAATAAGTTTTTGACCATTAGCTGGACCACAAGATCCATTGATAGGAGCAGGTTCTCTTCTAGCAGAACAAGTTGCATTACTTCCTCCATTTTGACCTAAACAAGTCCAAGTAGTAGTAGCTCCTTGAGCTGGGAAAGAAGGAGTAGAACCACTAAGAGTTCCTGTGCTACAAAAAGCTGTTTGGGAAGTAGATGGCCAAGATGTTGTGGTGTAAGGATAGGTTGTTGCATTAGAACCACAAGTGGCGTTGATGGGAGGAGATATAACTAAAAAAGGAAGATTAACACTTGAATTTGAATAATAATTTTCATAAATCGAACTAACGATTCCAGTTGCAACAATAGAATATCTACCCGGAGCTAAAGGAGCAAAAAAAACAGCACTATTCAAAAAAACTTTTGATGGTCTAGATCTTAACTCTGCTGATTCACCATGAAATATTATTTTTGTTGTTCCTTGAAATGTAGCAATTAAACTAAGATCAATCAAAACATTGTTACAAACACTATTTGTTGCCGAACCAAAAACAATAATTTCTTCTCCTGGATTATAAACAAAAAATTTGTTGAGATTAACAGTGTATGTAACAGTGAATACCGTGAAAGTCGCCGCCTTCGTCTCTTTTACTTCCCCACACCACATTAAACTTGCCAGAAGAAAAAACAAGAAAAGAATAAGATTAGCAGGAAGAGTCTTTTTCTTTTTCCAAAAAATAAATCCCAAAAGAGAAAGAAGAAAGATTAGAAGGATAACTAACAAAAGGAAAAAAGAAAATTGATTATTAGTTTTAGATTCAGCTTTGGGAGTAGGAGCTTGAATTTGATCAGAAGTTAGTTGAATTTCTTTTGTGGCTAAAATTGATTTTTTTCTTGAATTTGAGCTAGAACCTTAGGATTGGGACAATCTTTAATAATAGGGAGAGAAAATTGAGAGAAAAGATTTTTAGAATCAAGATTTAAGATCTGTTCTTGAGAGCAAACCTGATTGGTGATTTGACTATTAATTTGGAGTTTGATTTTGAGATTTTCTTGATTAGTTTGATTACGAGACTGAGGAAAATTATCTGCTGCCGGAGACCAAAAAACAGTTACTTGAGCAGTATCTCCTTTAGAATAATAATCCCTGTCAATTTTGATTAACTGTAAAGTAGCACTAGAGCCAGAAACAACATAGTGAACAGCTATTTTAGGAAAGGAATAATTTTGATTCTTAAAGGTAAAAACTGTGTCATAGGCTTGAGGAATAGTTGGTCTGGAGATAGCAATTTTGATTTCTTTTGTCTGGTTAGGAGAAAGAGTGATAGTTTCTTGATAGTTGGGAAAATTAATTTCTTGACCATTTAAATAATAACGTTGATAAGTTTTGGAAGAAATTGAAAAAGATTGATCTTGATTAGTGTTGTTTTTGAGAGTGCAAAAAAGATAAAGTTCTTCTTCAGGTTTTAAAGAGACACCTTCTTTAAGAGAATACTTGGTTTCTTCCTGATTAAGTCTAAGATAACAAGTTGTGGAATCTAGTTCAACAGGAATAGTTTTGTTTAGATGAATTTCTCCTGCTATACCAAAACCATAAAGCAAACCTTCTTTATTGAAAGCTTTGACTAGAAATTGAAAACTACCAGAAGCCTCCGGAAGAGTATAGATGATCTGTTTTTTGATTTTTTGATGAGGTTTGAGCGAAAGAATATCTTGAGGATAAGAAACAAAATCAAATAATTCCTGATAATTAATTTCTTTTTTTTCTTGAGTTTTAAGATCAGTGGCAACAACAGGAGTGATTCTTAAAACTTCAAGACCGTATTGAATATCAGAATAATATTTATCCTCATCATTAGAAACAATAAAAGAGATGGTGACTTGATTGTTTTCTTGCTTTTCTATTTGAGCTTCATAAAGATTAACATTAGCAATCAGAATAGCTTCTTTTGATTGAGTTGAGGAGGAAGAATCTAAAAGTTGTTCTTCTTGCGCTCTAGCGAAAAAGAAAGGAAGAAAGAGAAGAAGAAAAAAGAAAAAAACTTTTTTAAAGAGGAAGAGTGATTGATTTGATTTCATTTTTTTGGTTTTGGTTTGGTGTTAGTATTTATAAAAATAATTTTTAAAAATTTTTATTTCTCTAATCAATTTTATTTTTAAAAATTCATTAACTATAACTATTATTAATTTTTCTTAAATTATATTACAAACAAAAATTTTTTACAAAATTTTTTTGTTTTGCGCCAATTTTTAAAACTTATTTAAACTTTGTTCTAAGAAAAAATAATTTCAAAAAAATCTGATTTGACAATAATTGTAATAAGTACAAGTATGAAAATAAAATAGGTGCTCTTTTATTTTATTATTTTTATTATAATTATGGTAATTATAATACAAAAAATATGTAATGCAAAACCCTTAATTAATAAGTAAATTTTTTTATCTTTTTTTTATTTGTCATCAAATATATAATTAAGAATAAAAATTTTAACCAATTAGTTTAATCATCAATGAAAATTGGCATCGTGGGTCTTCCCAATGTCGGCAAATCAACTCTTTTTAAGGCTTTAACTAAAATTCAAGTTGATATTAATAATTATCCATTTTGCACTATTGAACCTAACATAGGAATTGTTGAAGTTCCTGATGAAAGAGTAGATAAATTAGCCAAAATGTCAAAATCAGCTCAAAAAATATATGCCACAATTGAATTTGTTGACATTGCCGGTTTGGTAGAAGGAGCTTCTAGGGGACAAGGATTGGGTAATAAATTTCTCCATCACATTAGAGAAGTAGATGCAATTGTTCAAATAGTAAGAGAATTTGAAAGTAAAAACATTGCTCACATCAGAGGAAAAATAAATCCTAAAGAAGATATTGAAACAATAAACACTGAATTAATTTTGGCTGATATAGAAACTGTGGAAAAACGCCTTCAACAACTTTCCAAAGAAGCTCGTTCCTTAAACAAAGAAAAAATCAAACAAAAAGAACTAACTGAAAAACTAAGACTCATTTTAGACAAAAACACTCTAGCTGATGTCCAATCCTTCATCAGCAATCTTAAAGAAACTGATTTCAAGCTTCTTTCCGATCTTCATCTCCTTTCATTTAAACCAGTTTTATATGTTTTTAATACTCATGCTCCTCAATTAATTGATGCTGTTATTAAAAAATATCAGCTTAAAATTCATTCTAATAGCTATATTGCTTTGAATATAAAAGAAGAAGAAGAAATTTTGGAATTAACAGAAGAAGAAAGACAAGAGCTAAATTTGAAATCAAATCTTCAAAAATTGATTCAAAAAAGCTACCAACTTTTAGGGCTTATTAATTTTCTAACTACTGGTGAAAAAGAAACTCGTGCTTGGATAATTTCTAGAAATTCAACTGCCCCTCAAGCCGGTCGAACAATTCATTCTGATTTTGAAGAAAAATTCATCCGTGCCGATGTCATTTTTTGGAAAAAACTCCTTGAGGCCGGTACCTGGTCAAAAGCTCGTCAATTAGGATGGATAAGATCAGAAGGAAAAGATTATATTGTTCAAGATGGAGATGTGATTGAATTTAAAATATAGCAACAATTATTAATTAATACCAACTAAATAATAGAAATTAAAAAACGCTTCTTCTTAAAAAGCAACGTTTAGGACAATTCATCAAATTTCTAACAACCAAATAAAAATTTTTGAAAAATCTAAACATTTGTACCCTCGGGAGGAATCGAACCTCCATATCCGGCTTAGAAGGCCGGTGTTCTATCCATTGAACTACGAGGGCAAACTTTGGCTATATTATCAAAAAATTTATTTTTAGTCAAAATTTTTTTCAAAAAATAACTATTTAAAAAAATTTCTGATAATTAAAATAATTAATTCTGAAATTAGAAAACATCAAACAATTAAATCTTCTAATCTTAATTGAATTTTTTCCCGACCATTCCAATTATCCTTAGTAATTTCAAAAACTGCCGCCACTTTTTTTGTTAAACTTAATCGAGAGAAAATTTTTCCCATTCCGAAACCAATTGCCTCAAAAACTGTTGAATTATTTTTTTCTTTAAGTAAAACTTTGAGATGCTTTTCTCCATTTCCAACTAGTCTTTTTTCAACTATTTCTAAATTTTGACAATAGAAATAAGGTTTTTCATTACCTATTCCAAAAGGTTCAAAAAAAGAAAGCTCTCTTAGAAGTTTATCTGTTATTTCTGAAAAATTTATCTCTATTCTTTTCTTTTTCTCTTTTAATGAATTAAAGTTAATTTTTTCAAAAAAATTATTAGTTAGCTTGAAAAAATCCTCCAGTCGCTCTTTTTTTAATTCTAAACCAACCGCTTGACTATGCCCACCAAATTTACAAAACAAATTTTTATTTTTCTCTAAAACTTTCATAAGATCAATTCCTTCAATTGAACGACCAGAGCCTTTCAAAATTCCTTCCTTTTCTTGGAAAATAATAGTAGGTCGATTATATTTTTCAGCAATCTTTCCTGCTACCAATCCCACCAGTCCAATATTCCAATTTGGAGCACTTTCAATAATAGCATTGGGAAGACTGTTTTCAGAAAGTCTAAATTCAATTTCTTTTAAAATTTGTTCTGTTGTCTTTTGACGAAGATAATTCTTCTTTTCTATTTCCTCAGCTAATTTCCTAGCTTCTAACACATTTTCAGTTTCAGCCATTAAAAGTCTTAGCGCCAAATCAGCATGGCCCACTCGTCCTGCCGCATTTATTCGAGGGGCTAATTGAAAAGAAATTTGCCAACTATTAGGTAAACAAGAGTCATCAATATTGATTCTAGCAACATTAAAAAGCTGTTTTAATCCTATTCGTTTTGTTTTGGAAAGAACCAAAAGCCCAAATTTAGCAAGTACTCGATTTTCTCCCAAAAGACTAACACAATCTCCAATAGTTCCAATAGCAACTAAGTCTAAAAGCCATTTATTTAGTTCCTGATTGTAATCAGATATTTTGCTTGATAAAGCTTGAATAAACTTAAAAGCCACACCTACTCCAGCCAATTCTTTTTCAGGATAATTTTCTCCTTTTTTCTTGGGGTTAACAACAGCAAACGCTCTTGGTAAAGTTACAGGAACATTGTGATGATCCAAAATAATTACTTCTATTCCCAATTTTTTAGCTTCTTCTACCTCAGAAACATTGGAAATTCCACAATCCACCGTAATGATTAAATCAGCTCTTTTTTGATGAATTTTCTTTATCGCTTCTTTATTCATTCCATAGCCCTCTTGTTGTCTATGGGGAATATAAGAAAAAACATTTGCTCCAATTTTTAAAAGAAAATCCAAAAGAATCGCTGTTCCAGTTACCCCATCAACATCATAATCACCATAAACACAAACTTTTTCCTGCTTTTTAACCGCTAGCAGAACTCTTCCAACAGCTTTTTCCATATCACTCAACAAAAAAGGATCAAAAATATCTTGATCAAAATCAGGAAAAAGAAATTTTGTTTTTTTTCTGGCTGAATCAATTCCCTTTTCTAAAAGTAATTCTTCCACTACTCTTTCCAATTCCGGGAAAAGCCTTTGACTATTGTTTAGTTTTTTGTTTTTCATAGCAAAACTTCACAAAACCCTATAAATCTTATCTAATATTTTGTCACCCTTTTGGCTCCTTTTTGAAGCCTTCTTATTTTTTATGTTTTTTTAATAATTTTAATAAATTTTTCCACAAGAAGAACAAAAAACATTGGCGATTAATTGACCATTTTTTTTCTTGACTATTTTCAAGAAAAGCTCTCCTTGACACTCAGGACAAGTAAAATCTTCCCTTGCACCAAAGCTATTGGCAAAATTTTTCACGTCCCCTTTATCTTTACAAATATAAAGTTGATAATCTTCCGCTTCAATAATCTGAAAAACTCTTTGAACAACTTCTTTGGGAGAAATAATACCTCGAATAATAAAATCTTTTGCCCCCAATTCCATTGCCTTCTTTCGGTCTTCTTCCCTTCCTAAATGAGAATTAACTATTACTGGAATATTTGAAGTATGAGTATATTCTTTTAATGCTTTTATAAATTGAAAACCATCCATTCTTGGCATAATAACTCCAGTAAAGATAACATCAATATCATTTCTTGAAGTAGCAATATCGAGACCTTCTATTCCATCTTTCGCCTCTATTACTTCAAATTCCTTTTGTTGGAAAAGATCAGCATACATCTTTCTGGTACTTTCATCATCATCTATAATAAGAATTACCTTTTTGTTTTCTTGTGTATTTTCTTGTGTATTTTCTTGTGTCATTTTTTTGACGCTAGAGCGTTAATTAATTTTTATTTAGTTTTTGATTATTAAAATGTTATTAACAAAAGTTATCATATTTGGCAAAATTGAAAAAATATTTTTTTAAAAATGAATAATCAAAAAGTACTTTTTATTTTTTTTAATAACAAAAACAAGTTTATTACAAATTTATTAAAAATAAAAATCTATTAGGAATTTTTAATTTTCAAAAATCTAATTATCAATTATTAGCTTCAACAATTTCTAACAAAAAATTTATTTTTCGCAATCTACTTACATAGACTTTAAAAACAAAAAATAAATTGAACAAATTTATTATTCCAAAATAATCTTAAAATCAACTATCACTGCTTTTTTATTACTATCCTTAGGATAGAAAAAAATTGGATTAGCATCAATTTGATCAATCAGTTCATTTTCAGAAAATAACTTGGCTATTTTTTGAGCCTCTTGAACTACTTCGGTAATATTAACGCGACTCTTTTTCAAAATTGCCCCCAATTCACTTTTTTCAATTTTGCTTTTCATTTCAATTTTTGATTTTGGAAGAATAAAAATTATATTTTTCTGAAAAAATTCAGTAAATATTCCCCCTAATCCCACTAAAATAATTTTCCCAAAAGAAGGATCTTTTCTAGCGCCAATTATTACTTCCATGCCTATCTCTTGTTGTTTTTGCAAGAGAATTTTTTCTTTGGGAAAACGTTGTTTCATTCTGAAAAATTCTTTTTTCAAATTTTCTCCAGATCTAATTCCAATTACCACTCCACCCTTGGAATTTTTATGAATTACTTTAGGACTATCCACTTTCATTACTAGCAACGAACCTGATTGAAAGTTAGCTACCTCATCTTTTGAATTAAGATAGGTTGCTTCCAAAATATTAAGCTGATATTCTCTTCCTAACCTAAAAGCTTCTTGATAAAAAAGAACTTTTCTACTATCTGCCAGGGCTGATTCAAAAATTTGCTGAATAGTTTCTGTTTGCTTTTTTTGCTGAAATTTCTTTTCTTTCTTTTCTTTTAGTTTTTTAGATAAATTTTCATGGCATATTTTACTATCCAAAACTCTTTTTGCTCCCACAGCAACTTCTAAAGGAAATCTAAAAACAGATAAATTTGACTTTTTTTCTTCTAATATATGCTGTGCTTCTCTAAAAGCATCAAATCCAATTACGCAAGGAAAAATTGGAAAAGACAATGTTTGGTTAGCTTTTTCAATTTGATCAACAATTTCAGCTACTTTCGTCTGAGCCTGAGGAGTAATAATAGCAATGGCCAAATCTATTTTTTCTCCTTTAGCCGCTTTGAAAACAATTTCATATCTATCTGCTTGAGCATCACCTAAAACATCTATCGGATTTTCAAGAGCGCTGGCTAAAGGTAATATCTTAGCAATTTTATCTTTAAATTCTTTTGAAGGATCAAAAATTTCAAATCCTTCTTGAGAAAAAACATCAGTAGCAATTACTCCCGGTCCACCTGCATTAGTAACAATTAAAGTCCTTTTTCCCTTAATTTTTTTATAACTTAAAGAAACTTTTAATGCTCCCAATAATTCAAAAAGATTGCTACAAAAAATTCCTCCCGCTTCTTGAACAGCCTCTTGAATTATTCTTGTTTCTCCTGCCATTGATCCAGTGTGAGACAAAATCGCTTTCTGAGCTTTGGAAGAATTACCCGCTTTGAGAACAATAATTGTCTTTTGAAAACTATACTTTTTTATTTGTTCCAAAAATTCTTTTCCTCTTTTTATTTCTTCCAGATAAAGAGCTATTGCCTCGGTGCCAGCATGTTGAGTCATGATTTTCAAAAAATCAACCTCATCCAAACCAGCTTTATTACCCAAAGTTGCCACCAAGGAAAAACCAAAATTCTCACCTTTTGCCAAATCAAAAAGAGCTGTTATTAATGCTCCTGATTGAGCAATTAAACCAACTTTTCCTTTTTTGTAATTACTCTTAGCAAAAGAAGCATTGAAATTTTTTTCAGAATTGATTATTCCAAGACAATTAGGACCAATTATATTAAGTTCATATTTTTGAGCCAATTTTTTAATCTTTTCTTCTCTTTTTTTTCCTTCTTTTCCAATTTCAGAAAAACCAGCTGAAATAATTACAATATTTTTAATAGGATCAGCTTTCCAAGCACATTCTTCTATCACTTTAGGAACTAATTCAGCTGGCACTGCAATAACTGCTAAATCTACTTTGTCTTTAATGTCTAAAACACTTGGAAAAGCCTTAATATCCAGAATATTTTCTTCTTTGGGATTAACTGGAAAAATTTTAACTTCAGAAGCTGTTTTTATATTTTCGACTAAAATTCTTCCGATTTTTCCTTCTTTATTAGATGCTCCAATAATAGCTATTGATTGAGGGTTAAATATTTCTTTCATTTAAAAATTTTGGTTTTATTAACTTTAACTTTTTAAAAAATGAAATTACTTTACTTTATTTTCTATATTATTATTAATTTTAATTTTATTGCTTCAGATTAATTTTTTGGTTTTTTTATTTTTATATTCTTCAAATCAAAATTAATCTACAAACGAGAAATTAAATCTTGGGAAGGAAATCTCGTTCCTCTTTTGATAAAATTAATTTCTACTTCTTTGAGTTGGAAAGTCTTTTTGAAAAAACTAATAATGAAATCTTTGTCCATTTCATTTGAACAAGTATAAACATCAATACTAACAAAAAAACGATAAGGAAAAGTATGACAACTAATATGACTTTCGTTAATAATAACATAACCAGAATAACCCCCGGAATCTTTTTTATTTAATGGAGGAGCAAAGAAAACTTGGGGCATTGAAAGTTTTTTCATTCCTATTTTTTCGGGCAAATCAAAAAGAGCTTGCCAAATAATTTTTTTGTTATTTAGTCTTTCAAAGCTTCCTCCATAACCATCTATAGTTAAATGAAGTCCGAAATTTATGGTTGAAATAGTTTCCTTTTTTTTATTTTTATAATTTTTCTCAGAAATTCTTTGAGACATCTTTCCTCGAGATAATTTTTCTTTCTTCATTTTTTGAAAAACTAAAGTCCAAATAAGATAATTCAATTTTAATCTTACTACATTTAATCCTTAAAAAAAACAAATCAACATTTTAGCTTGTATTTACTCTAATTTAAATTTAATTTTTAAATAGATACTAAGTACAATATAATCAGAAAAAAAACAAAAATCAAGAAAAACTAAAAAAAAATATTTTTGAATTTTTTAGATTTTTTCAAAATAGCTTTTTCCGGATAACTAAGAAATTTGAAAACGTTTGCCATTTTAATCCTATAATTTTATAATTCATATAAAACAACCAAAGAAATCAAAACAATGACCAAACAAAAAATAAAACCTGGTTCTAACTTTTTTTTGGATGTTTTCGATTTATTAGTTTGTAAAGATAATTCATTATTGCCTTTTATTAATGTATTCAACTTTCCTTTAGAAAACGATCCCTCTGATATAAAATCATTGGGAAAAGTTTTTGGTGTCATTCAAGTATTCGACTTAACAGAACAGTCAGAATATCTTCCCAACTTATTAGCTCAAGTAATAAAAAAAGAATTCTTTCGCCCAAAAAACCAATCTTTGGAGAAAAGATTTGAAAGCGCTGTTCATAAAGCCAATTTGATTTTGTCTGACTTGGCTCAACACGAAATAATTGGTTGGGTTGGAAAAATTGATTCTGCTATTGGAGCCTCTATTGGAAACGAAATTCATTTAGTACAAACCGGAAAAGCTGCTATTCTCCTAGCAAAAAAAGGTAAAATAGCTAATTTATCTGAAAAATTCAAAAGTGATTCCCATTCTTTCAAAGTTTTTAATAACATTTTTTCTGGAAATCTAGAAAAAAATGACAAAATAATTTTTGGCACTCAAGAGCTTTTACAAATTTCAAAATATGAAGAACTTTCTCGACACATTAGTGTTTTTAAAAGTGAAGAATTTGACAATATCATCAAATCAACTCTTGAAATGGAAGGAAAAAATGTTGCTTTGATTATTGGAAACATAAAAGAAATTCTTTTCAAGAAAACACCTCCTCCAAAAAAAATATCAAAAGATGTTAATTTCTTTGGTGAAATTAATCTCAAGCAAGAACCTCCTGTGGAAACCCAAAAAACACCTTCTCCTGTTTTGTTAGAAAACAACCCACCTGCTTCTAAAGAAAAAACTCACTCTTTGGAAAGATTTTTGGAAGAATCTCAAGCTTATTCAATTTCTCAACATAATACTGAACTTTACATAAAAGAAAATGACACCATAGAAATAGAAGAAATTTCAAAAACAGATAAAAATCTTCCCAAAAAAACTTCTTCCTCAATTTCATCTTTAAAAGAAAAAACCTCATCAGCTAATTCCCCAGATGCCCTTTTGGAATCTTCTACTAGCACCAAAAATGAAAACATCAAAACTAATAATTCATCTTTTTCCCCGCCTGTTAAAGAAAATGAATTAGTAGTTTTTGAAGAAGAGGAACTTGATTTTCCTAATTTATCATCAAAAGTAAATTGGCTTGGAGTCAAAAATATTAGTTGGATATCTTTCTTCTGGAATAAAGGAAAATTAAAATCCTTTTTGTCAAAATTTCCTTTTTTCAAACAAAAAAAATTTCAAAATTCCACTTCCAAAAAAGAATTTGTTTTCCCCAAATCCAATTTTTCTTCCAGAAAAGAAAACCCTAAATTTAAATTATGGAAGTTTTTTTCTTGGCTAAAAAATAATCAACTAACTTTAAATCTAAGATCACTTCTTTCAAAAATCCAAAACTTTATGAGTTTTAAAAAAAAACCTTTTTCTTCAAAAATCAGTTTTCAGCAATTTTGTTCTCAAAATTCTAATTTTTCTTCTGTTGAAAAACTAATTTCTTCTAATCAATCAGGTAAACCAAAAAAAATCGCTAACTTAAAAA
>FWPV01014170.1_pt1 | contig 11772 bp, 9 predicted proteins | sample 2228371 | NCBI WGS metagenome assembly FWPV01 (sample SAMEA103939776, study PRJEB20133) | metagenome | reverse complement strand
AAGAAAGCGCAAGTGCAAAGAGATGTGGCCCGCCGCAACATCGAAAGGATGACTCTCAAAGCGCCTGCGGCGGGTTACGTCAACGTCGAAAGAAACACGCAGAGCAATTTCTTCTTCCCGGGGATGCAGTTCCCGCTGTTCCTGGTGGGCGATCAGGTCCGCGCGGGGATGAATATCGCCCAGATACCCGACCTGAAGAGCTGGGAGATCACGGCTAAGATTGCTGAGCAGGACCGCGGTCGCCTCGCCGTTGGTCAGCCCGTGGACGTGCAGGTGATCGCTCTGCCGGGCAGGACGTGGAAGGCGAAGATCAAGAACTTGAGCGGCACTACAGGTCCCGCGTGGAACCGCAGTTTTGAATGCAAGATGTCGCTGGACGAGGGGTCGCCCGATTTGCGCCCCGGCATGAGCACGCGCATGCTCGTAACCACAGAGACAATTCCCGACGCACTGTACCTGCCCGCTCAGGCGGTGTTCGAAGCCGACGGTAAGCACTATGTTTACCAGCGCGCCGCCGCTGGTTTCGCGCGCAAGAACGTCACGCTCGTGCGGCGCGGCGAAAGCCAAGTGGTGATCGAGGGCCTTAGCGAAGGCGAGACCGTCGCTCTGGCCAACCCTGAAGAAAAAGGCGGAGGGCGTAAAGAAGGGCCGAAAACCGCCACCAAGGCGATGGGGAAATGACGGCATGATCTTCCGAAGGCTGATCGTCGACGTCAAGGAGGCAGTCGCCAACTTGCGCGCCCAAAAGACGCGGACTGTGCTGACGGCGTTAGGCATCGTCTTCGGCGTGGGGTCGGTCATCGGTATGCTGTCCATTGGCGCCGGCGCCCGCTCGCAGTCTCTCGAATTCATCGAAAGATTGGGCGTGCGGAACGTCCTGGTGGACTCGGTGCCCGCGACCAGCCGGGAAGCTCTCCAGCAGCGGAGGCAGAGTTCGCCGGGGCTCAGCGAACGGGACGTCCGGATACTGGAAGCCAACATCGAACAGCTCGAACTGCTTTCGCCGCGGCGCTTTCTCCATCCTTCGCGCATCTTGCCCAAACCGCAGGGCGCCATGCCGCAGGTATATGGCGTGCGCCCGTCGTACGCTGTGATTCATAACCTCCGGGTGAGCGAAGGAAGGTTTCTGGAAAAAAGCGATGATGAGGCCAGCGCACCGGTGTGCGTGCTCGGACAAACGGCCAAGATCAATCTACTCGGCTACGGTCCCGCCGCCGGCAAGCAAGTGAAGATCAACGACGTGTGGCTGCAAGTGGTGGGCGTCCTCAGCCCGAGCGTGGGAGACTCCGGGGCGGGCGGCGCCAAAAGCGAGGATCGCAGCAATGCCCTGTTCATCCCGCTGAACACGTTCACCTACCGTATGTGGGACGCGAGCGTGTTCTTCCTCCGCGACGAACTGGACGGCATCGATCTGCGGCTGAAGCCCGAAGCCGATAGCGTACAAGTCGCAAAAGTGGTCACGGCGATCCTGAATTCCACGCACCGCAATACGGAGGACTTCACGGTTACAATCCCGGCGGCGCTGCTCGAGCAGCAGAAACGCACGCAGTCGATTTTCACATATGTGATGGTGGCCATCGCGGCGATTTCCTTGCTGGTCGGCGGCATCGGCATCATGAACATCGTGCTGGCGACGGTCATGGAGCGGACGCGGGAGATCGGCATTCGCCGGGCGATGGGCGCGCGGCGGTGGGACATCCTGCGGCAGTTCCTGATCGAAAGCGTGGTGATCTCCGTGCTCGGAGGCATTTTGGGGATTTGCTTCGGCAGCGCTCTGGCGCGCGCCATTGCCTATGTCGCCGAGTGGCGTACGATTGTCACCTCGCTTTCCGTGGGCGTAGCCTTCGGAGTGAGCGCCGGCGTAGGCGTCTTGTTCGGCATCTACCCTGCGATGAAAGCCGCCGAAATCGACCCCATCGAAGCCCTCCGCTACGAGTGATGCGGGATGAGGGCGGGACGGCTTCGGCGCCGGCCGTAACGCGATGTTCGCTTGAGCGCTGAATAGACGGGCTTTGGACCGTTGCTATACTGAAGGCAGACGCGGAGCGTGCTTCCATGTTTCGGGACCGGCGGTTTCTCATCCTGTCGCCGCTTATCGTTCTGGCCTGCGCCGTCTTGGGCGGAGTGTTCGGGCCGGAGGTGGATAGCGCGGCTGCCGCTACATCCGCCGCGGTTCGGGATGAAATCGACGCCAGCGTCCGCATTTTTACTCAGGTTTATACGGTTGCGGCGGCGAATTTCGCCGAACGCGTCAACCCGGACCGGGCCATTTTCAAGGGCGCCATTCAAGGAATGCTCCGCACCCTCGACCCGCATTCCAGCTTTTTCGACCCGCGCGAGTTCCAGCTTTTACGCGAAGAGCAGCGTGGCCATTACTACGGGGTCGGCATGACGGTGGCGGAACGGAACCGGCGCACAATCGTCATCGCTCCGTTCCCCGGCTCGCCGGCTTACAAGGCTGGCATCCGCCCCGGCGATATCATTCTCCAAGTCAACGACACGCGGACCGATAACCTGAGCGTGTCCGAAGTAGCGGACAAGCTGAAAGGTCCCCGGGGCACGCACGTCAAAGTTGTGGTTTCGCGTGAAGGCAGCCCGCAGCCGCTCACCTTCGACATCGTGCGCGACGAAATCCCGCGCAAGAGCGTTCAGGAAGCTTTTTGGATCAAGCCCGGCGTCGCCTACCTGGACATTGACTCTTTCAACGAAAACACGAGCCGGGAAGTAGAGGAAACGCTGCGCCGCTTGGGCGAGGAAAAGATCACCCTCCTCATTCTGGATTTGCGCGAGAATCCCGGCGGGCTGCTGAACGAAGGCGTCGCCGTGGCGGAGCGGTTCCTGAAAAAGGGGCAAGTCATCGTCTCCCACCGTGGGCGCTCGTCACCCGAAAAGCCCTACGTCGCGCGGCAGGGTGGCAAGGGTCTGAATTACCCGATTGTCGTGCTTGTGAACCGCTATTCGGCGTCGGCGGCGGAAATCGTCGCCGGGGCTTTGCAGGATCATGACCGGGCTTGGATCCTGGGCGAGAATACGTTCGGCAAGGGATTGGTGCAGACCGTGTATCCGCTCAGCGAGAATACGGGGCTCGCCCTGACCACCGCCAAGTACTACACTCCTAGCGGACGCTTGATCCAGCGCGATTATACAGGGCAGTCGTTTATCGACTATTACACCCGTAAGAATTTAGACGCCAAGAACCCTCTCGACGTGAAAATGACCGACAGCGGCAGGACCGTTTACGGCGGCGGGGGCATCGCGCCGGACGAGAAATTCTCTCTGCCGCCGTTGAACCGTTTTCAATCCGAGACGCTCTACCGCAAGTACGCTTTCTTTAACTTCGCCACACGATATTTCGGCTCGCGAAATCCCAAGCTCAGCCGGGATTGGGAGCCGGACCAGGCGTTGCTTGACGAGTTCCGGCAGTTTTTGCGGTCGGAAAACGTCTCCTTCACGGAAGCGGAGTTCACTGACAACTTGACATGGATCAGGCAGCAGTTAAAGCGTGAGTTTTTCGTGATGGCGTTCGGCGCCGAAGAGGCGCGGCGCCTGGCGGTGGAAAGCGACCCGGTAGTGGCCAAAGCCATCGAAGCCTTGCCCAAGGCCAAGGAATTGCTCGAACTCTCCCGGAAAAACGTGGCGCAGAGCTCAAAGCGCCGCGCGGAACGCAAGTGAGCCAACCCCAGATCTTAGTTCTAGATGCCGGCGGGCAATATTGCCACCTTATCGCCAGGAAAGTCCGCGACTTGGGCGTATATGCCGAAGTGCGGCCAAGCGAAACCCCTGCGAACGAACTCGCCGGCGCGCGGGGCGTGATCATCTCCGGAGGACCCTCGAGCGTATATGAACCCGGCAGTCCGACCGTCGATCCTGCCGTGTTCGGGCAGGGCATTGCTGTGTTGGGCATTTGTTACGGCCAGCAGCTCATGGCTCATCTCCTGAAAGGGCGAGTCCGTAAGGGTGAAAAGGGCGAATACGGCTTGGCTTATATCCACCTTGCGGATCCCCCCTCGCCTCTGTTCGAAGGGATGGACGCCCGCCAGCAGGTGTGGATGAGCCACCGGGATCAGGTGGAAACCGTGCCAGAGGGTTTCCGGGTGTTAGGGAGCACGGAAACCTGCGCGGTTGCCGCTATCGGCGACCCGGCGAGGCGGCTCTACGGAGTGCAGTTCCATCCTGAGGTGGTGCACACCGTCCACGGGCGGCAGATTCTCTCCAACTTCTTGTTCCGGGTCTGCGGCTGCCGGGAAGACTGGAATCCCAAACATCAGATCGCCGCGATTGAAGCCCGGATCCGGGACGCCGCCGCCGGGAGGAAAGTGTTCTTTTTCGTCAGCGGAGGAGTGGATTCCACCGTCGCTTTTACCTTGTGCTTGCGGGCTTTGGGGGATGAGCGGGTGCGCGGCGCTTATGTGGACACCGGACTGATGCGCGCCGGGGAGACCGAATTCGTTCGCGGGGTGTTCGAAAAGCTGGGCGCGCATGGCTTCCGCGTGGAAGACGCCCGGGAGCGTTTCTTGTCCGCTCTTGCCGGAGTCCGCGACCCGGAAAAGAAACGCCACATCATCGGCGAGAAGTTCGTCGAGGTGCAGGAAGAGATCCTTCAAAGCGGGCACTTTCTGGACGCGGATTGGATTCTCGGACAGGGCACCATTTACCCGGACACGATCGAATCCGGGGGCACCGCCAAATCGGACGTCATTAAAACCCACCATAACCGTGTGCCGGGGATCCAACGGTTGATCGCCGAACAGCGCATCGTGGAGCCGCTCAGCCTGCTCTATAAAGACGAAGTGCGCGAAATCGGCCGGGAGTTGGGCCTGCCCCGGGAGTTGCTCGAGCGGCATCCGTTCCCCGGACCAGGGCTGGCGATCCGCTGCCTTTGCGCCGAGTTGGACGACTCGCCGGTCCGCCTGGACGAGGGCTGGCTCATACCGGTGCATTCGGTGGGCGTACAGGGCGACAGCCGCAGCTACCGCCCCGTCCTGGCGGTGGAGGATCCTCCCACTCCGGATGGGAGATCGCAAGAGCGCGCCACGGAGCTAATCAACCGCATTGCGGGCATCAACCGGGTGATCTCGCTGGTGCGCACCCGCGTGCCAATCTCCGACATGGAGGTGCGTCAGAGCGAACTCCACGCCGTGCGCTTGGAACGCTTGCGGGCTGCCGACGCCGTTGTGCGGCGTTTGAGCCATGAGTCGGGATTCGAGCAGCAGGTGTGGCAGTTCCCGGTCATCCTGATCCCGGTGGGATCGGCGGATCTGCCGGATTCGGTGGTCTTGCGGCCTGTCCATTCCGTCGACGGCATGACGGCTCAGTCGGTCGGCATGGCGCCTGACTTGTTAGCCCGCACGGCGGAAGAACTCCTGGCGGTGGAAGGCGTATGCGCGGTGTTTTATGACCTCACGCACAAGCCGCCGGGCACTATCGAGTGGGAATAAAACCGCGTTCACCGGAATTGGCTGCCGTTATCTGTTTCCAATTCAATAGGTTGCCTTGGTTCTCCCGCAGCCGGCGGAAGGCCGGATCCTACCATCAAAGCAGGAGGTTGAGATGCCTGCTTTACCCATACCGAAATACGGTATCGACAAGCTGTACTTGTTCCGGGTCTTTCAGAACCAGGAGGAATACCGGGAGGTCACCGGGATGGAGCCCCCCGAGTACTCCCCTCACCGTCCACCCAAATTCTGGTTCGATCCGAAGGCCAAGGACAGCCCGCGCCGGAACGTGATTTACGATCAAGTGATTGCTTTGGGAGCCAATGGCCTCCCTATCGCCGGACCCGACGGCAAGCCGGTGTTGGAGCCGATGGTGCTACTCAAGGACGAAGCCGCCACGGTGAACATCCCTCCCACCGTCAGGGGTTTCGTGGTGGGACCGGCCGAACCTGCAGTTCCGGTGCCGTTGCGCCCTCTCGAAGAGGATGAAGAGTTGGTCTTCGAGTTCGGTGGAGCGGTTGGCGTTCGCAACAAGAAACTCTGGGATGAGATGGCCGTCGGCGGCTACGGCGCCGAGGACCGTGCGCTGTTGAGAGCCATCGCCAAGAAACTAGGAGTCTGACGGAGGCGCCCGCAGCCGCCGTTTGGCTGCTGAAGTCCTTACGTCGCCTGGGGCGGCGTCCGGTTCGCCCATTCGATTGCCGCCCTCAAGTCCCTGTCAGACGCCGGCAGCACCCCGGTCCCGCCTTGATAGTAATTCCACAGGATCCCGCCCGCGTTCAGCCGCGCCCCGTTGGGCAAAACGATCTCGTAAGTCGGTTTGTCAGCCCGGAACGGACCGCCCCAAGCGCCGAACAGAGATACGTCGATGCGCGCGCCGGGCTCGAACAGTTGCACTAGGCGCAACGCCTCTTGTGCTCCCTCCGCGGTGGCGCAATACACCGGGTTCACAACGTATTGCGCCACGCCTTGGGTAACGTCCACCATTTGCGTCCTTTCGAACCACTTGTCGAACCCCTTGACGTAGCCTTCCCGCAGGGGATTGCCGGGATTTGAGAAATAGGGATTCAAAGCGGCTGGTCCCGTGTAGCCGTACTGATTTGGGCATGGATCCCGATTTGGAACGATTTTCGGAGCCCCGCTGGCGGTCAGTTGACCCCCACCGGCGGGGATGCCGTCCCGAGGATCGCGGGGGGAGTCCGCCTCAAGCCCGTCAGGCGCGCCGGGCGGCGGCTCGCCCACGGTGACGGCGGTGGTTCCCAATTCCCGCAGCACTTCTTCGCGAAATGCGTAGCAAATGCCCGCGAAACCCGCGGGTCTCTCCTGCCCGTTTTCGCGGATCATGTAAGTCCGCGGGTCGTATTCGATGGTCGGGCTAAGCCGGACATAAGACATGGCGCACCTCTTCGTCGCTGTGGCGAAATCTTGCCGCCGCCCGCGCTCAAAAAGCTGTCAGGCAGCGATAATGCCACGCTCAGTGGTGAGGCCGTGCACACGTATTGCCAAAGCTGAGGATGATCAGCGGAACGAAAGCTTGATGGGCATGGATTGAGTGAAAGGATCCACGCGCAGAGCTACCGTAATCTCGTCAGGGAGCCTGACCGGTCCGGGGGTATACGTAAAGATGATCTTAGTGCTCTCGCCCCCGTTTAAATCCTGCTTCTCGATGGTTGCTTTAACCCCTGCCGCAGGTTCAGTGTCGATCGCCAATTTCACGGGTCCCGGGGAGCCATTCGTGAACAGGATCTCCTCGCGACCTTGGCGTCCCCGTTCGAAGCGAACCTGATTGCGGCTCAACTGAAGCTGGCTGAGAATTTCTTCGAGAGTTGGAAGCCGGGCCGGCAAACCCGCCGGGGCGGGACCTTTCGGCTCGGGACCTGGGCGGAACTCGCCGAAAGGCGTCTGGCGCACCGCAGGCTGGGGCGGCAAATACCAATACCACTGTCCATCGACGACCCTCCAATGGCTGGTGAGCGGCATTTTCACTTTCAGCGGACCCGTGATCGTCATGAGAGAGGTGTCGCAGGTGATGAAGGCGCGGGCTTTCGTGAATTCCTGCTCCCACACGAAGCGCTCCAGTTTCCAGGCCTTACAGTTCGGCTTCTCTGCGGCGTAATAGGCGTCTTTGGAATCTTCCGCCACGTATTGATCAGCCTGCCGGAACTTGCCTGCCTGCTGAGCCTCGAAGAAGGCGGTTACGCGCGCTCGCAAAGCGTCTTCTACCGCCGGCGGGGCTTTGGTGAAAAGATCAGGATTGCCCTGTCCGAAAAGGCAAACGGAAATCAGTCCAAGCAGCAAGTTGCGTGACACGATCTCTTTTCTTCCTCGCCGCTCTCAAAGGAGGGGGCTGGTGGACGGCATGGGATTCGAACCCACGGCCTCCGCGTTGCGAACGCGGCGCTCTCCCAACTGAGCTAGCCGCCCACGTGCTTTCTCCCCCATCATATCACGGCGCCCGGCCAGTGGCCTTGGGATATGCTGATAGTGAGTGAAACCTTCAGAACAGCTCGAAAAGATGCGCCGCGACTGGGATAACCGGGCGCGGGAGAACGCCCGCTACTATGTAGTCACCGGGCAGGAACACTGGACGGATGAGGAGTTTTTCCGCAGCGGGGAGCAGACGGTGGCGGAAGAGATCCTCACCGACATGATCAATATCTGCCAGGGCAAACCCGCCAAGGAAATGCGGGTGTTGGAGATCGGCTGCGGCGCCGGGAGGGTGACGCGGGCGCTCGCCAACCTGTTCGGCGAGGTTTACGCGGTCGATATCAGCGGCGAAATGGTGGCGCGGGCGCGCGAAGCGCTGAAGGACAAGCCCAACGCGCACGTCTTCCAGAACAACGGGGCAGACTTGCAGGTCATCCCGGTGGGGGATTTCGATTTCGCCTTTTCGACGATCGTTTTCCAGCACATCCCGAGCCGGGAAATCATTGAAAACTATGTCCGGGAGGTGCATCGCCTGCTCCGTCCGGGGGCGCTGTTCAAGTTCCAGGTGCAGGGCGATCCCACCATTCAGACTTCCCCTGACGACACATGGGTCGGCGTCAGCTTCACCGACGAACAGGCGGTGGAGATGGCTGAACGTTGCGGGTTCGAACCGCGCTACCGCCACGGGGCGGGGCAGCAATATTTCTGGCTGTGGTTCTTCAAGAAGTAGCTTCCGGCGGCTTGCCCGGCTCCCCGGTCTTGCCCTCCTGCTGCTTCTTGCGCGCCCAATAAGCGCGCATACGCCGGGAAACCTCGGCCCGCTCCTCGGCGCTCATGGCTTTCCGTCCTCTCCGCCGGACTTCCTTCCCTGATCCCAGGTGCTCTTCCAGCAACTCGATCAAACGATCGATCCGGCGTTTCTCCTCCTGAAGCTCTCTGATCGCTTTGTACAAATCCATGGTGTCAGCCGCGGCGAGACACGCCAACTCCGAACGGCGCACTCACTGCATCTTTACTTAGTGCGCGACTTCACGGATTTTCTCAAGAAAAGAGCCCACGGTGAACGGTTTTTGCAGAAACGCCGTCCCTTCCGGCAATTCGCCGGAATGGATTATGGCGTCGTCGGTGTAGCCGGACATAAAAATCACTTTCAGCGACGGCATGAGGTTCCTTAACCGCTCCGCAAGTTCGCGCCCTGAGACATCCTCCATCACCATATCGGTCACGAGGAGGCTGATTTGACCCGATTGCTCCCGTGCGATTTCCGCCGCTTGGCTGCCGTTCGACGCCTCCAGAACGTCAAAGCCGTTCTGAGTCAAGATCTTCCGCAAGAGGGCGCGGATCCCGTCCTCGTCCTCGACCACCAGCGCCGTACGCCGCTCCCTGCTTTCCGGCTTCGGCGCCGCTTCCCCCCCGACCGGCAGGGGAACCACTTTAGGGGGCGGACCCGCGGGTGCGGCAGGCTGAGGCGGGGGAGCGGACGGGCGGGCTTTCACGCCCACGAGCGGAAATTGTATAGCGATCAGCGTCCCGCCGCCCGGTTCGCCCGTGACGACCACCTCGCCGCGGTTCTGACGGATGAACCAGTATGCCTCCGATAGCGGAGCCGCCGCATCGCCCCCCATGAACTCGGGCTCAAACAGCCGCCGCCGCGCTTCGGCGTCGGTTTCCCACTCCGGCGCTTGGATGGAAAGACAAGCCGTTCCGGGAACTTCCCCTGTTTCAACGGCTTGCAGCGGCTCGATACGGGCGGTTTCCACCACCACGCGCCCGCTCCGGGTGGCCCGGATCGCCGCCAAGATCAGGTCGCTGAGGGCCTTGGGCGCCTGCGCCGCGTCCACTTCGACCGCTCCCACCGACGGCGCAAGCTTTCGCACAAGTTCTACTTCTGGAGGAGTTGCAGCCGCCACCGGCTGAAGAGCCGTGTTCACGATATCGGCGAACTCCAGAATCGCCGGGCGCGCCACCGGGCGCCGGCTAAAGTTGAGCAGCTTGCCGGTCAACCCGGAGACCTTTTCCGTGGCGGCGAGGATTTGCTCCATGTCGGCGCGCAGCGGACTGTCGGGCGGCAGCAACTCCATGAGATCCTGCCCGTAGTTCGAAATCACCATCAGGAAATTGTTGAACTGATGGGCTACGCGGCTGGTCAACCGGCTGAGCGCATCCATTTTGTGCGCCAGCAGCGCCTTCTCGGCAAGACGCCGGTTCTCGGTGATATCCACGGTGACGCCCCACAGGCGCTGTGGATTTCCCTCGGCGTCTCTCTGGACCCGTATGCTTTCCCGCACCCACAATGTGCGCCCTGCGGCATTCTTCAGGCGGCATTCCAGATGCAGCCGCGTCCGGTGGGCGACCGCGTCGCGGAACAAAGCGCCGACGAACGTGCGGTCGTCCGGATGGACCCGCTCCAGCCAGGGAACATCCCCTTTCAGCCAGTGCTCGGTGGGGTAGCCGAGCAGGACTTCGGCATAGGGACTCAAAGAGAGCAGACGCCCCTCAGGATCGGCTTCCCAAATCATGGCGTCCACGTTGTCCAGAACGGCTGCGGGCGGCGTCTCCGGGCGCGGCGTCACGAGCACCGGCTTGGCGCCCTCCGGACGAGCTTCGGCGGCGCCTTCCACACCCGTGAGGTCCTCGAAAACGAGCAGCGCCTCGACTTCCATCTCGTCTTCCCAGTTCCGCAAGGGAACAATCGAGACCCGGAAAAAACGCGGCGCCTTCTCGCCCGGCGGGCTGTATAAGATGTTGTGCTGCGGGGTTCCCGTCGTCAAAGCGTCCAGGATGCGTTCGTTAAAATCATCGACCCGCAAGACCTCGGGCAGCCTCAACCGCCCGATGTCCTCCGCCTTCACGCCGAACAGCTGCCGGAAGCTGCGGTTGGCCGAAACGATCCAGAACTCGGATGACACTACAGCCAGCCCCACGGGCAGGTGGGCGACGATGTCCTGATAGTAGCGGCGCTCGGTCTCGACGAGCGCCAGCAGGCGCGCCACTTCCCTTGGCTTCCAACGGTCTAGATCGGCGCGTTCCATGTAGTTCTCCCAATGCCAGTTTGGGCGGGAACAGGCATCCAACTCAACAGTACCGCCGGGGTGGAACGGTGCAGTACTTCCTGGCTAAGGTTACACCCTAGCAGGTTTTGACGGTCTTCGTGGTAGACTCGACTCCTTGCGATGAAGAAAGCTCTGGTGACCGGATCAGGAGGGTTGATCGGCTCGGCTTGCGCTCGCTGGCTGGCCGAACAGGGTTGGGAAGTCGTTGGCGTGGACAACGACATGCGCGCATGGTTTTTCGGACCGGCAGGCGCCACCCGCCCGGTGGTGGAGGAACTGGTGGCCACGGTGAAAGGCTACCGCCATGTGGATCTCGACATTCGCGACCGGCAAGGGGTTCGCGACCTGATGGCGGCGGAGCGTCCGGATTTCATCATCCACGCGGCGGCGCAGCCATCCCACGACAAGGCGGCTTCCATCCCTTATGAGGATTTCGACGTCAACGCCGTGGGCACGCTGAATCTGCTGGTGGCGGCTCGGGACTATTGCCGGGATTCGCCGTTTTGTTTCACCAGCACCAACAAAGTTTATGGCGACCGCCCCAACTACCTGCCCTTGCGGGAGTTGGAAAAGCGTTTCGATTACGCCGACGGGCGGGACGGCATCGACGAAAGCATGTCCATCGACAACTGTCTCCATTCGCTTTTCGGCGCTTCCAAAGTGGCGGCGGACGTCTTGTGCCAGGAATTTGGCCGGTATTTCGGCATGCCGGTGGGGATCTTCCGGGGCGGTTGCCTCACGGGTCCGCAGCACGCCGCCGTCGAACTGCATGGCTATCTGGCTTACATCGTCCACTGCGCGGTTACGGGCAAGCCCTACACGATTTACGGCTACAAGGGGAAACAGGTGCGGGACCA
>FWPV01014169.1_pt1 | contig 11773 bp, 6 predicted proteins | sample 2228371 | NCBI WGS metagenome assembly FWPV01 (sample SAMEA103939776, study PRJEB20133) | metagenome | reverse complement strand
GTGTTTCGATGGGTTTTGCCATATATATTTTTTATATTTCAAGAGCATGGTCGTATGCTTCCGATAAACCCGAAGCTTGCATTAATTGTCATGTCATGAGTACCGAGTATCTTACATGGTTACATAGTTCCCATAGAAAACAGGTTTGTAACGAATGTCACGTGCCACAAGACAATTTTTTTAAAAAATATTTTTTTAAGGCTAAAGATGGGTTGAGGCATGCCACCATTTTTACCCTTCACATGGAACCTCATGCTATTTTTATGAAAGAGGAGGGACAACGGGCTGTAATGCAAAATTGTTTGAGATGTCATGCTCAAATGTTTAAATATGTAGATCAAACCATTTCTGGAAATAAAAATTATACAGAACGCGCTTGCTGGAATTGTCATCGCGATACCCCACATGGAAGGGTTAAGAGTCTTTCTGCAGTTGAACCTGTTATGGCACCATTACCTGGAAGTGTTGTACCCAATTGGCTTAAAGAAATTATGAAATAACTTTTTTATAAAAATTATTTTAATTATGAAGAGCATCAATGAAATTATTCGCAAAAAACCCTGGATGGGATGGGTTATATTTTTTACGTCATTACTTTTAACATTTGTATTGGGATTATTGGCTTCCTCTATTATGGAACGTCGTGTTGAAGCTGTTGCAGCACGTAAGGTTAGTGGTGACATTCCTCCTTTTGAAGGCAGCTGGGAAGCATGGGGAAAATATTATCCAAAAGAATACGAATCCTATCTAAGAACGTCGGATACCAGTTTTCGCACCCATTATGGTGGTAATGCTGTAAGGGATATGCTGACAGAAGAACCTGAGTTAGTTATTCTTTGGGCAGGTTATCCATTTAGTAAGGATTATAAGCAGGGTCGTGGTCATTATTATGCTGTTAAGGATGTTATTGAAACATTACGAACAGGTGCACCCATGCAAAAAGGGGAAGGGACAATGCCTGCTACTTGCTGGACATGTAAAAGTCCTGATGTCCTCAAGCAAATGAATAAATTAGGCATTGAAAATTTTTATTCAAAAAAATGGTCGACCTTTCTTGGGGAAATTCAAAACCCTATAGGATGTGCCGATTGTCATGATCCTGCCACTATGCAGTTACAAATTACACGTCCTGCTCTTCTCGAAGCTATGAAAAGTATGAATAAAGATATCAATCAGGTTACTCATCAGGAAATGCGTAGTCTTGTCTGTGCGCAGTGTCATGTAGAGTATTATTTCAAGGGTGAGAAAAAGTATCTTGTTTTTCCGTGGTCAAAGGGGTTATCGGTCGATAGTATTGAAAGTTTTTATGATGAAATAAATTTTTCTGATTGGATTCACCCAATTAGTAAAACTCCTATGTTGAAAGCACAACATCCCGATTACGAATTATATGCTATGGGAATACATGCACAGCGGGGCCTATCTTGTGCCGATTGTCATATGCCCTATGTTAGTGAGGGTGGGGTAAAATTTACTAATCATCATATTGTTAGTCCTTTATACCATATAAATAAAACCTGTCAGGTTTGTCATCGTGAAAGTGAGGAAGAATTGCGAAGAAATGTTTATGAACGTCAGGAGAAAATTTACACCGAACGACATAAATTAGCTAAATTACTGGTGAAAGCTCATTACGAAGCCAAAGCTGCATGGGAAATGGGTGCATCTGAAGAAGAAATGAAACCCGTATTACAGCTTATTCGACATGCTCAATGGCGCTGGGATTTTGCTGCAGCAAGTCACGGAGCTGCTTTCCATGCCCCACTTGAAGTGATGCGTATTATTACTACAGGAATTGACAAGGTTCAATCTGCCCGATTACAACTATCTAAAGTGTTGGCTTCAAAAGGTTTTTATGGAGAAGTTAAAATACCTGATATCTCTACAAAAGATAAAGCTCAAAAAGCCATCGGGCTTGATCTTGTTAAATTGGAAAAAGAAAAAGAAGAATTTCTTAAAAAGTTTAATTAACTCTTCATTATATTTCAATAAGGAAGGCATTAAATTAACTTTCATGGGATGGGGTGAACTTAAAAAAATTAAGTAAAGGTATAGAATAGGGTAAAAGTATTAAAATAATTTCTTATTTTCCATTATACAAAGTTGAGTGAGGGTAAGCCATATGATATTAATTTACTAAAAATGTCATTTTAATAACTATCCAAAAATTAAAGTCAACACTTAAAATTTTTTCTAATATTCAACTATTTTTTTATAAAGTAGGCTTGGAATCTGCTATAAAAGAGCGTGTAAATGCCCTCACTCCTCTTTTTTGTTTTCAATTTGAATATATTTTGAAATTACAATTAAAAAAATTTTGAAATTTAAATATTGTACTAACTTTGAGGGCAAATGAAGTATTATGCTAAAGAAAATATTGTTTCTAACCATTGCTATTGTTATAAGTATAATAGCTGTTTTTATACAACAATTTTTAGATAATGATCAACACTATCATACTACAATAAAAATAAACAATAACAAATATTATTTAGATTTACCTAAAGTAAATGAAGGAGTAATTGATTGTATTATTGAAGTAAAAATCCCAGATCATGAGGTAGAAGGGTATGTTTATTATAAGTTATTGAATTCCAAAGGAAAATGGGAACGTATTAAAATGTTAAGATTAGGAGATAAACTGGTATCTATTATTCCTTATCAGAAGGCTAATATCAAAATTCAATATTATTTTGAGTTTTTCAAAGAGGGGAAAATATATACTTTCCATAAAGAAGAACCCTTTGTTGTTCTTTTTCGTAATGAGGTGCCAAAAGTTCTTACTTATTTATATGCCATTTTATTATTTGTATCTCTTATTATTTCTAACTATTTAGGTATTTTAACTATTTTCAATATTCCAATATTTTTTAAGTATATTCATTTTTTATTTTATATTTTAACTATTACTATCCTTATAAATTTAATTTCACATCTATGGGCTTATCGGCACATTTTTGTGACTCTTTCCCCTAATGCCGATTTACGCTTCTATAAATATTTAATTATTTATGCTCTCTGGTTTATTGTTTTTAAATGGTTTGATAAGTACGAAGGGAACAGAATTAAAATATTAATTATAAGCGTTTTAACTTTGTTTCTTTTCTGTGTTCCCGATCATTATATTTTCAAGTTTCTTTTTTAAATAAAATATCACATTTGGCATATTTAATTTTTTTTCTCATTTCTAAAATCTTTTGGAGAGATTCCGAATTCATGTTTAAATAAACGACTAAAATAGGCTGGATCATTAAAACCGCATTCCATGGCTACCTCTCCAACACTCAATTGTGTATTTCTAAGCAAATCCTTCGATTTGTTTAACCTATAGAGATTTATAACTTCGCTAATGGATTGATTTGACAAAGCTTTATATTTACTATAAAAAACACTACGGCTCATGTTCATTTCCTCAATTATATGATTTATATTAAAATCGGGATTTGAAAAATTATTTTTAATGATGTTCATTATACGTTCTAAAAATGCATAATCTAAGGTGTTGAGATTACTAACTTTATTCATCTTTCCGTCCTGGAGAATGACTTCACTTCTGAGTCTGTCTTTTTTGGTTAAAATCTTTTTTACCCTGAGGAGTAATATCTCATTGTTAAAAGGCTTAATTATATAATCATCTGCTCCACTTTCTAATCCTTTTATCTCATCTACCGAACCAGCTTTAGCTGTAAGTAAAATTACAGGAATGTGTGAAAATCGTATGTCTGATTTAATTCTGGCGCAAAATTCAAAACCATCTATTCCCGCCATCATGACGTCACTTATTATAAGGTGTGGCATATTTTTTTCTAAATTCTGAAAAGCTTCCTGAGGATTTGAAAATATTATTAAATTATATGTTGGACCTAATATTGAGGCAACATAATAACACATATCCTCATCGTCATCAACAATCATAATAGTACTGCCGTTTACATTTGAAAATATTTGCTTTTGACGGTCAAACCTAGTATTATTTCCTGTATAGGAAAACTTAAATTCATTTTCTTCAAAAAAACTTATATCTACTTCAGGTAAAGTAATAATGAATTTAGTACCTATGCCCTTTTCGCTTTGAACATCTATTGTTCCTCCAAGCATCTCTACCAATTTGTGTGTTAAATTCAAACCAATGCCTGTACCCGGTTTGCTAATAGAGGTATTGATAGATGAATAAAAACGTTCAAAAATATTTTTTATTTCCTCTGAAGCTATACCAACTCCATTATCGGAGACCATTAGCTGTAATTGTTTTTTATACGACAATTCAACTTGTATTTTACCTCTTGCTGGTGTATTTTTTATTGCATTTGAAATTAAGTTGGTTATAATTTTATCTATTTTGTCTTCGTCAAATTTTCCAATACATTTACTCACATTTGAAATAAAATTAAGAGAAATATCTTTCTGCTGTGCCAGATAGATAAAGTTTTTAATATTTTCATCAATAATATGAACCAGATCACATTCCATGAGTTGAGTTTTCATCATGCGCTCTTCCATCTTACTCAAATCGAGTATTTGATCGACAAGAGTTTTTAATCGAATGGCATTCCTATATATTATATTTACCCATTCCGATTGGTTCCCTTCTTGGATTAATTTATTAACTGGTCCTAAAATGAGAGTTAAAGGGGTTCGTAACTCATGAGAAATGTTTGTAAAAAACTGGTGTTTCAACATACCCAACTCCTCAATTTTTTGTTTTTCTTTTAGTTCTAACCAGAGCTTGTTTTTTAATTTAGTATTAATTATGGTATATTTTCGGAAGAAGTAAAGTATTAAAAGAAAAATGATCACATAAGTAATTTTGGCTGGTGTGCTTTCCCACCAGGCCGGTAGAATTATAATCTTAAGTATAGCTTCTTTGGGGTTCCATACCCCATCGTTATTTGAAGCTTTCACATGTAAAATGTAGGTACCTGCCGGTAAATATGTATATGTTACCGAATGCTTATTTCCTGCATAATTCCATTTCTTATCCATTCCTTCTAAAAAATATGCAAATTGATTTTTTTCTGGAACAATAAGATTTAAGGCAGAAAATTCGATGGTAAAAATAGAATACTTTTTCTTTAGTCTTATTTCAGATGTACTTTCAATATGTTCTGATAAAATTTTTGTTTCATCAAACGGTTTTATGGGTTTGTTAAAGACATATATATTCGTAAAAACTACATTAGGAGGAGATTGATTAAGCTTTATACTATCGGGATGAAAGATATTATAACCATTGGGACCACCAAAATAAATCCAACCTTCTTCATTCCTAAAGGAGGCTCTTATATTAAATTCGTTTTCCTGTAGTCCGTCATTTACAGTATAATTAATAAAGACAGGTTGTTGTGGAATTGTTACCCCACCCACAAGTTGAGATATACCCCTATTGGTACTAACCCAAATATTTTTTTTGTTATCTTCACTAATGGCTTTTATACTGTTATTTGCCAAACCATCCCTCTCCCCATAATGCTTGAAAATTTTCAATGAGTCGATATATACATTTAATCCATTACTTGTTCCTATCCACATATTTTTTTTACTATCGCAGTAAAGACATACTGCTCCATTATAATTGATACTATTTGTATCGTTGGGGTTATATTTAATTTTTTTAAAGAAATTTTCTTTTCTATAAAAAATATCTACTGCCTCAGTCGTTGCTATCCATATATTTCCTTTCCCATCTTCAGCTATATCGAAAATCCAATTGCTGGATATACTATTTTTATCTATTTGATATCGAAATCGAGTAAACTTTTTGGTATTATGTTGGTAGCTATATAATCCTTTTCCCATCGTAGACATCCATATTATTCCATCCTTACTTTCAATAATTTTGGTTACACTATTTCCCGCAAGATAATCAGTATCAGATGCATCGTATTTTACTCGAATAAATCTTCCCTTTTTATCATCAAACCAGTTCAACCCTCCGTTCCAGGTACCTACCCATAAGATACCCTTACTGTCACGATAAAGAGCCCATACTACGTTAGAACTTATTGAATACTGTACATCTGGATTATATGTGTAATAGTAAAATTTTTGCTTTACTTTGTTGTACACATTTAATCCTTTCTCGGTACCAATAAAAGTAAAATTTTTCTCGTCCCAGATGACATTCACAAAATTATTGTTTAAGGCATCATCTTTTCCCGGGATATGCCGAATATGCCTGAAATTATTAAATAATGTGCTAGTATAGCTCAATCCATTACCATAGGTACCTACCCACATTATTTTTTGATGATCGAAATACAACGAATGTATAGAATTATTCCCTAATGAATATTTATCAAAAAAATTATGTTCAATATGAATGCACGAGGGATTCTCTTTTTTTAATTGATCATAAGGTACAATAAAAATACCACCATTTTCTATTCCTATCCATAAATTATGTTTATCGTCTTCTTCCATAGCATATATTGTTCCTGAATTAATGTTAATGGGAACTTCTTTATACTCCATGTTTCTTATTTTCAATTTATTATTCTGTTTTTCGGAAGGATTTTCTATTATAAACATACCTCCTCCTTCAGTACCTATCCATAGCTGATTATAAACATCCACAAATAATTTTCGTATCCTGAAATGATTAGTAGAAAATGGTACTTTTTCAATCAAATTTTGGGTTATATAAAATCGAAATAAGCCATTACGGGTACCAAGCCAGATATAATTAGCATTTGGACTGAAAGCTATAGATTCAATGCCAATATTGTTGTTTAACTGTATAACTTTTCCATTGGAAGGAAAATATAAAAATAGACCTCCTGGAGAACCCAGATAAAGTGCTCCTTCTTGTGACTCATAAAAACTACTTATATAATTGTTAATTCCCCTAATTCTTAAAAAACAATCTTTCGACCTGATGTATTTATTTAATCCTGCCTGTGTTCCTATCCATATATTTCCATCTTTATCTTCATAAATTGAAGAAATAAAATTATGATTCAAGGAGGTAGTATCGTTCAAAGAAAATTTATAAACTTTAAAATTTATTCCATCGTATCTATTTAACCCATCGGCTGTCCCAATCCATAAGAATCCACTTTTATCTCGATAAATACTTTTTACCCATTTTGAAGACAGTCCATCTAATACAGTTAGATGTTTAAAACGGGAATTTTTTAGTTCATTAGAATTGCTTGGTTTTATTATAAAAAAAAGGAATAGGAATATAAATTTAGTTTTCATGTTAATTAATTGGTTAATAATTAGGTAATTGGGTGTTGCAATTTTACAAAATAGTAAAAAGGATTACCCAAAGAATAAGTAAAAAATCCTGTCATTTAAGGGAGATAAAAATGAATTTTTTTAAAATATCTCAGTAAATAATTAAATCGTTTCGTAATTATTTTAGGGATTAAATGCAGATATAAATTATTACTTTTAAAAATTCTATGATTGTATTAAAATTATTTATACTTTTACTCTATAAAATAATTTTTATTATGAATAACAAACATTTGCACTTTAAAGCTTTTTTAAGAAGAAAAGGTTTTAAAATATCTTTTATATTATTAGGTATATTGTCTACGCTTTGGTTTTTGATACGTGTTATTCCCAAACCCAGTCGTGCCAATTATCCCTGCATGAGAGCAGCTTTTCCATTTATGTCGGCATTTATAATATATTTATTGAGTATAAGTGGTTCTATTATTGCTTTCCGTAAAGCCTTGTTTAACTTCCAAAAAAAGAATTATTACATAACTGCTGTTTTGGGGATAGTAAGTCTTAGTTTATTATTCCTTTTTGTTATTCAAGAAAGCAACCTTTTTCGAGCCAAGGCTGAGATAATAAATCCATCCGATGCACCTAATACACCTATAGGTACCCCAATGGGGATAAATCCTGGTAGAGTAGTATGGAGTTGGGATACATCTGCAACAAAAAATAATTTTCGCTCTGGCACCTATTTCTTCTCGCCAGAAAACAATAATTACATTATATATCAAAAGATGTTACGCGAATCTATTTTAAAACTTACTGAGAAACCTAATCTTGAAGATGCATGGGATGCATTATTTAAATATTTCAATAAAAAGAAGAAAGGTGAAGAGGTGGGATATAAAGAAGGTGAAATAATTTTTTTAAAAATTAATCAAGGAACTATATCCTGGACATGTTCAGAGAGTACGGGGTGGGATTTTACTAAGTCGAACAATAAAAAGAATGCTGGAGCCTGTCAGGGGAATCCCTATACCATCTTAGCCATGCTCAATCAACTTATTGATTCTCTTGGCATACCCCAACAAAACATATATGTTGGGGATCCTATTTCACATATCATGAAGCAGCATTTTGATTTATGGAAATCATATTATCCTAATGTAAAATATGCCGATAAATCATCGACTTCTGTAAGTAAGTGGGGTAGGACAAAGATTAATATTTCAGAGGAACCCTGTATTTTTTATTCCGATAAAGGTGCCGTAATGACCGATGCAGTTTCGGATAAAATATATGCAGAAATGCAAAATGCCAATTATATGATTAATATTGCCAATTTAAAAGCTCATGTTCGAGCAGGAATAACATTATGCACTAAAAATCATTTTGGTTCGCATAGCCGAGATGGAGCATGGCATTTGCATGCAAGTCTTGTTTCTCCTCAGACAGAAAGTAATCCTACCAATAATCAATATAAACAATACCGGGTTTTTGTAGATATTATGGGTAGCAAATATTTAGGACAAAATACCATGCTATTTGTTGTTGATGGTATTTATGGAGGTGATTATCATGAGCTTTATCCTCCTCGTCGCTGGAATATGCCACCCTTCAATGGCGATTGGTGTAACTCGCTTTTTGTTTCTCAGGATCAGGTAGCTCTCGAATCTGTTTGTTTCGATTTTCTTAGAACAGAATATAACGGTACCAATAATTCCAATACCAATCCTAATTGGGGTGCAGTAGATGATTATCTTCATCAAGCAGCTTCTTCGACCGAGTGGCCCGAAGGTATTATTTATGACCCTGATAATTCGGGTACCCCTCTTGGTAGTCTTGGCGTACACGAACACTGGAATAATGCTATAGATAAAAAGTACTCGCGAAACCTCGGTGATAATTCTGGGATAGAATTAATCCTGCTTAATAACGAACCTTTTGACACTTCTGCTTATCAAGAAAACCCCAATAAGGTTAATAAAGTTAATTTAATAAGGGGGTTTACGTTATATCCTAATCCTGTGTCCGATTTGCTAACTCTAACATTTATGAATTCAACCCATTCAAACTGTACCATTTCACTTATTACAAGTGAGGGGAAACTAATTTATAACAAAAAAATAACCCAGCTTGCTGAAGGATTTCAACAAATACAACTCAATGTCGGCAATATTCCCAGTGGCTTATATTTATGTCAGTTAAAACTTAATAATAGTACTTTAAGCGACAATAAAGTAATTCGCTTTTATAAAAAATAACTTCTAAAATGTCAGTAATTTACTTATTAAAACTACGAAGTTTAATTTGTGTAAGAACTTTTTTAGTATAAAGGGGAAAATCTCCATTCATCATCCATGAATAATAAGAGGGGTCCTTGGCAAGGACCTCTTCTACAAGCATACCTTTATACTTTCCAAAGTTAAATACTTCACGACCTTTATCATCGTAAATGATACGACCCACAAAGTCGACGTTACGATTATGTGATGAAAAACGGGAAAGAAAATCTACATCATTCTGAAAAATCTCCTGTTTACCATTCAATTCTTCGTTATTGGTAGGTTTCCCCACATATTTATCTAACTGAGCTTTAAGTACTTCGTATGTAGCATATGTGTCGGCACGTGAGCTATGAGCATCTACTAAATCTTTGTTACAGTATAATTTGTATGCTGCACTTAGTGTGCGTTGTTCCATACGATGAAAAATCACCTGTACGTCAATAAATTTTCTTTTTTTCAAATCAATTTCTACACCTGCTCGTAAAAATTCTTCAACTAGTAAAGGAAAATCAAATTTATTTGAATTGAATCCCGCAAAATCACAACCCTCTAATTCGTTGGCTAATGTTTGTGCTATTTCCTTAAAAGTAGGAGCATCATTAACATCTTCATTTGTAATACCGTGAACAGCTGTAGCTTTAGGATCAATGGGTATTTCGGGATTTATGCGGTAAGTTTTAAATTCTTCTTTCCCGTTGGGATAAATCTTTAAATAGGTAAGTTCTACAATTCTATCCTGAGCAATATTTAATCCAGTAGTTTCAACATCAATAAAAACTAAAGGATTCCTAAGATTTAGTTCCATAAACGCTAAAAAGTATAGCCTGTCGGGGAAGACAGGCTTGTTTATAAGTTATCCGAGCATTAAAGGCATTATCAGCATTAGTACGTCTTCTCCTTCTATTTCTTTGTCGACAGGAACAATTATTCCCGCTCTTGAAGGATCAGACAATTCAAGAGCTACATTGGTGCAGGAAAGGTTTGAAAGTATTTCAATTAGAAAGACCGATTTGAAACCAATTTCCATATCATCTCCATCATACTGACAATTGAGTCTTTCGTATGCTGAAATAGAAAAGTCGAGATTCTGTGCAGATACTATTAGCTGATTATTGGATAAAGAAAGTTTTACCAGGTTGCTTGCCTGACTGGCATACACCGAAACACGACGAAGAGCATTGTAAAATTCAACCCGGTCGATAATCATCTTAAAAGGGTTATTTTGTGGAATCACAGAGGAATAATTCGGATAGGTACCTGCTATCAATTGGCATACAAGTTTGTATTCCGATAACTGAAACAATGCATGTTTTTCATCGTAAAGCACTGAGATATTTTTATCCTCTTCTTTAGCCAGGATTGTTTTTAATAATGCAGCCGGTTTTTTTGCTAATATAAATGAACCAAGGTCAGCTTTATTTATATCGGATCTTCTATAACGAACCAATTTGTGGGAATCCGAGGCTACAAAGGTAACATCATTGGGAGTAATATCAACAAAGATACCCATCATAACAGGACGCATCTCATCGTCTGCTGTAGCAAAAGAGGTTTTTGAAATACCCTGTAAAAACAAGGAAGCGGTTGTAACCAAACTCTTATTGTTGCTACCAATTCGTGGCATTAACGGAAAATCTTCTGCATTTTGGCCCATTATGGAGTATTTCCCGTTCTCGGTATTAATGGAAATGGCAAAACTCTCCGAATCGATTTCAAAAGTAAGAGGCTGTTCTGAAAATTCTTTTAATGTATCCAGTAAGATACGTGAAGGAATACAAATTTTTCCTTCTCCCTCAACATGAGAAAGCGAAAGAGAGGTTACAATAGTCGTTTCAAGATCCGATGCGGTAATAGAAAGTCTATTATCCTCTATTTCAAATAAAAAATTATTTAATATGGGCAATGAATTTTTACTACTTATAACTTTGCTTATGGCCTGTAATCGCCCAAATAATTCTTCTGTACTTATTACAAACTTCATTGAGCTTGATTTTTAGTGGTTTATTAATTTTAAATATTCAATTTTTCATCCCTCAAAAATATAAAATCAATTTGTAATATTCTTTGCTTTTTAATTTAATTTTTAAAAATATGCTTATAATTGGTTTATTTATTTTAAAATTAGAATATATCTTTCGTTTTTAAATTAAAACATATCGTTTTATTATCTGTTTTTTATGGCTAATGTACATTATTATCCCCTTAATTTTCTAAGTTTTACAGTAAGACTCATATTTTGAATTATAACTTTAATGAAATTAAATTCAATCTGCTAATGGATTGATTTTGAATGGTTACAAGGAAAAATTGCTTTT
>FWPV01014168.1_pt1 | contig 11774 bp, 2 predicted proteins | sample 2228371 | NCBI WGS metagenome assembly FWPV01 (sample SAMEA103939776, study PRJEB20133) | metagenome | reverse complement strand
TGGTATTTATAGAAGGGAAAGAAAAATGGGGACATAGAGTCATAGTGGACAATGTGAGCGGCACATATGATGCGACAAAATATTTAATTTTAAAAAGAAGAAGGAAAATTGGTTTCCCTGTAGGAACATTGAAATTAATAGAAAGTCAGAGAGACAGATTGGAAGGGTATAAAAAAGCCCTGAAAGAAAATGGAATAACATATAATGAATCATTGGTTTATGAAATATCCAGTCACATAGACCCCAAAGAACCGGAAAGAATATTAGAATATATGCTAAAGAAAAAAGTTGATGGCATAATGTGTGCAGCAGGAGACTGGATTGCTACAGGGATATTAAAACTTGCAAAAGATAGAGGGATAAAAATACCAGAAGATCTAGCGATAATAGGATATGATGATCTAGATTATACAGAACATATTGGATTAACAACTGTAAGACAACCGATAAGGGAAATGGGGGCAAAAGCATTCTGGTTAGCATATGAAGCAATAAATAACACAAAAATACCACAGCAAGAGATTATTTTAAAACCTGAGTTAATAATAAGAAATACTGTATAACAATATTTCCAATCCTTTAAATTTTTTGTTCTTTAATTAAAATTATTTTTGTGTATATTAATTAGGAATAATTAAATTAATGCGTTTTAACAAAAGTTTGTATTTTATTTATATATTTATTGAAATGCAAGCGTTTGCTTGATAGAATAAAATTATATAAAACGTTGGAGAAGTTTGTGTTTAAAAAGATATTTATATTAATAAATTTTAATTTTATTTTAATTTATTCTATTTTTTCCATACCAATTTCGGAGCAAATAATTATAGATAGGATTAGTTACAAATGAACGATAGAAGATAAATTAAAAATTTAGTTTTATGTATTATTATTTTAAAATGAAAATAAGGGTGAGATTATGAAAAAAAGTTTTTTAATTTTGATATTCTTTATTTTTTTTATAAATGTTATGGGTATGGATATCGGTATAAATTTAAATGGAATATCGGATTGGACATCTGAATGGCCCTTTGTAGATATAATGAAGATAAGCAGATGGTGGATAACTCATAATGCAGATGGTAGTGGTGGATGGGATACAGGACATAGTAATTTAATACCTCTTGATGAAAATTATTATCCCACTCAAATACCATTTGATCCAGATGGAGCAGGTTCAATACCACCTCAGATAGTGAGAACAGTATGGGATAATAATTGGTTACCAACAGGGAATTATACATTAATATGTGATGGAACAGGGAGGATAAGATTCTGGGGAGCAGGAAGTGGGACTTTTAATATAACAAATGGTGGAACATTTACAGTATCAATACCGAATAAAGGATTTTTTGCGATGGAAATTGAAGAGAGTATAAGTGGAAATCATTTAAGAAATATTAGATTAATAATGCCTGGATTTAGTGGAAGTTATCAAAGTAATCCCTTTCATCCATTATTTATGGAGAGGATACAACCATTTAAAATAATAAGATTTATGGATTGGGGAAATACAAATGATTCAGATTTAGTGAATTGGACAGACAGACCAAAAGTTACTGATTATAGTTATTCATTAAAAGGTGTACCATATGAGATAATGATAGATTTAGTAAATAGATTGGATGCATCGCCGTGGATATGTATACCACATAAGGCGACAGATGATTATATAAGGCAGTTGATAATATTATTAAAAAATAATTTAACAACGAGTAAAAAAATATATCTTGAATATTCAAATGAGACATGGAATTGGCAGTTTTCACAATCCAATTATTGTGAGGAGCAGGGGCAGGCTTTAGGATTGCCGAGTTTTTATGGATATAGATGGGCATATCATTGTAAGAGAGGCTGTGATATATGGAGAATATTCAGACAAGAATTTGGAAACACTGATAGATTGGTAAAGATAATAGCAACGCAGGTTGGCTGGGGCTCGGGGACACAAAATGATCCATATCCAATACAATTTATGTTAAATACGGCTATGAATGATTTGAGAGTAAATCCGGATAGAGAAAGGGCAGATGCAATAGCAATTGCACCATATTTTGCTCCAGTAGGAATGAATAATTTACCAGAAACTGTTACTGTTGATGAAATATTAAGTTTATGTCAACAGGATATAATAAATATGACATCATCAACTGGAATGGTTACAGGACATAAGAATGTTGCAAATAATTATGGAGCAAAATTAATATGTTATGAAGGTGGGCAACATATGGTAAGATCAGATAGTGATGTGTTGACTCAAAAGTTTATACAGGCAAACAGAGATCCAAGAATATATGATTTGTATATAGATTATTTAAATAGATTGAATAACAGTGGAGTAGATGAGTTTTGTCATTTTGTTGATTGTGGATCATGGAGCAGGTGGGGTATGTGGGGAGCAATGGAATATCAAGATCAGTCAATAGATGAAGCGCATAAATATAGAGCACTGATAAACTGGATAAATACACATATAACGCCAACTCCTACTACAGATGGGACGCCAACAATGACAAAGACAAGAACAAATACATTAACACTAACATGCACAAATACAATAACAGCAACAGCAACCACAACAGCAACACCAAAGATAGCAGAAGCACCGATTGCAGGTGTATTAGTAGATGGGAATTTAAATGACACAATATGGAGTTATGGGAGCTGGAATAATATAGTAAAAATAGTTTCAGGAGTAAATCTAAATAATGTAAATGGAAGATTTAAAGCAGCATGGGATAATAGTTATTTATATATAGGGATAGAAGTAAATGACCCAAACAGAATAAATGATTCAGAAAATCCCTGGGAAGATGATAGTGTAGAAGTTTATTTAGATATGAATAGAGACAGGACAGAGACATATGGGACAGATGATTATCAGTATGTATTTGGGTATGGAGATAATGTAGGATGGGAGCAAGGCGGGAGGATAGGAGGGGTAATAATGGCAAGTAACAGCAGGATGGATGGATATGTAATAGAGGTAGGTATACCGTGGCAGGTATTAGTGAAGAGTCCTGGGATAGGGGTGGTATATGGTTTTGATGTAGGGATAAACATAGACGATGATGGAGGAGGGAGGGAAGGTCAGTTAATGTGGAATGGGACAGGGGATAACTGGAGAGATACGAGTAGATTTGGGGATATAAGGTTAATAGGGATAGTGATGACAGAAACGCCGACAGAAACGAGAACAAATACACAGACAGGAACGTCAACACGGACAGTGTTACCAACAGCGACATATACAAGAACGCCGACTCCATCGCCATCGCCGACGCCATCTAGGACACCAATGCCATCATATACAAGGACTCGGACTCAGTCACCTTCACCAATACCATCAAGGACGCCAACACCTACATATACAAATACAGTTTCCACAACTCTAACGTGGACACATACACCAACACCGACCTGGACACACACTCCGACTCCGACTTCTACATTTACATCTACACGAACCAGAACACCTACATTTACTTTAACAGATACAATATTATCAAATACACCAACAGTAACGCCGACATGGACAAGAACTTATACAAGGACACCAACGCCAACAAATACATCGGTAATAACAAATACATACACAGAAACACGGACACGGACAGCAACAGGGACATACACGAGAACAGGGACGCCGACATACACAAGGACAACAACGTCAACTGCAACAAGAACACCAACTAATAGTTATACGTCTACCAGAACAATAACAGTAAGTTGGACGCAAACACCAACCAGCAGTCAGACACCTTCCGCCTTCGCTACAGCTACGGCGGACATGTCGCCAACCTGGACGGTTACAGCTTTGGCGTCTTCACAACCAACAATGTCTTTTACAGCTACCAGCTCACAACTGCCAACTAACAGCTGGACACCAACGAGAACGGCAACAGCAAGCTGGATACAAACAGCAACCAGCACTCAGCAACCAATAATGTCTTTTACATCAACTCCAATCAGCAACCAGCAACCAGCAATCGGCAATGTAGTTATCTGTCCAAATCCATATAATCCAGAAAAAGGAGATTTAAGGATAGGATTAGATATAACAGGGGAAATAAAGATGATAAAGGTAAAGATATATACAACAGGATTCAGGATGATAAAACAGATAGTAACAAAGGATTATGAAAATGGGATAATAATAAAAAGTAGATACATAGAAAAGATGGCAAATGGTATTTATTATTTAGTAATAGAGGGAATAGATAATAACGAAACAAAATTAAAAAGCCCACTTTTCATATTTATAATCTTACGCTAACAAAAACGTTTTCGAAAAAAAGATTGATTTTAATTAAAAAATTTGGTATAATAATACATAGAAAGGATAATAAATTAATGAATATATTACAAATTATGAGAAAAATTATTTTATTTATAATTTTATATCAATTCACCATTTCTTTATTTTCAGCAGTTCCTGGTAGGATTTATATACAAAATGGACAATTTTATGTATGTGGACAACGTATCTGGATGTGTGGGGCAAACACGCCATGGGATAACTGGAATGATTTTGGAGGTTCGTATGACTCAGCGTGGTGGGATAGTCACTATGCACAGTTTAATGCCTATGGATTAAATTCATCACGTGTCTGGATAACATGTTCAGGTGAAGTCGGAATAAATATTGATTCAACAGGATATGTGTCAGGTGCCACAGCAAAACACTGGCAGGATTTAGATAGTTTTTTTCAGATAGCATATAACCGTGGGGTTTACATAAAAGCAACTTTGATTTCATTCGATCATTTTAAAGATTCGTATTCAACATATCAACGATGGAGAAATTGGATAAACTCAGATGCAAATATAGATTCATATATAAATAATTATTTAATTCCATTTTTACAGAGATATGGTAATAATCCTGCATTATGGTGTATTGATTTAACAAACGAACCGGATTGGGCAACAACCGATGAAGGCGGAGTTATATCCTGGACAAGGTTCCAGACATTTTGGGCAAAGGCAGCTGTTGCAATACACGCAAACAGCGAAGTCCTTGTTACTGTTGGTATTGGAGTGATTAAATATAATTCAAATACTGTAGGCGGGGCAATGGGCAATAAAGTCAGCGATGCAGCATTGCAGGCAAGAGTTGCAGATAGCAGGGCTAGATTAGATTTTTATTCTCCTCACTGGTATTCATGGATGGATCCATACTGGACAATTTTAATGTATGGTACGCCTGCAAGTTTTGGAATATCAGATAAACCGTGTGTAGTTGGCGAGTGCAGTGCAATGGGTTCAACAGGACATACATTAACGCAGGACTATGAGGCAGCATTTAGTAATGGATGGCAGGGGATGATGCCATGGACATCAAACGGTGTTGATTCAAATGGAGGGTGGTCACAGGTTTCTCCCGCATCTAATTCATTTAAAAATAATCATTATTCGTTGGTCTTGCCAACCTGTGGAACACCTACAAGAACTCCAACGCCAAATCTTTCTCATACCAGGACATTTACACGGACAATAACCAGGACTCATACAATAACACCAACAGTTCCACCAACACATAAACTAAATTTAGAAGTTCAGAATACATCAGGAAATGACGTGTGCTCTGCAAACGCATATAATATTGCATTTAGGATAACAAATTATGATACAGTTCCAATAGATAGGACTACTTTAACTGTTAGAATGTGGTTTTATTCACCTGATGTAATTGGTGTAAATGGGCCATGGGACGCGGTTAATTCTGCAGTAAGAACCGCAATGGGAACAAATTGCGGAAGCGGAGACAGAATGGCAAATCAATATGTGACTTTTAGTTTTAGTGCTGGAACAATCGCTGCTAATGGAGGACAGCTAACAACAGGAAAAGTTGTGGATTTATACCGTGGTAGCTGGGCAAACCCTGTTGATGATGGTTGTAATGATTATTCGCGACTACCTGCAAATAGTAATTGGACAAATCTGCAATATGCAGCATTATATGAAAATGGAATACTTGTTTGCGAGTGGACAAATGCATCAACACAGGATGCAAATTCTGGAATAGAACCATGTAGTGGAGTAAATGCATGTTCGCAGCCAGCTACATCTACATATACAAGGACACGAACAGTAACAGGGACATACACGAGGACAGGGACGCCGACATGGACAAGGACAAATACGCAGGTAATAACCAATACGTTCACAGGAACGCCGACGAGGACAGCAACAAGAACAGTTACCAATTCACAACTGCCAACTAACAGTTTCACACCAACAAGAACAGGAACATCTACATTCACAAGGACTTCTACAGGTACATGGACACGGACAGGAACACCAACAAATACATCGGTAATAACAAATACATTCACAGGAACGCCAACACGGACAGCATCGCCAACAGGGACATATACACGGACGTCAACAGGAACACCAACGCGGACAAATTCGCCGTCGCCGACAGGAACGACAACAAATACCACTATTGTGACAAATACATTCACAGGAACGTCAACACGGACAGCATCGCCAACAGGTACGTATACAAGGACGCCTACAGGGACATCAACACGAACAAATTCGCCTTCCCCGACAGCGACTCCTTCAAATACTGCGGTTTCAACCAGCACATATACAGGGACGCGGACGAATACACCTACATACACAAGGACTGCGACTGGAACATCTACTTTCACGAGCACTTCAACTCCTTCGTTTACCAGGACGCAAACACCAAGTATAACGCCCACCTGGACGCGAACACGGACACCGACATGGACAATATCGCCCACACATTCTGTTTCGCCTACAATTACTCAAACATGGACAGGGACTCCGCCATCACCTACTAATACACCTACAAGGACACTATCATGGACAATAACGCCAACATTCACATATACAGGAACACCGACTGGAACGCCAACCTGGACGCGGACAGGGACCCCGACAGGAACAGCAACCAACTCGCCCTCGCTGTCTCCTTCGCCTTCAGTTACGGCGACCAGGACGGCGAGTGCCTCTGGCCCAGGGACAGCAACAAGGACAAGTACAGCGGGAACAACAAATACATTTACTGGTACGTTGACAAATACACCAACATGGACAAGAACATGGACAGGAACAACAACTCAGACAAATACGCCAACAAACACAAGGACAATCTCCCCAACGTATTCTGACTCGCCGACTATTACTCAGACATGGACAGAAACTCCACCATCACCTACAAATTCTCCTACTCCTTCAGATTCGACGAGTATTACACCTACTGTGACCCATTCTTCAAGTATAACAGTAACATTCACGCATACAAGGACAAATACACCGTCGCAAACAAATACATCAATTCCATCATTACCGGCGACAGCAACAACAACACCAACGTTAACAAATACTTCTATAGTTACAAACACGTTCACAAGGACAATAACAAGCACACAGGTTTTCACATTTACAAATACTCCAACTATTATTCCTACGTCAACTAATACATCAATAATCACAAATACTAATACAAGCACAACAACAAGGACTCCAACATCAACAATTACAAATACCATAACGCCGACAGCAACAATGACAAGAACCCCAACATTTACAATTACAGATACGATATCATCAAATACACCGACAATAACGCCGACACACACACCAACATGGACAATAACATTAACAGCAACGCCAACAAGGACAAGGACATACACAGCAACACCGACGTGGACAAGGACGCTAACTGCAACTCCAGCGAGGACAGGGACACCAACAAATACACCAGTTGATACAGCAACATACAGAGTAACAAGGACACTAACACCAACTGTAACGCCGACAGCACAGGAGATAACAGATGTGCGACCACATCCAAACCCAGTAAATCCTGTAAAAGACAAAGAAGTGAGAATAGGATTTAAAATAGCACAGACAGATATTGATAAAATAATAATCAGGATATACACGTCAGGATACAGGTTGATAAAGGAAGTAAGAGAAGAAGGAGCAGCAGCGGTATTAATAGCAACACAGGGATACATAAGAATAGAGACAAAAGAACTACAAAGCCTTGCAAATGGGACATATTATTTTTATATAAAGACAGAGAGAAAAGGGGAAATTAGCAGGACAAAGATAGAGAAATTAATAATTTTGAAATAATTTAAAATTAAAAATTAAGTATAATTTTAATTTCTTTTTGCGTTAGATTTTTATATTATAAATTATATGGAGAAAAAATGAATAAAAAATTAATTATTGTTATTTTTTTTACTTTTTTATTATCTAAATCATTTTCCTGGTATTCACAATTATTTCCTTATAATGCAGGTTTTTATGATGAAGCGACTGTAAATTTTAATGGCAGGAACTGGCGGATTTTTGATTATGCGTATGCAGGATATAAGACCGGTTCAATGCCTTTACGTAATGGCGTTCCTTGTAATGTTATTACAATATCAGGAGCAAGTTCTGATATAACTATAGAATTACAGCAGGCAATTGATACTGTAGGTGCCTCAGGTGGTGGCATAGTAAGGATACCTGCTGGAAATTTTATTATAACAGAACATTCTCTTCATGGTGGATTACATCCGATAGGCATAAACTATAATAATATATCCATTGAAGGAGCTGGTAGCAATAGAACAATAATAACTATTCCACCAACACACGTATATAGCAATGATTCAAATGGATTTGAAGGTGTTTTTACATTTGAACGCAGCAGGTGGGCATGGAACAAAGGATGGGTTGACAGAGGACCAATACTTTCAATGGTTACAAACGTGATACCAGAGGGATCAATGTATGTTACAGGTCTTACGAATCCTGCAAATGTAAATATTGGTGATTGGATTGTAATACAGCAATACTGGTGGCAGGAATTTTCCCAACAAAATTCAGGTGGAGTATGGCAGTATTATCCGCCTAATTATAACAGGGAAATGTCGTTTACATATTTAAGACAGGTAGAGGATAAAGATACAGGTGGCATTTATTTAAATGCGCCAATACCTTTTCATCTTGATCCAGCGAATAATCCAATACATATAAAACGTAGTGGCCCAGTAAATGGTAGTTATTCAATGCTTGAAAATGTCGGGATTGCTGGTTTATCAATTGTATTCCAGGACAATGTCAGCCCGACGTCGGGCAGACCTGAAGGCGCTGCAATTGCAATGGAAGGAGTCATGAACGCATGGGTCAGGGACGTTCAGGTTTATAACTTTCCAAGATATGGTTTTTATCTTGAATATGATGCTTATGTAACTATTATTGACAGTGCAATTAAAAAATCGCAGGATTATGGCGGTGATGGTTATGGATATGGTTATCATATTCATGCATCACAAAACGTACTTGTGAAAAATTGTTATGCAGAAGATATGAGGCATGCATATATATTTCAAAAGTCACTTGCTAATTACTGCGTTATAACCAATTGTGATGCAATTGATGTCAGGCAGGGAGAAGATACGCACCATTCTTTTTCTCATGCAATATTACGCGATAATTACAGGATGTTGCACGGCAATAAACTTGCAGGATTCAACAGAGGAACAACAAGTTCAAATGCATTTGAGACATTAGGAACAGGAGTTTTATGGAATTGTACAGGTGATGATATAGGGGGCGTCTGGTATGGTGCTCAATTTGACATAAATCCGGCACCTTATCCATCACCTTATACACATGGAATTATGGTCGGTGGCCCTGGATTATACAAGGTTTATGATAACTCAACTGCAAATGGCACGTATGTCCGGGGTGATCAGATAAATGCAAATCCAGGTTTACAGGTGGGAATAAATGGAGACAGGAATATGTTATATGAGGGTCTTTATAATGATGGATTGCAACCTGTAACATTATATAATGAACAATTAAAAAATCGCGTGGGTACAATTCCTTCTGTATGGGATAATACCTGCGGCACACCGCCTGCATTACCTTTGCCTACTGCAACACCTTCTGTAGGACCTGGCATACTCGTTTATAATAGCGATCATGCTGCATGGGGAGCAAACTGGGGGAGCGGATGTCCACAACCAATTAATACTTTAACCCCAGGATGTAATTTAGATGATCTTGGACAGAACCATACTGGCAATGGTTCAGAAGGAATTAGATTTGATACAAGCGGAAGTAACTGGACGCCATTTATTAATTTTGGCGGACCAGATTTATCAGCTGCTGCTGGTGGTAATCTTGAAATGTGGGTTTATCCATCAAATACAACATTGAGTTTTTACATTCAACTACGGTATGAAGATACTGATACAACTCTTGGTAGCGCTGTTACAGTAGATGCTTCAAGAGTTGTTGGTGGCTCATGGATTGCAAATGCGTGGAACAGGGTAATTGTTCCGATTTCAGCATTTGGATATAATGGTATTTACAATGGTTTCAGGTTTTCCCGCACAAATAATACAACAGGAACGTTTTATATTGATGATATTTATATAACAGGATTATCTGGGATATCTACGTTTACTCCAACAAGAACAGTTACTAACTCACAACAACCAACTAACAGTTTCACAGCAACGAGGACAGGGACGACGACATGGACAAGGACTTCTACAGGTACATGGACACGGACAGGAACGCCAACAAATACATCGGTAATAACAAATACATTAACAGGAACGCGGACACGGACAGTAACAGGGACATACACGAGGACAGGGACAGCAACATACACAAGGACAGCAACGTCAACTGCAACAAGAACACCAACTAATAGTTATACGTCTACCAGAACAATAACTGTAAGTTTAACACAAACACCAACCGACAGCCAGACGCCTTCCGCCTCTGCTACAGCTACGGCGTCTTCACAACCAACAATGTCTTTTACAGCTACCAGCTCACAACTGCCAACTAACAGTTGGACAGCGACAAGAACAATAACTGCCAGTTCAACGTTCAATGTTCAAAGTTCAACGTGGACAATAACAAGGACTCCTACGGTAAGTTGGACTCAAACAGCAACAAGCAGCCAGACGCCTTCCGCCTTCGCTACAGCTACGGCGGACATGTCGCCAACCTGGACGGTTACAGCTTTGGCGTCTTCACAACCGACAATGTCATATACAGCGACAAGAACGGCAACTGCAAGTTCAACGTTCACAAATACAAGAACACGGACTCCTACAAATATACCTTCAAGAACGGCTACAGCAAGTTTTACAGCGACCGGCTCGCAGGTTCCAACTAACAGTTGGACACCTACAAGGACTGGAACGTCGACTAATACTTATACTGCCACATTCACAAGAACAAATACGCCGGTTTACAGTCCGACACAGACACCTACAGGCATACAACCCACTGCAACAAATACATACACAAGGACAATAACATCGACATGGACAAGAACAGCGACACCAACTAACTCACAGGTAGCAACAAACAGTTGGACACCAACAAGAACATCTACCAGTTCTCAATTGCCAACTAACAGTTTCACACCAACAAGGACAGGGACGCCAACATTCACAAGCACAAGGAGTTCTACAGGAACATGGACACGAACCGGAACGCCAACATTGACGCGAACAGCAACAGTTACCAGCTCACAGGTAGCAACTAACAGCTACACCGCTACAAGGACAAATACACCAACAATGACGAGGACCGCAACTTTTAGTTTGACCCAGACAGCAACCAGCATCCAGCAACCGACAATTTCTTTTACAATTACAGACACAATATCATCAAACACTCCGACAATAACGCCGACCTGGACACCAACATTCACAATAACGCGGACAGCAACACCGACATGGACAAGGACAAATACATCAACT
>FWPV01014165.1_pt1 | contig 11775 bp, 11 predicted proteins | sample 2228371 | NCBI WGS metagenome assembly FWPV01 (sample SAMEA103939776, study PRJEB20133) | metagenome | reverse complement strand
CCGACGATGTGTTGAATACACCCTGATATGCCACAGGCAATATAAAGCTTTGGGCTTACAGTCTTTCCTGTTTGACCAATAAGGTGCGATGCAGATATCCAGCCTGCGTCAACTATAGCTCGCGATGCACCTATAGCACCACCAATTACTTCAGCCAGCTCTCTTATTAGTTTAAGGTTTTCTGGCTTGCCTACCCCATACCCGCCTGATACTATTATTTTTGCTTCTTCTAGCTTAATTTGTGACTCTGATTCGTATATAACATCTAAAACCTTAGTGCAAATATCCTCTGACTGAAGTATAACATCGTCCTTAATGATCTCTCCGATTCTAGAAGTCTGTGGCTCGATAGGTTTCATAACATTGGGACGCACAGTTGCCATCTGTGGACGATGGTCTGGAATTATTATTTCCGCCATAACATTTCCGCCAAAGGCTGGTTTTGTTTGCACTAATAAACTTTTTTCTTTATCTATTGATAATTTAACACAATCTGCTGAAAGACCAACCTGTAACCTTGTTGCTATTCTTGGAGCTAACTCCCTGCCTGTGTTAGTAGCACCAAACAAAAGTATTTCAGGTCGGTATTTATTTATTAAGTGCACAATTGCTTTAGTGTATGAATTTACTTGATATTGTTCAAGAAGTGGGTGATCGATAAGGTATACCTTATCTGCTCCAAAATGGATTAATTGTCTTGGTAGATCGCTGACATTATTCCCGAGAAGAACAGCGGAAAGCGGAACATTAAGTTCATCGGCAAGTATACGTCCTGCTCCTAATAGTTCCAGGACAACCTTTGCGACTTTTCCATCTCGCTGTTCTGCAAATATCCAAATTCCATTATATTCTTTTTCGTTCATATTGTATAGACTTATCTTTGCTTGTAAGTTTCAAATAATGTTGCTCTCTCTTAGCTTTTCAAAGAGTTTTTCTGCAATTTCTTCGGGTGTTCCAGATATTATCTCATTTTTTCCACGAAGGCTCGGTGTAAAAGTGCCTGTTACAACGGTGGCTGATCCACTTTTGCCTATCCTTGCTGGATCAGCATCTATATCTTCAGGTGTCCATACTGGTATATCAATCTTCTTTGCTCTTAGAACACCTTTCAAAGATGGATGCCTGGGCTTATTTATCTCCCTAACCACAGTTATTGCAACAGGAATGCTGGATTGCATTACTTCAATATAATCGTCAATAGCTCTTTCGGCTATTACTGTATTATTTTCAATTTTAATTTTTCGTGCATAAGTGATCTGAGGTATATTTAGGAATTCAGCAACACTGGGACCTACTTGCGCAGTATCACTATCTATAGATTGTTTACCAAATAATATGATATGAAAATTTCCGATCTTTTTAATAGCAGTTGCAAGAGTATATGATGTGGCAAGGGTGTCTGCAAGTGCAAAACGTCTATCACTAAGGAGTATAGCCTGGTCTGCTCCCATAGCTATGGCATGGCGAAGTGAATCCTTAGCCTGCATTGGTCCCATGGTAATAACCGTAACACTTCCACCATGTTCTTCTTTAATCTGAAGCCCAGCTTCAATGGCATTTTCATCGAAAGGATTTATAATAAACGGAACACCTTCGCGGACCAGTGAATAGGTTTCCTTATCAAATTTCATCTGGTTTGTATCAGGCACCTGTTTGATGCAGACTATGATATTCATTTCAATATATGCCCTGCTATAACAGAACGTTGAATTTCTGAAGTTCCTTCTACAATTTCAAACATCTTTGATTCACGCATATAACGCTCCACGCTATATTCCCGTATCAGACCATATCCACCATGTATTTGCACCGCCTGGCTGGTAACTCTTGCACATACTTCTGAAGAATAAAGTTTTGCCATAGCAGCTATATGGCTGAAAGGTCTATTTTGATCTTTCAACCAGGCAGCTTTGAATGTCAGTAACTCTGCAGCTTCAATTTCAGTAGCCATATCAGCTAATTTGTGTTGTATTGCCTGGAAAGAAGATATTGGCTGACCAAATTGTATGCGTTCCTTAGCGTATTTTATGGATTTTTTAAGAGCAGATTTTGCAAGACCGACAGCACCAACTGCCATACCTATTCTACCTACATCAAGCGTTTCCATTGCAACGCGGAAACCTCTATTTTCCTGTCCGAGCAGGTTTTCTGCAGGTATTCGGCAATCCTGGAAGGTTAGTCCGCAGTTTGGTAAAGCATGAAAGCACATCTTATCTTCTTGTTTCCCGAATGTAAATCCCGGAGTGCCTTTTTCAACTATAAATGCAGACATACCACGCGCTCCCCTGCTGGGTTGCGTCTTAAATGTTATAACATAAATTTCTGCTTGATCGGCGTTAGTTATAAACATTTTTGAGCCATTAAGTATATATTCATCACCATCTTTAACTGCAACAGCTATACCGCTGGCAGCATCGGATCCTGCATTTGGCTCTGTTAAAGCAAAAGCACCTATCTTTTCACCTTTAGCAAGTGGAACTAAATATTTACGTTTCTGCTCTTCTGTGCCAAACATGTAAATAGGGTAGATACAGAGCATATTCGCACCATATATTGCGCTGGTAGTGCTACATGCCTGAGCAATTTCTTCGCCCACTAACGCCCAGGTTAAAAAATCAGCACCAAGTCCGCCATACTCCTCAGGGATAGGTATTCCACTTAAGTCATATTTTGCCAATAGCTCAATATTTTCTCTTGGAAATTCGCCTTTTCTATCAATCTCATCGGCTTTAGGAGCGAATTCTGTCTCACATATTTCCCTTGCAGCTTCGACTATTGCTTTTTGATCATCTGTTAATTCAAAATCCATTTATTCCATTTGAGATAAAAGGTTAGATTTTATAAGGAATCAGAATTTTGCTCATCTGGCTTCAAGTCTTCTAACCCTTTATCTTCCCTCCTTCTATTAAAAATTATTTCAAGAGCCTTCTCTGCAGCCCTTTGCTCTGCTTCTTTCTTGTTCCTACCAATTCCTCTTCCATAAGATTCACCAGAGAGTTTAACTTCTATTTCAAAACGTTTATCATGGTCAGGTCCAGATTGGCTAACGACAGTATATACCGGAGATTTCTGGGAAATAGACTGCCAGTATTCCTGTAATGCTGTTTTGTAATCTCTTTTCATTTCATCTCTATCAAGTTCAAAAATTTTATCCCTTAATATACGCACAACAAATTTTTCAGCTTCCAGAAAACCACCATCAAGATATAGCGCAGCAATCAAGGCTTCTAAAGCATTTGCAAGATTCGATGGTTTTTCTTTCCCACCGGTAGCAGTTTCTCCTACTCCAAACCTAATGTATTCTCCTAATCCTAACTCTCTTGAACACGAAGCAAGTATTGATTGGCTTACAACAACTGCTTTTAATTTTGAAAGCTGTCCTTCTGTGTAAAGTGGAAATTCTTTGTATAAAAAAGAACTAATAATAAGTTCTAGCACTGAATCTCCGAGGAACTCCATTCTTTCGTTACATTTAGAATAATCATCGCTACCTAATATTGACGATTTATGTGTGAGTGATTGTATCAGTAGATTTATATCTTTAAAATAATAACCGATACTATCTTCAAGTTTATGGAGTTCTATAATCCATATTTTTTCTAGTTCCTCGGGAGGATTACTATCAATGTTAATATTAACAGATTCCTCGATTTGAACATTTTCATTTTCTTCTTTTTCACACATCGTCACAGAATTTCTTTATAACAAGTGTGGCATTATGACCACCAAAGCCAAAAGCATTACTAAGCACAGCGTAAAGATCTGCTTTGCGTGATTTATTGGGAACGCAATCTATATCACAATCCGGATCAGGATATTCATAATTAATTGTAGGAGGAATAATACCATTATATAATGCTAAAGTTGATGCTATAAACTCGACGGCACCAGCTGCTCCTAAAAGATGCCCTGTCATTGATTTGGTTGAGCTAATGGGTAAAGAATGAATATGTTCCTTGAAAACCGTCTTTAAAGCAGCTACTTCAGCAGCATCGCCCATGGGTGTAGATGGACTATGAGCATTAACGTAACTAATATTTTCAGGACTGAGTTTAGCATCTTTGAGTGAAATGATCATTGCTTGAGCTGCCGCTTCACCTAAAGGAAGTGGTGCAGTGGTTTGGTAAGCATCACTTGTCATACCATAACCAACGACCTCAGCATATATCCGACAACCGCGGTCTAAAGCATGTTCAAGAGCTTCCAAAACCACTATACCAGCACCTTCTCCCATAACAAATCCATCTCTTTCTTTATCAAAAGGTCTGCTAGCATGCTCCGGGTCATCATTTCTTACAGACATAGCCTTCATTGAACAGAAACCAGCAAATGAAAGGGGTGTAATAGCTGCTTCTGTTCCTCCTGCAAACATTACATCTGCTTCACCACGTTGAATGACTCTGAAAGCTTCGCCGATACAATGGTTACCTGTAGCACACGCAGTAACCACACAGGAATTTGGACCTCTAACACCGAGATAGATAGCAATCTGTCCGGCGGACATATTGGCAATTTCGAGAGTTACAAAATATGGGCTAACACGACCCGGACCTTTTTCCAGAAGTATTGAATGCTGTTCTTCAATAACTGCAATACCACCAATGCCAGAACCAACTATGGCTCCAACCCTATAAGGATCACATTTGCTGAGGTCTAATTGAGCATCTTCCTTTGCCATTAGAGCAGAAGCCAGGGCAAATTGTATAAACTTTGCTGTTTTCATTTTGTTCACATCTTTTTTTGTCAAAAAAGATGCTGGATCAAAATCTTTAACTTCTGCTGCAATCTTGCTGTCAAAGTCGGTTGTATCGAAATAAGAAAGCTTTCCTACACCACTTTTGCCTTCGCAAAGAGATTGCCAAAATTTATCTTTGCCGCTTCCTATCGGCGTGATTGCTCCTAATCCGGTAACAACTACACGTCGCATCTATATAAACGTAATGATTAATTAGTATTAATATTTTCTAATTACTAATCAACCACTACTTATTGCTCCTTCCTTAATAAATAATTTTAACCTGTCAATTGCCTTGGTAGTGGGCAAGTTTGAAAACCTGCCCACTACAATTCTAACCTAGATCAAATATATCAGGATTGATGTGCATTTAGATAATCAATGACATCCTGAACCGTCCTGATTTTTTCAGCATCTTCATCAGGAATTTCTACGTCAAATTCTTCTTCAAAAGCCATAACAAGCTCTACTGTATCCAGGGAATCTGCACCAAGATCATCAATAAAAGATGCCTCTGGTGTAATTTGATCTTCATCTACTCCAAGCTGTTCCATTATTATTTCTTTAATTCTTTCTTCAGATACCATTTGATACTACCTCCAAATTAATTAAAAGTTTATATAATTTTGGGACACAATCTAGTGAAATTCAATAAGGATATTGATTAAGTTTTACTATGAAATAAAATTATAATAAATTATCCTTCACATTACAAGTCCGCCGTCAACCTGGATTACCTGACCTGTAATATATCTTGCAGAATCAGAGACCAAAAATGCTACAGCATTAGCTACATCCTCTGGATAACCGACACATCCTAGAGGAATTAATTCAAGTATTTTCTGTTTCTGGTCTTCTGGAAGTGATTCTGTCATTTTGGAAGCAATATAGCCGGGAGCTATAGCATTTACTGTTATTCCTCTACGACCAAGTTCTTTAGCTGTAGACTTCGTTAAACCTATAACACCGGCTTTTGATGCAGAATAATTTGCCTGTCCAACGTTACCCATAATTCCCATAACTGATGATATATTTACTATTCTACCGCTTTTTTGCTTCATCATCGGTCGGGCAACACATTTGGTGCAATTAAAAGTTCCCTTTAAATTAACGGAAATAACCATATCCCAATCAGATTCTGACATTCTAACTATTAGTGCATCTCGGACTATACCTGCGTTATTTACAAGGATGTCTATATGTCCATATTTATCAAGCGCAGTCTGCACCATAGCCTCGACTGATTCCATATTTGTAACATCAACTTGAAGCGGTAAAACCTCTGCTCCCTGTGAACGGAATTCTTCGGCAGTAACTGATAATTCATCCATACCAATATCACAGATAACAACCGTAGCACCATCTTTAATCAGCCTTTGAGCAATAGCTTTTCCTATCCCTCTAGCTGATCCAGTTATAATGGCAACCTTATCTTTTAATTCCATAACAAACCCTCATAAAATAGCCTATAAAAGCTCATCACTACTATAAACTTTAACATCTTTGGACATCCTGCGTATAAGTCCAGAAAGAACTTTTCCAGGTCCAAATTCAATAAAAGTGCTTATTCCTTCGTCCAGCATTTTCCGCATAACAGCTTCCCATTGAATCGAGCTTGATAATTGAAGAGCAAGCATTTCAACTATCTCTTTTGGATTCTTGACATAGTCGCCAGTGACATTTGCTATAAAAGGAATATCTGGTGTTGAGAACGAAAACATATTAAGAACTTTGCGCAAACCTGATTCAGCAATACGCATTAAAGGAGAATGAAAAGCTCCACTTACATCAAGAGGTATGCATCTTTTAGCTCCTGCGGACTTAGCTAATTCGATTGCTTTTTCTACTGCTTGCTTTTCTCCGGATATTACGATCTGAGCAGGGCTGTTATAATTTGCAGGTTGAACAACACCCACTGAGCTTGCAGATTCACAGATAGACTTTACGATTTCCGCATCTAATCCTATCACAGCTACCATTACTCCTGGATTTATTTTTGCAGCTTCTGACATCAATCTACCACGCTCTTGAACTATTTGAATAGCATCAGCAAAATTTAATGATCCACTTGCTACTAATGCAGAATACTCTCCTACACTAAGTCCAGCTGTAGCGGAAAACTTTGGTTGTCCAACGATCTGAGAATTGCTAAATTCATCTGATTTTATAATTCTATAAGCAGCAATGCTACATGTTAAAATAGCTGGTTGAGTCACCTCTGTTCTGGATAATTCCTCATCGGTCCCATTACAACACAGAAATTCAATATCCATTTTTAATACATCACTAGCAATCTGAAAAGTTTCTTTACCAGGCTTATAGCTGATCAGCTTTCTTCCCATACCAGCATATTGTGAACCTTGACCAGCAAAAATTGCAGATATTTTTTCCATATATGTTATTTTGAGTAGGCTCGATGCTATTTTTGAGTAAAACATGCTGTCTAGCTTGTTCTCTATATCCAATACAAGATAATTTAATTTTATATGCTTCGCATATACATAAGAACAAGCTGAACCACTTGTTTTTAACATACAAAAGCCACAAGCCAGAAAGCTTGTGTTACTCAGTATGAATGTTTATAATTTAATAACAACACCAGCCCATGTAAGCCCGCTACCAAAAGCAATAATTAATATCATGCTCCCTGGTCCGACTCTACCTTCCCTTATAGCCTCATCCAGTGCAACTGCCATGGTTGCAGATGATGTATTACCATATTTTTCTACATTTACAAACATTTTTTCTTCCGGGACACCCATCATCTCGCCAATTGCATCGATCATTCGCTTATTAGCCTGATGCGGAATACACAGATCAATATCATCCAGAGATAAATTTCCTGCTTTTAAAGCCCGCATTCCAGCCTCAGCCATTGCTTTTACACCCAACTTAAAAAGCTCTTTGCCGCGCATTTTTATGTAGTGCATACCTTTATCTACAGTTTCATGCGAAGAAGGATTTCTGGAGCCACCTCCTGGTATTCCAAGCAATTCGTAATCTGAAAAATTACCATCTGCTCCGAGGTAATAAGAAATGACACCTTTTTCTTCATTAGTCGCTTGAAGTATAGCTGCACCAGCACCATCGCCAAATAATACACATGTGCTTCTATCTGTCCAATCTGTTATTTTTGATAGTGTTTCGGCAGCAACAACAAGGACGGTTTTATATGTCCCTGCTTTAATAAATTGGTCTGCAATGACCAAGCCATAAGGAAATCCCGAACAACCAGCTGAGATATCAAACGCTGCAGCATTTTCTGCTTTAATGCCCTTTTGAAGAAAACAAGCAGTTGACGGAAAGAACATATCCGGTGTAACTGTTGGCACTATAATAAGCTCTATCTCCTTTGGATCAATGCCAGACATCTCAATTGCTCTCAAAGATGCCTGAATTCCTAAGTCTGAACTTGCTGTGTCTTTATCAGCAATCCGACGCTCCACCATACCAGTTCTTCTTCTTATCCATTCATCGCTGGTATCTACTATCTTTTCGAGATCAAAATTTGTAAGAACTTTTTCGGGCAAATATGATCCTGTCCCGATTATTGCAGAATTACATAAGCCCATTATTTAAATACCCACTTCTTCTTCATCTGTTTTAATATTACCCAATACTTTCTCTTTCACTTTACGAAGATCACTTTCAATGTTTGAATTAACTTTATATGTCACAAATTCAGATGATACTCTGATCGCTTCTTTTATTGCTGATGGAGTAGACCTGCCGTGACCTATAATACATGCTCCATTGATGCCTAATATCGGAGCACCTCCATATTTTTCATAGTCAAGACGACTTGAAAAAGCCTTGAATGCCGATTTAGCCAAAAGCATTCCTAGCTGTGCTCTAATGCTTTTTCTGATCTCAGATTTTATTATTTCAAAAAACAGGTCAGAGGCACCTTCGGCAAATTTTAGAATGGCGTTACCGACAAAACCATCACATACAACAATATCCGCCACTCCGCTTACAACATCTTTACCTTCTACATTGCCTATAAAATTTATAGGAGCTTGTTCAAGTAGAGGAAATGCACTTAATGTAATAGCACTTCCCTTTGTCTTCTCTTCACCAACACTTAATAATCCAACTCTTGGGTTCTCTTTACGCATTAATGCCTTAGAATATACAGTTCCCATCAGTGCAAACTCTAGTAAGTGCAGAGGACCACAACTGCCGGCATTCGCACCAACATCCAGCAATACTGTAGCATCAAATGTATTTGGAATAACCGCAGCTATAGCAGGACGCGATACTCCTTTGAGTTTACCAAGGATAGAACGTGTGATGGCAAGTGCTGCAGCAGTATTACCAGCAGTAACCATGGCATCAACTTCACCGCTTTTAATAAGGCGAGCAGATACATGCATTGAAGAGTCTTTTTTTTTCCGAACAGCATCTGCGGGAGGTTCATCCATAGATACAACTTGAGACGCGTGAATAATATCTAATTTCAGATTACCTGTTTTATATTTACTTAAATGTTTTTCTATTATTTCTCGCGGACCCACCAGTTTTATATCCACTGGATATTCACGAGCTGCTAAAATAGCCCCCTCAATGACAACATCAGGGGCTTTATCACCACCCATAGCATCAACAGCTATTCGCATATTACAATCATTTCATGATAAATAATCAGTGAATAATTAATCACTTATTACCTATCACTTCCTATTCCTCCGACTTTATTATAACTGCCTGACGACCTCTGTAATAGCCACAACTAGGACAGGCTCTATGTGGCATTTTAAACTCCGAACATCGCGGACATTTGCCAAATGGACGCGCAACAAGTGCCTGATGGCTACGACGATGACCACGACGCGACCTGGATATTTTCCTTTTTGGATTAGCCAATAAACTACACCTCCAACTTTTTCTTTATTTCAAGTATTCTAATTAGTTCCGCAAACTTGGAAATATGAATATCTTCTTCTGCACAATTGCATTCACCTGTGTTTTTATTCTTTCCACAATGTTGACATAATCCCTTGCAATCTTCAGAACACAATACCATCATGGGAAGTTCCAAAAGCAGACCCTCTCTTATTTCATCTGTTAGGTCTATATAATCATCATGGTAGTAACCTATACCTATGTCATAGATACGATCATGTTCTATTTTAGGTAAAGGTTTATATTGGACTTCAGACTTCGCATTCAGTTTTAAATGGACTTTATTTAAACACCTGAAACATTCTGATTCTACTTCTACTGTCATATTGAATTTGATAAAAATTGTATTTATTTGCCTGTAAATTCCTAACTCAACAAGAACAGGTCCAATAAAGTAAAAATCTTCATCTGAATCCAATTCAATATCATTGGGTTCGCATCTAAGGCTTTGATAACTAACACCCTCTGGGATTTCATCAACTATTATACTTAACATATTATAACCCCCAGAAAAGGATTCAAATTAATTAATAAGTATACAAAAAACACTTGATAAGTATAACACCCCTGCGAATTTTTGTCTAGCAAAAAATTAAATAACAGTGTTGTTATAGGCTGATTTATGATGTATTTTCTAATGAACAAACTTTTCATTCTGACAAATTAAATTCATCATGTATAACTCTGACAGCTTTTTCTGTGTCTTTTTCATCTATAACGCATGATAATTTAATTTCTGAAGTGCTGATCATCTGAATGTTAATATTTTCCTTTGCAAGGGCGCCAAACATCTTTGCAGCAACTCCGGGATGACTCCTCATACCTACGCCGACAATTGATACTTTTGCAATATTTTCATCAGCGGCAACATCTCTTGCTCCGATCTCTTTTCCTATTTCCTGGACGATTCTCAGTGTATCTCGAAGATCTGTCTTTGATACTGTAAATGATATTGTCGCTTCGCTATCTTTACTGACACTTTGAACAATCATATCAACATTTATTTCAGCTGAACCGATCCTATCAAAAATCTTGAATGCCATTCCTGGTTTATCAGGAATTCCAAATATCGTTACTTTTGCTTGATTTTTATCGTGTGTGACACCTCTAATAACGACTTCTTCCATATCCTTTACCTCTTTGGTAATTAATGTGCCTGGATTTTCATTAAAACTGGATAGCACATATAACGGAACATCATATTTTTTTGCAAATTCAACTGCTCTTGAGTGTAGAACTTTTGCACCTGAACTTGCCATTTCCAACATTTCATCATGTGATACAACATCAAGTTTTTTCGCATCAGGGACTATTCTGGGGTCTGCTGTATATACGCCATCAACATCTGTATATATTTCACAAACATCCGCTTTTATTCCAGCTGCAAGAGCGACAGCAGAAGTATCAGAACCCCCTCGGTCTAGCGTTGTTATATTATCATCCTCTGTAATTCCCTGAAAACCAGCTACAATAACAATTTTCCCTTTTTCAAGCTCTTTATTTATTCTTTCACCATTGATTCTAAGGATCCTTGCTTTTGTATGTATGTTATTTGTTACAATTCCTGCCTGTGGTCCTGTAAATGAAATAGCACTGTAACCCATACTGCAGATAGCCATTGCTAGAAGAGCTATAGAATATTGTTCACCTGTGGCAAGGAGCATATCCATCTCTCTGGCAGGTGGGGAATCTGTTATCTTTTTGGCAGTTTCAATCAATTGATTGGTCATACCAGCAGGAGCAGAAACAACTACAACCATATCATTGCCTTTATCTTTTGCTTTTATTATCCTTTGAGCTACTGCCTTCACTCTATCCGGATCGGCAACCGAAGTCCCTCCATATTTCTGCACAATTAACGCCAAATTTCATTCCTCCTGTCTATAAGATCAGTGCACTAAAAATTCAGTTTTTAATTTGTTTAAATTTTGATTTATTTGGTTAAAGTAATTTTATCAGAAATTCATTATTTGCTCAACATAAAATTAATTTAACGGGCAATTCGGAAAGGTTAATATTAAGCTCCGCTAGGAGCGATATGTGAAAATCCTTTACCGTTCCATTGGCTTATTAACATGACGCTCCTATCGGAGCTAAAGATTTTTGGCGTTGCTGATATTCTACAAACATGTTAA
>FWPV01014163.1_pt1 | contig 11776 bp, 8 predicted proteins | sample 2228371 | NCBI WGS metagenome assembly FWPV01 (sample SAMEA103939776, study PRJEB20133) | metagenome | reverse complement strand
ATTTGGATTGGGCGGAGGCGGTTGTGGCCGGCTTACGCGGCGTCAATGCCGCACTGGAAACTCATTTTGACATCGTGCTGAATGAAGCACGCGAGATATTGATGAAAAAGAAAAGTCCTTGAAGGGCATTGCCCCTCAAGGACTTGGGGGTGATGAAGATTTACAGGAAAAGCCCGGCCAGGCTCTTCACAATAGGCCGCAACCAATCGAAGTTGATGTCGTGGAGAACAATCGGTTCTTGCCGATGTTTGCGTCGCCGCTCTTCAGCTATAATCTGCGCTAACAGATACGAAGCCATCCACATTTCCATAAGCGTTACCTCCTTTTGTTAGATACTCCTTGCTGAAAGACTTATCCAACGCCAGGAGCGTACCAACAAAAAAGGACGCCCTGTCGTTGGGTGTCCTTCTTTAACGCCTACGAGGTTAGCTGTCGGGCTTGGGCCAAAGAAGATGACCCCTCAGCGGATGAGATTTCATGCTGATTCGCCCCTCATTGTGGGTCCCCCGTTATGCGCGATCAAACGGCGCACATTCGGCGAGTATCTGATTCCCTTGTTAAACAACACACTTATTCCTTACAACCATATCCCCATTATACATCGTTCTAAAGAGAATTCAAGCCCCTTTTTTAGCATTAGATGTAACTGTCCAGGGGGTGTCCGTTTCACCGCCGAGGACGCGGAGCGCGCAGAGATTGCGGAGGCAAAAGGCTGCCAAATTGCCCCCAAGTCTGCCAATCCATCCATCTCAGCGGCCTCTGTGACCTCGGCGGTGCAAGATTTATGACCTAATGTGCCCTTGGCCCGGCCACGTTAGCCATTTTTGATAGATGACGGTAAAATAGAGATTAGACTCCTGAATAAGCCGAACAAGGTAGCGGACGCGGATTCACGCTGATTTTCGCAGATTTACGGAAAGTTATCTGCGTGAATCTGTGAAAATCGGCGTCCAGCAGTTTCTGAAGCATTTCCATCTTTGATGGAGAACATTGCTCATGTTGTCTGCTGACAAAAAATGCATGTCCAGCAGGGCTATTGCACAGGTCGAAATAATCCCGTGTTGATGTGACAACGGCGGGTAGTGATTCGCCCGAAGCGTTAAAAGTTGAGAGAAATTTTGTCGCGCGTCTGGTACATTCGGGGACATTGAACGTCATCTCCGAGAAATAGATTATACCGATGTTAATCTTTGACCTTCAAACCCTGCTCTTTGCCCTTTTTCTTTTCCTGCTTGCCGCTCTTGGTGCCGGTTTCTGGTTGGCACGACGGCATCCGGCACGGCTGCCCGATGGCGGCTCGTTTCTGAACGTGCTCGACGATGCGCCGTTCGGTGTGGCGGCGTTGGCGGGGAACGCCGTGCATTATGCCAATCCCTATGCGCGCCGCCTGCTGCATTTGCCCAACACCAGGGGGGCACTGCCCGATGCGGATTGGTCCCCGCTGCTCGATGCCGACCGTCACGCCGCGCGTCAGGAAGCCGGCACAGGAGCAGGACGTTATCGCACCGTCACTTTTGCCTCGGGACAGACAGCGCGCTGGTGGGTGATCCCGTGGGATGGGCGCGATTTTGTGTTCCTCCTCGACATCACGGCACAGCAGCGTACCGAGCAGGCCGGACGCACGTTGATTAACGACTTGGGCCACGAGTTGCGCACACCGCTTGCCACCATTCTCACGCACCTCGAAATCCTGGGGCTGAGCGATGTAAGCCAGGAGGTGCAGCAGCAATCGCTTGCCTTCGCCAAAGACGAAGCGCAGCGCATGGTGCGCCTGCTCAACGATATGCTCGAATTGGGCCGTCTGGAAACTGCGGCAGAGCTCCCGCGCCGGCCGGTGGATCTGGTCGCCCTGGTCGAAGAGATCGTGTTGCAGTCCACGCCCCGCGCGGTAGAGCGGCAAATGGCGCTCTCATTGGAAGCGGAGTCACCCCTGCCATTCGTCTCCGCCAACGCTGACCGCCTGCGGCAGGTCTTCCTCAACTTGCTGGACAACGCCTTCAAGTATGCCCGCCCAGGCGACCGGGTGACCATTTCCCTACGTCGCGTTCCGGCGGGCATCGCCTGCGCCGTCTGCGACACCGGCCCCGGCATCGCGCCTGAACACCTCCCGCACATCACCCGCCGCTTCTACCGCGCCGCGCCGAAGGGTGTAGAAGGCAGCGGTTTAGGGCTTTCTCTCGTCGCCGAGATTTTACGGCGTCACGATAGCGAATTGGTGATGGAAAGCCCGGCGGCAGAGGGTGGGGGACTATGCGCCAAGTTCGTGATTCGTGAAGCGTGATGGGTACTTGTATGCTTGCCAGGGGGCGTCAGATCCCGGCACGTCGTGTAGACCTTGCGGATCTGGCGATCCGCTCCGGGCAAAGTTGTTCGTGATCGAGGATTCGTGATTCGTAATTCGCAATTCTTCATTCGCAAGTGGTGGGGAGTTTTGCTGGCAGTTGTGTTGCTGTCCGGCTATTGGTTGCTGCCGATTCGTGGAAAAGTGTATGTGGTCCCCGGCGATGAGGGCAGTTTGCCGTGGCCGCGTCTCGCGTTTGAACCTGCCTTGCCACAGCCCGGTGAGACGGTGACGGCGTTGGTGACAGATGTAATCCCCTGGACGTTCGTCACGCTCACCGTGGATGGTGTTGCGGCGACGGCACAAGGGCAGGCGACGCGCGCTGGCGAGACGTGGACGTGGCGCTGGACGTTCACCGTACCCTCAAGCACCGGCTACGAGCTGCGTTTCTATCACAATTGCCATCTGGGCTGTGTGGAGCGCGGACGTTTTGTGCTGGGGGAGGCGGGAGCGTCCTCTTTCCCTTCCATACCGACCGAGTTGGGATTGGTGCTCCCGAATATGGCCCGCGATTGGCACGGACGCAGTGGGTGGGCGGTGGAAATCGCTTACGCCCGGCGCGCCGAAGAGTTATTCTGGGGGGTGGATGATCTGGCTGCGCGGATCGCCGTCCACCACGCCAAAGGACTGCGGGTGCTGGTGCGGGTGGATTACGAACAAACGCAGAGCATCCCCGCCGAGGGAAACTACCTGATGTTGACGGAGTATCTAGAATACTTCCGCCGTTTGGCCCGTGATGCGCGCATGCGGGATGTGTACGGTTTTATTATCGGCGCGGATTATAATACCCTCGAACTTAATCAGTTGGCGGCGGAACATCCTGTTACGCCGGCCTGGTATGCGCGCGTCTTCAACGGCTACGGCGAAGATGTGACCCACACCGATAATGTCGTGCAGACGATCCGCGCCGAGAATCCGAACGTGCGCATCCTTGTCGGCCCGCTGCGTCCGTGGAACACAGATCAGGACGGCGGACGAACTTACGCCATCAACGCGCCGTGGCTGAATTACATGAACACCCTGGTCGCACTGCTGGCCGAAAGCGCGCAGGCGAAAGCAGAGGCCGGCATCCCTCTGCTTGCGCCGGACGGGTTTGACGTACAAGCGCCGGGTCTCCCCGACGCGCCGGAGATGGCCGGCGTCCTGCGCGCCGATGAACCGCGCGCCGATCTACACCGTGCCGCATGGCACGGGGCGCGGGTGGGCTTCGGCGTCTACCGTGACTGGTTGGACATCATCAATGCCTATCCTACAACGCGCGGCTTGCCTGTGTACATCATCTCTACCAACACCTATGACCGCGAGGCCGGCATCCCGCCTGCCCAGAACTATCCACGCGGCTGGCTGCGGACGGCCCTGGATGTGGTCAATGCCGAGCCGCAGATTGTTGCCCTGTGCTGGTTTCTCGACGACTTCCCGCATGGCAACCAATGGGACTGGTTCAGCCTCACCAAAAAACCGGGACGTCTTGTAGATGCCGCCGAAGAATTCGATGCACTTTTACGGGGGGATTAGTGATTGGTAATTGGTAACTGGTAACTCGTTACTGGTTACTCGTTACTCGTTACTCGCTACTCGCTACTCATGACCACAATTCGCGTTTTGCTTGCCGACGATCACCCCGCGCTGCGGATGGGGCTGCGGGTGTTGCTGGATCGCGCGCCGGATATTGCGGTGGTGGGTGAGGCGGCTGACGGCGAGACGGCATTGACGTTGATCGAGAATCTGCGGCCGGATGTGGTGGTGTTGGATTGCCAACTCCCCAAAGTCGAAGGGACGCTGGTGGCCGAAGCCGTAACCCGATGGGGGTTGCCGGTGCGTATTGTGGCGCTGTCTGCCTACGACGACGATCGCTATTTGGCCGGTATGATGGCGGCGGGCGCGGTAGGTTATTTGCTGAAGAACGAAGCGCCGGCGCAGATTGTAGCGGCGGTGCAGGCGGCAATGCGCGGCGAACGCCTGTGGACGCCGGAGCAGCGGGCGCGCGCGCAACGTTGGCAGGCCGAAGTCGCGCATGTTCGCGACAGTCTCACCGAGCGCGAGCGTGAAGTATTGCGCCTGCTCGCCGCCGGCTTGAGCAACAAAGAAATCGCGCAGGCCCTCACCATCACCGTGCGCACGACAGATTTTCACGTGAGCAACATCTTCCGCAAACTCGGTGTCATCTCGCGGGTTGAAGCGGCCGTGTGGGCAAAAGCACATCTGAAATGAGCCGAGCTGGGGGATAAAGAGGATTGTTCTTCAAGGGGGGCAGATTTGCCATAGGCCCATGGTAAACTGTAGATTTCTACAGTAGACATTTACCCTTCACTGCGGTTATACTGAACGTGTAACTATAATCTCAAAGAAGTGGAGGTGTATGATGATGCAAACGACGCTTACAGCGGCGGAAAATCGGCCGGCGCGTAAATCCCCGGAGCCGACATTTGGCCTGCTGGATCGGCTTTTCAAGCTGGCGACGGTGATGTTGGCGGCGGTGATTGTGTTGGTATTGGTAGTGTTAATCGGCCGCTCCGCAATCTACAAAATTCACGCCTACGAGCGGGGCCTACACTTGCGAGGTGGACGTTTCATTGCAGTAGATGAACCCGGTTGGCATGTGCAAATCCCCTTGGTGGATACGGTGATCATCGTCAAGGTAAACGAGCGTCTGGGGTATGTGGAACGTGTCTCGGCCATGACCTCTGATGATGTGACGATGGATGTCTCATTGCAATATACTTACCGTGTGAGCGACCCGCAGCGTTTCGCGCTGGAGGTGGATGATCCGGAGCGCATCATCTTCGAGTTTGTCCAGGGGAAGTTGCGTGACGTGGTTAACACCAAAGAGATGACCGACGTCATGCACAGTCGCGCCGAGTTGAACAACGAGGTCATGGCGGTGCTGCGTGAAAAAGAACAGCAGTACGGTGTCCAGTTCGTCACGGTGCAGATTCAGTCCGCTTCCCCGCCGGCGGAAGTCGTATCGGCGATTAAGGATCGCATGGTCGCCGTGCAGCGTCAAGAGCAAGCGCAGGCCGAAGCCGCACAGCGTCGTACGCTGGCCGATGCCGAATTCTACGCCGCGCAGAAGAAAGCCGAAGGCAACGCCTACGAGATCACCGCCCTGGCCGAAGCCGACGCTAAACGTATTGCCCTGACCTCCGCTGCCGAGCGCGAGGCGATGCAAGCCATCCTCACCGCACTTCAGGGGAAGGGCGAACTGGGCGAGAAGTACCTACAGCTCCTTATTGCGGAGCAGTTGAAGGAAAATAGCAAATGGATCATCAGTGGTGGAACCGGCGATACCGTCCCCATCGTTGAATTGCGGACGACAGGGGAGTAGACGGTAGACGGTAGGCGGTAGAGGTCTATATTATTGTTTACCACAATCAAAGGAGTGTGACCGAACCGCGGGGTGCAGCCCCGATGATGAAAAAGACTTTCCTCAACAGACAACATGAGCTACGTTCTCCGCCAAAGAGGAAAATGTGCGTCGTTTCGCCATCGTGTCAACCAGAATCAGGACGCAGATTTTCACCGATTCACGCAGATCGTGCTTTAAGCATTCAAAAAATCTGCTCAATCCGCTTAATCTGCTGACAGAAACAAACTTTTTCCATCAGAGGAACCATTTTCAGAATAGATTCCACGGAATTTAACGGATATTTTTCTGTTCAATGTCTGTTGAGACTATTTGCAGAGGGGGGTAACCGTCCCAAGGGGACAGCCCCGTTGATCAAAATTCTGCTACAGAGCCCAGAGCACACAGAGTTTTTTCTCTGTGTTCTCTGGAGCCTCGGTGGCTATTTGCAGAGGAGCTGGCTATGAAACGTGCCGGAATCATCGTACTCTTGACGCTGATTGTGCTGAGTAGCGCCGGTGTGTGGCTCGTCCGCCGTGGCGTTGGCCCGGTCAGCCAAAACGCCCTATCGCAGCCGCGCATCTATGCGTACCGCGATTGGCAGAGTGTAGGCGTACAAGTGAAGCAAGGTGATCTCATCCGAATTCGCGCCCAGGGGACGTGGCTTTATACCCCCGGTGAATATCACGGGCCGGAGGGCCATCATAAATATCGTGCCCCGAATACTTACCCTATTCCTGCCATTCCCGGCGGCATACTGGTGGGACGCATTGGAGAAGATGGCTCCGTGTTCATCGTGGGAAGAGGCGGGACATTCTATGCCGAGCGCGGCGGCTTGCTCTATCTACGCATTAACGACGATATTCTCTCTGATAATAAGGGCTATGTGACGGTTGAGGTTGCCGTAACGGTATCCCCAACTGACGACTGAAAAGGGAACGGGCTTCCTGCCCTGCTCTAGGTACCCGGCAAGCTGAACCAAAACGTGCTGCCCTGGCCAATTTTGCTTTCGACACCAACCTCGCCGCCGAGTTTTTTCACAATGCGCTGGACAATTGAAAGCCCCAATCCATGGCCCTCAGCGCGGGTTTGTTCCAGGCGGGTGAATTCTGTGAAAAGGGTAGCTTGTTCCTCCACGGTTAACCCATAACCATTGTCGCGCACCCAAAAGCGGATACCGGACGCCGGTTGCCGGATATCGGGAGCGGGGAGAGAAACGGGTGTGTCCGTGATTTCCGGCACCGCGCTTCCGGCTGCCGGCACGGTGTACCCTAGTTCTACATGAGGCGGGATGCCTTTTTCGGGTTGCCCTCCGTATTTAATGGCATTGCTGATGTAATTGGCCCACACTTCTTCGACCCACGGAGCGTATCCCACGGCCGTTGGCCACGCATCGGGTAAGGTGAAAGTCGCATGAAATTCTGTAGCTAAGTCGGCCATCCGCGTCAACACCTCGCGTACGATAGACTGCATATCAAGAGGGCCGGTTTTCACATCTGCCATTTTTCGCACACTGGCGAGTAAAAGCAACTCATTGATGATGTTTGTCATCTTATACCCGATTTGCGTGATGCGCTGCAGGATCTCGTCGCTCTTTTCCGCCGGGAACTTTTCATACCGCGTCGTTAGCAAGGTACTGAATCCAACCAAAGCTGCCAGAGGATTCTTCAAATCGTGGGCCACGGTATGGGCGAAAGCATCCAGTTCCGCATTTTGGGTTTCCAATTCGGTCGCATGTTCACGCAAGGTCCGTACCAGACGTGCGTTGTCAATGGCAATGGCTATGGAAGCGGCTAAGGTTTCCGTCAATGCCAAATCCCTGTCGGTAAACGTCCCCTCACGCTTGTTGACCATCTCAAGGACACCGATGGTGGTATTACGAATTTTCAACGGCACCGCAAGCAATGAGTGCACCGGGAACTCGATTTCTCGGCTAATCCCCATAAAGTGCCGTGGATCGGTGGTGACATCTGGAACAACAGTACTTTGCCCCGTGCGCAGCACCCAACCGGCGATACCTTGATCGGCGCTGATACACATATTGACCGGCGTCTTATTTCCATCCCCACCGCTATAGGATGCTGTCCAACACATCAATTCCGCTGCATTTTTCTCATTAAGAAGCCATACCGAAAGGCTCTCGCTATCAACGATTTTAGGCCCGACTTGTGCAAGCTGCTCAGCGATCTCGTCGAGATTAAGCGTAGCCGTAAGGCGTTGGCCGATACGGTTGAGCTGCACCATGGCTTCAGTATAACGGCTGAGCGTGGCCGTCCTCTCATTGACTTGAGTCTCCAGAATGCGTCGTTGCCGTTCGATGGCCCGGAAACGAAGTGCAACATTAGTTGCTATTCCGCCAATCACAAGCACTACGACTGCACTTATGAACCACCAGGTGCGCCAGAAAGGCGGCAGGACGGTGATCCGTAGGGAAGCTCCTTCCTCGTTCCATACCCCATCGTTATTGGCACCCTTGAGGCGAAGGGTGTATTTGCCCGGTGGCAAGGTGGTATAGTTACCAAAGTTACGTGTACCGCTATAACGCCAATCCTCATCCACGCCTTCGAGTTTATAGGCATATTGGTTCTTTTCGGGATGCGTATAGTTGAGGACTACGAACTCAAATTCGAAGAAGTTGTGTCGCCAATCCAACGTGATTTCATCGAGTCGGGCGGGAATCTTCCCCTTATTCCAATCCACTTGCGTTCCTCCCTGCGTCAGGGCAGTGAGCACTACAGGGGGGACGTAAGGATTGCTGACCAACGCCGCAGGGTCGAAGCGGGTCAGGCCATTGGTACCGCCGAACCACAGCTCACCGTTGCGTGTTTTCAGGCCACTTCCTGCCAGGAAAATATCGCCTTGTAAACCATCGCTCTGCGTATAGTGCTTTTCAACAGTGGCGGTGTGAGGATTGAAGCGGATAATTCCCTTATTTGTGGCCAGCCACAAATCTCCCGTATCATCTTCGAGAATGGCATTCACATCCATAGGGATATTGTGGGCCTGGCCATAGCGAGTGAAGGTTGCGGTTTGCTTGTCGAACTTATTTAATCCCCCACCTTGTGTACCGACCCAGATCACGCCATCAGCGTCTTGATAAATGCTGGCAATGACATCTGCGCCTAGACTTTGCGGATCGTCGGGGACAGATTTGTAGTGGGTGAAGGTCTCGGTGCGGATGTCGAATTTGTTGAGTCCTCCACCGTAGCGGCCTCCCATCCAGATGATTTTTTCTTGTCGGTCATAAAGGATGGTATAGATATAGCCGGTGCTCGGTCCACGTGTCGGGTTAAGGGTATCTTGCTTGTAAAATGTGAATTGTTCATTCTTTTTGTCAAATTTCGCAAAACCCGCGACGAGTGTGCCGAGCCACAGGATATTAGGATCGTCAGGGTCTTCGATGATGCCGGTGAAGCCATCGGTTTCCGCCGGAAAACGGGCCACCACTTGCCCCGTCTCTCGGTTGAACTTCACCAGGGGGCCGGTCCAGAGCGAAACCCAGAAATCCCCTGCCGAATCCTCGTAAGTCCCCAGAATATAACCGACATCCAGAGTGGTTGGATCCTCAGCATTGGCCTGGTAAGGGGTAAAGCTGCCCGTCGTAGGGTCAAAGCGATTCAGTCCGGCCTGGGTGCCGACCCAGATGATGCCGGCACGATCTTCGTAAAGTGTGGTTACCGCATTATCGCTCAAGCTGGTGGGCACTTGCGGATTGTGCCGATACAGCGTGAAATTTTGTGTGTAGCGGTCAATTTTGTCCACCTTGCCGGCATAGCTGACGATCCAGAAAATCCCGCTGCGATCCTCGAAAACGTTGACCACAAGATTGCTGGCCAGACTGCGAGGCTCGTTGGGATCGTTGACGTAATGGGTGAAAGTCTCGGTACTTTTATCGAATAATGTGAGGCCGTTATCGGTGACGTAGCCACCTAACCATAATGTACCGTGTCCGTCATCGTAAATAAGGCCGACCTCACCGTGGGTGAGCTCCGCCGGATAGTGCGTAAATGTTTCGGTTTGTGTATCAAAGCGATCCATTCCATTGCTGGATGAGCCGATCCAGAGAATAGCGGGATTATTTTTATCTTGCACAAGGGCATCAATGAGATTGTCTGGATCACCCAGGCTGTTGGGGTTGTTGGGATCATGGACATAATGGGTGAAGCTCGCGCTGCGTTTATCGAATTTGTCCAGACCGCCGCCATAGGTTCCGATCCACAATACATTGGGGTCGGCAACATCTTCGATCATACGCCAGATGTCGGGATAGCTCAGGCTGTGAGGAAGGAGCGGATTCGGTTCATAACGGGTAAAGGTTTGCGCAGTCTTGTCAAATTTGTTGAGGCCATTTGTGGTTGCCAACCACAGGATATCGGGATTTTGTCCATCCTGAACGATGTCTTGAACTGTATTATCGCTTATACTGGAAGGATTACCGGGATCATGGTAATAGACGGTGAAAGTCTCGGTGGCCTTGTCGAAACGGTTCAGCCCGTTGGCCGTACCGATCCAAAAAATATCGGGGTCCCTAGGGTCGGCAACGATGCGAAAAAGCATGTTGCTGGAGAGCCCACTTTCTCCTGCCGCATAGTTTTTCAGGGTATAGCCATTCCAGCGAAAAAGACCGCCTCCTTCGGAGCCAAGCCACAAGAAGCCATCGTTATCTTGGAGCATCGTCTGCCCGCCCGGCACTCCCAGATCGAAGACATGATCAAAAAGAATGTCAAAAGTTTCTGTCCCCTGGGCCTGCACGCATAGGCTTGGCCTGAGAGATAACGTTGGCATCAAGATTAGGAGCAAACACAGTTTTGCTGCGATAGCCGGTTTCGCCATTCTGCTTCCATACCCACAACAATTCATGGCTCCATGCCAGGTCCCAAACCAGTGTCTCATCTTCGTTAGGTACTCTTTGTAACCGGTATCCATATAAAGTTTTCCCAATAGACAGCATAAGCGATGCTCTCTCCCAAAGATGAAAATGAGTGTCGTCCCCCATCGGGTCAATCAGAATCAGGACGCAGATGTTCGCCGATTCACGCAGATCGTTCTTTGCGCATTCAAAAATCTGCTCAATCTGCTGACTCATTTTCGGAATAGCGTTGACCAGCATGTGGACGCAGATTGTTGTAGATTCACGCAGATCAGTTGATTGAATCCGCGATGATCAACGTGAATCCGTGTCCGGGATTTTATGCAGGGACAACTCTATTGAGCTTTTTCATCCTACAGTATACACTTAAGTCATACCAGACGCAAGACAAAGAGGAATTTCAGTTGTCCCTATCCCAAGCTCACAAAGTACGTATTCTCTGGTACTCCTCTAAATCCACGTACCTTTTCACCGTGCCTTCTTCTACTGCCCATATTGCCGTCGCAAACTGCCGGATAAAATACCGATCATGCACCACCGCCAGCACTGTGCCCTCGAAGGCAGTCATCGCCTGCTCGAAGCCGGCGCGGCTGGGGATGTCCAGGTGGTTGATCGGCTCATCCAGTAGTAGGCAGTTGCAACCATCGGCGACCAGCCGCGCAAGGACCAGCCGGGCACGTTCGCCATAACTTAGATAGCGCACCGGTACGAAAACCTCATCCCCCGCGAAGAGAAAATAGTGCAAGAACGAGCGTATGTCGGTATCGGACATCGTCGCGACCTGGCGCAGGGTGTCGAAGGGCGTGCTGGCGGGGTCGAGGTTCTCTTGCTCTTGGGCGTAGTAACCGAGTTTGACGTTCGCGCCTAGACGAATGGTGCCGGAGAGGGGGGCGATTTGCCCGCTGATGGCCCGGAGCAGGGTTGTCTTGCCACAGCCGTTTGGCCCGATAAGCGCCACACGCTCGCCTTGCTGCAATACCTGGTTGACATCGCGGAGCAACGGCCTGCCCTCGTAACCCACGGCAACATTTTTCAATTGCAACACGTTTTGTCCGCTTTCCGGTGTGTTCACAAATTCCAGCTTCATCCGCCAGGTGGAAGCCGGTTTCTCCACCCGCTCGTCGCTTTTCAGATAACGCTCGAGTCGTTTCTCACGGGAGATCGCTTTCTTGGCGACCTTCTTCGCATAACGCCGGGTTTGCGGTTCACCGGAAGTGGTCGT
>FWPV01014159.1_pt1 | contig 11777 bp, 8 predicted proteins | sample 2228371 | NCBI WGS metagenome assembly FWPV01 (sample SAMEA103939776, study PRJEB20133) | metagenome | reverse complement strand
CGGCGGCTGCCGCCTGCACGCCTGTGCCGCCGCCCGCGGCCCAACCGCAAGCGCCCGCGGCCGTCCCGCAGGCGCCCGTCGAGATCGTCTACGCTTTCCATGACCCCGCCGATTTCCGCAAAGAGGCCGTGGAGCTCTTCAGCAGCAAGTTCCCCGAAGTCAAGGTCACGTTGCAGCAGATTCCCGAAGAGTTCCCCACCAAAATTCTCACCATGGCGGCTGCCGGCAACCTGCCGGATGTGGTCCGCGTCTGGGAGCCGCATGTGCTGGACTTCGGCCGCGCCGACCAGGTGATCGACCTGCAGCCGTTCATCGACAATCAGCCCGACTTCAACGCCGCCGACTTCATCGAGAGCTTCTACAACTTTCCGGTCATCGCGGGCAAGCGCTATGGCATCGCCGATGGATGGAACGGTCACGTCTGCTTCTACAATAAGGACCTCTTCGACCAGGCTGGCGTGGCTTATCCTACGGAGGAATGGAAGTGGGGCGACTACGTCTCGATCGCCCGGCAGATCTCGCAGCCCGAGAAAAAGATCTGGGGATCGGACGGCCTCTTCATCGGGTGGCTGCACTGGAGCTACAAGCTCATCTGGCAGAACGGCGGCCAGGTCTACAATGAGGACTACACCAAGTGTCTGCTGGACAGCCCGGAGGCGATCGAAGCCCTGCAGTACTGGGCCGACCTGTTGCAGGAGGCGGTGATCATGCCGTCGCCGGCGCAGGCCGAGGGCATGGGCGATATGTTCCAGTCGGGCTACGCGGCGATGCAGCGCGTGGGCACCTGGGTTATCGGCGCCCTCGCGGACGCCAAGAAGTTCCGATGGGATATGGTGGCGGAGCCTATCGGCAAGCTCCGACGAACGCTCTTGCACACGGCCTTCAACGTGATCCCCAAGACCACGAAGGACAAGGACGCAGCCTGGAAGTGGCTGAACTTCATCGTCGGGCCGGAGGGCCAGTATCTGTACGTCAAGAAGAACGCCACGCCGGGCACGCGGCGTTCGGTCAACGAGAAGCAGCCCTGGGCCAGGGAGGGGATCGACGCCGCCTGGGATGTCGTGCCCAAAGCAGGCGAGTACGGCATCCTGGTGCCGGCGCCGCCCAACGTCGGCGAGGTCGAGAAGATCCAGAACGACGCCATCCAGGCCATCTTCCTGGGCAAGGTCAAGGCGGCGGAGATCCTGCCTGAGATCGCTCCCAAGGTGACGGCGGCGTTGACGGCGAAACTCTAGCGTCCGCTGACCGCCGCGCCCCAGCGGACAGCGGCCCGGTCTGACGGCTGTTGGGTAGGCGAAGGCATTGTCTTCGCCTACCCTCCCGCGTCGGCTTCATCCGATGCCGCGTCCCGTCGGGACGCCGTTCGTTGAAACGGACGGCTGGCGATGTGTAAACCCGCGCGGCGGGTTTCCTTCTTGCAACCGCTGGAGCCTGGCGGCTTTCGCCCCAAGCGATCTCCACGGTTTCATGCAGTCCTGCTAAAGGGCGTGGACGCTGTTCTGAGTAGCGGATGGGCCTTGTCATCTTGCCAGGGGGAAAGTTCATGGATCGCAAGCGCGCGTGGAGAGGACGCCGTCTGGGGCAGGCGATCGAAGGGTACCTGTTCATCTCGCCCTGGATCGTTGGCTTTCTCCTGTTCACGGCAGGGCCAATCGCCGCTTCTTTGGTCCTCAGCTTTTTCCAGTGGAGCCTGATCCGCCCGCCGCGTCTGGTCTGGTTCGATAATTACGTCCAGATGTTCAGCCAGGATCCCTTGTTCTGGCAATCGCTCAAGGTGACGCTGACTTACGTCGCCGCGGCGGTTCCCCTGCAACTGGCGTTCGCGCTCTTCCTGGCGATCCTGCTCAATCAGAAGGTGCGCTTCATCCCTGTCTTCCGCACGATCTTCTATATGCCTTCTCAGGTGAGCGCGGTCGCCGTGGCGGTGATCTTCTTGTGGATTTATCACCCGGAGTTGGGGCTGATCAACGATCTTTTGGCCAAGGTCGGCATCCAGGGGCCAGCCTGGTTGATCTCCGAGCGTTGGGCTTTGCCCGCGCTGATCGGCATGAGCCTCTGGTCGGTTGGCGGCGCGATGATCATTCTCCTGGCCGGCCTGCAGGATATCCCGCCTCACCTGTACGAGGCGGCCGCGCTGGACGGGGCGGGTGAGACAGCCAAGTTCCTTCATGTCACGTTGCCCATGCTATCGCCGGTGATCTTCTTCAATCTGGTGTTGGGGATCATCGGCGGGTTTCAGTACTTCGCGCAGGCGTATGTGATGACGCGCGGGGGACCGCTGAACGCCACGTTGTTCTACGCGCTGTACCTCTACCTCAACGCCTTTAACTTCCTGAAGATGGGGTACGCGGCGGCTTTGGCGTGGGTCCTGTTTATCGTGATCGTCGCTGCGACGATCCTTCAGCTCAGGCTGGCCCGCCACTGGGTGTACTATGAGTTCGAGGGAGGGCGGGGGTAGAGAGGCGAATGGGATGAGCACGGTGAAAAGCCTGGGCGCGTCGGTGCAACGAGCTGGCTGGACAGTCCTTGTGCGCGGCCGCGAGCGCAGCACGCTGCGGCAGGCGATCGCTTACTTGTTGCTGTGCACCTTCGGCCTGGCCATGGCCTTGCCGTTTTTGTGGATGATCTCGACGGCGCTCAAGCCGGACGCATTGGTGTTCAGCATTCCCCCCCAATGGCTCCCCAATCCGCCGGTCTGGCGCAACTTCATCGATTCGATGACGATCCTCGGCCATCCGGTTCACCTGTACGCCCTGAACACCGCGATCATCGCTGCCCTGGGGGTATTGGGGGTCGCCCTGTCCAGCTCGCTCGTGGCGTTTGGCTTCGCCCGCCTCGATTTCCCTGGCCGCGACTTGTTGTTTCTCCTGGTCATCAGTACAATGATGTTGCCGCGGTTCGTCACGATCGTGCCGCAGTTCATCCTCTTTCAAAGGATCGGCTGGCTCGACACGTTTCTGCCGTTGATCGTACCTTACTGGTTCGGCGCGCCGTTTCATATCTTTCTCCTGCGTCAGTTCTTCCTGTCGATCCCCAAAGAGTTGGACGACGCGGCGCGTGTGGACGGGGCGTCTAGCCTGCAGATCTATCTGCGTTTGATCCTGCCGCTCTCCAAGCCGGCGCTGGCGACGGTGGCGATCTTCGCCTTCGTGTATCACTGGAACGATCTCCTGGAGCCGTTGATCTTTCTCTCTTCGCAGAAGAACTGGACGATCGCCTTGTTCCTGGCCAGCTTCAAGGGCTATATGCAGCAGCCGCGCTGGAATCTGCTCATGGCGGCTTCCACGATCCTGACGTTGCCGGTGCTTCTCCTCTTCTTCTTCGCCCAACGTCTGTTTATCGGCGGGATCACGGTGACTGGCATCAAGGGATGATGCGCTGAGCACAACGCAAGGGAGCGTTCCTCGTGACACGCTACATCCTGGGGCGGCTGGCGGGCCTGGTGTTTGTGATCATCGCCGCCTCTCTGATCACGTTTCTCCTCATGCATGCGGTGCCTGGGGGGCCGTTCGACGTGGCCGCCGACGATCCAGCTTGGGCTGATGACGATCGCTGTACCCACTATCTGTTCTTCGACACGTACAATCCGCCCTTCAACGACCTCAAGGTGCGGCAGGCCTTCGCCCATGCCATCGATCGCCAGGCGTTGGTGGACAACATCATCAAGGTGTTGGGACGGCCTGCCTATGGCATGTTGATGCCAGGCTTCCCAGATGCGGTCCCGCCGGAGGAATTGGAGAAATACCAGAACTTCGACCCGGAGCTGGCGCGTCGCCTGTTGGCGGAGGCGGGCTACCCTGATGGTCAAGGGTTCCCCAAGATCGAGTTCTGGCTGCGCGGGGAGTTCGAGCTGGGGCAGGCTATCGGCAACGCCATCGCGTCCATGATCAAGGAGAATCTGGGCATCGCCATGGAAGTGAGCAACAAAGAATCCAAGATCTTCATGGACGAGATGAACGCCCACCGCATCACCTTCGGCATGGTGTCCTACGGCATGGACTACTTCGACGCTTCCAACCTGCTGGGCATCTGGCTCTCGGGCGGCCGCCATGCCTGGACGAACGAGAGATTCGACCAGTTGGTGCGCGAGGCAGGGACGGTCATGAACGATCCCGACAAGCGCCATCAGATGTACGTCGAAGCGCAACATATCCTGTGCGAAGACGTGGGCGGCGTCTTCCTGTGGCATGCGACGCCCGCGGACATGTGGAAGCCGTACGTCAAAGGGGAGCAGCTCGAGCCGGACCGCTTTGGCGTGGCCGCCTGCCGCTGGCCGTGCTTCGAGAGCATCGGCGTCACCTCGTACACGGTGTATATCACCAAGGAGGTGGCGAACTATCCGCGGGGCAAGGCGTAGGGGCTGATCAATGACGAGTGACGATCGAGGGGCAGGGGGGCGAGCGCGGCGCAGCCAGCGGCGCTTGTCGCTCGCTCTCTCGCCCGTTGTGCAGCGATGTCGTCAATGTGATTGACAGCGTTCTGCTGCCTTTGTATAATGGTATCGATCCCACACTTCAATCGCAGTCCCCTCGGCGCATGGGATCGACGTCTCGTGGTTCCCCCATCACTCCTATCCTTGCAGGCCAGTAGGCCAGGTAGCGGACCCAACGAAGGGCCGCTGTTCACGTTTTTAGAGAGGAGGAAAGATCATGAGCAAGCGACAAATGACCCGCCGTGATTTCCTGCGCCTGTCGGCGATCGTATCGGCGGGCGCCGTAGCAGCGGCTTGCGGCGGCCAGGCGCCGGCGCCCGAAGCCCCTGCAGCAGAAGCGCCCGCGGCGGAAGCCCCCAAAGAAGCGCCGACCCCCGCCGCCGAGGAAGCGCCAGCAGTCGTCTCCAAGTACAAGGAAGCTCCCATGCTGGCCGAGCTGGTCAAGGCAGGCAAATTGCCCCCCGTCGACGAGCGCCTGCCCAAAGATCCCCCTGTGGTCGTGCCGGTCGAATCGGTCGGCCAGTACGGCGGCACCTGGCACGGCGTGAGTTGGGACAACAGCATCCCCAACTTCAAGATGAAGCTCTACGATCCTCCTGTGCGCTGGAAGCCCGACTACACGGGCTACGAGCCGGGCCTGGCCGTCAGCTACGAATGGTCCGACGACGGCAAGACGATCACCTTCCGTTTCCGCGAGGGGGTCAGGTGGTCGGACGGCGAGCCGTTCACCATGAAGGACCTGAAGTTCTGGTGGGGGGGCGTGGCCCTCAATGAGGAGTACAGGGTGATCCAGGTCCCCTGGTGGGCGCGCAACTCCGACGGCACGCCGGTCACGATGGAGTTCCCCGACGACTACACCTGGGTCATCAAGTTCGACAGGGCGCAGTGGATCATGCCCTACGTCCTGGCCCAGGGGTTCTGGGAGTGGGAACCGCTCATGAAGCCGATGCACTATCTCCAGCAGTTCCATCCCAAGTACAATCCCGACGGCGCCTACGAAGAGCTTGACAAGAAAGATCGCTGGTGGGAGAACCCTGATTACCCGACCCTCTTCGCCTGGCACGTGGTCGACTACAAAGTCGGCGAGCTGACGACCCTGGAGCGCAATCCCTACTACTGGAAAGTCGACACCGAGGGCAACCAGTTGCCTTACATCGACCGCCTGGAGGTCGAGATTATCGTCGATCCGGAAGTGCGGACGCTGCAGATCTCCCAGGGCAAGTATGAAGCTTCGTTCCGCGGCACCGACGATCCGCGCAACATCCCCTTCCTGCTCGAGCAGGCCGAGGCGGGCGATTATCACATTCAGGAAGGCTGGATGAACGGCGCGGGCGCCTGGCCGGGGTGGCTGATCAACCAGGACTACCATGAGGAGCAAGACTACGATCCGGCCCGGGAGACTCCCAAAGCCAAGGAGATCCGCGAGCTACTGCGCAACAAGCTGTTCCGCAAGGGGCTATCCGTGGCCCTGAACCGCCAGCGCCTGATCGACGTCGTGTGGGATGGCATCGGCACGCCCCAGCAGGGGACGATCAGCCCGCAGGCGTGGCACTTCCAGAGCGAGAAGGGCAAGCAGGTCTTTGAGGAATGGGCGGCCGCCGACGCGGAATACGATCCCGAGCTGGCCAAGCAGCGCTTCGACGAGATCGGCTTCAAGGACGTAGATGGCGACGGCTTCCGCGAGCTGCCCAGCGGCGAGAAGTTCGAGCTGATCCTCGACCTCGGCGACTGGGGCGGCCAGCTAGTGGCCACCGAATCGACGGAGGTGTTCGCCAGGGATCTGGAGGCGGTTGGCATCAAGACGATCGTCAACAATTTGATCGGCCAACCGGACTGGACCCTGCGCGGCAACTATGGGCTGTACATGCTGCGCAACATGCACATGTCGGAGATCGACCTCTGGACCTATCCCGACTGGGTCTTCCCGCTGCGCGGCGGCGGCGAAGGCTCGCGCGCCTTCCCCATGCAGGGGCTGTACTATCAGACTGGCGGCAAGGAAGGTTGGGAGCCGGCGCCCGATAGCCCGGCGGCCAGGCTGCAGGCGCTGTACAAGCAGGGCCTGGAGGAGCCGGACATCGAAAAGCGCCACGAGATCGTCTACGAGGCGATCCGCATCCACATCGAGGAAGGCCCCTTCGCCCTCGGCGCATCCGGCGACCAGCCGATGCCTGTCGTGATCAAGAACAACTTCCATAACGTCCCCACCTACGGCGTGCTCGGCCCGTGGGCGCCTGGCAGCCCTGGCAACACGCATCCTGAGCAGTACTGGATCGGATAAAGGCCGACCTCGCGCGGGGCGCCGCGATCAGTTTCCGTTGACCGCGACGCCCCGCGGACCCTGTTGGCCGGGAGGTCCCTGTGCTTGCTTATCTTGCGCGACGCCTTGTTTACGCCTTTATCATGATCGTCCTGGTGTCTTTCGTCAGCTTCCTGATCATCGAATTGCCGCCTGGCGACTTCTTGACCCAAAAGCTGGCCGAGTTGCAGGCGCGCGGCGATCGCAGCGCCGAGCAGCGCGTCGAGGAGTATCGCGCGCGCTATGGCCTGGATAAGCCGTTGCTCACGCGCTATGTCATCTGGGCCACGAATTTCCTGAAGGGCGACTTTGGCGAATCGTTCAAGTACGAGCGCCCCGTGCGCGAGCTGATCGGCGAGCGCCTGACGATGACGGTCATCCTGGCGGTGGCCACCCTCATCCTGACCTGGGTCCTGGCCATCCCGATCGGCGTTTACTCTGCCGTCAAACAATATTCGTTGGGCGATCAGATCTTCACGACGATCAGCTTCATCGGCCTGGGGACCCCCGGCTTTCTGCTGGCGCTCGTCGTCCTCTTCTTCGCCGTGGTCGTCCTCGATCAAGATGTCGTGGGCCTGTTCTCGCGCGAGTATCGTGACGCGCCCTGGAGTTGGGGCCGCGTGGTGGATCTGCTCAAGCATCTATGGGTGCCCGCCCTGATCAGCGCGATCACCGGCACCGCTGGCCTGATCCGCATCATGCGGGGCAACCTGCTCGATACGTTGGGGCAACCGTTTGTGGAGGCGGCGCGCGCGCGCGGCCTGAAGAACAGCACCGTCATCTGGAAACACGCCGTGCGCATCGCCATCAACCCCTTGATCGTGATCCTGGGCTCTGAGGCGATCCCCAGCATCATCACCGGCAGCGCGCTGGTGGCCATCGTCCTCAATCTTCCCACCATCGGCCCTCTGTTTGTGGAGGCCCTGCAAAAGCAGGACATGTACATGGCCGGCACTTGCCTGGTCTTCTTCGTCGCCCTCCTGCTCGTGGGCAACCTCCTGGCCGATCTGGCGCTCGCGTGGGCCGACCCGCGCATTCGACTGGACTGAGAATCGATCCCGGCCTTCCACTGGCGCCTTGAGCCTCGCGCCGCTCGACGGAGCCAGGAGGGCCATGCTGTTCCGTCCGCTTTGATACGGTGGAGGGACCCAAAATGACGGAAGCGGTCGCATCCTCAACCCAGCCCCGTAAGCAGATCAGCCAGAGTTACTGGAGCCTGGTATGGTGGAGGTTCAAGAAGAACCGCCTGGCTGTTGTGGGCGCTGTGATCGTCCTCCTCTTCTATATCTGCTGCGGATTGCTTGCCGAGTTCTTTGCCCCCTATCTGCTTGAACATACGTCCGACTACCTGGAAGCGCCGCCGCAGTGGCCGCGCTTCGTGGACAAAGAGGGCCGCTTCCATCTGCGCCCCTTTGTCTATGGCCTGGAACGCAAAGTGGACCTGGCCACGCGCCGGCGCACGTTCGTCGTCGACGATACCAAGCAGTTTCCGATCTATTTCTTCGTCAAGGGGCAGCCCTATAAGTTGCTGGGGCTGATCCCGATGGATATCCATCTCTTCGGCCCCGACCCCAAAGACCCCGAGGCCCACGTGTTCATCTTCGGCACTGATCGCCTGGGGCGCGACCTGTTCTCGCGCATCATCTACGGTGGCCGTTTGTCGTTGTTGATCGGCCTCATCGGCCAGTTCCTGACCCTCTTCCTGGGCGCGACGCTAGGGGTGATCTCCGGCTACTATGGAGGGACGATCGATCTCTTCGTGCAGCGCACGACCGAGTTTCTCTCGGCTTTCCCGGACATCCCGCTGTTCATGGCGCTGGCCGCGGCCATCCCGCCGCAGTGGTCGCCGATCTGGGTGTACTTCATGTTGACGTTGATCCTGGCCCTGGTCCGTTGGGGGGGACTGGCGCGCCAGGTGCGCGGCCTCGTCCTGTCATTGCGCGAGCGCGAGTACGTCCTGGCGGCCAAGAGCTTCGGGGCGGAGGACAGCCGGATCATGTTCCGGCATCTCATCCCCGGCGCGATGAGCCATATCATCGTCATCGCCACGCTCTCGATCCCGGGCATGATCCTGGCGGAGACCGCGCTGAGCTGGCTGGGATTGGGGCTGCGGCCGCCGCTGACGAGCTGGGGGGTGTTGCTGCAGGAGGTGAGCACCATTCGCGCGATCCGCTTCTCGCCCTGGCTGCTCCTCACTGTGCCCTTCATCATCACCGCCATCCTTGGCTTCAACATGCTGGGCGATGGCCTGCGCGACGCAATGGATCCTTACGGTGGACGATAGGAGGAGGGCGGATGAGCGAGCCGCTGGTTGAGATCAAGGACCTGCGCATCCAGTTCAATGTGCGCGAGGGGATCGTCAAGGCGGTCGACGGCGCCACCTTCGATATCAAACGCGGCCAGACGCTAGGGGTGATCGGCGAGAGCGGCTGCGGCAAGTCGATGACTGCCAAAGCCATCCTGAACATGGTGCCGCGCCCTGGCAAGATCGTTGGCGGCGAGATCATTTATTACCGGCGCGCGCGTCACACCGGTTCGGACGTGGCTGAGGCGGTGAACATCACGCAGCTCGACCCCGACGGCCCGGAGATCCGCCGCATCCGCGGCGGCGAGATCGGCATGATCTTCCAGGAGCCGATGAGCTCGCTGACGCCGGTGTACACGGCGGGCGCGCACATCATGGAGGCGGCGAAATTGCATCGCCTCATGCCCGTGCGCACGATCGGCGATCAGATGGTGGAGACGATCCGGGCGCACCGCCGCCTGACCAAGCAGGAGGCGCGCGAGCTGGCCATCGAGATGCTCCAGAAGGTCGGCATCCCCAAGCCCGCACAGCGCGTCGACAGCTATCCGCATCAATTGAGCGGCGGCCAGCGCCAGCGCGTGATGATCGCGATCGCCCTCTCCTGCCAGCCAGCTATGCTCATCGCCGACGAGCCAACGACCGCCCTCGATGTCTCGATCGAGGCGCAGATCCTCGACCTCATGCGCGATCTCCAGCGGTCGACGAATATGGCGATCATGTTCATCACCCACAACCTGGGGGTGATCGCCGAGATGGCGGAAGAGATCGTAGTGATGTATATGGGCAAGGAGGTGGAGCGCGCCAGCGCCGTCGACCTCTTCTACGACCCCAAGCATCCCTATACGCGCGATCTGCTGAAGTCGATCCCTCGGGTGGGCAAGAAGAGCAAAGAGCGCCTGGCGTCGATCAAGGGCATGGTGCCTGATCCTTTCCATCTGCCGACGGGGTGCCTGTTCCACCCCCGTTGCCCCGACTTCATGCCGGGACGCTGCGATCGCATCTCCCCTGGCTGGCAGAGGGTCGGCGAGGGACATTGGGTGAGCTGCCTCCTGTATGAGCAAGCGTAGGGGACGAGGGTGACCATGGCAAACCAGGCAGAGATGGATAACATCCTCCTCGACGTGCGCGGGCTCAAGAAGCATTTCCCGATCCAGGCTGGCCTGCTGCGGCGCACGATCGGCTTCGTCAAAGCGGTCGACGACGTCACCTTCTACGTGCGCGAAGGGGAGACGCTGGGATTGGTGGGGGAGAGCGGCTGCGGCAAGACGACGACGGGCCGTTGCATTATGCGCCTGTATGAGCCGACGGCGGGGCAAATCTTCTTCAAGACGAGTCGCCTTTCCGCTGACGGTCAGCCGCAGAAGGTCAACTTGCTCGACCTGGACAGGCAGCGGATGAAGCTGTTGCGCCAGGAGATGTCGATGGTCTTCCAGGACCCCATCAACTCGCTCAATCCGCGCATGACCGTCTCTGACATCATCGCCGAGCCGCTCGTGATCCACGGCAAGGGGAGAGGGCCAGAGGCAGAGGCGACGGTGGTGCGCCTGCTCGAGCACGTAGGGTTACGCCCAGAGCATATGCGCCGCTATCCCCACGAGTTCTCCGGCGGCCAGCGCCAGCGCATCGGGATCGCGCGCGCCCTGGCCTCCCAGCCGGAGTTCGTGGTGTGTGACGAGCCGATCTCGGCGCTCGATGTCTCCATCCAGGCCCAGATCGTGAACTTGCTCGAGGACCTGCAGGACGCGTTGGGGCTGACCTATCTGTTCATCGCGCACGATCTCAGCATGGTGCGCCACATCTGCGACCGGGTGGCTGTGATGTACCTGGGCACGCTCGTCGAGATGGCCCCCAAGGATGAGCTGTACGCTAGCCCCCTGCACCCCTACACGCAGGCATTGCTCTCCGCCGTGCCGATCCCGGACCCGAAAGCAGAGCGCGCACGCCGCCGCATCGTGCTCCAGGGGGATGTTCCCACGCCCACCGACCCACCGCCAGGTTGCCGCTTCCACACCCGCTGTCCGCGTGCGCAAGAGGCGTGTGCCGAGGCCATGCCGGAGTGGCGCGATCTCGGCGTCCGCCCGACCCTGGCCGCTTGTGCGCGTGCCCACCTGCGTGTATGATGCTTGGCGCAGACGGTACCATCCGAGGAGACGCAGAGGGAATCCCAATGCCACAACCTGATCCAACTGCCCCACCCACGACGAAGCTGCGCCACGTGGTGATCGGCCTCGGGGCGGGCATTCTCAATGCCCACCTGCCGGGTCTGACGAGCGAGAGCGCCGAGCTCGTCGCCGGATGTGACGTCAACAGCGAGGCCGGGCAGCGGCGCGCAGCCGAACTGGGCTGTGCCTTCTATCCCGACCACACGCGCATGCTGGCCGAGACACGCCCCGACGTCGCCGTGATCCTGACGCCCCACCCCTCCCACGCCGCGCTGGCGCAGGAGGCGCTCGCGGCCGGCGCGCATGTACTGACCGAGAAGCCGATGGCCGTGCAGGTGGCCGAGGCAGACGCGATGGTCGAGGCCGCCGCGCGCGCCAGGCGGCTGCTGGCGGTCTGCTTCCAGCAGCGCCTGCGGCCAGAGGTGCGGGCCGCACGGCATCTGCTCGAGACTGGCGCCCTGGGACGGATCCCGAGCGTCGAGATGACGGTCGCCTGGCTGCGCACGGCCGCCTACTACCGCCTGGCGTCCTGGCGCGGGACGTGGGCCGGCGAGGGCGGGGGCATCCTCATGAACCAGGCCT
>FWPV01014158.1_pt1 | contig 11778 bp, 20 predicted proteins | sample 2228371 | NCBI WGS metagenome assembly FWPV01 (sample SAMEA103939776, study PRJEB20133) | metagenome | reverse complement strand
ATCCGACGTCCCCATCCCAGTAGGACAGACCTCCAGGTCTGTCCAAATATCCGACGTCCCCATCCCAGTAGGGCAGACCTCCAGGTCTGTCCGACGATAAGACGTCTGCATCCCAGCAGGGCAGACCTCCAGGTCTGCCCACGGAAGCCAAAAGCGGATGTTGGGGTTGGGGGAGGGGTTGTAGGGGAGGGGGTAGGGGGCTCTACCCCGTAGTTCCCTCCCCTACGAACACTGCTTCGACACCCTCTTACGTGGGGGGCAGGGTCAGCTCTGCCAACGCCTGCCGCAATTCTTGGGGCACGGGGACCGGTTTGCCGTCAAAATTGATGCATACCGTAGCCAGGTCAAGTTCGGTGGCCAAGCTGGCGGTGGCGCAGCGGTAGAGGCGCTGGTGAAAGGAGATGCTGCGGCTCTTCAGGGCGGTGATGGTGGTGTGGATCTCGATCTCGTCGTCGTAGCGGACGGGCTGACGATAGCGGCAGCGGGCCTCCACCACGGCCAGATGGAGTTGGCGGGCCACCAGTTCGGGGTAGCCGAAGCCGCGTTCCCGCAGGAGGGCTTCCCGGGCCATCTCAAAGAAATGGTAGTAGTTGCCGTGATAGACGGCCTGCCCCATGTCGATTTCGTACAGCGGCACCCGCCAGACAAAGCGGTGGCCATTGGCAGGCAGGATCAAGGAGTTGCCGGGGCTGGACATGGATCAACCTACCTCTGCGAAGATGAAAAACGAGGAGCCCAGGCCCCTCGTCTTTGCCCTGCCTGCACTGGCAGGCGGTGGAAAAACTCCCTGCCACTGTGGGCGGTGGGAGGAAAGCACTCATGTTCAGCTTTTGGCGCCGCGACCAGCAGCCCTCCGGGGAGGGGTTATAAGGTAGGGGCAGAGGGCTGTGTCCCCTGGCTCTTTCCCCTACACGGCTTCACAACCCTGCTACGTCGTGCTCAGGAGGCGGATTTGGCCTTTTTCGCGGTCTTGATCTTTTCCGGCCGGCCCAAGAGTTCGATGACGGAAATGGGCGCGGCATCCCCGATCCGCCAACCTTTGGCGGTGATGCGGCAGTAGCCGCCGGGGCGGTCCTGGAAGCGTTCCCGCAGATCGGAAAACAGCTTAGCTACCACCGCTTTGGAACGGATGACGGCCAAGGCCTGGCGGCGGGCATGCAGGTCGTTGCGTTTGGCCAAGGTGATGATCTTTTCCGCCAGTTTGCGCAGTTCCTTGGCCTTGGCCTGGGTGGTTTCCAGACGTTCGTGTTCCAGGAGCGAGGTGACCAGATTGCGCATCATGGCCAGACGGTGTTCTTTGGTCCGGGAAAATGACCTTCCGGCTTTGCGGTGTCTCATGACAGATTATCCTTCCCTTCCAGGACGGTTTCCCGCGGGGGGAAATTGTCCAGCTTCATACCCAGGCTGAGACCCATCTCACTGAGGATTTCTTTAATTTCATTCAGGGACTTGCGGCCGAAATTCTTGGTTTTCAGCATCTCGGCTTCGGTTTTCTGCACCAGCTCGCCGATGAGGCGGATATTGGCGTTCTTCAGGCAGTTGGCGGAGCGCACGGACAATTCCAGTTCATTGACGGGCCGGAACAGGTTTTCATTCAGACGGCTGGCTTCGATGGAAGGTTTCTCTTCGGCCTCGTCTTTGGATTCCTCAAAATTGATGAAGATGGTCAGCTGATCCTTGAGAATCTTGGCAGCCAGGGCAACGGCGTCTTCAGGGGTGACGCTGCCGTCGGTCCAGACTTCCAGGGTCAGTTTGTCATAATCCGTCTGTTGGCCAACCCGGGCCTGGGTGACGACGTGGTTCACCTTTTTGATGGGTGAGAAGATGGCGTCCACGGGGATGACCCCGATGGCCCGTCCTTCCACTTTGTTGCCCTCCGCAGGCAGGTAGCCTTTGCCGGTCTTGATGGTGACTTCCAATACCAGCTCACCGTCCCGGGTCAGGGTGGCAATGTGGGCCTCGGGATTGAGGATTTCCACGGTGCCGTCGGTCTGAAAGGCGGCGGCTTTCACTTCACCCGCGCCTTTGGCACTCAACTGCAGGACCTTTTCCTCCCCGGAATGGAGCTTGAAGCGTACGCCTTTAAGATTCAGAATGATTTCAGTAACATCTTCGATCACCCCGGGAATGGAAGAAAATTCATGAAACGCCCCTTTGATCTTGACCGAGGTGATGGCTGCCCCCCGGAGAGACGAGAGCAGCACCCGTCGCAGGGCGTTGCCCAGGGTGGTGCCGAAGCCCCGCTCCAAGGGTTCACAGGTGAATTTTCCATAGTAACGGCTGTGGGTCTCAGGGTCGATGTCGAGTTTTTTGGGTTTAATTAAATCGGTCCAGTTCTTGTGCATTGGCTCTCCTTCGCACAAAAACCATGTTCTGGTTTTTCGCGCCCCGTGCCAAAAAATTTAATGCTGCAGTGAAAAAAGGAAGTATCCCTGGTTACGGCGGGTTCGAAACCAAAACGCATTACTTGGAATACAATTCGACAATGAGGTGTTCCTGGATCGGCATGGTGATATCTTCCCGGGTGGGCAACAGCCGGACCGAACCCCGGAAATTATCTTTATCGACCTCGAGCCATTGGGGGACACCACGACGCTCCACAGCTTTCAGGGATTCCTGAATCTGGGCAATCTCCCTGCTTTTTTCCTTGACTTCAATGACATCGCCTATATTGACCAAGATGGAGGGGATGTTGGCCTTTTTGCCGTTGACCAAGAAATGATCGTGGCTGACCAACTGCCTGGCCTGGGCCCGGGACATGGCGAAGCCCAACCTATAGATGACGTTGTCCAGCCGTCGTTCCAACAGACTCAACAGGTTGGTGCCGGTGATCCCTTTCTGACGGTCGGCCATGGCGAAGTAGCCCCGGAACTGCTTTTCCAACAGACCGTACATGCGTTTGACTTTCTGTTTTTCCCGGAGCTGGATGCCGAAATCTGAAAATTTAGCCCGGCCCTGACCGTGTTGACCGGGGGGATAGCTCTTCCGCTCGAAGGCGCATTTGTCGGTGTAGCAGCGGTCTCCCTTAAGGAACAACTTCATCCGTTCCCGGCGGCACAGCCGGCAGACTGATTCACGATATCTGGCCAATGATCACCTCGTGGAGATAATAAAAGTTGACAACCCGGTGTTTCCCCCGCTGCGCCACAACCCTGCGCCCGCGGCCGGGCTTGGCGCCCATTCAGGCAGGCTTCCTGCCCGCCTGCTAGACCCGCCGGCGTTTGGGCGGCCGGCAGCCGTTATGGGGGATGGGGGTGACATCTCTGATGAGATTGATGGTAAAGCCCGCCACCTGCAAGGCCCGGATGGCCGCTTCCCGGCCGGCTCCCGGTCCCTTGACATAGACGTCGATGGTGCGCATCCCATGTTCCATGGCTTTCTTGGCCGCATCCTCGGCAGCCAACTGGGCGGCAAAGGGCGTGCTCTTCCGGGAGCCCTTGAACCCCTGGGTGCCGGCGGAGGACCAGGAAACCACATTGCCAGCAGGATCGGTAATGGTGACGATCGTATTATTGAACGTGGACTGGATATGGGCTACGCCAGTGGGGATGTTCTTTTTCTCTTTTTTCTTTTTTACCCCCCGACGGGATACTTTTGCCATGGTGACTCCTTACGATTTTTTCCTTTTGCCCACCACGGAACGCCGCGGGCCTTTGCGGGTGCGGGCATTGGTATGGGTGCGCTGACCCCGCACCGGCAGGGACCGGCGGTGGCGCAGGCCGCGATAGCAACCGATATCCATGAGCCGTTTGATGTTCATGGAAATTTCCCGGCGCAGATCACCCTCCACCTTGTAATGGGAGTCGATGATGTTGCGGATCCGGGTCAATTCGGCATCCGTGAGGTTGTCGGATTTAGTATCTTCGCTGACCTCGGCCTCCCGCAGGATCTTTTTGGCCGTGGTGCGGCCGATGCCGTAGATGTACGTTAAGGCGATTTCCATCCGTTTGTTGCGTGGTAAATCCACCCCTGCAATTCTGGCCAAGTCTCTCTCCCTCGCTATCCTTGTCGCTGCTTATGTTTGGGGTTTTCGCAGATAACCCGCACCACCCCGTGCCGCTTGATGATCTTGCACTTGCTGCAGATGCGTTTCACTGAAGCTTTTACTTTCATCTTGCTATCCTAGCCGCCTGGCCCAGGCCGGTAAACTTATTTTGCCCGATAAATAATGCGACCCCGCTTGAGGTCATAGGGCGAGAGTTCCACGGTAACCCGATCGCCAGGCAAGATCTTGATATAGTGCATCCGCATCTTACCGGAGATGTGAGCCAAGACCCGGTGGCCGTTCTCCAACTCCACCCGGAACATGGCATTGGGCAGCGGTTCAATGACGGTGCCTTCCACTTCAATGGCTTCTTCTTTGGGCATACACTGCCGCTCCTGTCTAGACGCAACCAGCTTGCCGATGGCTCCCAACCCTACCCCGGGATGGTCAGCCAACATTTTTTATCACTAAATTATATCTCTAACGTTTACTTAAAATCAAGACACCATTTTTGGTGACCGCCACGGTGTGCTCAAAGTGGGCCGCCAGGCTGCCGTCTTTGGTTTTGGCGGTCCAGCCGTCGGCCAGCACCACGATCTCCCAGCTGCCGGCGCTTACCATGGGTTCGATGGCCAGGGTCATGCCCGGCTCCAGGACCGGTCCATGACCGGGTGGCCCGAAGTTGGGGATCTGCGGATCCTCATGCAGGGAGCGGCCGATGCCGTGGCCGACGAAGTCCCGGATCACCGAGAACCCCTGGGCCTCCACCGTGCGCTGCACTGCGTGGGAGACGTCGCTCAGGCGATTGCCGGGCACCACTTGGGCAATCCCGGCATACAGGGCCTCTTCTGTGGTGGCGATGAGCCGTTGGGCCAGGTCGCTCACTTCCCCCACTGCCACGGTGATGGCAGCATCCCCGAAGTAGCCGTCGTAGCGCACCCCGAAATCGATGCTCACCACATCTCCGGCTTTCAGGCGGCGATGGGAGGGGATGCCGTGCACCACTTCATCGTTCACAGACACGCAGATGGAGCGGGGATAGCCCCGGTAGTGTTTGAAGGCCGGTTTAACCTTGTGGCGCCGGCAAAAGGCCTCCGCCACGGCGTCCAGCTCCAGGGTTTCCACCTCCGGCTGGATATGGGCCTTGATCTCCGCCAGGGCTTCAGCCACCAGTTCATTGGCCTTCTGCATCTTACTGATTTCCAGCGGAGATTTTATCTTGATCATAGAGCTGCCTCAGCCCGCCAGCCGCTACCTGGGGCCGGGGCTGACGGGCGTTTGGCCTTATCCCAGAATGCTGCAGATCTGATTAAAGATATCGTTAATGCCACCCACACCCTTGATGGTCTTCAGGTTGCCCTGTTTGGCGTAGTAGTCGATCAGGGGTTTGGTGGCCTGGTTATAGGTGGCCAACCGGGAACGGACGGTGGTCTCGTTGTCGTCATCCCGCTGATAGAGTTCCGAGCCGCATTTGTCGCAGATGCCCTCTTTGTTGGGGGGCGTGAATTTCACGTGGTACATCTGCCCGCAGGCCTGATTCTTACAGGTGCGGCGGCCGGTGAGACGGGTTACCAGCTCTTCTTCGTCCACTTCGATGCTCAGCACGTGGTCGATCTTGGAGCCCATCTTTTTCAGGGTGGCATCCAGGGCTTCGGCCTGAGGCACGGTCCGGGGGAAGCCGTCCAGGATGAAGCCTTTCTGGGCATCCGGCTGTTTTAACCGGTCTTCGATGATGCCGATGACCACTTCATCGGGGACCAGCTTGCCGGCATCCATATATTCCTTGGCCTTCTTGCCCATGGCGGTGCCTTCCTTGACTGCCGCCCGCAGGATATCGCCGGTGGAGATCTGCGGAATCTTGTATTTTTCGATCAACAGTTTGGCCTGCGTACCCTTGCCCGCGCCGGGGCCGCCCAACAGAATCAGATTCATGCCTGCCTCCTTATGTCCTATATTCCATGCGGCTGGTGCCGCGTGCATCCTTGGGTTCTGCCTGCTGGCCCTCCGTTGGCCGAGGCTGCCGGACTTATGGGGCTACCGCCGGGCCCGTCCGCCGATGCGCTTTTTCATGAAACCTTCGTAATGGCGAGTCAGCATATGGGATTCGATCTGCCCCACGGTGTCCATGGCCACGCCCACAACGATCAGGAGGGCGGTGCCGCCGAAATAGAAGGGGACGTTGAAACGTTGGACCAGGATGGTGGGCAGGACGCAGACCGCCGAGACGTAGAGGGCGCCTCCCAGGGTGATGCGGGCCAAAATCCGCTCAATGTAGTCCGACGTGGGTTTGCCCGGGCGCAGACCGGGGATATAGCCGCCGTATTTCTTCATGTTTTCCGCCACGTCCACGGGATTGAAGGTCACCGCCGTGTAGAAGTAACAGAAGAAGATGATCAAGATGACGTATAGGATCTCGTGCAGCAGGGCGCCCGGGGAGATCCATTCGGTGGCCTTCTTGACCCAGTCCGTGCCGATGAAGGTGGTTACCGTGGCCGGGAACATAAGGATAGACGAGGCAAAAATGGGCGGAATGACCCCGGCGCTGTTGACTTTCAGGGGCAGGTGGGTGCTCTGACCGCCGTACATCCGTCGGCCCACCACCCGCCGGGCATACTGTACCGGGATCCGCCGCTGCCCCCGCTCCATGAAGACGATAAAGCCCACCACCACGATCATGAAGATGGTGATCAGCAGCAGGACGACGGTGCCGATCTCGCCGGCCTTCATCAACTGGAAGGTGTTGATGACCGCCGACGGCATCCGGGCGACGATGCCGGCAAAGATGATGAGGGAGATGCCGTTGCCGATGCCCCGTTCGGTGATCTGCTCACCCAGCCACATGATGAAGGCAGTGCCGGAAGTGAGGGTCAGGACGGTCATCAACCGGAAACCCCAACCAGGATGCAAAACCGCCGGGGTGCCGCCGCTTTCCACCCCCATGCTCTCCAGCCCAATGGCAATCCCCATACCCTGGATGGCGCTGAGGATGACGGTGCCGTAGCGGGTATACTGCTTGATCTTTTTCTGACCAGCCTCGCCCTCCTTGTAGAGCTTCTCGATGGCCGGCACCACGATTTTCAGTAGCTCCATGATGATGGAGGCACTGATGTATGGCATGATGCCCAGGGCGAAGACGCTCAGGCGCTCCAGGGCGCCGCCGGAGAACATGTCGAAGAGGCCGAAGATGGTGCCACGATGCCGGGCAAAGAAACCCATCAAAGCTTCAGCATCGATGCCCGGAGTGGGGATATGGCAACCGATCCGGTATACGGCCAACAACAGCAGGGTGACCAGGATCCGCCGTTTGAGTTCGGGGATCTTGGCAATATTCTGAAAGGCCCCCAGCACCTTAGATCACCTCGACTTTGCCCCCCTGGGCTTCGATGAGTTGCCTGGCCTGGGCGCTGACCGCCTGGACCTTGACGGTCAGGGGGACGCTGACGCTGCCCTGACCCAACAACTTGATCCGTTGGTCAGCCTTTTTTATAATCCCAGCTTTCAGCAGGAGTTCGGCGTCCACCACGGTATCGGCGGGGAACCGGGCCAAGTCCCGGAGATTGACGATGGTCCACGGGGTCTTGAAGACATTGGTGAAACCCCGTTTGGGCAGACGCCGGATGAGGGGCATCTGGCCGCCTTCAAACCCCGGACTCAATTTGGCGCCGGAGCGGGACCGCTGACCTTTGTGGCCCCGGCAGGCGGTCTTGCCGTGTCCCGAACCGGGGCCGCGGCCGACCCGTTTCTTTTTATGTTTCGAGCCCGGTGCGGGCTGGAGTTCGTCCAGTTTCATGCGTTTGTCCCCCTAATCAGCGCTGCCGACCTTGACGTCCACGAGATGTGCCACTTGCCGGACCATACCGCGGATGGCCGGGGTATCCCGGTGTCGGACGGTTTTGTGCATTTTGGTCAGACCCAAGGTGGCCAGGGTGATGCGGTGGCGTTTGGGTCGGCCGATGGGGCTGCGTTTCAATGTGATTTCCAACATCTGTTCTGGCATGGCTATACTCTGTATCCAGGCTGGTTAAGCCCTGATCTCTTCGAGGGGGCGATTCCGTTTCTGGGCGATGTCTTCCGGCCGGGCCAGCTGTTTCAGCGCTTCAAAGGTGGCCTTGACCGCATTATGGGGGTTGTTGGACCCCAGACATTTGGTCAGGATGTTGTGAATCCCGGCCACTTCCACCACTGCCCGGACCGGCCCGCCGGCGATGACACCCGTCCCTTCGGAGGCCGGTTTGAGGATCACCCGGCCGGCGCCGAAGGTCCCGAGCACCGTATAGGGGATGGTCCGGTTGATGATGGGAATTTTGATCATGTTCTTTTTGGCCTGTTCCATGGCCTTGCGGATGGCTTCGGGGACTTCATTGGCTTTCCCCAGGCCGGCGCCCACCTGGCCCTGGCCGTCGCCCACCACCACCAGGGCATTGAAGCTGAAGCGTCGTCCGCCCTTCACCACTTTGGCCACACGGCTGATATGGACCACTTTATCCAGAAGCTGGGATTCAGAATCGCTCTCGAACAAGGTTTCCTCCGTAGTTCTTGCCTGATTGCCCGGGGTGAGGCCGGCGTTAGAATTCCAGGCCGTGTTCCCGGCAGCTGTCGGCCAGTTCCTTCACCCGGCCGTGGTAAAGAAAGCCGCCGCGATCAAAGGCGACTTTAGTAATACCCGCGGCCTTGGCCTGCTCCGCCAACAGCTTACCCACCATTTTGGCCGCTTCTACCTTTTTCAGGGAGCTGACGGTGTCCCGCAGCTGTTTACTCAGGGTTGAGGCGGCCACCAAGGTCCGGCCCTGGCGGTCGTCAATGATCTGCGCGTAGATATGTTTGCTGCTTTTAAAGACCGATAGGCGGGGCCGCTCGGCATCGCCGGAGACCTTGCTCCGGACCCGTTTCTTCCGTTTTAATCTGGCTATGACCTTCGGATTTGTCTGTCCCATACCAACGTACCTTCAGGGTCGACTGTCTGCCGGGCAGTGCTGCCGGCAGCTCAGTGGCGAAAAAGATTGACGCCGGCCGTAAGCAACCCGTTTGCCGGCGCTGGCGGAAGTTCTCTCCCCCTGGCAAGGTGCCCGTCCCAGAGGCGCCGATCTGGAGGAAAAACACTCCAGACCTGCCCCGTTACGTTCCTGCTCTAACAACACCGCGGGCCTGCACGGCTAGCGGCCGCCGGATTTGCCCACCTTGCGCCGGATGACTTCTTCGGCGTATTTGATACCTTTGCCCTTGTACGGCTCCGGAGGCCGCATCTGGCGGATGACGGCGGCGGTCTGCCCCAGGGCTTCTTTATCTGAGCCATGGAGGGTCAGGCGATTGGCTTTCTCCACCTGGGCGGTGATCCCGGCCGGCAGCTTGAATTCAATGGGGTGGGAATAGCCCAGACTGAAGACCAGTTGGCCGCCTTTGTCCTCCACTTTATACCCGGTGCCGACGATCTCCAGGACCCGGGTGAAGCCGGTGGAAACCCCGGTTACCATATTGTTCACCAAGGTCCGCTCCAACCCCCAGTAGCGGCGGTTGGCCGGATGGTCATCCTTGAGGAGAACCTTGATTTCAGTGGGGTTAATCTCCAACTCCACCGCCGGATGAATGGTCCGCCTCAGGGTGCCTTTGGGGCCCTTGACCTCCAGGGTCCGGTCGGTGTAGCTCACCTTAACATCTTTGGTCAGAGGGATCGGCTTTTTTCCAATGCGTGACATCTTCTTTGTTCCTTATCCGCCGGCTAGTCCCGACTCCAGTGCCAACCTTACCAGATGGTGCAGAGGACTTCGCCACCGACGCCCAGCCGTCTGGCTTCCCGGTCGGTGACGACTCCTTTGGACGTGGAGACCACGGCGATGCCCAGACCGCCCAAGACATGGGGAATCTCTTCCTTCCCGGCGTAGACCCGGCGGCTGGGTTTACTGACCCGCTGCAGGCCGCTGATCAAGGGTTTGTTGAACTCATCATACTTGAGGTAAATGCGGAGCACACCCTGCTTCTTGTCTTTGATGATCTTGTAGTTCTTAATATAGCCTTCTTCCTTCAGGATGCGCGCCAAGCTGATCTTCATCTGGGAGGCGGGGATATCCACCTTGTCGAACCTGGCCGCCCCCGCATTCCGGATTCTGGTCAGCATATCCGCCAGGGGATCGGTTAAACCCATACTGTCTGGCTCCTCTTGATTCTCGACAACTTATTCATTAATTGGCCACAATGTCTTAGTGAGCTGCTGGGCAGCCTATCATCTTTTCTACTCCTGCCGGGCACAGCCGCCAGCAGGGTGGCCGGGTTCTACCAGCTTGACTTAATGACGCCCGGGATTTCGCCCTTCAGGGCCAGGGACCGGAAACACAGGCGGCAGATACCGAACTTGCGCAGGAAGGCCCGCGGCCGGCCGCAGAGGGGGCAGCGGTTATACTTGCGGACGCTGAACTTCGGTTCCCGGGTTGCTTTGGCGATCAGAGATTTTTTAGCCACGCATCTATCCTCGCTAGCTTCTGAAAGGCATTCCCAAGCGCCGCAGGAGGAATCTGGCTTCCTCGTCGGTCTTGGCGGTGGTCACGATGGTGATATTCATGCCTTTGATTTTGTCGATCTTATCGTAGTCGATTTCCGGAAAAATGATCTGTTCTTTGATCCCCAGGGTATAGTTGCCCCGGCCGTCAAAGGCCTTCTCCGACACGCCCCGGAAGTCCCGCACCCGGGGCAGGGCCACGTTGACCAGGCGGTCCAAAAACTCAAACATCCGCTCCCGCCGGAGGGTGACCATGCAGCCGATGGGCATGCCTTCCCGCAATTTAAAAGCGGCGATGGATTTGCGGGCCCGGGTGATGACCGGTTTCTGCCCGGTGATGGCGGCCAACTCGGCGCTGGCCGAATCCAAGATCTTGATGTTCTGGCTGGCCTCCCCCAACCCCATGTTGATGACGATTTTCTCCAACCGGGGGACCTGCATGGGGCTCTTGTAGCGGAACTCCTGCATCATGGCCGGGACGCATTCTTCTTTATACAGATCGTACAAGCGGGCCATAGTGGTATCATCCTTCAATGAATTCGCCGCACTTTTTACAGGTGCGCACCCATTTACCGTCGGGGGTCTGGGTCTTTTTGATGCGGGTGGCCGCCGTGCACTTGCTGCAGATCAGCATGACATTGGAGATGTGCAGCGGGGCCTCTTTTTCCAGGATGCCGCCCTGGCCGGTGGTGGGGCTGGGCCGGGTATGGCGTTTGATCATATTGACTTTTTCGACCACCACCCGGTTCTTGTCCCGCAGGACCCGCAAGACTTTGCCGGTTTTGCCTTTTTCCTTCCCCGCAATGACTTCCACTTTGTCGTTCTTTTTGATCAACGTGGGCAGGGGGATGATGAGTTTCTTTTTGGCCATGGGAACACCTATAGGACTTCGGGCGCCAGGGAGATGATCTTCATGAACCGCTTGGCCCGCAATTCCCGGGCCACAGGGCCGAAAATGCGGGTGCCGATGGGTTCTCCCTGGGGGTTGATCAGGACCGCCGAGTTATCGGAAAACCGGATATACGAGCCGTCCGGACGCCGGGTCTCTTTAATGGTGCGCACCACGACGGCCCGTCTGACGTCGCCTTTTTTCACCTTGGAGTTGGGCAGGGCCTCTTTCACGGAGACGATGATGATATCGCCCACCTGGGCATACCGCCGCCGCGTGCCCCCCAGGACGCGGATACATTGGAGCTGTTTGGCTCCGGAGTTATCCGCGACATTGAGTTTTGTCTGAACCTGAATCATAGCCGACCTTCACTTCCTTTAGCAGGGTGTTGAAAAACTCCCGGCCAAAGTTGAT
>FWPV01002181.1_pt1 | contig 11778 bp, 9 predicted proteins | sample 2228371 | NCBI WGS metagenome assembly FWPV01 (sample SAMEA103939776, study PRJEB20133) | metagenome | reverse complement strand
GTTCTGGCTACGGCCAAAGATTTCTCCCACCGTATTCCCCTTGGCCTGGGTATCTACGCTCACCTGGAATTGCTGTTCACCAAAAATGCCGTCCGGTTTCTGGAATGGACATATCCCGATTTCCGACGCGAAGGTTATCAGGACTTTTTTCTTCAAGCGCGGCGAATTTACCTCAACCAGCTAAAAGGCAAGTGAGTTAGGTGTTGCGCCGGCGGACCTCCCGATGGAAACGGAGATAATCTCGCATTCCGGCGTCGTGCCCAAGCAATGCTTTAGCTGCAACGAATGAGGCTTGAAGCTCAAAGTCGAGTGGATCACAGATGGCAGCGTCCAGGCCTGACTTCATCGCCAGAACAAGAAGGGTCCGGTTGAGGAGACGCCTTTCTGGAAGTCCGAAAGAGACGTTACTCACTCCGGCAATCGTTTTAACACCCGGCAATTCCCGCTTGATTTTTTCCAGCGAAGAAAGGAAAAGCAAGGCCGCGCTGGAATCCACGCCAATTGGCCGGACGAGGGGGTCGAGGAAAATATCCTCTTCGGCCAGCCCTTGACCGGTCAGAAGCTCGACCATCCGCTTGGCCACAAGCAAAGCCTTATCGGCGTTCTCTGGCATGCCTTCCTCGTCGAGACAGAGAACAATTACTCGTGGCTTGTGCGCTTGGATGAGAGGCAAAAAGGTTTGGATTCTTGCTTTTTCTCCGGTCAAGGAGTTGAGCAAAGGGCGGCCGCGGTGGACCTCCAAGGCAACTTTCATGGCAGCTGCGTTCGGAGTATCCAGAGCCAGGGGAACGCTCACGCTTTCCTGGAGAAGCGGAATCGCCCAGCTCAGAGCCTCGACCTCTCCCTCCATCAGCGCAGCAGCATTGAGGTCGATATAACTCGCCCCAGCTTTCTCCTGCAAACGGGCTTGTTCAACCAGATAGACCCCGTCTCTTTGAGCCAGCGCTTCGCGAACAGCTGGCCGGCTCGAGTTCAAGCGTTCGCCAATTAGGATCATTAGGCTTTGACAATCCGGGCCATCTCCCGGATGTAATCGGGGTTTGTCCCACAGCAGCCGCCGATGATATTGGCTCCGTTGGCGATGATATAGGGAATGTGACGGAGGAAATCTTCAATGCCCTGGGAATAGGTGACCGTTTCATCGGCCCCCAGGACCGGTTTTCCAGCATTGGGCTGGGCAATGACAGGAAGCCTTGTTTCTTTTTTTATTTCACCAATAAGAGCAACGATCTCGGCGCTATCGAGCGTGCAGTTGGATCCGAGAGCCTCGGCTCCGTTGGCTTCTAGGCTCTCGACACATTCCTTAACCTTGTTCCCCATGATGGTGAAATAACCGCGGGGCGTCCGGTTGAAGGTCAGCGTGACGAAGACGGGCAAAGAGGAAACTCTTCTCGCCGCGCGGAGCGCACAAAGAGCTTCGCGAAGGTCGAACATCGTCTCGATGAGAAGAAAATCTACTCCGCCCGTGCTCAGGGCTTCGGCCTGAACGGCGAAAGCCTCCTCAAAATCCTTTTCCTCATACTCCCCTTGAGGCTGAAGAAACTTTCCAGTCGGACCGATGCTTCCGCCGACATAAGTGCCGGGTCCTTTTGCCGAGACAGCCAGCCGGGCTGCGGCAAAATTGAGCTCGAAGCATCTTTTCTCCAGGCCGAAAGAGGCCAGTTTGATTCGGCTCCCGCCAAACGAGTTCGTCAGGACGGCATCTGAACCAGCCTTGAAATAGCGCCGGTGGATGTCCTTAACGACCTCCGGTCTTTCGACGTTCCAAAGCTCCGGACAGGCCCCTTTCGGCAAACCGGCACGAAGAAGCTCTGTCCCCATGGCACCGTCGAGCAGCATGGCTCTTGTCTTCAGTATTTCCCAGAACCCATTCATCTCAAACCTCAGGCTCAAAGGCAGAAATCTGACGGAGCTTTTCGATAATCCCAGGTAGCTCAGTAAGGACAATCCGCACGTCTTCCTCAGTGTTGAACCGACCGAGGGACATCCGAATAGAGGAGCGGGCGACCTCGGGCTTTAGGCCAATAGCCAAGAGAACATGGGAGACTTCCTCCGATTCTTCGCTGCAGGCAGAGCCGGTCGAAACATATATCTCTTTGGTGGCCAGGGCGAGAAGAATGGCTTCCGCCTCCAGTCCGAGAAAAGAAAAATTGAGCGTGTTAAAAACTCGGTTATGAGGGTGGCCGTTGAACTTGACCTTGGGGATTTTCTCTTCAATTCCCTTCTTCAAACTGTCGGTCAGACGAGCAATCCGCTCTTTGTCCTTCTTTCCCCTCTCGAGCAGCACCCGGGCCGCTTCGCCAAACCCGATGATGCCGATTGTATTTTCAGTCCCAGCGCGAAGGCTTCTTTCCTGGTGGCCTCCATGGATAAATGGACAGATATCGATGCCGCGACGGATATAGAGCGCCCCCACTCCTTTGGGCCCATATATTTTGTGGGCTGAAACGGACAGCAAATCCACCCCAAGTTTATCGACTGTGAAGTCGAGCTTGCCGAAAGTCTGGACGGCATCGGTGTGGACGAGGACGCCGCGTTCGTGGGCCATAGTGACGATTTCTTCAATCGGCTGGATTGTCCCGATTTCGTTATTGGCGTGCATGATTGACACCAGAGCCGTGCGCGCGGAAAGCGTGTCCTGGATAAAATCGAGGTCGACCGTCCCGTATTCATCCACGGGAGCGTAGTGGACCCGGATCCCTTTTTTCTCCAAGTAGTTCCCGACACGCAACACAGCCGGATGTTCGATGGACGATGTGATGATTTCATTTTTTTCCGGCAATTGGTCCAGGATGCCCAAAATAGCAAAATTGTCCGCTTCTGTGCCCGAGCCGGTGAACACAATCTCCGAGCGATGAGCGCCAAGCGCCTGGGCCACTGCCTCCCGGGCCTCATTGATTAGCTCCTTAACTGCCCGGCCAATGGGGTAGAGCGATGAGGGGTTGCCAAAATGTTCGCGGAGGAACCAGCACATTTTGTCCGCCACAGCCGGGTCGAGCGGCGTCGTGGCGTTGTTATCTAAATAAACCATGGCCATTTTCTACTCATCGAGAGGGTTGAGGAGAAGACCAGACTTGAGTTTGGGGAAAAAGTCGGTCGATTTGTGAGGCATTAGCTCTCCTTTTTCGACAATTTTCCTGATCTCCGTCAGGGAGCACGGCTTGAGCAGAAAAATCATTTGCCATTCGCCTTCCGCTACCTGCCGCAACCCTTCCTCTAAATTACGAATGTAAGAGACATTTTCCTCCGGAACGAACGGTCGGTCGCTAAAGCGTCCGAGCCTATCAATGACCAGCGTATGGAGAATCGCAACGTCCAGCTTCTTCCAATCGGACGACTTTGTCGGGTCGCCAGCTCGCTCGAGGATGTCCTCGCTGCGCAGCCGAAGAAGGAGCAGCTTCTTGAGTCCGGTCATGGAAACGGCGAAGGTATGCAGACTGTGGTTTACGCTGTCTTTTGCTCTGTTGAGGGATGCCCGGTCGCTCGGTTCTGGCCAGTCTATCTCCTCGATCTCGAAAGTTTCAGAAAAGAACGCCTTGAAATCGGGCTCAGTCAATTTCTCTAAACCCCTGACCAGACGGTAAGTGGGAAGAATGACCAAACCTGGGTCGTGCAGGTCAAAGAGGGTCATCATCACAAAGTTAAAGGGTTCGTCGCCGCGAACTTGGCCGAGCGAGCGGGCCATCTCTGCCTGGAAATTGAGCGATGTTTCATAGCGGTGGTGGCCATCGGCGATGATGAGCACCTTGTCGGCCATGGCGCTCTGGATGTTCAGGATGTCGATATCCTTTTTAATGACCATGAGCCGGTGGCGGAAACCATCTTCGTCCTGGATATCTGCAACCACCTGGGAATTTTCCATGGCCCGATCGATTGCCCGGCGCACACTTCTTTCATCGTCGGTGTAAAGGAGGAAGATTTGTTCAGTGTTGGTCATTGTCGCCCGAAGCAAACGCAAGCGGTCTTCTTTGGGCTTGGGAAAAGTCTTCTCATGGGGGAGAACTTTTTTCGAGCTAAAATCTTCCAGACGCACTCGAGCCACCAGCCCAAGCCTCTTTTTTCTCTGGCCATTCGCCTCGAATTCCTGCTCGTAGAGGTAAAGCGCCTTCTCGTCCTCCCGAATAAAAACCCCCTCCTTCTCCCAGGCGTTCAGATAAATTTTGGCTCGTCTGTATTTATCTTTTTCCGGGTGTTCGGGGTCGACGTCTTTGCCCAGGATGATGCGGACGATGTTGTAAGGATTTCTCCGGTAGTAATTCTCCTGCATCGCCGGGGTGATCCGGTCATAGGGCTCGGTGATGACCTCTTCCAGGCGGACCTTGTCTCCATTGTACCTCAACCCTCGGAAAGGCTGTATCTCGGCCATTGTTTTTTTCCTTTCTCGGCTGAGCGACCTGCGACGGCTGAACTCCTGTCCGTTAGCTCAGCCCAGTTTTTCTTCAAGGATTTTGACCACCTCCAGGCCAGCCCGTTTCTGGCCCTCCTCAGCCGCCGCCCCGATATGGGGAGTGGCAATCACATTCGGATGGTCGATGAGGGCAAAATCCGTGGGCGGCTCTTTCTCAAAAACATCCAGGGCCGCAGCCCGGACTTTTCCCGTGTTCAGCGCTTCAAGAAGGGCTGCCTCATCGACAATCCCACCGCGAGCCGCGTTCACCAAAACGACGCCGTCTTTCATCCGTTCGAACTGTGGCCGGCTGATCAGGTATTTTGATTCTTTGGTCAGCGGAAGATGCAAAGAAATGATGTCTGATTGGGTAAGGAGCTCGTCGAGAGAGACCTGTTGGACATCGAGGTCTGTTTGAATGGGAATAATGTCATAAGCTACGACTTTCATTCCGAGAGCCAGGGCTCGTTTGGCCACCTCCCGACCGATGCGGCCGAATCCGATAAGCCCAAGGGTTTTGCCATAAAGCTCTGTCCCGGACAGCGCTTTTTTCTCCCATTTGTGTTGCTTCATCGACAAGTTGGCCCGGCCATGCTGTCGGACTGCGGCCAGCATCAGTCCCAGTGTATGTTCGGCCACCGAAATCGAGGTCGCAGCGGGGGTGTTGGCGACCTGGATGCCCCTTTCCTGAGCTGCCTCGCAATCGATGTTGTCAAGCCCGATGCCGGCTCGAACGATGAGCTCGAGGTCCGTGGCTGCCTCGATGACCTTGCGGGTGATCTTGGTCGCGCTTCGAACGACCACGGCGTGGAAACCGGGAATGGTCTTGACGAGCTCGGCTTCGTCCATACCTGTTTTCAAGACAACCTCAAACTGAGGCAGCGCCTTAAGCTTGTCAATAGCCTCTTTATCCAAAGTGTCTGCTAAAAGGATTTTTTTCATGCCCAGCTCTCCCTGAAGACTCTTTCTGCTTCGCGGATGGAACTTCCTTTTTCGAAGGCGAAATTGAAATCCGCCAGGGTCATCTCAAGAGCAGACAGAGCCGTGATAATGTCAAAAGCGCCCATGTAGCCGAGATGGGCGATCCGGAAGAATTTTCCTTTGTTGGGGTCTTGGGCACCGGCGATATAAGCCTGATATTTGCCCTGCATGGTCTTTACGAGCTTGGTGCCGTCAATCCCGGCCGGAACTTTGACTGCGGTCAGGATGTTTCCGGGCTTTTTTGCCAGAAGCTCGAGACCGAGCGCCTTAACTCCAGCTCGGGTTGCCTCTCCGAGAATGCGGTGATGTTCGAAAAGCTTTTCCATTCCCAGGCTTCGGATGATGTCGAGGGCTTTTTTCTGCTGGATGATGAGCGAAACAGCAGGAGTCCAGGGCGTTGTTTGCTTCTCCAGGTTCTTCTTGGCCTTGACAGCGTCAAAGTAGAATCGGGGAAGTGCGGCTTTCTGGACAAAGTTCCAGGCTTTCGGGCTGAAAGCAATGTAAGCCAGTCCGGGGGGAATCATGAAGGACTTCTGGGAACCGGCAACAAGAATGTCCACTTTCCAGTCGTCCATCGGGCAGGGTGTCGCGCCAAGCCCCGAGATGCCGTCCACGACAAGGATGGCATCTGTCTCGGAAACGACCTCGCCAAAACCTTTGATGTCATAAACAGCGCCGCTTGAGGTTTCAGAAAGAGTAGAGAATACGGCCTTGACATCAGGGTTTGCTTTCAATTCTGCGGCCAGCTGTTCTTTGGTGAAATCATCGCCCCATTCGAGGATGACTTCTTTAACCTCAACTCCGTAGGCGCGGCAAATGTTGCCCCATCTTTCACCAAATTTTCCTCCGTTAATCGTGATCACCTTGTCGCCGGGACTGAGCGTGTTGACGATAGCTGCCTCCATAGCCCCTGTGCCAGAGGAGGTGAGGATAAAGACGTCCTGAGCTGTGCCGAAAACGAGCTTCAAGCCTTCAGAAACCTGCATGAAGATTTCGGAGAACTCAGGCGTGCGATGATGGATAATCGGTTCGGAAGCGACGGCCAGTACCTCCGGCGGAATGGGAGTTGGTCCGGGGGATAGAAGATAATATTTTTTTATCATAAAAGTTCCTCCTTAAAAGGTTATGAAAATAAAATAATATTTTTACTTTTTTAAGTTAACAAAATTGCTGTCTTCAGTCAATTCGAAATCCGTTTCAGGCAAGTAGGTTTGTGGAACTGGAGCTGGCAGAGCAAAGGAGAGCTTTCAAAACCAATCCTGAACTCAGACCTGGCGGAGAATTTCTGTCAGCAAGGCCGTTCTCTGGACGAGCGAGGGAAGGAGGAGATGCTCATGAGCAGCGTGGATTCCGTCCCCGTCGGGTCCAAGACCATCCAGAGTGGGCAGCCCCAGACTCGAAGCAATGGAGGCATCAGATCCACCACCGGTTTTTCCTGCCTCGAGCTGGATTTGCATTGATTGGGCAACCTGTCGAACTCGCTGCAGGAAAGCCACCGATGGCCTGGTCCTTTCCATTGGCGGAGTAAAGCTTTCGACGATGGACTTGAAGTGAGACCCCCGAGTTAATCCCCGGGCCTGTCTTAGCCCGGCCATGATCCGGTCTTTTTGATGATTGTTCCAGAACCTGATATCAAGGATGGCCCAAGCGGATTCCGCGATTACGTTTGCCTTTTCTCCTCCGCCAATTTGATTGAGACTCATGGTGATACCTGCCTTGGCCAGCCTTTTCAGCCGCCGGACTTGGGTTATGAGTTCCTCAATCGCATTGATGCCTTTTTCCGGCGTGCCAGCATGGGCCGCTTTTCCCTTGGTCTCCAGCCTGATGACCAGACGCCCCTTGCGCTGAGTCTTAAGAGCGCCTCCAGGAAGCGCTGGCTCGAGGCAGAGAACGTAAGCCGATTTTTTGGCCAAGTGGCGAATCATCTCGTGGGCGGCCTCACTGCCGACCTCTTCAGCCGTGTTGATGAAGACAAGGATTTTTCGGGCAGGCTTAAGGTTGAGCTGATGAAAGGCCCGGAGAGCGGAAATGACCATAACCAGGCCCGCCTTCATGTCCAGGACACCCGGACCATAAACCCGGTCACCCGAGACATAAAAAGGCATCTGAGCAATCTTTCCCACGGGCCAGACCGTGTCAATGTGAGTCAGAATGAGAAAAGGCTTCTCAGTCCCCACCTTTGCCGAGGCCGGATATTCGACCGTATAAAGGTCGCCGATTGTTTTCTGCGGGAAGCGGCTGACTCGAGCCCCAATCTTGCGAAATTCGTTTACCGCAAAAGAAGCACAAGCATCGACCGCTTTCTTATCCAGCGAGGGGGATTCGCGGTAGACAAGCTGCTTCAGGAGATTCATCATCTCTGCCTGGCGGGATTTGAAATAGAGAAGAAAATCCATGCTCTTTCCCTCCGATTGTCCTACTTTATCATAGTCCTCTTTTTGTTTCCAGGGACTCGTTAGCGCTGGCAGGCGACTGACGCAAAACCCTGAGTTTATTCAATTGGCCAAGCATGCCTTCGGCTTTGCGGATGAGCCTTCCGAGAAAACGCTGTTTCAGCCGAATCGCCCTGTGCTGGCAGACCTCGTGACAACAAAGGCAATGGATACAATCGGCCTTATGGATGAAAGCTGAGCCATCGACCAGGCCAATCGCTTGACGCGGACACATGCGGACACATTCCTGGCAGACCTGACAAATGCGCGGCTCGACTTCGGGAACAAGAACAAGCTGTTCCTGGAAGTAAGCGTAGAGAAAAGAAGGCAGCCATCTTCGGAAAAGGCTCACCGCTGCTACCGAGTGCCTGAAACCGGAAATGGTCACCTCTTCAAGGGACGGCCCCAAGATTTCCACTTGGCGGAGGTCTCCGACCCCGAGTTTCCGGGTGTGGGCGATGGCTGTTGTGGGGACTCCAAGAGGGTCCAGGCCAATGATTTGCGTGGCCACGGCATCGAGAGCTACCGCATCGCGACTGGCCAGGACAAGGCCGATTTTCCTGGGGTATCCGGATGATGGCCCTTCTCCTTCCATGCCAACAATCGCGTCCATGATGTTCAGCTGCGGCGGCACACAAGAAAAAAGGTCGACGAGCATTCGGGCAAAGACCTCGTTACGGATAAACTGGCGATGGTAGTGAAGTCTCAAGCCGTGCGGGATGAGCCCAAACAGGTTTTTTATGGCCCCTGTGAAAACGGTGAATGAATGCGTCTTGAGCTTGGGGAGGTTAACCATCGCGTCAGCTTCGAGGACAGGGCGAGCAATGTAAGCTTTCTTGATAAGTTCGCCGCGGACTTCGACTTCCCTAAACCCAGCTTCCTTAAGATTGACGAGGCGGACCCCGAGTTCAGAGCAAAGCGAGCAGTAGCCACTTCGGGAAAAGCCATCTCCCGGGCTACTCTGGATGTCATCACCAACTGTCACTTTGGCTCCAAAATCGAGGAGTAGAGCGATCACTTCGCGGGCAAAAGCAGGGTGGGTGAGGATGGCTCGTTCGGGTGGAGAAGAGGGGGACAGATGATTAATCTTGACGAAAACATGGCTTCCTGGTTTAATGGTCGACTGCAATCCTCCAAGGTTCTTGACGAGAAGCTGAAGGGCAGAGAGAATATCGGACCGGTCATAGGAAGCGCAACGAGCTAAAGCAACGACCGACTTCGGTGAATCTTGTTTTTCCAATTTTGCTTTGGATGCAGCATCCTCTCTGGACTTGGACATCGTTCAGAGTCTATTTATTCTATCTTATCCCTAATTTCTCGGCAATATCATCCGATGTTCGGGCTTTTTAAACAGGCATTTTTAACCCCGGAAATCCCCGTTTTAGCCCTAAAATGAGCCATTTTGGGGGGCTAATTTATTTGTTTTCTGCTTGTTATTATGGTCCGACCCCGGTATAATGGAGGGGTGAGGAGACGGGATTTTCTGGACAAGGTGTGGCTTCTGACTCTTGGAGGGGGATTGCGGCCTAAATCTTTTGTTGAAGCGTCATCTGTTTCCTCCCAAATGGATGAAAAAACCTCTGTTTATCCCTCCTATCTCCGACTTGAAAAATCAGGCCAGCTTTCTGAACGGGTGGAAAAGCTCTTGGCCTTTTACGAAAACTGCCATCTTTGTCCGCGGGATTGCCGTGTCAATCGGCTAAAGGGAGAAACAGGAATATGCCGGGCTACTTCCAGAGTAAAAATATCGAGCGCATTCCCCCACTTTGGCGAGGAGCGTCCTCTCGTTGGCAAGAGCGGCTCCGGGACCATTTTCTTTTCGAACTGCAACCTCCGTTGCGTATTCTGCCAGAATTACACTATTAGCATTGAGGGGGAGGGCGTCGAAATCAGCGATGAACAATTGGCCGAAACCATGCTCAAGGTGCAGAGCTTTGGCTGCCACAATATCAACCTCGTCACGCCCACCCATTATGTCCCGAGTATTGTCCGGGCTGTACAGATGGCCAGCCGGCGCGGGCTGAAAATCCCGCTTGTTTATAACACCAGCGGGTATGAAACGATTGAAGTCCTTCAGCTTCTTGACGGGGTTATCGATATCTATCTGCCCGACCTTAAATACATGCGGCCCGAGTTTGCAGCAAAATATTCGTCCAATGCTTACAATTATCCTCATTATGCTAAGATGGCCATCAAAGAAATGCACCGCCAGGTCGGCGAGCTCAGTGTGGACAGTCAGGGAATCGCTCGGCGGGGGGTTATTCTCAGGCATCTTATCTTGCCCCAGAGGATCTCCAGCCCTGAAGAATTCATTAAGTTTGTCGCTGAGGAACTCTCTCCGGGAACCTACGTCAACTTGATGGGTCAGTACCGTCCCGAATATAAGGCCTCCGAGTACCCGGAGCTCAATCGAAGAATCACCCGCGGTGAATACCAGGAAGCGCTGGCCTGGGCTCGACGTTACGGCTTAACCCGCCTCGACCGATGATTTGGGCTCCGTTAGACCACCTTGGACAGGGCGACTGAGTCTTGATTTATTGGCCGCCTTGACGTAAATTAGGACCAATATCTTGCTTCTGCTCTCGAGTAGATATGGGTCATATGACAAAAAAGAAGTTGATAATCGTCCCTTCAGTTGACCGAAGAGAAAAGAAGCCCCGGCTTTTGACCCTTGTTTACTTTCTCGTTTTTTTCCATTTTGTCCTCTCTCCTGCAAGGAGTGAAATCTTTTATCCCTGGAAGGACATTTATATCGGGGCTTTAGAAGCAAAAGAATGGTTTGGCATCGTCTTTGCTGTTACTCCAGATGTCGTTTTTGCTTTTCGAATCAGCGTTACCAAACAAGGGCAGACGGCTGAGGGATACGACCTTTTGTATCTTGTGTCTGAAGTCGGGCCCCATTCACCGGACGGCCAGTATGCTCGCCTCCGGGCTGACCTTAGCCTTCCCTTCAAACAGGCCGCTGAAACCCCGATCCTGATCAAGCCAGCTCCCAAATCAGAAACGATGACCCTCGAATGGTCGAGGATGGACGAGAAAACAGTCATCGGCCGGCTCCACCTGCCCAAGAACGTCGAGCTCAAAATAACCCATTATTTCCCGTGGAAAACAAGCGGGAAATACAGCCTTCTTCCTGACGGCCAGGTTGCGGGAGAAACCATGGCGGGCAAGAATTTTCATTACCTCTTCTGGACAGATAGGAATCCGATGACGACATCGGCTCAGAGCGAAAAAGATGTCGCCCTTTCCTTCTCGACGGAGAAAGAGAGGACTCTTTATTTTGTGGCTGGAGTGGGGGAAGATTCCAGGATTCTCAGCAACCAGGTTTACCGCTATAAAAACAGGAAAACAATCGACTCGTTTCTCTTCGAAGAGGAGGAGAGATACCGGAACAAAAGGGTCAAGGTGGAAGGCCTTTTTGAGGGGAGCGCTGAGGCCATCACCAACAACCTCTTCTGGATGACTCTTTACCAGCCTGACCGCCACCGCCTTTACACCCCGGCCGGACGGCGTTGGATTTTTCAACCGGCGGGAATCCAGGACCACTGGACTATCTTTGCCTGGGATTCTTTTTTCAACGCCCTCCAGGTGTCCGTAGAGAGCTCCAAGCACGCCCGAGATATCATCGATGCCGTGCTGGCCACTCAGTATCCCAACGGGAATATTCCTAACTGGCGCGGCCGCTTCGGCGGAACCCCCGACCGCTCCCAGCCTCCGGTGGGCGCTTTTTGTGTCCTTAAGCTTTTCAATAAAACGGGGGACCTCGACCTCCTCAGGACAGCCTATCCCGCGCTCAAGAAATGGCATTTCTTCTGGAAAGCGCCCAAGCCGAACGGACAGGTCCGTCGCGATGGAAACGGCGACGGTCTTCTCGAATGGGGTTCCGACGGCGAGCTTGTCTCGTCGGCTGTTCCCTCCTGGGAAATCAATGCCTCGGGAAAACAACGAGCCATGTGGGAATCCGGTCAGGACGACCTG
>FWPV01014155.1_pt1 | contig 11781 bp, 4 predicted proteins | sample 2228371 | NCBI WGS metagenome assembly FWPV01 (sample SAMEA103939776, study PRJEB20133) | metagenome | reverse complement strand
GGCCTCGGTTTGACGATTGTGAAACGATCTGTTGAGGCAATGGGCGGCGACATTCAATTTGAGGATAAACCGGGGGGAGGTACTATTTTTAGTGTGCGTATTCCGGTAAGTAAACAGGCAGGGGAGAAAAATATTGCATGAAAAAAATACTCGTAATAGAAGATGAAACGGATATTCGTGAGAATATTATTGATTTGCTAAGCGAGGAGGGCTATTTAGCGGTAGGGGCAAAGGATGGCGAGGAAGGTATTCACAAAATATGGCAGGAATTCCCTGATCTGGTTTTGTGTGATATTTTGATGCCAAAAGTGGATGGATATGGGGTGTTAACAGTGGTCAGTAAGAGTCCCGTTACTTCAACGATCCCCTTTATCTTTTTGACCGCAAAAACTCAGCGGGAGGATCTGAGGAAAGGAATGGCATTAGGGGCGGATGATTATATTACCAAGCCATTTACACGACTGGAATTGTTACAAGCCATCGAGACCCGTCTGCTGAAACATGAGCAACTTCGCCTTCAAGCACAGCAAAAGTTGATTGAATTACGAACCAGTATCAGCCTTTCCCTTCCACACGAATTATTGACCCCATTAAGTGTCATACTTGGATTTTCTGAATATCTGCTAAACAACTTATCTGCTGATCCGGTCAACCTGCAAACACTCGAAATTGTGCGGGATATTCACAACGCCGCCAAACGGCTGCTGCATTCATTGCAAAAGTATTTGTTCTATGCAGAAATGGAAGTAATCCTCTCGGATGCGGAGAAAATCACCAAGGCAAGACACTCACGCTTTCGAATCACGGAGGGGGATATTAAAACCGCAATTTCAGCGATTCCCGAAAGTGTCGAACGAGAAGAAGATATTCATATCGAAGCCGCTCAGGCGTTGGTTTGTATTTCAGATACTTACTTCCATAAGTTAGTGGAAGAATTAGTTGAAAATGCGATTAAGTTTTCACCAGCCGGTAGTCCAATCTATCTGATTGGTGAATCCTTGCGGGAGAATGGCTTATATCGGCTTCAAGTTCTGGATCATGGCAAGGGAATGACCCCTGAACAGGTGGCGGGTATCAGCGGTTTTATTCCCAAAGACAGAAAATTGTATTACTCCCAACGAAGTGGTTTAGGGCTTGAGATTGTGAGTAAAATTCTGGATATATACCAGGGGACTATAAGCATTCAGAGCGAGCCGGGTTCCTACACCAAGGTGGAGGTATTTTTGCGTTTGGGATAAGAAGGGAGGAACTTAAGTCATGTGCGATACTATGGTGGCTTTGGGCAATGTAACCGACGATGGTGCGGTTTTGTTTGCTAAAAATTCTGACCGAGAGCCAAATGAAGCCCATGAGGTTGTCATCCTTCCTGCCGCCGATCATCCTCAGGGTTCAACGGTCAAATGTACTTACATTGAAATTCCGCAAGTGAGCCACACCTTTGCCGTGCTATTGGCTAAACCATTCTGGATCTGGGGAGCAGAGATGGGGGCCAATGAACATGGGCTTGTCATTGGAAACGAAGCGGTTTTTACCAGAGTGCCCTATCAAAAAGAGAACGGCTTGATCGGGATGGATTTTATACGCCTTGCGCTTGAACGAAGCCGGAACGCAGAAGAGGCGTTGCATTGTATTGTGAATTTACTGGAAGAATATGGTCAGGGTGGTAATTGCGGTTTCCGCCATCGAATGTATTATCATAACAGTTTTATTCTGGCAGACCCCAAAGAAGCGTGGGTGTTAGAAACGGCCGGTAAGTTTTGGGCAGCCGAAAAGGTAAGGGATATTCGTTCAATTTCTAACGCGTTGACGATCGGTGATAAGTGGGATCTGGCATCACCGGCTTTGGTGGAATTTGCTATCCGGCAAGGTTGGTGTCAATCCAAAACGGATTTTCACTTTGCCCGCTGCTATTCGGATTCGATTTATACCCGTTTTAGCGATGCAAAAAGACGCCAGAAATGCAGTACCGACTTGCTGACAATTCAACGGGGAAAAATCACAGAAAAAACCATGTTTGCGGTGCTTCGCTCTCATGCGGGAATCGGTGAGGAAGAGCGTCAGATTGAGCGGGGGTTGACCGGGTCAGAAGTGTGTATGCATGCCGGTTTCGGGCCGGTCAGGGGCAGCCAATCGGTTGGTTCGCTGGTCAGTCGGATTGCAGCCGATGGGGCTACACATTGGGTGACGGCAACTTCAGCTCCCTGTTTGAGTATTTTCAAACCGGTGTGGATTGACAGCGGCTTGCCAGAGAAAATCATCGGTCACCCACAAGGTAAATTTGACGGGAGCACTTTATTCTGGAAGCACGAAATATTTCACCGGGAAGTTTTGAAAAATTACTCGGAAAGAAGCCGGGTTTTTCTGGTTGAACGGAATGAGATTGAAGATGAATTTCTGAGGCAGGAATTAGAATACCGTTCTAAGAATGCAAAAGAACGAGCAGCATTCACAGAGCAGTGTTTTCAAAAATCCCAAGCAGCCGAACAACACTGGTTAAGTAAGGTGGTGAATATACCGGAAAAAAGATTGGATCTTTTATATAAATTGGCCTGGAATGGTTTTAACCGCGAAGCAGGATTGGACCGACCCAAACAGTAAAGTTAAAAGAAAACATCATTTAAGCAGCGATGCTATAATCTTAACTACCGGTTATGATGAATTTATTCAATTTTGAACTGTTGCAAAACCCTTTCTTTTACCTGCCGTTTCACTCATCTGGCTGGGTGGGATGGCTGGCGATGGTGGTTTTGCTCTTATTCGGCGGCATCAGCGTACGGCGTTCCTCTGATTTTCAGCAGTATTTCAAGTGGAGTAAATTTCTATTAGCGCTGGCAATAGTGCCGTTGGCGGTTTTACTGGTTGAAATTCGCGTGCCGAGTTTACAATCCGGTGCTGTTCCTAACTTGCCATTGGAAATGAATCGGACGGGAATTCTGGTTTTTGCGGCCTTTCCGATTTTTCTGGCGGCTGGCATAACCGGGGCTTTTCCTTCGTTGATAATTGGACTGGCAACAGGCTTTTTCCTCGGTCTTTTTGTGACGCATGACCTGTTCTCGATCGCCGAATGGGGGTTTTTGGGTTTAATTACCGGCATTGCCCTGTCGCAGAAGTATCGCACTACCTTTTACAGGCTTCTAAGGCATCCGTCGGCGGCTGCGCTAGTGGTTTGGATTGTTTTCTTGCCATTATTTTTGCTGATTTCATTTTTTCTAATTCCCGGCTCGCTGGCTGAACGTTTAGATTTTGCCCTTGCCCAAAACTGGCAGTATTACCTGATGCGGGGGATTGAACTGGGGGTGGCAGGGTTGTTTTTTGAGTTGCTCTATCTGCTTCTGCCGGGATTCTGGCAGAGGCCTGCTCATCTAATTCCATCACCCGCTGAGGTGAGCCTGCAAAGCCGCTTTATATTGTTTACAGTACCCCTTGCATTATTATTGTTTGTCATATTGATCCTGGCGGATTGGTGGGTGGCTGGCCGGGCAGCGCGACAGATGATGGAGTCGCGCTTGCAAGGATTGACACGCGTTACTTCTGAATCTTTGCCGTATTTTTTGGAGGCTGGTCAGAGCCTGATTATTGACTTTGCGAAAACTGATTTAATTCAAAAACCACCTGCTGAGAGCCAACTTTTATTGATAGAAAATATTCGAGCGGTTCCCTATTTTCGGCAATTGGTGGTTCTGGGAAAAGACGGCCAATGGATAACCGCTTACCCCCCAACCAATCCTGAGAATATGAAATTTGCACCTGATGAAGAAGCGGGAATTGCGCTGGCTTTGAAAGGGGTTGTGGTTCAGGTTTACCCAATCTCACCCTCTCCCGGCGAAAAATCGGCACAGGTCTCTTTTATTGCTGCCATTAAGGATGAGTTGGGGGCCGTTCAAGGTGTTATTCTAGGCAGGACGGATTTTGAAACCAATCCGTTCACCCAGCCGGCGTTGAGTGCTTTGCAAGGGGTGTTGGAAAATGGCGGCGAGGGTTTTATTCTGGATGAACAGGGGAACATCCTCTATCAAACCTCCGCCGCCACCCCGTTGACTGCTGCTGATCAATTCATTGGCAGGCTGGAAGTCGGTAAAGGGCTTTACGAAGACACCTCTCCAACGGGTACTCGCTTGTTGGTGCTGGTAGAGCAGGTAACCGGTCGCTCGTGGCAGGTTGTTACGCGGGTGCCTGCCAGCGTTGCCCAGCAAATTGCCCTGAATATCGCCATACCAACACTGATCATTTTACTAGTTCTTTTCGGTGCTGGGTCGGTAGTGATGTTTGGCATTGTTCGCGTTGTTACTTCCAGTTTGCTCAAACTGACCGATCAGGCGGTGCGCATTTCGCATGGCGAGCTGGATCACGCAATTGAAGGTAAAGGCAATGATGAAGTTGGTCGGTTGGGTAAAGCCTTTGAAACAATGCGTTTGAGCCTGAAAAAGAGATTGGAAGAATTGAATCAATTACTGGTGGTCAGTCAGGGGGTTGCCGCGAATTTAGAAATTTCAGAAGCGATTCAGCCTATCCTTAAAGCGGCATTGGATGATGAGTGTGTTTCTGCCCGCATCGTTCTCATTCAAGAGGTGCAATTGGATGTTGAAGGGGACAAACTGGTGAGTTGGGGCGCTGGCAGACAGGCCGAATTGTATCAACATCTGGATGGTCAGATATTCGAGCAGATGCGGTCGCATCACTTGCTTTCCATTCCCAACACCAGCCGAGTTCGCCGAATCAGCGCGGTTAATGGTAAACCACATCCGGCTGCTTTGATTGCTTTTGGATTGTTTTTTGAAACCACCTACTACGGGGCTCTTTGGCTGGCGTATGATAAACCAAAGAACTTTACAGAGGATGAGGTCCGATTTCTAAACACGCTTGCCAGTGAAGCTGCGCTTGCTGCGGCAAATTCGCGGCTGTATGCTTCGGCTGAAATTGGCAGGCGTCGGTTGGAGGCTGTTTTATCCTCCGTTCCGGAGCCCGTACTGGTATTTGATGAAAAGGACCGCTTGCTGCTGCTCAACCCGGCAGCCATGCACATCCCCAGTTTAATTTCGGCAGCGTTACCGGGGAGGCCTTTGCAGGATGTGATTAATTCGGAAAACCTGATCAAACTCATCAGCGGCTCTCTTGAAGATCGGATCGCTTCAAGGGAGATACCATTGTCTAGCGGTAAAGTGTTCTATGCCAGCGTTGCTCCTGTGATGGGTGAAGATCATCAATTAGGCAAGGTGTGTGTATTGAGGGATATTACTCACTACAAAGAATTGGATACTCTCAAATCCGAGATTGTAGCAACGGTCAGCCATGATTTACGAACACCTTTAACGCTTTTGCGTGGTTACAGCACCATGCTCACGATGGTTGGTGAACTAAATGAGCAGCAGCATGTTTATATCAATAAGATTGTTTCTACTGTCGAGGATATGACCCATCTGGTAAATAATTTATTGGATCTGAGTCGGATTGAGTCGGGAATACCACTCAAGATAGAAGAAGTTGATCCAATGATTGTAGTAAAGAAAATTATCCGGCAGTATCAACCACATGCTTCGCAGAAGAATATTCAACTTACCTATGAGGGGCCGGCAGATGGGAAACGAGTAATGATTAAGGCTGATCTGGCTCTGTTACAGCAAGCCTTGATTAATCTGGTAGATAATGCTATAAAATACACACGCAATGATGGGCAGGTGGTTGTACGCGTACGGGCAGGGAATGAACGGTTAACATTTGAAGTCCATGATAACGGCATAGGGATCGCCCCCTTGGATTTACCGCGTTTGTTTGAAAAATTCTATCGAAGCGGTCGGCGAGAAGCCTACGAGAAACGCGGTTCTGGTTTGGGACTGGCGATTGTAAAATCCATCGTTGAACGACATCATGGGCGAATCTGGGTAGACAGCCAATTAGGAAAAGGAAGCACCTTTTATATAGAGTTACCGGTTGAACAACCGATGGTGATCAGCGAGGAGGAAATTCGAGAAGGGGGTGCAACAAATCTTAAAAAATGAAAATTGAAGTACGAAGCCCACTTGAATATTGACAAATTGTGCTATAATTATTATTTGCATGCATGCGTTCTATCGGGTGATTTCATAAGTTCAACGCAAGGGAAGGTATCTCTCGTGCGTTTCTATTTGTTTAAATTGTGTGGTTTGAAATAAAAGAGGAGGCACGTTCGTGGAAACGAAAAGCTTAGTTGCACTGCGCATCAGCCTTGCGTCCCCAGATACTATTCGCAGCTGGTCTTATGGGGAAGTACTGAAACCAGAAACCATCAACTATCGCCGATTGCGGCCTGAAAAAGATGGGCTTTTCTGCGAAGCCATTTTTGGCCCTACCCGGGATTATCAATGCTATTGTGGAAAATACAAAAATCCCCGTTATAAAGGGATTGTTTGCGATAAATGCGGTGTGGAAGTGACGCGTGCCTCCGTTCGGCGCGAGCGAATGGGGCATATTGAACTCGCAACACCGGTGGCTCACATCTGGTACACCCGTCGTGTGCCCTCATATCTGGGGTTGTTGCTGGATATTTCGCGCCGCAATCTTGACCGGGTATTATATTTCGCCCAATACATTGTGACCTATGTGGATGAAGATGCCCGGAATAAGGCGCTCAAACGGCTGGAAGATGAAATCAGCGTTTCTGAACGTGAGCAGGCAGCCGAGATCAATGCGCGGATTCTGGAAGTTAAGCAGGCACGTGACCGAAAAATTGCTGAATTGAATCAACGCCGGCAGGACATGGAAGCCCGCCGCGATGAATTGATTGCCCAGCGGTTGGAACCGGTTATTCAAGAGGGCCAGTCACTTGAACGTCAGTTGCAGGATAAGATTGGAAGTGCTACCCGCAACGCGGTTGTTTTCTCAGCAACCAATACTGAAATCGTAGCGGCTGGTGAGACAATCACTGCACAGCATATCGGCCGGGTACAACGCGTCGTCAAAGAACGTCTGGATGAATTGGAAAATGAGTTCCGTGATCAATTCCAGCGCGATCTGGAGCAGATTAAGATGCAGATCGAAGAAGTGCGTGCGCAGGCTGAAATGGAGATGGAAGCCCTGCGCAATCAGCTGGAGGACCAATCCAACGTTTCTCAGAACGCTAATTCCCGCCTGCGTGACGAATTGCAGGAATTACGTCCATTCACTTTTCTGACTGAAAACCGTTACCGCGAATTGAAATCGCGCTGGGGGCAGGTCTTTCGAGCAGATATGGGGGCGGAGGCCTTCTATGATGTCCTACGGCGGCTGGATCTGGATAAACTTTCTGAAGAACTGTGGCACGAAGTCCGCACTTCTAAGAGTAAACAAAAACGTAAAAAAGCAACCACCCGCCTCAAAGTTGTTGAGGCTTTCCGCCGCTCGGGCAATCGCCCAGAGTGGATGATTTTGACCGTATTGCCGGTCATTCCCCCGGACTTGCGCCCGATGGTGCAACTGGATGGTGGACGGTTTGCCACATCGGATTTAAACGATCTTTACCGGCGGGTGATTAACCGCAACAACCGCTTGAAGAGACTGCTTGAATTGGGCGCGCCAGATGTGATTGTGCGCAACGAAAAGCGTATGCTTCAGGAAGCAGTGGATTCGCTGATTGATAATTCTCAACGCGGTAAAGCACTCTCCCGAAGAGGCCGCCGGGAATTAAAATCGCTGAGCGACATGTTGAAGGGTAAAAAAGGCCGCTTCCGCCGCAATTTGCTTGGCAAACGAGTAGACTACTCCGGCCGCTCGGTGATTGTGGTCGGCCCAACCCTTAAACTGTATCAATGCGGCCTGCCAAAGACAATGGCTTTGGAGCTGTTCCGCCCATTTGTCATTGCGCGGCTGGTAGCCCATGGTTATGCGGCCAATGTGAAAGGCGCCCGCCGCTTTATTGAACGCAACCGCCCAGAAGTGTGGGAGGTTCTTGAAGAGGTTATCAAAGACCGTCCGGTTTTACTGAACCGTGCTCCAACACTTCACCGCTTGGGCATTCAGGCCTTCGAACCGATTTTGATTGAAGGGAGCGCAATTCAGCTACACCCGCTGGTGACGACTGCCTTCAACGCCGACTTCGATGGCGATCAAATGGCGGTGCATGTCCCGCTTTCCGAAAAGGCCGTGCGTGAAGCGCGTGAGTTGATGCTCTCATCCCGCAACCTGCTTAAGCCAGCCGATGGCGAGCCGATCATCAGCCCATCCAAAGATATGGTGCTGGGTGTTTATTATCTGACCATGACGGATGATAAGGAACATCCCGGAAATGGCCGCTATTTTGCCGATCTGGACGAGGTTGAACTGGCCTACCAGCTGGAGCAGGTTGATGTTCACACCCGCATAAAACTGATGGTGGAAACATGGTATGACGAGCAGAACAATCGCCTGGCGGAACCCCGCCGGACGCTGATCGAGACCACGGTTGGAAGAGCCTTGTTCAACCGTATTCTTCCGGATAGGGTCCGCTTTGTGAATGAAACACTCGATAAAGGTGGTGTAAAAGACCTGATTGCGGATGTGTACGAGTTCTGTGGTGAAGAGGTTACAACAGACGTAGCAGACCTGATCAAAGACATCGGTTTTGAGTATGCCATGCGTTCCGGCGCCACCATTTCGGTGGATGATATTACCATGCCCGAAGATAAAAAAGAAATTCTGGAGCGTGCCCAGCAAAAAATTGAAAATGTGCAACGCTCTTACCGGCGCGGTTTGTTGACCGAACAGGAACGCAACGAACGTGAAATTGAAATCTGGCAGCAAACCACCAAGGAAGTGGCCGATGCTGTGCGGCGTGCGATGAATCCCACCGGCAATCTGGCTACTATGGCCAATTCGGGCGCAACCAAGGGCGGTTTTGGCCCCATCTCCCAACTGGCGGGTATGCGCGGTTTGATGGCTGACCCGGCTGGCCGCATTATCCGCCTGCCGATTCAATCGAACTTCCGCGAAGGTTTAACGGCGTTGGAGTACTTCATCTCCACGCACGGCGCGCGTAAAGGTCTTGCGGATACTGCTCTGCGCACGGCTGATGCCGGTTACCTGACCCGCCGTCTGGTGGACGTGGCGCAGGATATGATCGTTAATGAAGTGGACTGCGGAACTCAGGAAGGCATCTGGATTCGTAAATCGGACGATGTGGCTGGCCAGCCCATGAGTGCACGCCTGTATGGACGTACGGTTGCCCAACGGGTAATAGATCCAATGACGGGGGAAGTGCTTGCCGAGCGGGATGATCTGCTCGACCACGATCGAATCCGCCGTCTGCTGCAAGCCGGAATTGATGAAGTGAAAGTCCGCTCACCGCTCACCTGTGAATTGATTCATGGTGTCTGCGCCAAGTGTTATGGGATGGATCTTGGCCGCGGTAAGATGGTTGAATTAGGGGCTGCGGTAGGCATTGTTGCCGCTCAGTCCATCGGTGAGCCGGGTACTCAGTTAACCTTGCGCACCTTCCATACCGGTGGTGTGGCGGCTGGTGGTGATATTACAACCGGTCTGCCGCGCGTTGAGGAATTGTTCGAAGCCAGACGGACTCCCAAAGGTGAAGCGGTGATTACCCGCATCTCCGGCGTGGCAAAGATCATCCAGTCCGACAGGTACAGTGATCAGCGGGTTGTACGAGTCGAGCACAGTGAGCTGGTCAGTGATGAGTACGAGATTCCTGAAGGATGGGACATTGTGGTAAAGGATGAAGGCACAGTGTCCTTGAGTGATCCAATTGCAGTACAGGGAGAAGCCTCCATAACAGCCCAGCATACCGGTCGGGTACGTATCGAAGGCCGCAAGGTCATCGTGACCTACGAACAGCGTGAGTCGGAAGAATATGAAATACCTTCCACCTCGCGCATCCTCATCAAAGACGGCGAGCACGTTGAAGCCGGTCAGCCTTTGACCGAAGGTTCTTTGAACCCGCACACGATCTTGAAGATCAAAGGACGCGAAGCCTGTCAGTTGTACCTGTTAAGCGAAATTCAGAAAGTGTATCGTGCACAGGGTCAGAACATCAATGATAAGCATTTCGAGGTAATCATCCGCAAGATGATGGGCCGTGTACAGGTCATCCGACCGGGTGACACGCATTACCTGCCGATGGACATTGTTGACCGCCTTGAATTACGGCGGGTTAACGAACAAATGATTCGGGAGGGTAAACAGCCGGCTCGCTTTGCGGAGATTTTACTGGGTGTCACCAAGGCTTCGCTCAGCACCGATTCGTTCCTCTCTGCTTCTTCCTTCCAGCATACCATCAAAGTACTGGCAGGAGCGGCAATTGCCGGAGCCGAGGATCCACTTTACGGTTTGAAGGAAAATGTGATCATCGGTAAATTGATTCCGGCGGGGACGGGTTTCCAGTATGGGCGGTTTAAAGCCTTACAGGAAAACAAAAACAATGAGCAAGATGTTCACCGAATCTCAGTGGCGAACATCACCAGTTCCGATTAAGAGTACAATTACTGAAAAAACAGCGAGGGCAGCCCTGCCCTCGCTGTTTTTTTTGCTATTCTTGCGGCTTTTCCGTGATACACTGCATTGAAATTAATTTTATATACGTATCCAGCGAGGAGCGGTTTTAGATGGAGATTGGACTCGTTCGTAAAGTAGATATTGACATTGAGATGCAGCAATCCTATCTGGATTATGCCATGAGTGTGATTGTGGCCCGGGCGCTGCCGGATGCCCGAGATGGGTTAAAACCGGTGCAGCGGCGGATTTTGTATGGGATGTACGATATGGGCTTGAGAGCCGACTCGGCCTATAAAAAGTCTGCCAGAATTGTTGGGGAAGTGCTCGGTAAATATCACCCGCACGGTGACCAGGCAGTATACGAAGCCATGGCACGCATGGCGCAGGATTTTACGATGCGATACCCGCTTGTGGACGGGCAGGGGAACTTTGGCTCAATTGATGGTGATCCACCGGCTGCCATGCGTTATACCGAAGCCAGGCTAACTCCGCTTGCGCTGGACCTTCTGCTCCAATTAGACCGCAATACGGTTGATTTTGAACGGAATTTTGATGACTCTTTGAATGAACCGGTCGTACTTCCGGCTGCGTTGCCCAATTTGTTAATCAACGGTGCTTCTGGCATTGCTGTTGGGATGGCAACCAGCATCCCTCCCCATAATCTTGGGGAGGTGATTGATGCCCTGATCTATATGCTGGAGCGCTGGGAACGTCTGGAAGATATTGGCGTTGATGATCTGATGAAATTCGTTCGCGGGCCGGATTTTCCCACCGGCGGTATCATTCTTCAAGAAGATGGTGGAGAGGACTTGCTTTCGGCTTATGCAACCGGCAGAGGAAAAGTTACCCTGCGCGGAAAAGTTCAGCTGGAGGATATGGGCAGGGGTAAAAGCCGAATTATCATCACGGAATTACCCTATCAGATCAATAAAGCATCGCTGATTGAACGGATTGCCGAACTTGCCCGTGAAAACGAACTGGAGGGGATCAGTGACCTGCGGGATGAATCGGATCGGCAGGGCATGCGCATTGTCATTGAGTTAAACAAAGTTGCCGAAGAGCAGAATGTTCTGCGTGAACTGTATCGGCGCACGCCATTGCAATCCACATTCCGCATTTCCCTGTTAGCCCTTGTAGATGGTGAACCTCGCCTGCTTTCTCTCAAACAGGCTTTGCGGGTCTATCTTGATCATCGGATAACCGTAGTGCGTCGGCGCAGCGAATATGATCTGGAAAAGGCTCGCCAGCGGGCCCATATACTGGAAGGATTGCGGATAGCTCTCTCAAATCTGGATGAAATTATCAATCTGATTCGCAAGGCGCAGGATGCAGAGGATGCCCGCGTAA
>FWPV01013427.1_pt1 | contig 11781 bp, 9 predicted proteins | sample 2228371 | NCBI WGS metagenome assembly FWPV01 (sample SAMEA103939776, study PRJEB20133) | metagenome | reverse complement strand
ACCGTGAACATCGCCCTCCACCCCTGCCCAGACGTGGGCACGCTCGCGCACACGCTGCCGGCCGACATCGCCCAGCCCCTGCGCGCCGCCCGTGCCCGCCACGAACTCGGCGACGACGGCGCCGATCACGGCCAGACCCGCCGCGACCTTGTGCCCTTCCAGCAGCGCCGGAACAGCCGAGGGCAGGCGCAGGCGCGTCAGGCGCTGCAGGGGTGTCGCCCCATAGAGATCGAACAGGCGGGCCAGATCCGGATCGACGGACTTCAGACCGCTCAAGGCGCCCGAGAAGATCGGAAAGAAGGCCACGACGGCCGCCAGGCCGATGACAGCGCGCTCGGGGTGGTCGATACCGGCCCAGATCGTGACCAGCGGCGCGATGGCGACCAGGGGCGTGACCTGCAAGGTCACCGCGATGGGGCGCACCGCATCCTCCAGCAAGCTGTTGAGGCTGACGATGAGCGCCAAGCCGCAGGCGATCAGGCTGGCGATGACCAACGCCAGCAAGGCCGTCGACAGCGTCGCCCAGGCCGAGCCCAGCAGCAGCGGCCAGGACTCGGCGAAGGCCCGCCAGACCGCGCTGGGCGGAGGCAGCAGATAGGCGGGAACCGCCAGCGCCTTGCAGGCGAACTCCCATCCGGCCAGCAAAGCGGTGATCAGGATCAGCGGCGCGAGGATGCGGGTCATGCCGCGCGCTCCGACGCGGTCGCGAGCAGGTTCGACACGGCCTCGGCGGCGGTGCGGAAAGCCTGGGTGGTTCGGAACCCAGAGGGGCGCTGCAGCGGCGCGTCGATCGTCACCTCACCGGCGATGCGACCAGGACCCGGCGTCATCACCACCACGCGCTGGGCCATGTAGACGGCTTCCTCGACATTGTGGGTGACGAACACCATGGCCGGCGCGCTCTCAGCGGCCAGGGCCAGCACGTCGTCGGCCAGCGCGCGGCGGGTGATCTCGTCCAGGGCCGCGAAAGGTTCGTCGAGGAGCAGCAGTCGAGGCCGCGTCACCAGCGCCCGCGCCAGAGAGGCGCGCATGGCCATGCCGCCGGAAAGCTGGCTGGGCCGGGCGTGTAGCGCGGCGCCGAGCCCGACCTTCGACAGCGCCTCGTCAGCGGCCGCCAGGGCGGCGGGCTTGGCGACACCCGCCAAGACCAGCGGCAGCGCGACATTGTCCCGGGCCGAGAGCCAGGGCGCCAGGGTCGGCGCCTGGAAGACCACCGAGGTCTCGCCCTTGCCCGCTAGTCGCGTCACCTGGCCGCGCGTTGGTTGCTCCAGTCCCGCCAGGATCCGAAGCGCTGTGGATTTGCCGCAGCCGGACGGTCCGACCAGCGCGACGATCTCGCCCGGCGCGAGGGCGAGGTCGATCGGGCCCAGCGCGCGGCCGCGTGCGTAGTCGACCTCGACGGCGGAGAGGCTGGCGACAGGGGCGCTCATGGGCCCTTGGGCAGGAACTGCAGGGTGTAGGCCTTCTTGTAGTCCATATCCTTGGGGTAGACGCCCTGCTCGGACGCGACCTTGAAGAACTCGGCCCAACGCGCGTCGGTCATCTGGCCCACATCGCCCTTGCCGCCATTGGCGCTGACGATGCCGTAGGACCGCATTTTCTCGCGCGCCTGGTCGAGAACATCCTGGGTCATCTCCGGATTGTCCTTCAGGATCGCCGCGTCGCCGGGCTTGGAGTCACCGTACAGATACGAGGTCCAGCCTGCGGCGGTGGCCTCGACAAAGGCCTGCACAGCGGCCGGGTTCTTGGCGATCAGGCTGTCGGGAACCAGGGCGAACGAAGCATAGGCGGGGTAACCGCTGTCAGCCAGCAGGAACACCGCCGGCTTGATCTTACCTTCCTTCTCGACGAGGTACGGCTCGCTTGTGGCGTAGCCCTGCTGCACCACGCGCTTGTCGGCCAGGAACGGCGCGGACGAGTAGTTGTACTTGCGCACCTGATCGTCGGTGAAGCCGTACTTGGCTTTCAGCCACACCCAGAAGGCGGTGACCGAGGCGTCCGACAGCAGGATCGGCCGGCCCTTCATGTCGGCGATGCCGTTGATACCCTGGCCCGGGTGCGCGATCAGGACCTGGGGGTCCTTCTGCATGAACGCCGCCACGGCTTTAACCGGGGCGTTCTCCTTGGCCAGGTTCATGATGATGAAGCTGTTGGAGCCCACGCCGACGTCGACCGCGCCGGTGGCCAGCAACTGGGGCACGTTCACCGCCGGGCCGCCCTGGATCAAGGTTACGTCCAGTCCGCGCTTCTTGTACTCGCCGGTCGCCAGCGCCTGGTAGTAGCCGCCCAGTTCAGCCTGAGCGCGCCAGTCGGTGGCCAGCTTGATGCGGGTCTGGCCGTCGGCCGGCGCGTCTTCCTTCTTGGCGGGCGAGCAGGCGGCCAGAAGGGCCATCAGGCCCAGGGCGGCGAAGGCGCGGCGCTGCATCGAGGACATCTCCCGTTATCCTCGGCCAAGTTAGGGGCGTCGGCGAGGAGTTCCAAGCCACAACCCAAACCCCGGGCGCTTCTGAACGCTCGGGGTCCGCTAGATGGCCGCTTCGGCGTCGGGGCGCGGGTGCAGCCAGCGCTCGACCTTGGCGTAGAGCACCTCGCGTTGAATCGGCTTGGCGATGTGGTCGACCATGCCGGCGGCGTAGCAGCGCTCCACCTGACGGGGCAGGGCGTCGGCGCTCATCGCGATGATCGGGGCCTTGCCGTTGGGAGTGCGCAGAGTCTTGATCGCCCGCGTCGCCTGCAGCCCGTCCATCAGCGGCATATGGATGTCCATCAGGATGAGGTCATAGGCGGCGCTCTGGGCCTTCTCGACCGCCTGCTTGCCGTTCTCGGCCAGATCGACCTCGTATCCGACCATGGTAAGGAGCGCGGCGGCGATCTCAAGGTTGATGGGATGGTCGTCCACGATCAGGATCCGCGCGGCGTCGGGCGCCGGAGGTTTCGCCGGCTCAGGTGTTGGTCCTGGCTCGGCGACGGGCGCGTGGAGCTCCACCCAGAAGCAAGAGCCCCGGCCAGGAACGCTGTCGACCCCGATCTTGCCGCCCATCACATCGACCAGGGCTTTAGCGATCGCCAGACCAAGGCCCGCGCCTCCATGCAGGCGGTTTGGCGCGTTGTCCGCCGGCGAGAAGCGCTGGAAGAGCAGGCCTTGCTTGTCGAGTTCGATGCCGACACCGGTGTCAAAAATCTCGAACCGCAGCCGATCCTCGATATCGCCGGGCTCGATGATCAGGCGCGCGTCGATACGGCCCTCTTCGGTGAATTTTACGGCGTTGTTGAGCAGGTTGATCAAAACCTGCCTCAGGCGGTCGGCGTCCAGATCATGCAGCACCTCGACGGGATCGATGATCTCGACATCTATCGACAAGCCCTTGGCGCGCGCCTCGGGCGCCATGATCGCGACGGTGTCGCGGAGCAGTGCGGCTGCCGAGGTCGGTCCCGGCAGAAGCTCGATCTGCCCCGCCTCGACGCGCGAGAAGTCTAGAATATCGTCGACCACGGTCAGCAAAGCTGCGCCGGCGCTGTCGATCAGGTTGACCTGACGACGTGCATCGGACGGCAAGTCTTCGCGCGCGGCGAGCAGTTGAGCGAAGCCGAGTACGCTGTTCAGCGGCGTGCGGATCTCATGGCTCATCGTGGCCAGGAACTCTGTCTTGGCCTCAGTGGCGGCCAGCGCGCGGCCACGCGCGGCGCGCGTCAGCAGCTCGCGGCGGAGTAGTAGGCGCTTGAGCCGATTCTGCTGGCCAAAGGCCAAGCCGGCGGCGAGGCAGGTGTAGAACAGGACGCTCGTAAACACCTGGATCGTCCGAGCCTGGACGACGGGGTCTTGCGTTGCGTTAAAGGGAGAGGACCCCGAGGATACGGCCAACGGCATGATGATCGCGATGGTCAGGAACGCCGCCAGCGCGGCGCCTCGGGCCCCAAGCCTGTAGGCGGCCGCCAAGGTGACCGGAAAAATCAGCACAGGCGGAGCGCCGGCCGCTGGGTGCGCGCAGAGCACGGCGATCGTACCGACGCCGAACATCAGCAGCAACTGCTCGGTCAAGGGCGGGTGGAAGGCCCGCCTGTGCTCTGCGTCGATCAGCACCAGGGTGGCCGGCAGGGCGACGGCCAAGCCGAGCGCGCTGCGCAGGAACCAATCGATCATGGTCGCCACGAAGGGCGCGCCGTAACCGAAGTGGAAGGCGCTCGCGCAGACCAGCGCCGAAACGAGGGCGATCGGCGTCGTGATCGCAGGGATCTGCGCCAGGGAACGCATGGTCCGCACGCGTGGGGCGCCGTTCCAGAACCGATGGCAGACGGCCCAGACCAGCCCGGCCTCGCCGATATCGACGATGGCGTAAAACAGGGCCGAGAGCAGCTCGTCGCCCGCCAGAAGGCTCACCGTCAGATGAGACAAGACGAATACGCCAGCCAGCACCGTGCGGCGGGCGCCTTTGAGGGTGAACAGGCCGGCGGCCAGGAACGCGTTGGCCGGCCAGAAGGCGGCGACGCCCAGCGTCGCGTGGGTCAGGTACTCGCTGAAGGCGATCGCCGCGACGATCGTAAACGACAGGGTCAGCAGCAGCGCCGTCTGCCGTCTGTCCTCATGAAACGCCAAACTCAGCTTCATCGTGAAGCCGCCCCCCCCCCCAAAGACACACGCGGTCTGAACCGGCGCATGGATCGCGCCGGTCCCGATAGCGAACAGGGCCATGACGTCGATCACGCCGTCATGAGATGGACTACATTACGACTGGTCATGCCGTTGGCTCCCGTCAATCGACGGCTGTGCCATTTCGTCGCACAGCTTGGCGCTGAGGAGGACCAACTGGAGCGCGAAAAGCGCGGTTTCCAGAGCGCCCGCGGTTTAGCCGGCTAGGTTTTCTTTCTTTTCCTCCAGCTCCAGCCACTCCATCTCGGCCTGCTCGAGGTCGGCGCGCGCCTTGTCGAGGGCCTTCATCGTCTTGTCGAAGGTGGCGGGGTCGCGGGTGTAGAGGTTGGGGTCGGCCAGGGCCTCTTCGAGCTTGGCGATGATCGCCGGGCTCTTGGCGATCAGGGCCTCGCATTCCTCCAGGCGGCGCTGGTCCTTGTAGGAGAGCTTGACGCCCTTCTTCGGCGGAGGAGCCGGCGGGGCGCTTGCGGGTTTGGCCGCGCCCTTCGACACGGGCGCGAACGCGGTCCCGGACTTTGAGGCTTTGAAGAAGTCCGGGTTCTGGTCCATCAGGTCGGTCCAGCCGCCCGGCGTCTCGACCACCCCGCCCTTGCCGTCCAGAGCGATGGTCGAGCTGGCTAGGCGATCGATAAAGTCACGATCGTGGCTGACCAGGATCAGCGTGCCGTCGAAGTCGGCCAGCAGGTCCTCCAAGAGGTCCAGCGTGTCCATGTCCAGATCGTTGGTCGGCTCGTCCAGCACCATCAGGTTGGTGGGATTTGCCAGAGCGCGGGCCAGCAAGAGGCGGTTACGTTCGCCGCCAGACAGGCTGGTGACGGGCTGTCGCAACTGGGCGTCGGTGAACAGGAACTCCTTGGCGTAGCCGGCCACATGCTTGGGGTGACCGCGCACGATGATCGAGTCCCCGCCGCCGGGCGTCAGGAAGTCCCAGACGGTGATCTTGTCCGACAGGGCCATGCGCGCCTGGTCGATATAGGAGACCTCCAGGTTGGTCCCCAGTTGCACTGAGCCGGCGTCACGCTCCAGTTCGCCCAGCAACAGCTTGACCAGCGTGGTCTTGCCCGCGCCGTTGGGGCCGACCAGAGCCACGCGGTCGCCACGCAGGATGCGGGTTGAGAAGTTCTCGACGATCGTCCGGTCGCCAAAGCGCTTGGTGACGCCCTTGGCCTCGACCACGCGCTTGCCGGAGGTTCCAGCGGACTCCACGGCCATGGTCATGGTCCCGCGTAGTTCGCTCTGGCGGTCCTTCTTCTCGGCGCGTAGGGCCAGCAGCGCGCGGCGGCGGCCCTCGTTGCGGGCGCGGCGGCCCTGGACGCCCCGCGCCAGCCAGGCGTTCTCGCGCTCCAGCACCTTGTCCAGGCGTCGGCCCTCCTCGGCGTCGGCGGCCATGATCGACTCCGCCCAGGCCTCGAACTCGGAGAAGCCCTTGTCCAGGCGACGGATCTTGCGGTGCTCCAGCCAGAAGCAGCGCTCGGTGACGCGGTTCAGGAAGGCGCGGTCGTGGCTGACGATCAGGGCGGCGCACTTGGAGGCGGCCAGTTCGTCTTCCAGGGTCTGGATGGCGAAGATGTCCAGGTGGTTGGTCGGCTCGTCGAGAAGCAGCACGTCAGGCTGTTCGGCGAAGGCGCGCGCCAGCGCCGCACGCCGGGTCTCGCCGCCCGAGAGCCCTTTGGCGCTCTTGTCGGGATCCAGACCGAAATCGGCGAGGGCGGCCTGGGCCTCGTAGTCCTGAGCGCCGCCGGCGGTGGCGTAGTCGAGCAGGGTCTCGCCGGTGATCTCAGGCTCCTGGCTGACATAGACGCCGGGCTGGACAGCACGTTCGCCGCTATCGGCCTCGACGCCTTGATTGGCCAGGATTTTCAGCAGGGTCGACTTGCCCGCGCCGTTTCGTCCGACGAGGCAGGCGCGCACGCGCGGTTCCAGCGCCAGGTCGACGCCATCGAACAGCGGCTTGGCGCCGTCAGCGAGGCGGACATCCTTGAGAGCCAGTACGGGCGCGCGGGCGGGAGAGGCCATGGTGTCTGAATACGGGGTCGGAGGCGGCGGAGCGTCGCGGGAGGAGAGGGCGTATAGCAGGCCAGGGGCCGAAAGAACGCCCAATTTTGATCGGGGCCGGACTTAGCCAGCCCCTCGACCGCGAGGCGGGCTCTCTAGTTCCCGGGGGCGTTGACGTTGAAGCTGGCGTTGTTGCCGATTGCGGTCGAGACGCCGGTCACTTGGCGGCCGCTGGACGTGATCCTGGTCGAGGACGACGCGCCGACATCGGCGCTGTTGTTCTGGCTGTTGGTCACGCTCATGCGGCCGTTGCACTGTGAACAGGCGTAGCCGGTCACGGCGTTGCCCATGGCGGTTGCGGTCGTGACCGCATCATAGCCGTCGTGGCCGGCGAAGCTGGCGGTGGCCTCGACCCCGCCGTCGGTGTTGGTCTGAATGTTGTCCAGCACCAGTTCGGCGCCGACATTGTTGACCTGAGAAGAATTGCCGGCGGCGTAGGCGGTGGTCTGGGCCGCGCCGAACAGATAGGACGTCCCTTCGGCCTGACCGCGCACATAGGACGTGTTCCACTGGTGGGCGGCGACGTCCGCCAGAGGTCCGTCATTGCTGACCGCCAGATTGTTGCCGGTCGCCGTGGCCGCCGTCGCGGTCATGTAGCTGTTGCCGTAGGCGGTGAACTTGCTGGCCTGGGTCACCCCGGCGGTGTTGGCCTGGTCGAGGATCGCGCGGGCGGCCGACTGGTTGGACCCGACGATGTTGATGTTGTTGCCCGCCGTGGTGGCGGTGACAGCGCTGGTTCCCGGCACATAGCCGACGATCGCGCCGCCATCCGCCAGCACGTTGGCCGTCGACGACTGGCTGATCCGGGCGCCGGCCGATCCGTTGTCGAGGGTCACACCGGCGCTGTTGCCCATCGCCAGGGTGGAGAGGGTCAGGTCAGTGGCCTCGGCGTTGGCGGCTTCCACCTGGCCGCGCGCGGTGACGGCGGCCGAATTGGTCTGCACCGCGAAGGCCGAGATCGTGCCGTTCGAAGCGGCGAGAGCGGTGGCGTTGCCGACGGCGGTGGTCCGCACGGCGCTGGACGCGCCCGCGTTCGCGCCGACGTCCACAAGGCCATGCCCGTAGACCACGCCCTTATTGTCCTGGTTGGAGGTCACGGCGGCGTCGGCGTTGGTCACGCCGACCGAGACGCCGTTGGCCTGGGCGGTGGTGCTGGCCGTGACGCCGTCGCTGACCGTCTGGACGTTGAGGGTTTGCTCCGAGAAGATCTCGCCCAGATTGATCTGGTTGTTGAGAACCGGACTCGGGGTGGTCGTCTGGCTAGTAGCGACCCCGCTTAGCATCACGGATATCGGGATCGCGGCGAGCGTTCCAGCGAGACGGGTCATCGCGGGTCTGCGCATTGTTCGTTCCCAGATTGTTGTAGGCCGGCGTGAAGGCGCCTGTCTGACCGACGGTGGCGTCACCGAAAGGATCAAAGCGGAGGCAGCTTTCCGGACCGGGCATGCCATAGAGGTTGGCGGCCATCTCGACGGTCGCGCGCTCGATCAGGGCGCGCACCGCCAACTGCATCGGCTCCAGCGCGCCGCGACCGGCGGAGATGTCGAAGAGGTTGCCGTTCAGGAAGTCGAAGACGCCGGCGCTGACTTCGCGACCGACCACCTGCTTCTGATACGAGATCACGTCTACCACCTCGAGGGTGCGCGTGTTCACCAGGCGCAGGTCCAGCGCGATGTTCATGATGAAGACGCGGCGGCGGAAGTTGCCCTTCAGCCCGTCCGTGTCCTTGTCGCCGGCATAGGCGTCAATACCGGCCGAGCGAATGTTGTAGTTCAGCTCGGTGATGCCGCCGATGACATAGAAGTCCGAGCCCGGCACCTGGCCGGCCAGGATCTTGCGATAGTCCGCCGGCGCCTCGGGGGCGGGGTTGGGGCGATCCGAGATCAGCTTGTTGTTGGCGTATTTCAGCTCGAACTCTGACACCGAGGTGTCGAAGCGTTCGACCAGCGGCATGCCGGCCTTGGCGAAGGCCGAAACCGCCATCAGCGAAGCGCCTTGGGTCACCTTGCGGCCCGAGCCGTCGGACTCTTCCTTGCCGGTGTAGTCGGCGATCCGGCCGATCGCGATGCGCGGGGCGACGATGCGGTTCGTGCGCGCATACTGGTTCAGGCAAACCAGCGCTGAGGAGTAATCGGTCGGATTGGCCGTCACCGGCGCGGTGCCAATGGGCTTGGCGTAGTTGCCGGCCGTCGAAGCCACCGGCGTGCTGCCGCAGGCGCCAAGCGCCGCGGTGGCCAGCAGGGCCAGGACCAAGCCTGTGCGCTTGATCATCATTTCGGAGTACCGCCCTTCACGACGTTCGAGCCGGCGGTGACGTTGCCGGTGTTCACCTGGCTGGAATTGACGATGACGGTGTTGTTGTTGCCCTGGGTGATGACCGTCAGGTTGTTGCCGATCGCGGTGGAGCCGGCGTATCCGCCCACAGCGCCCACACCCGAATAGGCGTCCAGCGAGCCGGAGCTGCGGCTCGACGAAAAGACGCTCTGGTCCGAGCCGGTCAGCATGACGCCGTCCACGACCACCCGATTGCCGTTGGCGTCGCGGGTCGAATACTCGACCATTCGGCTTTCCTGGCCCGAGCTGCGGCCATAGCCGGCGTTGAACGAGGCCGAGTTGGTCGACATCGATTGCGCCGCGGCCGCGCCGCCAGCCCCGAGCGTGAGGGCGACGATGACCATCGCCACACGCGTCTTGGATTTCCGATGCCAGGCCATGAGAGGCTCCGCGACTGTCGACACGGAGCGGCAAGCAACCCTCGTGCCAAAAAGATACAGCATGAGGGATAGACCCAAGGTCTCGAAAAAATGGTTAAGCCCCGCGACGGGGTTCGAATCGTCGCGCGAGCCCCTAGATAGAAGCCATGGACCAGCCCCCGCGCCCCGAGCCGATCTTCAACGCGCCTTGGCCCGCGCTGCTGGTTGCGGCGGCCGTCATCGTGCCGCATCTGCTGCTGCAGAGCGCCAGCCAAGACCTGATCTACTCGCTGGCCCTGGTGCCTCGCGAGTTCTGGGAGGGGCGGTGGACGGGCGTCGTCACCATGATGTTCGTGCACGGCGGCTGGGTTCACGCCGTCATGAACGCCGCCTTTGGTCTCGCGTTCGGAGCGCCGGTCTCGCGCGTGCTGGGACTTAACGGCCGGGGAGGGGGAATCTTCTGCCTGTTCTACCTGGCCTGCGGCCTGGTCGCGGGCGTGGGCTTCGCCGCGATCCATCCGCAGGGCCTCAGTCCCGTGGTCGGGGCTTCGGGCGCGATCGCCGGCCTGATGGGCGCGGCGGCGCGCACTATAGACAGCGCGCCTGGCCATTTGGGACCGGTCTTTGGACCACGCGTGATTTCCCTGGGCCTGGGCTGGCTGGTGGTGAACCTGGTGCTCGCGGTCACCGGCAGTCTTCTGACCATGGGCGCGGGCGGCGTCGCCTGGGAGGCGCATCTGATCGGCTTTGCGGCGGGCGTGCTGCTGATCGGGCCCTTCGCGCGCTGGGCCGGACCGCCCGCCGGCGTCGCCGACGCGCCGTAAACGCCCTGAGTTTTCTTGATCGCCATGGGCCATTGATTGAAGGGCCACTTTGGAGGACCCTCGTTCTATAAAGAACAAGGGAGGGCATACTGTGCTGGTTTCTCAGATCCTCAAGGACAAGGGCGATCTTGTGTTCACCGCCTCGCCTCAGGAGACGGTCGGCGCCGCGGCGGCGCTGCTGCATACCCGCAGGGTCGGGGCCATGGTCGTCGTCGACGAGAAGGAAGCCGTGGTCGGCATCGTCTCCGAACGCGACATCGTCCGGATGGTGGCCAAGGAGGGAGCGGCCGCGCTCTCCAAGCCGATCAGCGGCTGTATGAGCGCCAATGTCGTCTTCGCCCAACCGGACGAGACGATCGACGCGCTCCTCGAGCGAATGACCGACCGCCGCATCCGCCACCTGCCGGTGGTCAATGGCGGGCGTCTGGCGGGGATCATCTCGATCGGCGATCTCGTGAAGTACAAGATCAGCGAGACCCAGGCCGAGGCCGAAGGGCTGAAGGCCTATATCGCCGCCGGCTGACCCCAGGGTCTGGTGTTCTGGCGTTAGCTCCGGGCGGCGCCAGGGCCATCCGCCGCTCGTCACGTCCCGAACGTGTTGGATGGGGTGCGTGCGCTCTATATAGAGTGCGCGCGTATATAGAGCGCGCCGTGAGGGGCGGGGGCCGCCGCTAGCGCTCGATCAGTTCGGCGCCCGCGCCTTTGGCGGCGTCGGCGAGGCTGTAGCCTTCCAGGACGCCGGCGGTCGCGTCCCGGGCGCGCAGCAGCGCCTCGCGAAGCGCGCAGGTGGCGATGTCGCGACAGTCCTCGCAGCGCCGGAACGCGGTGCGACTGACGCAAGGCGTCAGAGCCAGCGGTCCGTCCACCAAGCGAATGATCTCGGCGAAGCTGATCGCGTCGGCGTCGCGCGCCAGCACATACCCCCCGAACTTGCCACGCCGGCTGATCACCAGGCCCTCGCGCTCGCCGGCGGTCACCTGGGTTTCAGCGCGCGCCAGTTCGATCATGGCGCGAAGGGCGTAGCGAGCCTTCTGAGACAACATGGACGCCAGGACCTTCATGGAGGGAGCGCGCCCGCGTGCGGGCGCGCTCTATAGAGTGGACCGCGTTCTGGTCGAGGCGCGGTCGCCGCGCAAGTCTTGCATGACGGTGTTCATGCACAGGGAATGCGGGCGGATGGGGATGAAACGCTGATTTCGCGCTTGCCGGCCCGGGGGAGGGGGCCTAGAAGCCGCCCCTCGCTTCGGGGCCACGCGCCACGGACCGAAACTTAAGCCTTTCGGGGCTTGCGTTTCGCAACGTGGATCGCTAGGTTCCCCAGCCTCAGTCGAATCTCTTCGAGCTCGCGGCGCTCCTCTGGCGCGCCAACGGCAGTTTTTGTGCTCGGATCTGACTTGTTCAGTGAAGAAGCAAAAAATGAAAAGTTCGGTTGACCCAGGAATTCGGTTTCGATAGAAGCCGCGCTCCTTGAAATGCAAAAGATGTTCGCAAGAGCTTCCAAGTATTTCTCCCAGAAGAGCTTAGCTTTTTCTTTGAAAAAGTTGCTTGACTGGCTCCGGTG
>FWPV01014153.1_pt1 | contig 11783 bp, 10 predicted proteins | sample 2228371 | NCBI WGS metagenome assembly FWPV01 (sample SAMEA103939776, study PRJEB20133) | metagenome | reverse complement strand
CCGGCTCAGACGCCGGAAAGGGCGACATCCAACCGGCCTTACCCAGGCGTCCCACGAGCCGGGGATACACCGGCGCGAAATGGCTCAACGGCAGCCGCGCTGCCGCGCCTGCGCCGTCTACTACCTCCACCGTCAGGTCAAGGGGCCTGGCGGCAGGCTTCTCGCCCGCATCGGCCAGGGCAAAGACGAGCACGCTGTCCGCGTTCCATGTCGCGGCCTGCGGCGGCAGATGCAGCGTGTAGCGGGCCGCTTCGGCCTCCTGCGCCCGGTTCCACCCCAAGACCACCGCCTGATCGCTCAACTGTCCCCATTTGGCCCGCAGCATCCCCTCACGCCAGACGGTTAACCGCTCGCCGGCAATCCATCCGCCGGGCAGTGTGGTGGTGGTCACGTCGGCATCCTCGTCGTAGGTAGCAAGCATCTGTGTGGCGGCGTCCTGGTATTGGTGAAGATAGAGTGTATCGGGCAGCCACGCCCGCCCGCGGCGGATGTCCTGGAAGAGAGCACGGTAGCCCGTTTCGCCGTGCAGCGTGGCCTCCAGGAACGCGCTGATGGTCGTTTGGGCGATCTGTCGCTGTTGTTCGCCCGGCAAGAGTTGTCTCAGGTTAAAGACGCGCATCAGCGGCTCGAAAAGGTCTTTGCGGCCCCAAACTGTATTGAACTGCCCGTGATTGGCCCCATAGATGTACACCGCTGCCTTGAAAGCGTCGCCGGCCGCGGCGAAATGCATCCGCCCGTACTGCCGGCTTCCCTGGAAGGTGAAGACGTCCATATCGTGAACGCCGTGCAGCGTCAAATAACTCACGTCCGTCAAGATGATGTCCCGGCCGGCCGGGCGGTATGTCCCCTCCACCGGCGCCAGGCCGACCACGGCCCGGATGCCAAAGCCGTAGTCGAAGCGCAAGGTCGCGTCGTCGGGGTAGGCGGGCAAGGTGTTGAAGGCGGCAGCGATAGCGACGGCTTCCCCGCCCCGCGAGTGGCCGATCAACGCCACGCGCTCCAGGTCTACTTGCCGGTAAAAAGGACTGGCAAGGTCGGCGTTCCAATCCCGCCATAGCTGCAGGTGTTCCAGCAGCAGCCAGCCGCGCAGATCGTTTTCGCTCTTCAGGCTGCTTAAGATTATCACATCCACCAGCGGGGAAAGGTTGAGGAAATTTTCGTCCACCGAAACGGCGATGAACCCCCGGCTCGCCAGCAATTCGCCCAGGTAAGCGTAGCCGGGATCGGAGAAGTCTTCCATAGGGTGCTGGCCATGGAGGAGCAGCACGAGGGGGAAAGGCCCCTCTCCCTCTGGATACCATACCCGCCCGTTGCGCGGCAAGGACGTGGAATCAAAGCCCCAGTAGGCAGTGCGCAGGCGGCTCCAGCCCTCCACCAGCGCCGAGCCATCCACCGACGTCGTGCGCAGGTCTACCTGCGCGCCATATTCGGGGCGCCGCAGGTCGCCTCCACTGCCATAAAGGAGCGTGCGCACGGGGTACGATCCCGCCAGCGACGGATCGGGCAGATCAAGGGGCGCAGCCGTGGCCGTGGAGAGTCGCGCCGCGTCGGGCGGGTAGACTGGCGGCGTCCCGGCGCCCAGCAGCCAGGCGCCGCCGCCGAGCAGTCCGACCAACCCCAGCGCCAATCCACTTAGCGCAATCATCCGTTGCGGTCGCGTCAAGTAGCGCCAGCCGTCGCCCCTCAGCGTCGCTGCCCCTGCGCCGAGCAGCGCGGTCACAGTCAGCATCGCGCCACCCAACGCGATGACGCCGATGGCTACGCTCATCGCAATGGAGGCCAGGAGGAACATAACCGGCAATGCGCAAGCCAACGCCCACACAAAGCTCAACGGCAGGCGGCGGAGAAACGCCCAGCCCAGCGTCAACAGACCGCCGCTGAGCACAAAGGCGGCCACGAACAGCGGCGCGCCGCCGAGAAACCATGCCGGCGTCGTGTGGCCGAAGAGGCTGAACGCTGTGGTCAGCACAATCACAAACAGCGCACTCGACGCGCCAATCGCTGCGCCGCGCCAGGCGCGTTGGCCGGGGGTCACAGCCTGCCAGAAACGGCGTACTGGCCGGATTGTCCGCGTTATTAGATCAACCGATTTCGACATATAAATGCTCCTCCAAAACCGCCAGGAAAAGATCGGCCTTCCACAGGGCGTCCTTGTGGCCGAGGCCTGGCAGAATCACCTGCGTCAGGCGGCGAAAGCGTTGACGATAGGTTTCTGGCATCCCACCGCCCCATGTTTCATCTTGATCCCCGATGATCTGCAAGACGGGGATGTCCAGTTCAACCTGCTGATGAAAAGCAAGATACGCCCTGGCGCGGTGACTGTGGCGCGCTGTCGGTGATAGAGCGTTTTGGTGTGTAAAAGCGCACCATTCGGAATCGAGTAATCGGCAAGTTGGGCCATAATAGCCGGGTTATCAATCGAGTGCAACATAAACCCTCCATTTTGTGATTCGGTTAACCTGGTAAACCATCACGTTGTCAGCGCGTAACCAGCCACGTCAACAGAAAGTTAGTCAACGTGGCGGAAATCAGGCTCGGCCAGATACTCTGCGTCCGCGAAGCCGACCAGCCGCCGACTATGCCAATCGCCAACCAGGCATAGATGATCACCCATACAATGCCCTGCAATGGTGGAAAAACCAGTGTCACCAGCAGTTGGGGGATAGAGAACAATGCGGCTTGCAGTGCAATCGCCCAGGGGCGCGCCAGCCGACGCGCCAACCACTGTTGCAGCCAGCCGCGAAAGAAGAGTTCCTCGCCGAAGAGCGTGACCAGGCCGCTGTAGACGAACAATCCACCCCACGCCGGCGCTCCCTGGAAGCGCGCCAGCCACGCGAAGGTGGTATCGGGATGCAGATGCGCCAGCGTTTCTTGGAGCAGCAGCCGGTAAACGTGCGTCCACGGCTCAAAGAGCGCCATCAATCCCCATAGGACAACCAAATTGATGGCTGTGGTTGTGAGCAAGGTGCGCCATTCCACGGGCCGAAAACCTACCCGCCGTGTATCTTTCCGGCGCACGACGCTTAGCAAGGGAACGACGATCCAAATCACGGTCAAGAGCGGGAAGGTCGCATCCAGCAGAAGCGTCACAGGCAATAGCGCTATCAATGCCAGGAGCGCCCATAGCACAAAAGTTGTTTCCCATTTACCCCATTTTGTCAGTTCAGTCATTGGATTCATTCTCCACCGCCTCAGCCAGTAATTCGTCCAGCCACACGCCCTCGTCCAGCGCGCGCGTTTTCCATGCTGGCGACAGGCGATCCAGCAACGCCGCCTGCGCCATTCCACTGTAGTAGAAGCGGATTTCTCCGGTCCGCGCCCGTTTGGCCTCGCCCAATTGCTGTGTCCAGAAGCGTTCCTGGGTGCGATACGCCTGGAAATCCCGGTCAGCAGCGATAGCCGCCACAGGCCGGTAATCATCTGAGCGGGCCGCAGCCAGCCCCAGGGCGAGTTCGGCATATTTAGCCAGACCTTCCAGCCATTCACGTTTTTGTTCGTAACTTAGCATCGTCCGCGTTAGCCCAGGCAGCGCCCGGCGCGTTTGCCGTTGCGCCAGGAATTGCCGTGCCAGGTCGGCAGCCTCGGCATCGGAAGGCGCAGTGACGGCGCGGTACAGCAAGTCGGCCTCAGCTTGCCACGCCGCCTCCAACCTCTCATCTTGCCAGGGATAATTCGCTTCCAGCGGCGCGACGCGCTCGGCTTCGGCCAGCCGCTCCGGTGTAGTGGCGCCCTGGTAGGCGTGGAAAGATTCGTGCGCCAGACCCTCAATGTACGTTTCGGTCGGCCCCATGATCAGCCGCCACATCAGGCGATAAGGAAATACCGGTTGGATAAAATCCGGCAGGTCGCGGCGGAAACCGGCATAGAAGGCGATCGCGCTATACTCGCGCGTCTGCATCGTCGCTGTCCATTGATTGCCGACCAACACGGTGAAATTCTCCGGCGTCTTGTCAGGATCGGGCAATACCTGGCGATAATAAGGCTCACCCATGAATAGATCGTCGGGCACGACTTCCCACGGCCCGCCACGCCGTTCGTTTTGCGGCATACGGCTCCAGCCTTCTGGCGGCGCGCCCGGATAGTTGACCAGGAACGCATACGCCTCGTTGTAGACAATCACCGGAACGTGTACCTGACCCCAACCGGGCCATACTGCATCGCCTAGCGTCTCGCGCAGGTGCAAGACCTCGGCCAGGCGCGCCTTTTCCGCCTCGCTCAGCCGCTCCACCATCGCCGAGCGTGTGGGCAGATGGCGATTACGGAGCGCCGTCAGAAGGATCACTCCTACCACCAGGATCATCAAACCACCAAGCAATGTAAGTATTGTGTTTTTGTGCATCGCAGCTCCTTTGAAAATAGTCCGAAGTCCAAAGTCTCGAAAACTTTGCGTGCTCTGCGCCTCTGCGTTGAAAATTCTCATTATCTTGGCTGTACCACAGATTTGGTCACACGCCTCAATTGACGCTTATAGGGTTCATCTGTACATAGTATACTTGCCTATCCGCACGCTTGCATCGGGCGAATGCTCTAAACCGGCTATAGCTTTGGATGCAATTTGGTCTACAACTAAAGTTGGAGATGAAGTTCTGTCCAAAGTCTGAGTGCAATTAGCCCGTTTGCCCCACGACAAACACTTCGTCTTCGGGTATAGTAAAGTCATATCGCGCATCGAGACTATCTGACTAGTACTGTGCGGCACAAATAACTCCCTACTTTATGCTTGCCGGCGATCGTCAGATCCCGACGTTGTGCGCACAAACCGCGGATCTGGCGATCCGCTCCAAGCATCGTTAACCGGTGCAGGATTTCTGCCGCGTCGTCGTCCGCACCGTGTTGCTCAGCGCTCTCGACGGCGTCCTCTTCGGCCGGCTCTTTTGGCGCCGTAATTTGGAAACGGCAATGGTTGCGCACGCCGCGGGTCACGTGGGCTTCTTTATCATCAATGTCACCGTTGCCATCCTGAACCTGGCTTAGAGGGAAAGAATTCGGCACATCGAGGCGGCGCCAAAGCCGCGTTCAATGTCGTAAGCATAACAGGCAGCCAGTGTGCGCAGCCTGGCCGGGCTGCGCACGCTCATGTTGATTTGCTTACAAACAAAGACCGCCCGCGATGCAGGCACGGGCGGCCGAGCAGCCGGTTATGACTGGCTTTTACTCGATGACCACTACCACGCCGATCTCCGCCCAATTGTAGAGCGTCTCCGCTTCTGGAATCCCCAGGATGATGCAGCCATACGATGCCGGACGCCCCAGTGAGCCGGCCCATAAGCGCTGCCCGTTGGCGAGGATCGGCAATTCGTGGAAACCGTTCTCCACGCCACCGCCGGCCGGGTAGACGGCCAGAAAATACGGCATCCACAAACGCCACTGGCTGGCATAAGCCTTCTCGTGCTTACTGAGAATCTGGAAGACGCCCCGATGGGTCGGTGAACTGGCAATCCCCGTGGAGGTGGGCCAATCGTAGAGCAACGCGCCGTTCTCGTAGACGCGCACGCGCTGTTCGGCAAGACTGACGACGATGCGCTTGCCCGGCACAGGCATATATGGGGTGAGCACATCCTGCGAAGGGATGATGAGCTGCTGCCCCACGCTCAAGCGATTGTAGTCGAGGCCGGGATTGGCCTCCGCCACCAGCCCTGACGGCATGCCGAACTTCGCCGCAATGCCGGTCAGCGTATCGCCCGCTTCCACGGTGTACAGGCGCTGCGGGTGCGTCAGGTACACGTTGACCGTCCCGCCGCCGGCGTCAAAGACATCGAAGACCTGCTGCGCAGCCTCGTCGTAGCGAAAACCGCGCCCGTCGCCCAATCCCGCCGCCAACGCGACCAGGCTATCGCGGATGGCGTACTTATTCACATCCACCATCACGTCGCCCTCCGGGCCGGGGACGAGACGGAGCCAGGTAGCGATTGTCTCCCGACCTAGCGTCCACACCAGGTTCTTATCGAGAAGCACATCATAGGCCGTCAACGTGATGCGGCGCGCCAGGCGTGCTTCAGCTTGGACGGTGACTTTTTCCGTGTTCGGTTCCACAGGCTGCACGGTTTCAAAGACCAACGGTATCTCCACACGGTAAAGGCCCGCTCTGGCCTCCGTCAACGCGAGCAGTGTCTGGGATACGTTGACCATACGGCCCGGTTTGCCGGGCACGATCGCTATTTGCCCGTTGCGCAATTCGATTCTTGCCTCGGTAAGGGGAGTAGAGGCTTCATCCGCGACCTCGGTCAACAAGGTCCGCGCGATCTCGGCATCGTAGGTGAAGCGTAACGGCACGTCAGTGCTATTCAACCAAACCCACAACTGCCCCTCAAGACCGCCCCGGCGTCCCACCTGGTAGGCCTCCAGCGCCATCGCCTGACTGTCAATGCGCAATCCGGCCTGTGACCAGGCAAAAGACCATCGCTTGTCGCCATCGGTGAGAACAAGCATCCCCGTGTCAACTTGAGCGGCGACAGGTTCCAGTGCATTGGCCGCTTCGGCCGGCGTCATCCCCCCCAGCCGAACACCGAGGGCATACACGTTAGGGTAGATGTAGCCTTCATAAAGACGCTCCATCCGCTGCAGGAACACCCAGGCGCAAAACAAGGTCAGCGCCAGTAAGATGAACAGCAGCAACAGGATCAGGCCACCCAAAAAGACATTGTTCCCCTGACGGGCGCCGGCGTTCCGCTGGACGACGCTCTGGCGGGCGGATGGATGTCTTTGCTGTACGCTCATTCCTCTTCTCCCACGATTCGCCGGATGATGCGCGCGTCAATCTTCCACAACTAACCCAGGTTGCTACTTGCACATTGAACCTTCAATGGTACACGAATGAGTACGGATTTTACGGATAAAAACCAAGAAAAAATCCGTGTGCTCCGTTGAAATCCGAGTCCTACATCCGCCTATAGTGTATGCCTCTGTCCGAGAGAGTCAATGCTCAGGACTGGCTCTTTTTTACCGCAGAGGCCGCTGAGGACGCTGAGTAACTACAAATTCTTTGCGCTCTCCGCGTACTCTGCGGTGAATTCCCATTCATTTGCGCAAGTCCTAATGCGTTTATCTTTGAGCGTCCAGCGCAGCATGCAAAAGCTGGCGCACCACGTCGGGCGCGGCGCGACCGCGGGTGGCGCGCATCACCTGTCCCATTAGCCATTGGAAGATGGTAGTTTTGCCGGCAAAGTACGCGGCGACTTGAGAAGCGTTGTCGGCAAGAACTTGCGCAACGACGGCCGCCAATCGTTCATCATCGGCAATTTGCGTCAGGCCCTTGGTCTCGACGATAACTTCAGGTCGCTCACCCGTCGCAAACATCTCGCCAAGCACGGTTTTGGCGCTGTTCTGGTTGAGCGTCCCCTCATCCACCAGGCTGATAAGCCGCGCCAACGCTGCGGGCCGGACGCGCACGGCTTCGATAGCAACGTTGTCACGATTCATCAGGTAGAACAATTCCCCGATCAGCCATTTGGCGACGGTTGCCGGCGCACCGCTGTAGGCTTTAACCGCGCGCTCGAAATAGTCGGCCACGGCACGCTCTCCGACCAGGATGCGGGCATCTTGGGGCGTGAGGCCGTAGTCGGCCACAAAACGCGCGTGCCTGGCATCGGGCAGTTCCGGCAAAGTGGCGGCGACTTCGTCCACCCACGAACGATCAATGTGCAAGGGTGGCAAATCCGGCTCCGGGAAGTAGCGATAATCGTGCGCGTGCTCCTTGCCGCGTTGCGAGAAGGTCACGTTGCGCAGCGCGTCCCAGCCGAGCGTCTCCTGGACGATCTCGCCGCCGGCCTCGATCACGGCGATTTGCCGCTCGATTTCGTAGGCCGTCGCCAGCGTCAACGCGCGGAAGCTGTTGAGGTTCTTGATCTCGGTGCGCGTGCCAAGCGTCTCACTGCCGCGCGGACGCACGGAGACGTTGGCCTCGAAGCGCAGGACGCCTTTCTCCATATCGCCGCTGTTCACCCCTAGATAGCGCAGGATTTCACGGATTTTGGTCGCGTAGGCGTGGACGGCTGCGACGGAGTGCATATCCGGCTCGGAGACGATCTCCAGCAGCGGGACGCCGCAGCGGTTGAAGTCAATGAGTGTGTAATCGTTGCCGCCCGGTTCGTAGATGTGAAACAGCTTGGCGGTGTCCTCTTCCATGTGGGCGCGCCGCACGCGGATGTGATGCGCAACACCGTTCTCGTCCACCACATCCACCCACCCATTTGTGGCGATGGGAAAATCATATTGCGAAATCTGGTAGCCTTTGGGCAGATCGGGATAGAAGTAGTTCTTGCGGGCGAAGTTGGTGAAGGCGTTGATCTGGCAGTTGAGTGCCAGCCCGACCATGATCGCCTGCTCGACGGCGGCGCGGTTGACCACCGGCAGCGCGCCGGGCAGGCCCGTGCAGACCGGGCAGATCGTCGTATTCGGCTCCGCGACGGTGGTATCCGTCACCGCGCAACCGCAGAACATCTTCGAGCGCGTGTGCAACTCGGCGTGAATTTCCATGCCGATGACGGGTTCGTATTCTCGTGAAGGTTTCATTGCTATCCATCCTCATTCGTAATTGGTAACCGGTAACTGGTAACTGGTAACCGGCAACTGGTAACTGGTAACTGGTAATTGGTAATTTGTAATTCGTTAATCACACTTTATGTTTGGCCGCGCTAGATGCCAATGTGTCGCTTGTTGGTAGGCGTGGCCGATGCGGAAGAGCGTGGCTTCATCGAGGGGGCGTCCGATGAGTTGCATCCCCACAGGGAGCGGGGGCGTATCGCCGGTGAAACCACACGGCAGCGCCAATGAGGGGACGCCCGCCGGGTTGATGGCGACGACGTGCACGTCGGACAGGTACATCGTCAGCGGATCGGCGACCTTCTCGCCGAGCTTGAAGGCCAGCGTCGGGCAGACCGGTGCGACGAGCGCGTCCACCTCGGCGAAGGCGCGGTCGAAGTCCTGACGGAGCAGTGCGCGCACCTTCTGCGCCCGCAGATAGTAGGCGTCGTAGTACCCGGCGGAGAGCGCGAACGTGCCGAGCATGATGCGTCGCTTCACCTCGTCGCCGAACCCCGCCGCACGGGTTTGCAAGTAGCGTTCCAACACGTCCGCGCCGTCGGATGAGAGGCCGAACCGCACCCCGTCGAAGCGCGCCAGGTTGGAGCTGGCCTCGGCGAAGAGGATCAAGTAATAGACGGGAATCGCGTACTGCGTGTGTGGCAGCGAGACCTCGCGCACCTCCGCGCCCAACTCGCGGAATTGCTCCAACGCGGCGCGGATCGGTTTTTCAACGGCGGGATCAATGCCTTCGGCAAAATACTCCGCCGGCACGCCAAGCCTCACGCCCTTGAGGTCGCGGGTGAACGAACGCGCGTAGTCCGGCACAGGCGCACGCAGGGAGGTGTTGTCGTAAGGATCGTGGCCGGCGATCGTCTGCATCACCAGCGCCGCATCGGCCACATCGCGCGTCAGCGGGCCAATCGTGTCGAACGACGAGACCAGCGCGATCAGCCCGTAGCGCGACACACGCCCGTAGGTGGGCTTGAGGCCGGTCACGCCGCAGAACCCGGCCGGCATGCGGATGGAGCCGCCGGTATCCTCGCCCAACGCGAACGGCGTCATTTCCGCCGCCACCGCCGCCGCCGACCCGCCGCTCGATCCGCCCGGCACGCGCGTCACGTCCCAGGGGTTGTGCGTGTTGAAAAAGGCGGAGTTCTCGCACGACGATCCCATGCCGAACTCGTCCATGTTGTGCTTGCCCACGAGGACGGCCCCGGCATCTTCCAACCGCTGGATGACGGTCGCATTGTAGCGCGGGACGTAGTTTTCGAGGATTTTCGAGGCGCAGGTGGTGCGCACGCCTTTGGTCGAAAGGCAATCCTTGACCGCGTAAGGGATGCCGGTGAGTGCTGTCACCCGCTCGCCGTTGCGTCGTCGGGCGTCTGCGGCCTCCGCTTGCCGCATCGCCAGCTCCTCGCTGACGGTGATGTGCGCGCGCACGACCGGCTCCACCGCGCGGATGCGCTCCAAAATCGCGCTCGTCAGCGCGACCGAGGTGATTTCTCCGGTTTGTAGCAGGTCCGACGCTTGCCGGACGCCGAGTGTGTGTAAGTTCATCTCTCCTCCTAAAAATGGCAAATGGCGAATGCTTAATCTGCTCAATCTGCTGACGAACTATCTTCACCGGCAGACAGGTTTTCCAACACCATCGAGACGCGGACATAATCGCCCTGGCGCTGCGGGACGTTGGCCAGGAAGTCCTCACGGGGCATAGAGGGACGCACAATGTCGTCGCGTAATTCGGCGCGCGTGATCGGCGACTGGGTGAAGGGCGCGACATCGCAGATGTCCACTTCGCCGAGTCTATCGAAGTAATTGATGATGGCGCTGAATTGCGCGCTGAACAGGGTCGTCTCCTCTTCAGTCAACGCCAGCCGTGTGAGCAAGGCAATGTGTTGCACCAGGTCTTTATCAATACGTTGTGACATAAAACACCTCCCTTGAAAATGGCGAATGGCGAATGGCGAATAGCGAACGGCGAATGGCGAATTTCTATGGTGTATTTCCACAGACAATCTAGAACCCGTTCAGTCCGTTGACAAACTCTCTTTGTGCCCTGGCAAGGCAGATGTGCGCGGTTGCGAGTTGTTCAGGGTCTACCGGCGCGGGAGCGTTCATCATCACGTCCACGGCCTGGCGGTTCTTGGGGAAGGCAATCACGTCGCGGATGGAGTCCGTCCCCGCCAGCAGCGCCACCAGTCGGTCGACGCCGATCGCGATGCCCCCGTGCGGCGGTGCGCCGTAGTCGAAGGCTTCCAGCAGATGGCCGAAACTGGCCTGGGCGCGCTCCGATGTGTAACCCAAGAGACGAAAGATACGCATTTGCACATCCCGCGTGTGGATACGCAATGAACCGGATCCCAGTTCCCAGCCGTTGCAGACCAGGTCGTAGCAGTTGGCACGCACGGCGCCGGGGTTGCTTTCCAACAGCGGCATATCCTCGGCTTTGGGAGCGGTGAAGGGATGGTGTTCTGCGTCCCAGCGTCGGTTTTCCGCATCCCACTTGAACAGTGGAAAATCCACCACCCACGCAAACGCCAGCACGTCGGGATCATCCCGTTCCGCCGCCGCGCGCAAATCGGGCTTGTCCGTCCCGTAGGTGGCGAGGGCTTCGGCGTGAGTGAGGCGTGGGAACGGTGAGGGGATGCGCTTCTCCGGCGCAACCTCGCGCACGATCTGGGAAACCAACGCCTCCATCACCGCCAGCACATCCTCCTGCTCTACAAAACTCATCTCCAGATCGAGCTGGGTGAACTCCGGTTGGCGGTCGGCGCGCAAGTCTTCATCGCGGAAACAGCGCGCGATCTGGAAATAGCGATCCACGCCGGCGACCATCAGCAGTTGCTTCATCTGCTGCGGCGACTGCGGCAGTGCGTAGAATTCGCCGCTGTGGACGCGGCTCGGCACCAGGTAGTCGCGCGCGCCCTCCGGCGTGCTGCGTGTGAGGATCGGTGTCTCGATTTCGAGAAAGCCCGCCGCGTCGAGAAAATCGCGCATGGCCTTGATCACGCGATGGCGCAGGCGCAGGTTGCGCTGCATTGCCGAACGCCGCAAATCCAGGTAGCGGTAGCGCAACGCCACCATCTCATCCACCGGATGATGGTCATCCAGCGAAAAGGGCAGGGGGCGCGCGGTGTTGAGCACCTCAATCCGGTGCGCCGCCACCTCAATATCGCCGGTCGCCCAGAGAGGATGGGCCGTGCCCGGCGGTCGTCGCTGCACAATGCCGTGCACGGCTATCACCGACTCGACGCGCAATT
>FWPV01014149.1_pt1 | contig 11783 bp, 14 predicted proteins | sample 2228371 | NCBI WGS metagenome assembly FWPV01 (sample SAMEA103939776, study PRJEB20133) | metagenome | reverse complement strand
TCTCGGAAAGGCTGAATCACATTCAGCATCTTCTGCCGATCTTCGTCGGCAAAATCAATCCAGCTAAATGATGTGGTGAGCTCTGCTCGTTTTACCTTCATGCCGTTGGCTAACCGATATGCGGCTTCAATGGCGCTTGTGCGCAGTGTTTTGGGCGCATCGACAAGGGCCTTATCCCCGGTTCGTGGCAGGGTGATATCGAAAAGAAGATCAGGGGGCGGAGAGCTTTCTGGCATGTTCCAACGGAATCCTTGCCCGTATCGTATCCCGATCCTCGTAAATTTCCTCGATTTTGCCGGCGAGGCGCCAGAATGGTTGGTCCCCATCCTCCACGATGCCCCGACCGCGGAGCAAATCTTTTACCACAAGCAGGTTGAGCAGCCATTGGGAACGGCCTGTGAGGATCATTGTCTTCATAGTCGCATCGGGCATGACGCTGCACCCTAAGTCTCTGAGATAAATCGAGTTGCTCAGGGTTCTCCAGATGGCTTCCAGAACGATCGGTAGCCTGCCGAAGCTCTTTTGTTCAGTGAGTCTCAGGTAGATGCTGTAAAGATCCTGTGCCGGAATCTCCATGCTGGCATTGCGCTTTTTGGCCAATAGAGCCCGTTCCAGCGCCCGCTGCTCCAATTCATGTTCCGAAAGACTCCCGCCGGCAAGCTCCTCAAACTCATCTCTCGTGACCGGCAGCAGGGAAATCTGCTGGGTTCCGACGACTGCCCCGGCGTCGGCCAATCGTTTCAAAAGACGGTCATAGACGATCTGCTCTGCGGAATCCAGATAACACAGATTCAATACGATGATGGTTTCATGCTTCTGTCCGATTCTATCTATTCGACCGATGCGCTGCTCCACTTTCATCGGGTTCCAGGGAAGATCGAAGTTGACTAAAAAGTCCGCTGTCTGCAGATTGAGACCTTCAGCGGCAGCGTCGGTACAAACCAGCACGTCGATTTCTTCCCGCAGAAACCGGTGCTTGATTTCCTCCCGCTCCACCCCGACCATTCGATGTGTTCCTGGATCCAGGTATTGGCCTCCCTGACCGGAATAGGTTCCAATCAGCAGATCGGGGTCGGCGGTGCGCAGTCGAGCGACAATGTCCGTAAGGGTGTCGTAAAATCGTGTGAAGACCACCGTCTGCCTGATTCTGCCCGTCCCATCGATGCGTCTAGCTCCAAGTACCTTGAGCAGTTCCGTCATTTTGGTCGAAGCTCCGGATATTTCAGTCAAGGCCGACAGCAAATTCTGCAGCTGCCCTTTCTCCCATTTTAAATCTTCGGGAGTTCTATCTTTCAATAAAGCCTGTACGGCCTCGCTATCATCCTCGGATTCTTCCAGCACATCTTCAACATCGAGCTCTTCATCTGTTATGCCCTCACCATTAGTGAGATGCTGAAGGGTTGCCTCAACTTTCGCGAGCCGCCTGAGGGTCTCGCGGATGGCAAAGAGGCTCGACGCAAACCGCAGCCGCAAAAAGCTCAGAATAAATCCTACAAAAGTTCGACGCCGTGTGTCTCCGCCTCCTCCCAGCCGTGCTGCCAGCCCCTGGCAATAGGCCTCCAAAAGATCATAGACCCTGCGCTCCAGATCGTTCATCACGATTTTGGGAATGGGCCAGATCTTTCGCTCTGCCAGGTTGGAGTTCAACTGCCCCTGGTCGCGATAGATCTCGAGCAGCGACCGGTTGTGGCGCAGCATAACTCGAGACAAGGGCGAGCTCACAAAGATGAGTCGCAGCATGCCTTGTCTGTCTCTCCCTCTCGGTACGCGTCCCTGTTCCAACCATTGCCTGGCGGCGAGTCGGATTCGACCATCGATAACGGCATCTTCAGTAAATTCCCGGAAAAAGGGGTCCTGGCTCTTGACGGCCTTGGTGCAGGAACGCAGGAATTCCCATTCATCGGCATCTACTTCTTCTTCATTGACCAGTTTGCCGAGGATCGTATAGTAGCAATGCATTAGAGTCGGATCGAAAAGAAACGGGCCCGCCCTCCCGGTCAGCTGAATTAAGTCCGCCGCCTCTACCGGGTCCAATTGCATCGGGGTAGCGGTTGCCAGCAAAAGACTGCGGCATGCCTGCATTAAGTCCTTCTGCAATACTTTATAAAGGTTGACGGCGGAGCAACTTCCACAGGCGCTGCACTGGTGCCGTCAATCTCCAAGGGGCGACCGGTCAAACTCTCGCCAAATTGAATCAGTCGCCTGCGCACCGCTTCGGGAATGGTCAGAACTCTCAGGGCGGGATTTTGATCGTTCCAGAGGGATTCAAACTCCTGTTCGGCTTCTTCTACTCTCAGCAGTTCCGTATTGCCCTGCCAGTCGCAATGGACATCTATATTCTCGGCGTTAAGAGTGAGGGCGCTCTTCGATTCATTTAAAGAGCCCGAAATATAAAGTCGGCTGCCGAAAGAGTCCGCAAAGAGGCCCCACTTCATGTGGACGTAACCGTCCTCTACCGCGTCTACTGCCAGTGGTTCGCCGGTCAACGCATGGACGCGGAAGGCGACTCGCACTTCCAGGCGTTCTCGGGCAACCATCCACCCCAAGAGCTGGACCCCTCGTACCACCTCCTCCGGCCATGTCTCAAGGCCCTCCAGCTCGTCGTTAAGCCGTTTTTCCAGCCGCTCTTCAGAGCCCTGCAGAATAGCGGCAACATCTTCGTGTTCGAGATCGGCACCCACAATGAGGCGCATTTGACCCTCTCTGCCGGCAAACGCCGAAAACCCTTGGGATGCGGCAGCTAAGGATGTGGAGCGGAAATATCCGGCAACCCGGTCGTAACGGACCGAACGTAGAAGGACGGGGATGTAGAAATCGTGCAGTATATCAACGGACTTGCCATCGGGCTTGACGGCAGAGGTGCGATAGGAAATGCGCCATGGAAATCCTTTGAGCCCCTCGGTTTTATCGCTGGATTCTCTCATAATGATCCGGGCTTACGAGCGTTGGTTCCTAACTGATTTCCTTCCATCAATTCTGTATATCGCAAGGTTATCCCGTTGCCAGGGATCGCACACTGAATACTTCGTCCTCAGTCAACGGTTCAATGAGCGATTCAGCTACTGTCAACACCGCGATGGTGTTCCCCAGAGCGTTGAACACTTCCAGTGAGTATCCATCTTCGGCATCTGGAACAGAATGGTGATCCACAATAGTTGCCACATCACCCTTCTTCAACCTTTTATCGGGAAGGTCCCTGGTTAAGACCACTTCCTCAAATAATTCGTATTTCATTACCTTTTTCCTTTATCCGGGTACATCGTTATAAACTTGGTGATGTTGGTCGCCCTTTCTATCATCCAGATGGTGCATACGGCCAGGCTCCTTCCATTGGGACCCATCAGCTCGCCCGTGATCTCGTACAGGTCGCCGTATGGCGATTTTTCCGTCAGTAAGGCATCCCGCGGCAGTATCTGGTTGCGTAGGTCATCTTCCAGGATCTCCCAGTTGTCTCGGATATATCCCGCTTGACTGAGCCATTTAGATTTATCGTTTCTTTTCCTTGGAGTCAGCAGGTATTTTGTTAATTTTTCGGTGGAAATGAGAGCATCACGGCTCAGTCTCATGGATCTGCCCGCCAATCACTTTTGCTTGAGCGATCAATTCATCTTCAGTCCAAACCGAAGGGTTTCGGCCTCACGACGAAGGTCTGGATCAACCATCTCTTTGGCCCAGACATCCAAAAGATCCAGGATTCTCTCTTCATGGCCTGTAGCGTGCTTCTCGAGGTAGGGGCGGGCGCCGGTAATATCGCTTTCTCGATAGCTCTGAATTAGTCCATGCAGCACGTCCCAATCCGTCAGAGGACTTTCCAACCGTTTGGTGTTGCGCTCTTCAGGGAGCGCTAACCTTAGTTTTGAACCGCTGCGGAGCAAAGGAGCATGGTAGTCGTTATCCCCGGCCGAAGACGCTCGACTGCGGCCTCTACTCCCTCCCGCTTCCTGGTTGATGCCAATCATATTCCCTTCAATTCGATATCCACCTGATTTGGCAGTAAGGACTATGTTGAGGGAGCGTGACAAGTTGAGCGCTTCATCATATGGAAACGAGTTCAATCCCCATATGCCGTATGCGGTGAGGGCCATCGCCGTTTCCGGATCCAAATCCGCCACAGTTAAACGCCCCGAAGTGATTCGTTTGATCTGATTCTCGGCTACGACCCGGCTGGCCTCATTCATGGCTCGGATCGGGCCGACTTCTTCATCTCCGTCCATGACCGGCCATTGTTCGGACAGCACATGCAAAGCTCGTCCATAACAGGCCACCATTTCATCCACGGGATTGAGCTTCAACTCTGCAAACTCCTTTAGGCCCTGCTCCACAGCACTCTGAATTTTATGCTGTACGCCCTGGCCGCCAAGGCCGCTCCAAAAGGCGGGGAACGAATTTGACTCTGATCTTTTGCGACAGGACAGAAAGACGAAACTAGCTGCAGCTGCCATGTCTTTTTGGTGGAGCGATGCCCCTGATTCGGATTCGATGGGGAAGGATGCAGTTATTGTCCAACCGCTGTCGATCAGGGAACGTGTAAGGACTTCCCACCCATCCTGAGTCTTATGGGTGAACATGATTGTCATTAATCCTTCATCCTTTAAAACCCGCCGACATTCCGAGAAAATTTCCTTCATTAATTCTTCATACCTTGTCTTCGCAGAAGCGGTATTACCGTCCCGAACTGGATTTGCAACCGCTTCATCGCTCTTGTTCACCAACCTACGGAAAATATGCCGGGGTAGAGGTCTCCAAGTGTCCGCCGCTGCCAGACGTAGAAGTAGTCCGAGAGCTCACCGTATTGGACATTGTTGTAATAGGGCGGATCCATACAGACTAGTGTGAAGGCGTGGTGATTATACTCCATGTCTAGCTTGAAGACCGCAACCAGAGCCAGATTGCGGCAGACGCGAGAGTCATGATGCTGACAGGAATGCCAACTCGCGCATGAGATAGTGCAGCGTTCCACCAAAATTCCATTTTTCTGCCAAGGTTCCTTCCGGGCTGCCGGCGACTTTCCTGTATTTCGCAGTGATGCCTTCTTTAATTCGCTTTCTGTCTTCCTGACAGAATTTGTTCTCCATACTTGGCCGAACCCTCTGATTCAATAAGACCCTTTCGAGCTGTTCCGATTGTTGAAGAAAAAAGTGCAACAAAGTGGAGAGTCTTTCCAAAAAAGGCCTCCCGCCCTCCTTCAGTTGGGTTTTGCCGCAGAAACTTTGAGGCTTGCGACCGAAGCGGAAAGATCTTTGATTTTTTCAGAAGATAGATCCAAATCCGCGTAGATTGCCTGTAATGTCGGGTCTGCAGAGATGAGCTCGATAGGGTAGATGTCCTCGCCAACCACCTTAATTTCCTCAAATCCTGCATCTTCCATGGCTGCGAGGTACTCCTGCTTCATCAAAGCTCCGGCTATGCAGCCCACATAAGCTTCCACGGATTGGCGGATAATTGGGGGTAGTTCTTTCAGCAGGACCATGTCGGAGACCATCAGACGACCGCCCGGTTTCAACACTCGGAACGCTTCTTGGAAGACCTTTTTCTTGTCAGGGGATAGATTGATCACACAGTTGGAAATGATAATATCGACATGATCGTCGGAAACCGGCAGGCTTTCGATTTCTCCCAGTCGAAACTCGACGTTTGTGAAGTTGCCTTGCGCGGCATTTTGCCTTGCCTTTTCGATCATCTCGGGGGTCATATCCACTCCGATCACCTTGCCTTTAGGTCCTACCTTGGAGGCCGCAAGAAAGCAGTCGAATCCGGCTCCGGAGCCAAGATCGAGAACCACTTCTCCCTCCTTGAGAGAAGCGAGCGCCACCGGGTTGCCGCAGCCAAGCCCAAGGTTTGAGCCGTCCGGCACAGCCTGCAGTTCCTCATTGCTGTAACCTATTCTTTTGCTGATGCCTTCCGCCTGGGCGGTACTTCCGCAGCACGTGCTATTGCTTCCGCAGCAGGGTATATTCTGCAACGCCACCTTCGCATATCCTGATTTCACCGCTCTTTTGATCTCTTCAGCTTTCATCTCAAACATCTCCTTCTGAATGTGCAATCTTATCAGAATCCACTGATACTCTTCAGCACCGGACCGAGGAATTCCTTGACCCGCTCCGCAAGGGCATCAGCTTTAATCAACGTGAAGCAACATATCTCTCCGTCCTTTTGCCAGCTGATGAGGGCAAGCTTATCGCCCGCCCGGATGTTTGCCCTGTCGCGCAGTTCCTTCGGCAAAACCATCTGCCCTCTCTCGTCAACCGCAATGAGCGACTCGATCTTGCAGCAGTCTTGGTCCTTGGCCTCGGGACCGCAACAGGGCTCGATCTTGCTTTTTCTTGCCATGATTTCTGTCTCCACGGAATGCTAAAATAGATTCAGCACATTCAGAATATTCTGCTTGCTCGGACAATATCATGACAATGTTCTTTGTCAAGTCCAAAGATTTGGGCTCAGCTCCCGGCGATGGCCCTCCGAATCAGTTCGCTTGGAGGTATTTTTGAAAGCTGCCCAGCTTCTCCCAAGTAGGTGCGTCATCCCAAGCCGTAGTTCAACGATTTGTCAGCCTCGGGCTCTATGGCGCGGCCATTGACTCGAACCGTGGGCGAGCCCGGGAACTTCAGGGCCGTTGCCTGTTCTGCCGTATCGACGACAATCACATGGAGGCGAACTCAGCAATTCCCGCAACCGGCTTAAAGTCGGTTCTGGCATCACGCTCGCTTGAGACCTTTCGTAAAGTGCGAGGCTCTATTTCAAGGCACTTTACTGTATTACCCAATATTTTTTTGGAATAGGTTGCGCACCGTTGCAGGACATTTCACACAAAAGCCCGCCGTTGCCGCAGGTGGCGGTCTCAAACTGCAGGATGGGATGATCGATGCCGAACCGATGAGAAAGTTTGTGTCGAATCGCTTCCGCCAGGTTTGCCGTCTGGCTGACGGGTTGATCGTCAACCACCACGTGGCAGGAAAACGCGACGCTGGATGAGCTTACATTCCAGGCATGCAGATAATGCACGTTGCAGATGCCGGGAAAGTCCTTCAGAAAAGTTCTAATTTTTTGAATATTCAATCCCTTCGGGGTGGCGTTCATAAGAATCAAGCCGGCTTCCTTCAAGATCGACCAGCAGTTTTTCAGGATGAATAAGACGATGACCAACGAGAGCATCGGGTCCAGCCAATACCACGGTTTAAACATCAAGATCAGGCCGTGTACCAGCACCACAACCGACGTCAGAAGGTCCCCGAGCATGTGCAGGAAGGCGCCGCAAACGTTCAGGCTGTGCTTCGCGTCGCGGTGCAGCAGCACTGCGGAAAAGCCGTTGCCAAGCACGCCGATCCCGGCGATCAGCATGACCAGCTTGCCTGAGACGGCTTCCGGGTGATGAAATCGGTGTAGAGCCTCGTAAATGATAAAGCCTGCCGCCCCAATGAGGATGACAATATTAAAACAGGCGGCCAGCACTTCGGCACGCTGATAACCGAAGGTGTTGCGCGGGGAAGCCCCTTTGCGCCCGATCAGGTAGGCGAAGTAGGCTGCCAGGATGGCGGTGAAGTCGCTGAAATTGTGGGCTGCATCGGAACTCAGCGCCACACTGCCGGCGTATATGCCGCCAACCACCTGGGCCGATGGAATGATGAAATTGAGCCCCAGAGTGATCAGCAGCCGCGACCCGCCGGTGCTTTCCACATCGACGTGATGATGCGTGCAGTGAGTGTCGTGGGCATGGAGGTGGTTTTCACGATGACCAGCTGGAAGGTGTTCGCTGTTCGCATGATCTCCACAGCACGAATGGGAACTTTCAGGATGATGCGTCATGGAACCATCCTTTGTCTCCTTTCGTAACATTTTTGCTGTGAGAACCGGCCGAGGCTGCTTCGGTGGGCAGCCCATTTTCCAGCCACACCGTCCAGCCGTTGACCAGCACCTGCACGTTGCTGTAGCCCTACCCGAGAAGCGCCGTCGCCGGTTCTTTACTCAGCCCGCAGCCTGCGGAATGCTTCTCAATTGCATGCAAGTGCGCTCATGAATACCATCCATATTCACCTCGATGGAGCATAGAATCAGTCAGAACGACCGCCATTGAAATGGGAAGAAGTTCTCAAATTCATGCCATTCTTGGAATCAAAAGGACCGGACAGGGGGCGAGCCGGGCGATGTTATAGGCGACGCTTCCCAGAAAAAGTTCAGAGACCAGTCCCTTTCCTTGAGTCCCCATGACCACCAGGGAATAGTCTCCTGTCGTCAGGCACTCCATTATTTTTGGCACAGGATGGCCTTTGAAAATTCTGCCACGAACCTGTGGCACTCCTGAAATCTCCATATCCTTCACCACGGCTTCGATCTCACTTTGACCGGCATTCTCGGGCTGTTTCAGGACGGACCAAGGGGAGATGTAGGTGGTCTCCAACACATGCAAAACGGTAACCTCGGAAAGTCCCTTGGGAACCAGATACTTGAGATATTCAGCAGCGCCGGCGGCCACTTCCGAAAAATCGGTCGGAAAAAGAACGTGGCGCAGCAGCTCCGAAGTGCGCAACTGGCAACTGCCTTCACGCCCTCCTTCCATTAGCCGATCGACATTTACAAGGAGGGTCGGGAATCGGGCATTGTGCAGCACGGCAGCGGATACGGAGCCCAGCACCGCCTCCCGCCAGGCCGATTTACCGTGAGATCCCAGCACAATGAGGGAAGCACAATGCTTTTGCGCCACTTCGTTCAGGGAGAAAGCCGGCAGGCCGATGGGCGTTTCTACAACCACTTCAAACCCCTGGCTTTCCAATTGTGACTTTTGCTCTTCCAGTCTGGGACGGGCTGCCGCACGTGCGGATTCCTCCGCCCCGACCAGGCCTTTGGTGACGATGACATGGGTGAGTATCGCCTGCGAGGCTCCCAGCGCCCGAAGCTCCGCCCCGCAGCCTACGATCAGGTCCCAGTCTGCAGAAAGGTCTGTGGCCAATACCATCTTTTCCAGCATCACTTTTTCTCCTCATCGTTACATATTCAAATCGCTGCCGCACTCAGTGCCTGCCCTTATCCGGTTTGGAGTCCGCATGCAGGGATTCATGTGCGCAAGTGGGGCAAAGCAATACCTCCGCATCGCCTCTGCGGCATTGAAAAAAGAGCGAGCTCCCCGCTTCGGCCCCGCAAGCCGCACACACCGGCGGGGTGAAATACTTCTGCTTGAATTTCAGAGCCACGCCCACCAGGCTGATCAGCACCGGAACCTCCACCAGTGGCCCGATAACGGCGGCAAAAGCTTCACCCGAGTCCACGCCGAATACGGCCACGGCAACCGCTATGGCGAGCTCGAAATTGTTCGAAGCGGCGGTGAAGCTCAAGGTGGTCGCCTGCCCGTAGGTTGCGCCCACCTTGGCCGACATGTAGAAGCTCACCAGGAACATGACCACAAAATAGATACACAGAGGAATCGCCACGCGAACCACGTCGAGTGGCAGCTCGACAATGTATTCGCCCTTGAGTGAGAACATCACCACAATGGTAAAAAGCAGTGCAATCAGCGTGATGGGGCTGATCTTCGGGATGTATTTCTGTTCATACCACTCCCGGCCTTTGGTCTTCAGTCCGATCAGCCGCGAGAGCATTCCCGCAAGGAAGGGAATCCCGAGATAGATGAAAACACTCTCGGCAATTTGACCGATGGAAATGTTGACGACCGCACCCGTGATGCCGATCAAGGGAGGAAGCACGGTAATGAAAATGTAGGCATAAACGGAAAAGAAGAGCACCTGAAAAATGGAATTGAAAGCCACCAGACCGGCGCAGTATTCCGTATCTCCCCCGGCGAGATCGTTCCACACGATCACCATCGCGATGCAGCGGGCGAGCCCGATCATGATCAATCCCACCATGAATTCGTGGTGCCCGGAAAGGAAGGCGACTGCCAGCAGAAACATCAGGATAGGACCGACGATCCAGTTTTGCACCAAAGACAGGGTCAATACCTTGACGTTGCGGAAGACCTGGCCCAGTTCTTCATACTTCACTTTGGCAAGAGGCGGATACATCATCAGGATCAACCCGATGGCAATGGGGATGTTGGTGGTCCCCACCTGAAAGTAATTGATCACATTGCGAATGCCGGGATAGAAATACCCGCCGCCGACGCCGACCGCCATGGCCAGAAAAATCCACAGCGTCAGGAAACGATCCAGAAAGGAAAGCCGCTTGGCCACTGATTCCATCTAAACAATCCTCCTTTGTCAGTGAACAGTGAACTGTGATGAGTGAACTGTGAGCAGTTATTTGGCCTTCAGGTATTCAATGAGGCCTAAGGTCATCTTTCTGACATTTTCGATACCTCTTTCCAGGGCAATCGAACTTTCTGTGCTCACTCATCACTCATCACTGCTTCCGGAAGTTTTTCCACAAACACCCTGATTTCGTCGCGTACGCGCCGGTAGTGAGCCAAATTTTCCTCTTCACTTGAACTTCCGGCGGCAAGTTTTGGCGGATCATCAAACCCTACGTGCATCACTTTGGTCTTAGCCGGGAAAAACGGGCACGACTCGTGGGCTCTGTCACATACGGTGACAACGTAGTCAAGACCGATTTGCTCGACCTCAGAGACATCCTTTGATCGATGTTGCGATATGTCTATGCCGACTTCAGCCATCGCCTTGACCGCCCTTGGGTCGATGCCATGTGGCTCCACTCCGGCCTGCTCCAGAGTAGCTTTGGCGCAGCCAAGCTCACAGCCGTCAATGACCACCATCTGCGGAACATCCTTTGCCGATTGGATAAAGCCCTGCAGTTTGCCGCCAATGCCGGCCAAACAAAATATTTTGCCGAAGCCTTCCTGAGTCAGCTCGACGCCAGCCTGATTGGACAACTGCCCCACATTTGAGCCGCCCGAGCAGGCCAAGATCATAATGTTTCCACTCAGCACAACAACTCTCAGCCACTTTTGTCCTCCTTTACCTTCTGAAACTCCAATTTTGCATTTATTGTTGATCACCACAAAGAGCACTGAGAATTACGAAGAAAAGACAAAGAGGTAAATAAATTCCTCTTTGTGATCTTGGTGGCCTTCGTGGTTCAAATAAAATCAACTAATTACGTAAGAAGTGCAAAACCATAGATTCTGAGACTGTCTATAGCCCGGAACCTGACACTTTTGCCCGAAGGCTAAAAGCAAGAGGCTGGAAGCAGGCATCAGCCTTCCCGTTTCCTGCCTCTCGCCTCCAGCATCTAGCTGATCCAGCCTTTGACCTCATCCTTGGTGGGGACTTTACCTACCGACTTGACTATACCATCAATAACTACGGCGGGTGTTCCGAATACGCCGTAGCTGCCGATATCCAGTATGTTGGTGATCTTTTCGATGTTGGCCTGTATACCGGCTTCGCTAACAGCTTCTTTAACCACTTTTTCCGTTTGTTGGCACTTCGGGCAGCCAGGACCCAATACTTTGATTTCCATTTGAATCTCCTTTCTTATTTATCTTTTGACCACAATGACAGGATTCTTGCTGTGCCGGATAACGTGCTCAGAGTCCGAAGTGCTTTCAGCCTCGCTTTGGCTAATGACGTGCAAAAGTATCACCTCTTTTATGCCGCTGCCTTTCATCTCAACCAAACAACTCAGAGCCTTCGAGGACTCTTCAGAAAGATCAGTCGGGTAAAGAATTTTTTTAAACACTTCGGTTACCTCCATTGGAGCCCAAGTGTTTTGAGCCGGTTCCCTAACTGAAATAATGCCCGAAGATCATCCCGCAGATGGTGGACATGACCACCACGAGAATCACAAAAACCAGGGTCTTTTTGCTTCCCATGATA
>FWPV01014148.1_pt1 | contig 11783 bp, 12 predicted proteins | sample 2228371 | NCBI WGS metagenome assembly FWPV01 (sample SAMEA103939776, study PRJEB20133) | metagenome | reverse complement strand
TTTTCCAGCCAAAATGTAAATTAAATTACCAATTAATCTATTTCTATATCCAAAATACAAAAGTATGACAAATACAACTATCATTAAAAGTAATAAGAGGATAATTATTAATGAATAAAGTAAAATTTTATTTTTTTTTTGTTTTCCCAGTTCAGGTTTTGATGATGAACTTTTATCTATATAATCTATTTTCATATATGTAATTTTCTACTTCCGGAGGTAGTAGATATTTTATTGGTCTTCCTTCTTTTACTCTATTTCTAATATCTGTTGAAGAAATTGATAGCCCTGGTATTTCCATAACAATGACTCTTTTTGCCATATCCTCTCCAAGCAATTTTTTATATTTATTAACTTCATATTCTGGTCTTGTTGCAGCTATTACCGTGCAAAGGGAAAATATTTCCTTTGTGTTTTTCCAAGTCAATATTTCAAGTATTGCATCTGCGCCTGTAATAAAAAATAACTCTTTATTTTTTAATTTCTCTTTAAAATAAATTAATGTATCTATTGTGTAGGAAGGTCCCACTCTATCTATCTCAATTCTACTAATCTTAAAAAACGGATTACCAGAAATAGCCAAAGCCACCATATCATACCTATTTTCAGGCAAAGTAATAACCCTAAAATCTTTATGAGGTGGTCGAGCAGAAGGAACAAAAATAACTTCTTCTAAAGAAAAAGTATATCTGGCTTGCTCTGCAGCAAATAAGTGACCATAATGAATTGGATTAAATGTTCCTCCCATAATGCCAATTTTTCCACTCATAAGCAAATATTTTAACACCTCAATATACCAGTTTTCAATAAAACTAAAGTAAAAAGAGTATCATTTTGAGGATGTAAAGCGTAGGATTTTCAAACTTACAATCAAGCTGTCATTTTGAACGAAGCGTAAACAAAAAGAAGAAGTCACAACTAATGTCAGATTGCTTATACACATAATAATTTTATTGCTATAAGTTTATAGACTTCAAACTCAAACAAAAATCGTCACTTTTAAAAAACAATCACAAAAGTATTTGTAATTATAGGTGATAGAAAAATATTGCCTCACCTATTCGGTTGAGTCTTGTTCGTGCATTTTATTTTGCCCCATTAATAGGATGCCCAATATAGATTCTTTTAATCCTTTTCCCAATTAAAGAAACAACTTCATAATTTATTGTATTTGTTATCTTAGCAATATCATCTGCAGTAATTCTTTCTTCTCCTTGAGTTCCAATAATAACAACCTCATCACCAATTTTAATGTTAGGAACTTCCGTTACATCTATCATTGTAAAATCCATACATATTCTTCCACAAATTTTTACTCTTTTGCCACCCACTAATACTTCTCCCTTTGAAGAAAGAAGCCTGTTAAAACCATCAGCGTAGCCAATTGGAATTGTTGCAATTTTCCCCTTTTTCTTTAAAACATAATCTCCCCCATACCCAATTTTGCTACCTTTATTTAAAGTTTTTATCTCAACTATTACAGTTTTCAACGACATTACAGGATTGACCTTTATGAACTTCTGCAAAAATTTTGCTGGATAAAGTCCATAAAGGATTATACCCGGTCTGACCATATCAAGGTGCATTTCTCTAAATCTCAGTAAACCAGCACTATTGGCAATGTGTTTAATTGGTATTTTAAAATTTATTTTCTTTAATAAATTAGTAAACCTTTTAAATTGCCATTTTGAATATTGAGAATTTTTCTCATCAGCACAGGATAAATGAGAAAAAATTCCTTCAATATATACATTGGGAAGCTTGTTTATATACTCAATCAGCTCTAAGGCTCTTTCTGGAATAAGTCCTATCCTTCCCATCCCTGTATCTATCTTTATGTGAATTTTAGCAATTTTATGTAATTTTGTAGCTTCTCTGGAAAGAGATTCTGCAAGCTCCTGATAATAAACAGTTTGAGTTATGTTACTTTTTATTACTTCTTGAGCCCATGTAGGTGGAGTATAGCCTAATATTAAAATTTTACACTTGATTCCTGCTTCTCTTAATTGCAATGCTTCATCCAAGGAAGCAACTCCAAGATAGTCGATGCCTGTTTCAACTAAAACTTTAGAAGTTTCTACTGCTCCATGACCATAAGCATCCGCCTTTATTAAACCCATTATTTTTACTGAAGGTTTTAGGAAGTTGCGTATTTCAAGAAGATTTAAATTTAACTGAGTTCTATCTATCTCAGCCCAAATTGGACGATAAACATCTATCATTATTTTTGCTAAATTGTTTTAATTTTTTCTTTAATTTTTCCTTTTATTAACCTATCCATTACCTCAGGAATAGCATCAATAATATCTGTTGCAATCCATCCAAAATTTCTATTTTCATTTAATAAGTCTCCACATAAACCATGGACATAAACACCCGCTTTTGCTGAATCCTTTATTGATAATCCTTGTCCAATAAATGCTGAAATTATACCTGTTAATACATCTCCACTTCCTGCTGTTGAAAGGGCAGGGCAACCAATCGGACAAATGCTGATTTCATTTCTACAAGCTATAATTGAACCAGCACCTTTTAAAACGACAACTCCTCCAACCCTTTTAGATATTTCATAAGCATGCTTAATTCTATCAGATTGAATAATAGATTTATCCACATCAAGTAAAAAAGACATCTCACCCGGATGAGGAGTAAGGACAAACTCTTTATTTTTTAATACATCAAAATTTGAAGGCAATGCCTTGAGACCGTCCGCATCAATCACAAGAGGCAAATCGATATCATTTATAGCTCTTATAACAAACTCCATAGTTTCTCTGTGAGTAGAAATCCCTGGTCCAATAACAACTGCATTAACTTTCTTTTCTCTAATTATCTTAATCAAAGGTTTATTGGCAGAAATGGAAAATGTGCCCTCTGATGTTTGAGGCAAGGGGTAAGACATAATTTCTAAAGACATTGATTCAACTACAGGAATTAAGTTTTCAGGAACACATAAAGTCACTAAACCTGCCCCTGCTCGAAGTGCTGCTTTGGCTGCCATTAGCGGAGCCCCCGCCATTCCAGTAGACCCACCTATGATTAGAATGTGTCCGAAATTACCTTTATGTGTATTTAAACTATTTCTTCTGGGAATAATTTTAACAATTTCCTCTCTCATTAATAAGTTGATCTCTAATTCTCTCTTTATATCCTCTGTAATCCCAATTTTGGCTACATATAGTTCACCGTTAAATTCTGCACCTGGATATACAACATTACCTATCTTGGGTAATTGCATTGTTACAGTATAATCACTCTTAACTGCAATATTTAAAACATTTCCAGTATCAGAATCAACACCAGAAGGAATATCAATAGAAAAAATCTTTACATCATTCCTGCCTTTTAATGAATTAATCCATTCAATCGCATTGCTGTAAGGTTCTTTTACAATTCCCTTTATCCCTGTTCCAAAAATTGCATCAACTACAAAATCAAATTTTTCACTCTTATTTAAATCATTAAAATTAATAATTCTTAAGCCCAAATTTTTACATATCTCAAAATTAACTTTTGCATCACCTTTAAGGTCTTCAGGAAGTTTAAAAATGATACAATTTACATTTACTCCTTTTAAAAACAATAACCTTGCTACAGCAAATCCATCCCCTCCATTATTTCCTGAACCACATAATATTATTGCATTTTTGCTTGAAAGATTTTCTATCTTTGATTCTATTACCCTAAAAACTTTATTTGCTGCATTTTCCATTAATATTATTCCTGGTATGCCTATAATTTTAATTGTTTTGCTATCAAGTTCTTTGATTTCAGAAGAATTTACTACTTTCATAAATTTTTATTAAAGTTTTTTAATTTTATGCCGATATATTAAATAAAAATTCAAGTAAAATTCAGAATAACACGGAGGTTATTCAAAACTAAGGCAAGGACACTTCTTATCAAGGAGGGTGGGAAGTGCAGTCCTATTTTAAATAAAATGGTAACATCAGTAAATAACTCAACACAGACTACACTTACTTTTTTAAACCAAATTGTGGAGAAGGCAATCAAAACACAGGCTCAAGCTCTTGTGCAATTAACAGACTCCTTACATTATATAAACAAGTTTGCAGTTTTTCCTCTTTCAGGTTTAAAACAAGATTCTTCTGAAATGGTAGATTTAATTGTTTGAAATTTATAACATCTCCTTCTGAACTTTAAACACACAAAAATCTCCACACATCGAACAAGCTTTCTTCTTGTTTAAAATCCCAGCCTTATAGTGTTTTTCAATAATTGTTGGATCAATTGATAGTTTTTTTTGCTTCATCCAATCCAAATCTTTCCGTGCTTTAGCCATATTTTTATCAATTTCAATTTCAGATTTAATTCCCTTAGCAAGGTCTCCAACATGTGCAGCAATCTTAGCTGCAATCGTCCCTCTATAAACATCTTGAGGAGTAGGCAATCTAATATGTTCTGAAGGAGTAACATAACACAAAAAATCAGCTCCCTTCCAGGCAGCAATCGCTCCGCCAATAGCAGAGGTAATTTCGTCATAGCCAGGAGCAATATCTGTAGGAATAGGTCCAAGAACATAAAATGGAGCTTCTTCACAAAGAAATTTTTGTAAGTTTATATTTGCCTCAATTTGATCCAAAGGCAAATGACCAGGTCCTTCTATCATAACTTGCACGCCTTCTTTAAGAGCTAATTTTCTTAATTCTGCTAAAATTATTAATTCTCCAAACTGAAGCTCATCCGATGCATCTGCAATACAACCTGGCCTAAATCCATCTCCCAAACTTAAAGTTAAATCAAATTTTTTTGCAATTTTAAGCAGGTAGGAAAATTTTTCATAAAGCGGATTTTCTCTCTTGTTCTTTAATATCCAACTTGCTAAAAATGCCCCCCCTCTACTGACTATATTCGTAACCCTTTCTTTTCCTTCTATCATTTTTTCTACAAGCCTTTTTGTGACACCACAATGAACTGTAATAAAATCTACTCCTTCCTCAGCTTGTTCTTCAATAATATCAAACATCTCGGTATCTGTCATATCAAATATTGAACCTCTTTTTCTCAAACTTTCTATTGCAACTTGATAAATAGGCACTGTTCCTACAGGACATGAACAATTTGCAATAATTGCCTTTCTTATTTTTCTTATATCCCCACCGGTACTTAGGTCCATTATTGTATCTGCACCAGCTTTAATTGCCAGTTTGAGCTTTTCTAACTCTTCGGAAATTTCACAACGCTCCATTGAAGTTCCAATGTTTGCATTAACTTTTGTCCTTAGCCCCTTTCCTATTCCTACTGCAAATAATTCACGCTTTCTATTATTTGGTATTATAACTTTACCTTCTTCTAAATACTTCTTAAGAATATCTATAGGAACATTTTCTTTCTCTGAAACAATTTTTACCACATCTGGAATAAAACCTTTCCTTACTTTGTTAATAAGTGTATCCATTTTATATTTCATATTTTTTTGGATTATAAAGTTGGGAGCTTATAGAAATATTGTTGGGAAAATTTTTGTGTTGTATCTATTATGTTATATATCTCCTCATTGTTTCAACAACCATTTTTGCTGCCATGTCGGGATTTGGTTTTGGTAATATTTCAGCCGATAAAAAACCATCATATCCAACTTCTTTCAAGGCTTGAACAACCTCTTTGAAATTTATATGTCCATAACCAGGTGCCCACCGATTATTATCTGCTATGTGCACATGGGAAATTAGATTGCCTGCCAACCTTATGGAATCAATTATTGAAGGTTCTTCAATGTTCATATGAAAAGTATCAACTAATATATATAAATTACGAGAATTTAGTTTCTTTAAAAATTGTACTGTTTCTTCTACCGTATTGAGTAAATTGGTTTCATATCTGTTTATTGGCTCTAAAACTAATCTTACATTCTTCTCTTCAGCATAAGATAAACACTCATTTAATGAATTTATAAGAAAATTCTCAACTATTGCATTATCAAGTCCTACAGCCTTTTTCCCCCTTATTAACCCAATTATAACTTGAGAACGAAGCTTATTTGCAAGGTCAATATGTGTCTTTAGCCTTTCTATTGCTCGCTTCCTTATTTCATCTTTTTCGCTTGATAAAGATAACCCTTCATCTCCATAAGCCTGTCCTGTTGCAATTGCAGATATTTTTAAATTGTAAGTAATTGGCAAAGATAAAATGCTATCCATATCTAATAAAAGTGGGTCCCTTATGGCAAGCTCTATCCCCTCAAAACCTAAATCAGCTATTTTTTTAAAAGCTATTTCAAAAGGTTCTCTATAAACAATAGATGAAAACCTTGCATCTTGAGTTGAAACAACACAACTTAATTTCATTTTCTTAAATTTCTCCTTCTATTTTCCCAATTTCTATCTTTATACCAGACCTTTCTTCAATTCTATCTATTTTCCCGTCTCTTATCCAAATTATTCTATCTGAAATATCAATCATTTTTAAATCATGTGTCGCAGAAATTATTGTTACTCCCTTTTCTCTGTTTAAATGCTTTAATAAATTTATTATTTCTGTTCCTGTTTTTAAATCCAAATTACCTGTAGGCTCATCTGCTAAAATTATAGCTGGGTCATTTGCAAGAGACCTCGCAATTGCTACCCTTTGTTGTTGACCACCAGAAAGTTCCGAAGGTTTATGATGCAATCTTTCCCCTAAACCAACAATTTTTAACAACTCAATTCCTTTTTCGATGCTCTCATCCATACCCTTTCCACCAAAAACCATAGGCAATATTACATTTTCTAAGGCTGTCATTACAGGTATTAAATTAAAAGTTTGAAATATATAACCAATTTTTCTGCATCTTAACCATGCTAATTCAGCTGCATCTAATTGAGCCATATCAACTTCATCAATAATTACACTTCCGGAAGTAGGTCTATCTAACCCGCCTATCATGTTAAATAATGTCGATTTACCTGACCCAGAAGGTCCCATAATTGAAATATATTCTCCCCTGTAGATATCAACAGTAATGCCTTGTAAAGCTAATAACTTAATTTTTCCCATTGTAAACTCTTTTTTTACATCTTTTGTCCTGACTATGTATTCTTTCATCTCTTATTTCAATACGAAAATAAGTTCATTCTGTAAGAATCTTCTATGAGTTATCCACACTGAAAAACCTACACCTTCATCCCGAAATCAACTTGGAGAAGTTTCATAAAACTAATTTAATATCCTATAAGCAAAGTTTTAGCAACTTATTATTTTTAATTTCTTTAAATTATATATAATTTCATCTCGTATCTCTATTGGTTCTTTTTCACCGTCTATTTTTATTATCTCTTCTCCTCTAAAAATTAATTTTGAAATGGCTTCTTCATAATTTAATTTTATTTTTTTCATCATATTCTCGTATTCAAATATTTCCCGTTTCTCCCTTACAGCAAGCCTTTTTAACAAGGTTTTAACCTTTACATCAATAAAAAAAGTAATAGCAGGAACAGGAAATTTAACGGAAATTAATTGCACGATTTCATCTGTTTTTTTAAAACCTTGATATGCATATGTAGAAAGGTAATATCTATCAGAAATAACTATTTTACTCTCATCTAATGAAGGTTCTAAAAAATTTTTTGTATGCTCAATTCTATCCGCTGTAAAAAGTAAAATTAATATGTCATCTAAGACAGTTCCTTTAAACTCACTATTTCTCAATATGGTTTTAATTAATTTTCCTATCTTTCCTTTAGTCGGTTCAGCAGTCACAACATGGTTTACCGACATTTTCTTAAAAAATTCAGATAGCAAATTTGCTTGTGTGGTTGTTCCAGCACCGTCTAAACCCTCTAAAACAATTAACTTTCCTTTTTTCAAAACAAAATTAACCGCCTGTGGTGGATTCCCATCCAACCATAATTTCTATTTATAGGAATGGGAGAATTTTTAATTCCCTCATTTCAGGTGCAAATTTTACCATGGTGAAACCATGTCACCAGGCTGTATTATATCACTACATGTTTCTTCTTGCAAACCTCTTGAATATAATGGTTTGACCTCGTCAATTTTAATTTTACATACCTTTTCTTTAATTCTCTCAATGTTTTCGCCAGTAATAGGATCTTTCAAGTAATCTCCAATTTTATAGACATTTAAAATTTGTCCTAATTTTATCCCATCTATGCTTGTTAAGTTAATATATATTCTATTTTCCCAGACCTTTAACACATATCCTTCTAATGGGAACAAGGAACGAACTAAATTTTCTGCTTTTGAAATTAGTTTACTTAAAGTTTTTCCAGCAATCCATTTATCAGAGTCAAAATTGTCTAATTGAATAATATTATCTGCATCATCAGCCGACCTTAATTTAAAATCTTTTTCCAAAACCCTTTCCTCAATAACATCCCAGAAACGAATCTTGCCATCTTTTGTGTTGAATATTTTTATTTTAACCTCAACTTGCATGTCAATTTCTAAATAACCTACTGAGCCTACGCCTAATTTTTTTATGTAGGGTTTGTATTTTGTAACCGACCCAATTATTATCCCATCTATTTCGTCTAAAATTAGCCTCTCTGTCATTGAAATCTCAAAAAGCTTTTCATAAGAAATCCCTTTTTCTTTTAAATATTCCAATGCTTCTTCCGATTCCAGAAAAGTATAGTTTCTATCGTTTTCAAATCTCTTCAACAATATTTTAGAAATTTCTGCCCCAATATCCTTCTTTACATAATCACTCTCGTTAAAGAAAGGTAATAATATTAATTTATATCCCCTCTTAGAGCCCTTTTGTGCCTTGTTCTTCTCTATTTCAGTTTTTAATTCTTCATCAATCTGGTTTGATTCCTTTATATGAATTTTCTCACCTTTTAGTTTTGCCTTGAAATTTTTCAATAATTCATTTAAGCTAACTTCTCCATCTATTGGTAAAGAAGTTGTTAATTTTATTTTATTGCCTTCAATTGATTCATTTATGATTTTTGAACTGTTTATGTACTTGTTTACTTCTGTATTTGATTCTGGAAATTCTTTTAAAAATTCACCTATTGTTATATCTTTATCGACATTGATTCTTAATATTACTTCTCTTACATTTTTCAAGGAATCTTTAAAGGCACTTTCTCTCCCTAATTCAATTAGCAATTTTTTATTTTTATCCTGAGGGATTTCTGCCTTACCCGTAGATATAATTATTCCTCTTTCCCAGTCCACATAAGCAGGTAATATGCAATATGCAAAATCAGTTCTCATCCAAAAAACACAAATTACATAGAAACACAAAAATATCTTTTTCATTTCCTTATCACCAACTAAATTTATATTTTATTGTTATAAGCTTGTCAAGAAATAATCGCACCAATGCTTATGAGAAAATTTTAACCTTTAATATAACTTAAATTTTTTGGCAATCTCAAATGCTCTCTTTTCAACAATCTCATATATACTATTGCCATAACAATCCATTGAAACAAAAGCGGGTAAATTTTTAACAGTAAGAGACCAAATAGCTTCAGGAATACCCATCTCTTCGAGGAAAAAAACCTTATTAACTTTAATCACACACTTGCTCAATAAAGCAGAAGCACCACCTATAGTTTGAAAATAAACACCACAGTTTTGTTGCAATGCTTTTTTTACCTCTATATTCATTCCACCTTTTCCAATAATACCTCTTACTTTATAATTTTTAATAATATCTGGGGTATAAATATCCATTCGGGTGCTTGTTGTTGGACCAGCACCCAAACATATCCATCCCCCTTTCTGGTTAATCATTATAGGTCCACAATGAAAAATTGCACCATTTTTGAGCAACTCTTTTAATTCGTTAAATAGCATTTTAATTTTTATCTTCTGACCTTCAACTTTTAAACACTCTATAAGCTTTTTGTGGGCATCATCCCTTGCTGTTAACAAATTTCCATTAATATTAACTCTGTCTCCTAACTTTAAACACTTGATATCGTCAATTTTGCATGGAAAACTTATATCCATTTCCTATAGTTATTTTTGCTCAATACTACTTTTTTGTCTCTGATAAAATGTTTCTGGCTTAGTTTCTGGTTTATTGGAATTATATCTCAAAAATTTCTACTTCTCCTCTTCTAAAAGCCCAACACATATAAGAAACAGACACAAAGTAAGTAGCTGGAATTCTGTGTATTACGTCAACCTTAACGCCTAATATCGTTTTTTTACCGCCTAATCCCATTGGCCCTATACCCAATTTATTTGAAGAATTTAAAATTTTATTTTCTAAATCATACAAAATATTATTTTTATTTTTTTCTTCAAAGCTTTTGAAAAATTGATTTCTTGCTAATTTAGCAGATGTTACTTTATTACCACCAATTCCTATACCCAAGAAGCCAGGTGCACAAGCTTTCCCTTGAGCTTTTAAAACAGTATCTAAAGCACACCTAAAAACGCCTTCTATATTTCTTTCTGCATTAATTGATTTATCAGGCAGTGAATATTGCATACTCACATTTTCACAACCGCCACCTTTTAATAAAAGCTCAATCCTAACTTTTTTCTCGTTCCATTGAATAAAATTAAGTTCGGGAAATTCTAAACCTATGTTATTGGAAGAATTTATTCCTGTTATGGAATCAATTGCATTAGGTCGAAGATAACCTTTCTCTGTGGAAATTTCTACAGCCTTAATTATGTAATCTTTTACTTCTAATTCAGTAATCCTTAATTTATTAGAAGGGTTGGAAGGATAATAAACATTAAATATTAAAAAACCTGTATCTTGACATATAGGTAGAGAATTATCTCTTGCAATTCTTACATTTTTTAATATTTCTGTGAGAATTATCTCTGCAGTTGAATTTTTATCCTCTTCTCGTAAGGCTAATTCTATCAAATTTTCTATGTCCTTGGGCAGTTCAGTCGATGTCTTCTTTATTAAATTAACTATCGCTTTTAACAATTTTTTTCTTCTTTTCTGCTAAAAGTTTTTTTGTTAAATTGTATTCAGTATCAAAATTTTGAATTAAATGTTCTATGATAACTCTTTCTGCAATCTTTCCAAAAACAGGAACATCTATTTTAAGAATGCCCTTTATTTCCCTCTTCATTTTATCCTTCCCAACATCAACATATCTAATTCTTCCTTTACATTTAAATATGTTCTTAAAAAAATAAGGAACTATATTCCAATCTCCACAGTGATTTTCCTTGTCCCAAATCGTTTCTTCAATCCAACTCAGCATATGGGGTTTTAAAAATGGTCTAACTGGTTCAGGAATAAAACCTGTTGCAAAATTTCTTACTTTTGTTCTTACATATTTCTCATCCTCGATTTTTTCAATTTCTTCCCTTTCGCTTAAATTAGGCAATTCCTTAACATATCTATCCTGATCTAACTCGCTGGTTAATTTTTCAAATTCTTCAACACTAAAATCAAAATAGTGAACAATATTTATTTCCATCTATGAAAACCCTCATATTATACATTTTTGAAAAACCCTATTATTTTTATTTGAACCCGAATTTTGCCTTTGAAAAAGTTTAGTGGGTCGTGCAGGAGTCGAACCTGCGACCTTGGGATTAAGAGTCCCCTGCTCTACCAAACTGAGCTAACGACCCAAACCATATGATAGTTCCTCTCTTGCTAATTTTTTTAAGATTCTCTTTCCATTTGTGCGTCTTCTTTTTTATAACTTCAGTAAAATATTATATCAATTTTAGGCTAAATATTTTAACATAATTAAAATTAAAATTTATAAAATTTTTTTTCATTAAATATACCTATATTATAAATTGCTCTTTCATCTTAAAATTTTACCAAAAATTAACGATTCTTTTAATAGAATAAAAGCATTAAAGTTATTGTAGGCATG
>FWPV01014147.1_pt1 | contig 11784 bp, 8 predicted proteins | sample 2228371 | NCBI WGS metagenome assembly FWPV01 (sample SAMEA103939776, study PRJEB20133) | metagenome | reverse complement strand
AGTACGAGCTCGTGTGCCTGCCGCTGCGGATCGAGGGCGCAGACGGAGCGCCGGCGCGGGCGCTGATCAGACCGGCTCGCCGTCCCGGTGCGGTCTGAGGCATGCGCCCTGGGGCGGGCGCTTGTAGCGCTCGACACCTGCTCCGGTCCTGCCTTTGGCCGTGCGTGAAAGCACCGCGCTGATCTCCTGCGGCGTCATCTTCTGGAACGAGCGCAGCGCTGCGACGTTCTGCTCGAGCTGCGCGACAGTCTCGACGCCGGAGACGAGCGTGTCGATGTCCTGGCTCCACGCGAAGCGGAGGCAGTCGGCGATGGCGGCGACGTTCTGCGCCGTGATCTGCCCCATGGCGTTGGACTTCATGGCGATGACGCCGAGACCGCAGCGGCGCGCTTCCGGCAGCACCTGGCGGATGAAGCTCAGGTAGTGGGGATCGATCAGGTTGATGGGCATCTGGATCGTCTCCCACGCATCGGCAGCCTGCAGCAGCCGCAGGTGGATGGCGGGATCGCGGTGGCCGGTGAAGCCGATGTGGCGCACTTTGCCCTGCTTTTTCGCCAGCACGAAGGCCTCGAGCGACCCGTTGGGGCCAAGGATCTGGTCGACTTCCTTGTGCTCGCTCACCTGATGGCACTGCCAGAGGTCGATATAGTCCGTTTTCATGCGGCGGAGCTGCTCTTCGAGCACGCGCATGGCGCCGTCGCGGGAGTAGATCTCGCACTTGGTCATGAGCAGGACCTTCTGCCGGTCCGCGCCGGAGAAGGCTTTGCCGAGCAGCTCGTCGCTGCGGCCGCCGTGATAGGCGTTGGCGCTGTCGTAGAAGTTGATGCCGAGATCGAAGGCGCGGCGGAGGATGCGCAGGGCCTCCTCCTCGCCTTTCACGTTCATGTGGTACCCGCCAACGGCGATGCGGGTGACCCTGAGGCCGCTCTTTCCGAGCGTAGCCATGGGCAGAGGCTGCGAGGTCTGCGCAGCTGCCGGCAGAACGGCGCCGGCGGCGGCTGAGGCGACAAACGTGCGGCGTTGCATGGCGGCGGACACCTCCGCGGGAGAGATTCGACTGCCTGAGGCTAGAATAAGGCAGATCGGGGGTTGTTGCATGCCTCGTTTCGGCAGATGGATTTTCGGGGTGCTGGCGTGCGCCGCGGCCGCAGCCCAGACGCCGCCCGCGCGTTTAAGCGAACTCAGCGCGGGCTTTCAGGAGCTGAGCCGCCGGGTGCACGCTTCCGTGGTGCGGGTGAGCACGGTCGGATACAGGCAGCTCGAACCGGAAGAAAGCGAAGAGCCGGGCGTGGCGGCGCGGCAGCAGAGCTCGGGCTCGGGAGTCATCATTGACGCGGACGGGCTGATCGTAACGAACGCGCACGTGGTGGTGGGAGCGCAGCGGGTGCAGGTGACGCTGCCGCCTTCGCTGGCGGACAGGCAGGCTGGCGGAGGCAGAGCTCGGCCGCGCACCGTGCGCGCGGAGGTCGTGGGGCTCGATCTGGAAACCGATGTGGCGCTGCTGCGGGTTTCCGAGAAGGGACTGCCAGCTCTCGAAATGGCCGATTCGGACGCCGTCGAACAGGGCCAACTCGTCTTCGCCTTCGGCAGTCCTCTGGGGCTCGACAACAGCGTGACCATGGGCGTGGTGAGCGCCCCTGCGCGCCAACTGCGCGCCGACGATCCGATGATCTACATCCAGACCGACGCGCCGATCAATCCGGGCAATTCGGGCGGACCGCTGGTGGATACGGAAGGTCGGATTATTGGCATTAACGCGATGATTCTGTCGCAATCCGGGGGAAACGAGGGAATCGGATTCGCGGTGCCGTCGAATATCGTGGCCAACGTGGTCGAGCAGTTGCGGCGCACGGGGCGCGTGATCCGCGGCGAAATCGGCGTGACGGTGCAGACGATTTCCCCGGCTCTCGCCGAAGGCTGGAAGCTGCCGCAGGCGTGGGGCGTGGTGGTGGCCGATGTGGAGCCCGAGGGACAGGGGGACACAGCAGGGTTGCAGGTAGGCGACGTGATTCTGTCTCTCAATGGCCGCGTGATGGAAGATGCGCGGCAGTTCAACGTGAGCCTGTACCGTCCGGCGGTGGGCGAGACGATCACGCTCGAGGTGCTGCGCGGCTCGAAGAAGCTGAAGCTGGCGGTGCAGGTGGCCGAGCGGCACGACGAGGCGTCGACCTACGCGGAGCTGGCGAGCCGCGAGGAAAATCTGATTCCCGAATTGGGGATTTTCGCCGTGGATCTGACTCCCGCGTTAAGGGATCAGCTCGCGCCGGCGCGAAGCGAATCCGGCGGCGTGCTGGTAGCCGCGCGCCACGCCGACAGCGCAGTATTCGAGGAAGGGTTCCGCGCGGGTGATCTGATTTACGCAGTGAACCGCCTGCCGGTGCGCAACGTCGCAGACCTGCGAGCGTTTGTCAGAAAGCAGAAATCCGGCGCAGCGCTGGCGTTCCAGGTGGAGCGGAACGGGCGGCTGCGGTTCGTGAGCCTCGAGGTGCCGTAGAGACTGCGGTTGAGACGGATTTCTGGCAGGAGCGGCATGAATCCCGGTTGACCGAAGGACTCAGTCGGTCGCTTCCACGGAGAAGTAGGCGCAATCGGGGTGATGGAAGACGAGCGCGCTGACGCTGGCTTCGGGTTCCATCATCATGCCCTCGGTGAGCCGCACGCCGATTTCTTCCGGGCGCAGCAGTTTCCAGATGCCCTGCTGATCGTCGAGGTTCGGGCAGGCAGGATAGCCGAAGCTGTAGCGCTTGCCACGGTAGCGCGACGTGAACCGCTGCTGCATGGTCATGCCGGGCGGATCCGGGAAGCCCCACTCTTCGCGCAGGCGGCGGTGGAGCCATTCGGCTGCCGCTTCAGCCGTCTCGATCGCGAGCGCCTGCAAGCAGTGCGCTTCAAAGAAGCGTCCCGCCTGCTTCGCCTCTTCCGAGGCTTCGCGCACGCCCTCGCCCGCGGTGACCACGAACAGGGCGATGTGATCGCGCCGCCCGGAGGCGTCGGGATCGAGCACATAGTCGCTGAGGCACAGACCGTCTTTCTTGCGCTGGCGCTCGAACGTGAAGATGTGAAGCGGCGCCTGCGCGCCCGGCTCGAACAGGGCGATGGAATTGCCGTGCCGCTCCGCTTCGAAAAATTGCCACACGCCACGCACCCGCATGAAGCGGGCGGCTTTCTGCTTCACTTCTTCGACGTCGTGATGCAGCGCGACGGCCTTCTCGTCACGCTCTTTCAGCGCCTGCTCGAAGTTGCCCTTGAACCCCAGATGCCGGCCGTAGAGCATGTGCGGATTGATGTAGCTCCAGATCTCGGCCAGGTTGGCGAGCGTGCGCACGCGGCGGTCGAGATACGGCGCTGGCGGAATGGGGATATCCGTGCGCACCTTCGGCGACCTCTCCGTGCCGGCGTCAACTATGACTTTTTCGCGCTCTTCCTGCGCGGGCGCATCTCCGCCGGCGGTCTGCACGGCGCGGGCGGTGAGCGTCTCCCGCGCAGCCGGATCCATGAGCGCGTTCATGATCTGCAAACCTGTCATGGCGTCTTTGGCGTAGAACGTCGGCGCCTGATAGGCGGGAGCGATCTTCGTCACCGTGAACTTTTCGCTCAGCGCCGCGCCGCCCACGAGCAGAGGAACGCGGATGCCGGCCTCGCGGAGGTCTTCGCCCGTCACGACCATCTGCTGCGCGGATTTCACGAGCAGCCCGCTGAGGCCGATGGCGTCCGGCTTGTGCTCGTGGAAGGCGCGGATCAGCTCCTCGGGCGGCACCTTGATGCCCAGGTTGATCACCTCGTAGCCGTTGTTGGCGAAGATGATCTCTACGAGGTTCTTGCCGATGTCGTGAACGTCGCCCTTGACGGTGGCCAGCAGGAAGCGCCCGCGCGCCTGCACGCTGCTCTTCTCCATGAACTGCTGCAGATGGGCCACGGCGGCTTTCATGGCTTCGGCCGACTGCAGCACTTCGGCGACGATGAGCTCGTTGTTGTTGAAGAGGCGGCCCACTTCATCCATGCCGCGCATCAGCGGCCCGTTGATGATGTCGAGCGGCGCGGCGCCCTCGGCCAGCTTGCGGTTCAGATCGTCGATCAGGCCGTCCTTGGTGCCCTCGATGATGTAGCGGGCCAGGCGCTCGTCGAGCGGAAGCTGCGCGGCGGACTTCTTTTCCTTTGCGCGCGCCTTGCGGAAGAACTCGGTGATGGCAGCGATGTTGTGCTGGCTCACGGCGACGCGCTCCTCGCGCGACTGCTCGCGCCAGTCTTCGCTGACGCCCGGGAACTTCTCCGGGTCCGGCCAGTTGAACAGCAGGCGCTCGGCCAGCAGGCGTTCTTCCTCGGGGATGGAGGCGAACCGCTCCAACTTTTCCGTGTTGACGATGGCGAGATCGAGCCCAGCCTTGGTGGCGTGATACAGGAACACGCTGTTGACGACTTCGCGCGCGGCTGGCGGGAGCCCGAAGCTGACGTTCGAGATGCCGAGGATCGTGCGCACGTGCGGGATGCGCTCCTTGACGAGCCGCACGCCTTCGATGGTCTCGACCGCGCCGCCGATGTAGTTCTCGTCGCCCGTGGCCACGGGAAACACCAGAGGATCGATGATCAGATCCTCGGGCCGCATGCCGTACTTGTTGACGAGCAGGCCGACGCTGCGCTCGGCGACGGCGAGCTTGCGCTCGCGCGTGAACGCCTGCGCCTGCACGGGATCCTCGTCGATGGTGCCCACGACGAGCGCCGCTCCGTAGGCGCGGGCCAGCGGAGCGATGCGCTCGAACTTCTCCTCGCCGTCTTCCAGGTTGACGGAGTTGATGATGCTGCGCCCCTGGCAGTAGGTGAGCGCGAGCTCGACGGCGCGCGGGTCCGTCGTGTCGATCATGAGCGGGGCCTTGATCTTGCGGATCAGCAGCTCATAGAAGGGCGGGATGTCGGCCAGCTCGTCGCGGTCGGACGACTGCAGGCAGACGTCGATGATGTGCGCTCCGGCGCGCACCTGGCGGCGCGCGATATCGGTGGCTTCTTCCCACTTTTCTTCCGCGATCAGCTGCTTGAACAGGCGCGAGCCGATGACATTGGTCCGCTCGCCCACGAGCAGCGGCCGCGTGGAATCGTCCGCTTCGACCGTTTCGATGCCCGAGAAGAAGACGCGGTGCGCGGGCGGCCGCATGACGCGCGGACGCTTGCCATCGACCATCTGGGCAATGGCGCGGATGTGCGCGGGCGTGGTGCCACAGCAGCCGCCGACGATGTTCAGCCAGCCGTGATCGGCGAACTTTTCCAGCTGCGCCGCCAGCGAATCCGGAGTCTCCAGATAGCGGCCCTCCTCGTCGGGCAGGCCCGCGTTGGGATAACAGGAGACGCGCGCCGGCGCGAGCTCATGAATCGTGCGGATGTGGTCCGTCATGAACTCGGGCCCCGTGGCGCAGTTGAGACCGACGGCCAGCAGGTCGGCGTGCTGGAGCGAGACGACGAAGGCGTCGGCCGTCTGCCCGGCGAGCATGGTGCCCATCGGCTCGATGGTTCCGGAAACGATGACCGGAATGCGGCGGCCGAGTTCATCGGACAGCCGGCGGATGGCCAGCAGCGCTGCCTTGACGTTGCGCGTGTCCTGGCAGGTCTCGACCAGAAGAAGGTCCGCGCCTCCGTCGACGAGGCCGCGCGCCTGTTCGTAGTAGCCCTCGCGGAGCTGCGCAAACGTCACGCCTCCGGTGACGGTGATCGCTTTCGTGGTGGGCCCGATGGAACCGGCGACGAAGCGCGGCCGGCCAGGGCGCTCGAACGCGGCGGCCGCCTCGCGGGCCAGTTCCGCCGCCTTGCGGTTGATCTCGTAGCAGCGCGCTTCCAGGCCGAATTCAGCCAGCGTCACGGTCGAGCCGCCGAAGGAATTGGTTTCGACGATGTCGGCGCCGGCCTCGAAATAGGCGCGGTGAATGTCGCGGATCCAGTCCGGGCGCGTGAACAGGAGGTGTTCGGTGCAGTTCTCGAATTGCGGCCCGCCCCAGTCTTCGATGGTGGGGTTGCGCTGCTGGAGCATCGTGCCCATGGCGCCGTCGAGCACGAGGATGCGTTCTTCGAGCGCGGCAAGCAGCTCCTGTTGACGGGATTCCCAGTTCATGTTGGTGCGAGACGGGCTTTCTTCCATCGTAGCGAAGCCGCTTCAGCGATAGAGGCCGTGCTCGCGGATGTAGGCGAGCACGCCCGGGTGCAGCCCGTCCGCCGAGCCCGTGGTTTCCAGCTGCCGGCGGATCTCGGAGGACGACAGGGGCAGCGCCAGCGTCTCCAGCCGGTGCACGCGCGCGCCCTCGGGGATCTTCAGCTCATAGCCGGGGCGCGAGACCACGATGAAATCCACCGCGCGGATGACATCCTCGCTGCGGTACCAGGATCCGATCTCGGCGAAAGCGTCGGCGCCGATGAGGAAGAAGATCTCGTCCTGCGGTCCGAGAGTCTGCCGCAGCTTTTCGATGGTGTGGATCGTGTAGCTGCGCCCTTCGCCCTCTTCCAGCCGCGAGGGCTCGAAGCGCGCGTCCTCGCGGCAGGCGATCTCGACCATGCGGTAGCGGTGTTCGAAGGGGGTGGTCTGACCGTCGGGCTTGTGCGGCGGATGAGCGGCGGGGATGAACAGCACTTTGTCCAGGCTGAAGCGGTCGGCGGCCTCCCGGGCGACACGGGTGTGCGCCGCGTGGACAGGGTCGAAAGTGCCGCCAAAGATCCCGAGCCGCAAAACGCTATCGTAGCGGAGCGTTCATGCGCGTGTCATCCGCGCGCGCTGCGCTGCTGCTCCGCCGCGGCGCGGGCGAGTTCGTCGCAGCGGTTGTTGTCGTCGTGCGTGGCATGGCCTTTGGTCCACGCCCACCGCACGCGGTGCCGTCTGAGTTCCTCGTCGAGCGCCTGCCAGAGGTCCTGATTGAGGACAGGCTTTTTCTCCGCGGTCTTCCAGCCGTTGCGCTTCCAGCGCGGCATCCAGCTTTCGACGCCGTTTTTGAGGTACTGCGAATCGGTGACGAACTCGACCTCGCACGGCTCCTTGAGCGCCTGCAGCGCGCGCAGAGCGGCGGTCAGCTCCATGCGGTTGTTGGTGGTGTGCGGCTCGCCGCCGGACTGTTCCTTCGAGCGCTCCCCATAGCGCAGGATGTAGGCCCAGCCGCCGGGTCCGGGGTTGCCGAGGCAGCTGCCATCGCTGACGGCCAGAACCTTCTTCATCGGCTTTTCAGGCGGCTGGCGCCTCGGCGTCGCCGTGCCCGCCGCTCCGGCTGAGTTCGCCTTCGAAGAAGCGGTCGACGAGCGAGAGGATTTCACGCGCTTCCCTGGCATGGTAGATGGCTGTGCGGAGTTTCGAACCGTTGCGCACGCCGTGCGTGAAGTAGGTGGCGAACTGCTTCATCTTGCCCACAGCGTCCAGCGACTCGTGCTCGATCAGCATCGAGTAGTAGGTGTGCATGATGCGCCACCGGTCTTCTTCCGTGGGCTGGAAATACGTCCCCGTAGCGAGATATTCCGAAATCTGGCGGAAGATCCACGGGTTGGACGCGGCGGCGCGGCCGATCATGACGGCGTCGCAGCCGGTCTCGCGGACCATGCGCACGGCGTCCTGGGGAGTCACGATGTCGCCGTTGCCGATCACTGGGATCTTCACGGCGGCTTTCACCTCGGCGATGCGGGTCCAGTCGGCTTTGCCGCTGTAGCCCTGTTCGCGCGTGCGCGGGTGCAGCGCGATGGCCTGGACGCCGCAGTCTTCGGCGATGCGCGCCACCTGCACGTGGACCAGCTCGCAATCGTTCCAGCCGGCGCGCGTCTTGAGGGTGAGCGGAATGCGGATGGCCGCGCGAACGGTTTTCAGAATGGTCTCAATCAGCGGCAGGTTGCGCAGCAGGCCGCTGCCGCCGTTGCACTTGACCACCTTTTTGACAGGGCAGCCGAAATTGATATCGACGGCGTCGAAGCCCGAATCCTCGCAGATCTTGGCCGCCTCAGCCAGCACCTGCGGATCGGCGCCGAACAGCTGCGCCGTGATGGGGTGCTCGTCGGGCTCGAAATAGAGGTAGTGGAAGCTCTGAAGCCGCTTGCGGTTCGGATGGCGCCGCGTGGCCACCACGCCATGCGAGCTGGTGAATTCCGTCATCAGCAGACCGCAGCCGCCCTGAGCGCGGATCAGGCGGCGGAAAACGGTGTCGGTGACGCCCGCCATGGGCGCCAGAACCGTGGCCGGCTGGATCCGCACGGGGCCGATGCGGAGTTCTGCGGGAAACTCAACCATTCATTTCCATTTTACCGGCCGCGGCCGCTTTCGCCGAAACACGGGAGTTTGCGGGTGCGTCCAAAACGGGTGAGGATCAGGGAGATGTGGCAGAAACTCGGTCTGGCGTTCCTCGCCGGCGGCATCGCCGTGGGCACCGTGGTTTACCTCGGCTTGAAGGACCGCCTTGCCCCCGCGCCGGAGCCGGCGCCTCTGGTGCGGGCTGTCACGCCCGCACAGGCTCTGCCTCCGGCGTCGGAAGCGCAGGAAGTGAACAGGGCAGTCGAGGAGCCGAAGGCCCCTGCGCCGGTTCCGAAGAGAACAGCTGAACCCGTGCGCGCGGCGGCGCCCCGGAGCGCGCCTTCCCGTAAAGCCGCACAGGCCATAGCCCCTCGTCAGGAGGCCAGGCCCGTGGAAATGGCGCAGGCGTCCCCGCCGGTTCAGCCCGCTGCCGCACAACCGCCCGTGGCTCAGGATGTGCGCGTGTTTCCGCCTCAGGCGTCCGAGCCGCAACCGGCGGCCGAGACCGCGAAGCCTGCCGCAATCGAAAAGCCTGCTCCTCCCAAACGCGAGCCGCGAACGGTGACCGTGCCTGCAGGCACGCTGATCCCTGTGCGCCTGCGCGATGCAGTGAGCACGGAGCGGCACTCCGCGCATGATGCGTTTTTCGCGACGCTCGATGCGCCCCTGATCGTGGAGGGCCTGGTGATCGCCGAACGGGGCGCTCTCGTCCGCGGCAGGGTCGTGGAGGCCACGGGCTCCGGCCGCGTGAAAGGCCGCGCCGCACTGACGCTGCAACTCGACGAGCTCAGCACGTCCGACGGCCAGAAGGTGGAGATCCGCACGGACCCGTTCCGCCATGAAGCCGAGAGCGGAGTCAAGGCGGATGTCGCGAAAGCAGGAGTCGCCGCGGGCATCGGCGCCGCCATTGGCGCCATCGCGGGCGGAGGCCGGGGTGCGGCCATCGGCGCGGCCATTGGCGGCGCAGCCGGAGCCGGCGGAGCCATGGCAACGCGCGGCAAGCCGGCCGAGCTGCCCAGCGAAACCCGTCTGACGTTCCGGCTGAGCGAACCCGTCACTCTGACGGAGAAGCTTCCCTGAACCGGAGGTCAGGCGCCGATTCGCACATAGCCCCTACAGCCGCGGTGGTGCTCAGGCAGGGCAGGAGATTCTCGGGGAGAGGATCACGCGGCGACCGGGCTAATACCTCCAGCTCCTGAGGTCCGCTCCTGGCGGGTGGTTCTTCTCGATCCGCTCCAGAATGCGCGGCAGGTACATCGTGTTGTACCGGAGACGGCTGATGGCGTTGGGCAGGTTCGGGTCGCCGTTCCAGCAGTGCTCGAAGCGGTCCCCGTAGGCGACCGTGGCGTCGGCGGGCGGGTCTTGCAGCTTCTTCAGCGTCTCTTCCATCAGGTACACGGCATTGTTCAGGTAATAGTTGTCCATGTCGCCCACATAAATGTGAATCTTGCCGCGCAGCTTGTGGCCGAGCCTGGCCCAGTCGCGTTCGAGGATGTAGCGCAAATCGTAGTTCTCGCGCCAGTATTCGGCCACTTTTCTGTCGATGACGCCCGTGATTTTGTCGAAAATCCGCGCCGGGTAGCCGTCGGGGCCGACGGGAGAATAGACGGCTTCCCAGATGTCGAACTGCTGGCCGCTGCGCGATTTCGTGCCCAGCGCAAGCTCCATCCGGTTCATCTGCTCCAGAGTGATGGAGACTTCGCCCAGCCAGTTTCTCTTGCCGGGACGGGGCACGCGCAGGTGGGGGCCTTCGACGTAATACGCGTTCCGGTCTTCGTAAATGTTGACCAGGGTGTAAGCCCGGAAATCGATCGGATCCGGGCAGGCGGCGAACGTCCCGTTGAAATCATCCGGATAGAAGATCTGGGCCGCCAGCGCTTCCCAGCCTCCCGTCGAGCCGCCATAAGTGAAGCGCGCCCATCCTTCGCCGATGCCGCGGAACCGCCGTTCGATCTCCGGCACCAGTTCCCGCATGATGGCGTCTCCGTAAGGACCCAGGTTGGCCGAGTTCACTGCATAGGAGTCGTCATAATACGGGTTGGCGTGCTGGATTTCGACGACGAGAAACCGCGGAAAACCGGGGGAAATCCATTTCCTGTAAAAATCGTACGCTTCCTGCTGCTGGATGCGGTTGTAGCCGTGCAGCCGGAACCGCTCACTGTAATCGGGCTTCAGGTCCGGGTCCGGCGGCTCCGTCCGGAAGCCGTCGAAATCGTGCGGAAAGTGCCCGTGGAAAATCATCAGCGGATAACGCGCCTCCGGGTGCTCGTCGAAGCCATGCGGCAGCAGCACGTGGGCGCCGAGATAGACAGGACGGCCCCAGAATTCACTGAGCAGGCGGCTCTGGATGCGGATGTGGCGGATGTACTTCGTGTCCTTCGGCGGCTCGATCGGCGGCATCGCCTCGTCGAGCGTCACGGCCACTTTCGCCGTGCGGGACACGGCCACCTGGCGCGGTCTTGAGTACAGGTTGCCGGGCGCACGGTTCCACTGCCGCCCCTCGCCGCGATCCACCGGCAGCTTGAGCACGCGGCCGTCTTTCAGCCGGTATGTGTCGTAGATGTCGAGCACTGCCTGGACATGGTAATTGCCGGGTCTGAGATCGCCGAGGCGTTCGTACGGATAGCCCGGCGTGTCCGGGCGGAACGTCAGCGTGGCGCCGGGGCGCCAGCCTTCGACGTCCATCCCGAACACGATCTGGGTTTTCGGTCCGTCGGTGATCTGGAAGCGAGGCTCGGCCGACGGATCGGTCGACAGCAGCAGGAGCAGACGGCCGTCGAGCGGCCTGTCCGCCCGCGCGGCGGGCAGGGTGACCGTGAAGGTCTGCCCCGCCGCCGCGAGGCAGAACATGGCGAGGATTACCAGAGCTTGCATTGTTTCTCCGGAGGACGAGGCATGGGATCGCCGGGTTTGCACCCGAATGCCTTGTGGAATTCGGGCATGTTCTGCAGCGTGCCGATCGCCCGGAAACGCGGCAGCGGATGCGGATCCGTGTTCAGCCGCAGGCGCACCGCTTCAGGACGATCGACCATCGCCCAGGTCCGGGCGAACGCGAGGAAGAAGCGCTGATCGGCGGTGAAGCCATCCAGAACCGGTCCCTCTTTGCCTCTCAACGAACGCTTGTAGGCCCGGTAGGCCAGCGTGAGCCCGCCCAGATCGCCGAGCGCCTCGCCCACCACCAGCCTGCCGTTGTGCCGCAGTCCTTCGCCGACGTCTAGGTTGTCGAACTGTTCGATGACGCACGCCGTGCGCTCCTCGAACTTCTTGCGGTCCTCAGGAGTCCACCACTCGCGCAGGTTACCGTCGGCATCATACTTCGAGCCCTGATCGTCGAACCCGTGGCCCATCTCGTGCCCGATGACGGCGCCGATGGACCCGTAGTTCACCGCATCATCGGCCTCCAGGTCGAACAGCGGGGGCTGCAGGATGCCTGCCGGGAACGCGATCTCGTTCATCGTCGGGTTGTAGTACGCATTCACGGTGGGCGGGGTCATGCCCCAGTCGTTGCGGTCGATGGGCTTGCCGATCTTGGAGATCTGGTATTTCCG
>FWPV01002971.1_pt1 | contig 11786 bp, 9 predicted proteins | sample 2228371 | NCBI WGS metagenome assembly FWPV01 (sample SAMEA103939776, study PRJEB20133) | metagenome | reverse complement strand
CCAGCGCTGCCCCATCCCGGTCATCTGTACCGGCTGGCGCACGCCAGGCAAAGAAGACGCCACACAGGCGACCCCGTTCATCATCGCCTCAATCTGCACCAACCCGAAGGCTTCGGTCGAATTCAGGCTGGGCACCACCAGGATGTCCAGGTTGGGATAAAAAGCAGCCATCTCCTCCGGCGAGAGAACCCCCAAAAATTGCCAGTTGCCCTGCTTCTGGTACTTTTCGATGCGCGGCATCAGAAAATTATAATAATCTTTCTCGCCTAACACATCCTGGTATTGACCGGCAAAGAGCACTTTTGCCTTCGGATAATGCGCCAGGATATCGGGCAGGGCGTTGAGTAAGACCTCAACTCCCTTCTCCGTCGCCAGTCGGGCTGCCATCCCAATCACCGGGCGATTTTCGAGGAGACGATTCTCAACCGCAAACTGCTTGACCGCGCCATTGGCGGGCACAGGCAGCACAACCGGTGGGGGTATCACCTGGAGTTTATGCTGATAGCGCGAGAGGAACGGCGAATGATCAGCATAATCCTGGGTATATGTCACAATGCGGTCCGCCAGCCTGGCAGCCAGATGATTCATCACATGCACCACCTGGTTCACAACGTAGTTGAACGGACCTTTGGGCAGGCTTAAATCGCAGTGGTAGGTCAAAACCGCCGGTTTTCGCATCAAGCGCGCCCGCAGGGCAACCCCAGGGGCGTCAAACTGAGGCAGGTGAAGATGCACGACATCATGCTCGCGCACCAGGCGGGTTGCCACGCGCCCAAAAGACGGCGCAATCACCCCTTTGCTGACCCGAAAAGCCACCGGGACGCGGATGACCCGAACCCCATCCCAGACCTCCTCAAGCGGTAGATCGTCCTGGTATTGAGTGGTGAAAATGGTCAACTCATGACCACGCTTCGCCAGAGCTTTTGCCAGTCTTTCAGTATAGATGGTCAATCCGCTGGTGTGCGGACGATAATATGTCAAAACTGTCAGGATACGCATTTGATCTATGTAAAGAGATGTTGATTATCTCTCGCCCATTGGAATAGGAGCGGGATGCCAGCCATTACGTTCACTCCTGGCTGCCAGCCCAGCTCGGTGCGCGCCTTGCGGGTATCTGAAACATATATCCACTGATCGCCAGGACGCCACGCGCCCCATTTTACCCCGATTTCGCCCCCATGAAGCCGTTCCAGGATGGGCTGAAGCTCCTTCCAGACCGAAAGCGTGTTCTCCGCTCCACCGCCGATATTATAGATTTGACCGGCGGCTACATCGATTCGCTCCAGGGCAGCATCGTAGGCATCCAGCAAATCTTCCACGTAGAGCAGGTCACGCACCTGTTTGCCGTTGCCGTAGATGGTGATCGGTTTTCCGGTAAGAAGGGCGATGATAAACCAGGCAACCCAACCCTGGTCCTCGATGCCGAACTGACGCGGACCGTAGATGCAGCTCTGGCGAAAAACAACCGTCGGTAATCCATAAATGCGATGATAATCCCGGGTGTACTGGTCTCCTGCGCCTTTCGAGCAGCCATAGGGAGAATGAAAATCGAGCGGTTGAGTCTCGGGTATGCCTTCTGGCAGGTCCACATATTCATAGCGGGTTTCCGTCTCTCTGACCGGCACCGTCTCCATCCCTCCATAAACTTTGTTGGTTGAGGCGTAGAAGACAATGGGTTGCTTTTTCGATAAGCGAGCCGCCTCAAGCAGGTTGAAGGTGCCCAGGGCGTTAACCTCGAAATCCTCACGGGGATGCAAAACCGAGGTGGTAACCGCCACCTGCGAGGCGAGATGGACGATTACATCCGCCTCGCTCACAACAGAAGCGAGCAAAGTGGCATCCCGAATATCTCCAACGATCATCCGAAATGCGTCGCGCCCATACTGCTGTCGTAGCCAGCTCAGGTTTTTGGGGGCGCCTGAACGCGAGAGGTTATCGTACACCACCACCTCTTCACCGCGTCTCAGCAGGCGGTTGACGTAATTCGAGCCGATGAAGCCCATCCCACCGGTGACCAGAAACTTACGCGCCATCCAGCTCACTCCCAATCAAAAACCGCAATCTTTGTCCAACGCCAATCCTCATAATTCGCTCTTGACCTCGGGTTGAATGCCGCGCACCCGGCGATATAAACCCGTGAGCGATTCGCCATCCCTCACCAGAGCATAAACCCCCAGCACCCCCGTCACCAGATACTGCAACAGATGGGCGGTGATGGCGGCAGCCAGGGCGACGGAAGCATCCACACCGAACAATGAGAGCGCGCCGACGATTGCCGCTTCAAATACCCCCACTCCGCCCGGGGAGGATGGCGCGGCAATCCCCAGGGCTGCAACCATCAAGGTAAAACTCCCCCATAAGAGCGGCGCATCGGGGACATATGCACGCACCAGAGCATGATATTGAAAAATAGCGATCACCCAGTCCAGGATTGCCCAAATCAAAGCCCACAGGAAGAGCCTGCCATCCGTCAAAACCCCCAACCCGTCCAGAACCGACGGCACCACCCTATCGGTGAGACGTTTTACCAGTGGAAAGCGAAGCCCCACTCTCCGATTGACCTCCAGCGCCCACTGACGATTGCGGGCGAGCAGGTACAAAACCAGGAAGACCAGCAACATCACCCCGCCCATCAAAACCGCATAAGCTGCCTGTCCGCGCGCCCCCACCACAAAGGGCAACAGCAGGAGGAAGAAACCCACCGCAAAGGTGATATCCATCAAGCGCTCGATGAAGATGGTGGAGAGAATCTCCCAAAACCTCAGCCCAGATTTCTTGCTGAGCAGGAATGCTCGCGCCACCTCTCCCAGGCGAAAAGGCATAAAGTTATTGATGAGATAACCTTCGTTGATGGTCCAAAACACATCCCGATAGGATGAGGCGTTCTTCAGCAGAGTGCGCCATAATAAACTGCGCACAAACAACCAGGAGAGCATCAACCCGCCAGCCAGCAGAATCAGGCGGAGATTCGCCAGGAGCAACGCCTGTCGGAACTTCTCCAAATCGGCAAAGTAAAAAACGACGATCAGGGAGATCAGGCTGACGGCGATGCCGGGTAAGACACGTCGCCAATCCCCTCGATTGGACGTTTTTGCTTCCATTGGTACACCCCCTTCGGGTAAGTTATTCTTCTCCATAGCGCAGGACCGCCAGGAAGGCTTCTTGTGGAATCTCCACGCTGCCGACCATCTTCATCCGCTTTTTGCCGCGCTTCTGTTTCTCCAGCAGCTTCTTTTTACGGGTGATATCGCCACCGTAACATTTCGCCAGGACGTCTTTGCGTAATGCTTTGACATTGGCTCTGGAAATCACCCGCCCGGCGGCGTAAGCCTGAATCGGGACGACAAAAAGCTGGCGTGGGATGATGTCTTTCAGCTTGGAGATGATCGCCTGCCCCTTATGATAAGCATCTTTGCGATGGACGATGGTCGCCAGGGCGTCCACCGGTTCGCCGTTGACCAGAATCTCGAGCTTCACCAAATCGTCCGGACGGTATTCGGCAAACTGATAATCCAGGGAGGCGTAGCCGCGAGTGCGAGATTTGAGCTGGTCAAAGAAATCCACAATCAACTCTGACAACGGTATCTCAAAGTTAAGCTGCACCCGATTTGGAGCAGGATAATCTTGATCAATAAAGATGCCCCGCCGCTTGGTGGTTAAATCCATCACGGTGCCGTAAAACTCGGTTGGGGTGAAGATTTGAATCTTCATCCACGGCTCGCGCACCTCGGCAACCTGAGCTTCATCGGGCAGTTCTGCTGGCGAGTCGATCCGCACCAGACTGCCGTCCCGCAGCACCACCTCATATTCCACCGAGGGCGCGGTGACAATGATGTCCAGGTCATACTCGCGTTCCAGCCGTTCCTGGATAATCTCCATATGGAACATGCCTAAAAACCCGCAACGAAAACCAAAATTGAGCGCCTGAGACGTCTCAGGCTCATAGATCAGAGAAGCGTCGTTGAGTTGCAATTTCTCCAGGGCGTCTTTCAGGTTTTCGTAATCCTCGCCCTCCACAGGGTAAATCCCGGCAAAAACCATCGGCTTGGGATGACGGTATCCCGGTAAGGGTGTGGAGGCGGGTTGGGAGGCTGAAGTGAAAGTGTCGCCCACCCGGCACTCGCGGACGGTCTTCAAGCCGGTTGCGACATAACCCACTTCCCCGGCGCTCAGCTCCGGGACAGGTTTCATCCAGGGGACGAAGATGCCCAGTTCAATTGGTTTCACCTCCGCCCCACTCGCCATCAGCTTCAGGGTGGTGGTGGTTTGCATGCGCCCATCCATCACCCGCACGTAAGCCACCACGCCTTTGTAGGGATCGTAATGAGAGTCAAAGATCAGGGCGCGCAAGGGCGCAGTTTCATCGCCCTTAGGCGGAGGGATCTGACGAATGATCGCTTCCAGGACGGCTGGGACATTGATGCCGGCTTTGGCAGAAATGCGGATAATCTCTTCTTTCGGAACTCCCAGTAAGTTGCTGATTTCTTCAGCCACCTCGTCGGGGTGGGCGGAGGGCAAATCAATCTTGTTGATAACAGGGACAATTTCCAGATCGGCTTCGAGAGCCATATACAGGTTTGCCAGGGTTTGGGCTTCGACCCCCTGGGAGGCATCCACAACCAGCAGCGCCCCTTCACAAGCGTTCAATGCCCGCGAGACCTCATAGCCAAAATCCACATGACCCGGGGTGTCGATCAAATTCAACTCGTACTGTTCCCCATCGGGGCTGTTATAAATCATCCGCACCGCAGAGGCTTTAATGGTCACCCCTTTTTCCCGCTCCAGGTCCATGCTATCCAGCACCTGCTCGGTCATCTCCCGCTCAGAGATGGTGCCAGTTAGCTGAAGCAAGCGGTCTGCCAGGGTCGATTTGCCATGATCGATGTGGGCGATGATGCAAAAATTGCGAATGTGATCGGTACTCATGAACGGCTTGAAGTATACTCGATTTTTGGTCTCAGCTAGGAGTTGGCGAAGCGGACGAAGTCCCCGGCGCTCCATCCCCAACGGCAAAATCAACCATCTCTTTAATCTCTCCGATCGGCTCAGCGGGATAAATCAAATGCGCCAGGAACTCTGCGTTGCCTTTAGGACCCAGCAACGGAGAGCGCATCAAATTACGGGCAGCGTATCCACATTCCTGAGCATAGGACAGCACGTCCAACAGCACTTCTCTGTGTATCGCCGGATCGCGAATGACGCCCTCGCCTCTGGCAGCGATTCTACGTCCCGCCTCAAATTGGGGTTTGACCAGCGCGATCACATGACATGTCTGCGCCGGAGGGGACGCCCCTGGCTCGGAAAACCAATTTCGTACTACGGGCAGGAGTAACTTGAGCGAGATAAAAGAGGCATCAATCGTCACTAATTTCACAGCCTCGGGCAAGCGGTCTAAATAGCGGGCGTTGGTGCGTTCCATGACCACCACCCGCGCATCCTGGCGCAATTTCCAGTGCAGAATACCCTGCCCGACGTCTATGGCATAGACCCGCCCTGCCCCGTGTTGCAGCAAACAATCGGTGAAGCCCCCGGTGGAGGCGCCTACGTCGGCGCAAATCCATCCCTCAATGCAAAGGGCAAAGCCGCGCAGAGCAGCATCCAGCTTTTCACCGCCGCGGGAGACAAAGGCTGGACCCCAATCAACCGTCACCTGCGCATCAATAGGCACCATTTGAGCCGGCTTGAGCACTAGCTCGCCATTGACGCGCACCTGCCCCGCCATCAACAGGCGTTGCGCCTGGGAACGGCTCTCCGCCAGATGGCGCTGCACCAATAACAGGTCAATGCGCTCCTTTTCCACAACCATATTCTAACATTTATTGCTTAAGATGCCAGAATTGCAACAACTGTAACCCCGTCTCTCATGAAAGACTTAAGCCAATAGGGGCAAGAACTGCCTTCAGGCGAGTATAATTTGCCTGCTGAATATTCATTTTTCGAGGAGAAATGTATGTCCGACAAGGCGAATACTGCGGTCAACTATGCCCATGATAAGCGGCAAAATTTTTTAGACGAACTGAGTGAACTCTTGCGCGTTCCATCGGTATCCACCACCCCTGAACATAAAGGGGATATGCAGCGGGCGGCGGAATGGGTGGCGAATAAATTATCCAGTCTTGGCATGGTCAACGTGCAGATATTCCCGACGGCGGGGCATCCAATTGTGTTTGCGGAATCGACCAGCGCCGGCTCGGGTGCGCCAACTGTGCTTATCTACGGTCACTATGACGTACAACCCGCAGAGCCCCTGGAGTTATGGGAAAGCGGCGCTTTTGAACCAACCCTGCGCGGCGAAAACCTCTACGCACGCGGTGCCAGCGACATGAAAGGGCAGGTGTTAGCCTGTCTGGCGGCGATCGAGTCCATTCAACGCACCGATAAGTTGCCGGTGAACGTCAAGTTCCTGATCGAGGGCGAAGAGGAAATCGGCTCCCCGCACCTTGGCGCATTTATCGCCGAACACAAAACCCTGCTGGCGAGCGACTTTGCCCTAAACCCCGACTCGGGCATCCTGGCTCCCGATACACCCACCATCACCTATGCTTTGCGAGGTCTGGCTTACTTCGAATTACGGATCACCGGTCCCGATCACGACTTACATTCCGGTCTCTTCGGAGGGGTTGTGCACAACCCCGCCCAGGTGCTTTGCGAATTGATCGCAGGGATGCACGACGATCAGGGCAGGATCACCTTGCCGGGATTTTACGATAAGGTGCGCCCCCTGGATGCCGAGGAGCGCGCTGAGCTGGCTCGATTGCCGGTGAATGAGGAGGTGCTCAAGAAGCACACCGGAGCGAAGGCGCTCTGGGGCGAGGCAGGTTTCACCCCGGTCGAACGCCTCGGGGCGCGACCAACCCTGGAGGTGAATGGGCTGCTTTCTGGCTTCACCGGAGAAGGCTCTAAAACCGTGCTGCCGGCAAAGGCGATGGCAAAAATCTCCTGCCGTTTGGTGCCCGACCAGGACCCGGACGAGGTTCATCAGCAAATGCTCGCCTACCTGGAAGCCAGGGTTCCGCAGACGGTGCAATACGAGCTGATCAAAATGGCTGGCGGTCCAGCATCCATCTCGGATCGGAACTCGCCCGGAGTGAGGGCTATCTCCCAGGCGATGGAACAGGTCTGGGGCAAACGCCCCATATTCCGCCGCGAAGGCGGCAGCGTACCGGTAGTCGCCCAGTTTCAGCAAATCCTGGGGATCGAATCGGTCAACGCCGGGTTCGGCTTACCCGACGATAATTACCACGCCCCAAACGAGAAACTGCATTTGCCCACCTGGTACAGGGGCATTGACACCTTGATTCATTTCTTCTATAACCTGGCTTAATCGCGTTGATTGAGGGTGGATGATGAGCGAAGCGAAAATGCCTACCTATGGAGGTCAAGCAGTCATTGAGGGCGTGATGATGCGCGGCAAACGCGCCTGTGCCATCGCCATGCGCGCCCCAAACCGGGAGATTGTCATCCATACTGAACCGTTGGGGAGCATTTATTCCAGTAAGATCGCTAAAATACCCTTTTTACGTGGGGCGATTGTGCTCTGGGATGCCCTGGGACTGGGAATGCGCGCCCTGACCATCTCGGCAAACGTGCAGACCGACGAAGACCAAAAGCTGGAAGGACCGGCGCTCTATCTCACCCTGGCTTTCTCATTGGCATTGGGGATTGCCTTCTTTTTCTTACTGCCGGCTCTGGTTGGGCAATCAGCCGAAAGAGTCTTTCACTTCAACGCCAATTGGGGAAACATCATCGAGGGCGTCATGCGTTTGCTCCTGTTGATTGGCTATATCTGGGCAGTGGGCTTTATCCCCGATATCCGCCGGGTGTTTGCCTATCATGGCGCAGAGCATAAGACCATCAACGCGTTCGAAGCAGGGGCAGAACTCAAACCGGAAAACGTCGCCATGTTCTCTCTACAGCACCCGCGCTGTGGGACTGCTTTCCTGCTGACCCTGGTGTTGCTTTCGGTGTTGGTGTTTTCATTGTTGGGACCAATGCCCTTAATCTGGCGGCTCGTCAGTCGGATCATCTTAATCCCGGTCCTGGCTGGGATTGCGTACGAGTATATCCGCTGGTCAGCCAATCATCTCGATTCACCCTTCGTGCGCTTGCTGGTCAAGCCAAATCTGGCGCTGCAAAGTTTGACCACACGCGAACCCAGCCTGGACATGCTGGAGGTGTCGATTGCAGCTTTCAATGCGATGCGCACCGGAGAAGAACGCATTCAACTTTAGCTCCTTTCGGTCAACGATACTGGTGCAGCTTGTCAGCCTGCTCATCATCCTGTTGACAAGCTGCACAGTTTCAGATGTATCATTGCCAACCAGCACCCCTTCACCCACCCAGGTTGCAACTCCCACCGAGGCGCTTCTACCCGATCTGATCGCCATCCAGATGAGCTTCGAACCGGAAAATCCCGGCACCTGTTTTAGCAGCCTGAATCCCCTGGGGACGCGGGTGCTAATTGCCAATACGGGACCAATCGCGTCTGATTCGTTCACTGTCAGCCTGAACGGGGTTCAGCAGTATGTGGATGGTGGTCTATCGTCTGGGGATACGATCTCTCTATGGTTTGTAGGCTATGCCGAGCAAAACACCCTGATCGTTGATGACCTGCAACAAATCAGAGAGGGCGATGAATCCAATAACCGTCTCAGCGCGCCCTTCACCCCGCCGGAGCTACCTCAGGAATGTCAACCCACCCCGCCGCCTGCAACACAAGCCCTGAGTGCGATAGCCGTCTTGAAAGGTCATACTGGCAAAGTCTGGGGGGTGGATTTCTCACCTGATGGTCGGCTGTTGGCATCAGCCTCCACCGACAACACCCTGAGGCTGTGGCGAGTCAGCGGATACACATTGCTGCGCACCATGCAAGGGCATCCGTTTCCTATCCTGTGCGTCAGCTTCTCTCCCAACAATCAGTTCATTGCCACCGGCTCAGATGATAGCATCGTCCGCATCTGGCGCGTTTCTAACGCCGAACTGATGCATAGTCTGACCGGTCATGGCGGTTGGGTGAATGCCCTTGCCTACTCTCCCGACGGCAACATCCTGGCAACCGCATCCGACGATTACACCGTGCGCATGTGGCGCGCCTCAGATGGGAGAGAACTCAGGGTGATTGATGAGGGCATGTCTCGCGTTCTGAGCATTGCATACTCGCCTAACGGCACCTCCCTGGCATGGTCCGAATCAGATGGACATGTGCGCGTCTGGCAGATTTCCGGTGGCAAATGGCTCTTCACCACCCAACCCAGCCAACAAAGCGCCGAAAGCATCGCCATATCCCCCGATGGTGAATTGCTGGTGGTTGGTTTTGCCGACGGCACGATCTGGTGAATTGCTGGTGGTTGGTTTTGCCGACGGCACGATCCGCATCTGGAGGATGGGTAATTGGAGCCTGGCGCAGAGCATCTCAGCTCACCAGGGGGCGGTGAACACGCTTGGCTTTTCACCCAACGGCAAATATCTGGCGTCAGGCGGGGCAGACCAGCAGGTGATTTTGTGGCGATTGGATATGCCATCTGACTCCAATTTGTTCAGCCTCGAAAAATTCGCCCTGCTCAACGAACATACAGGCGCAGTGAACAGCATCTCGTTCTCGCCAGATAGTTCATTATTGGCGTCAGCTTCAGACGACGCCACCTTACGCGTCTGGGAAATACCGGAGCCATAAGGATATGCGCCGTAAGATGATATTGTCGCTGACCATATGGTCGAGCGCCTGTTTGCTGATTGCCTGCTCCCTGGTGGCATTACCATTCGTCTGGAGGAATCTTCACCCTCAACCCAAACCCACCCGTCAGCAACTCTTCCAGGGAATCACATATGAGGTGCAGGTGCGCCAGTCACCGCGCCCGATGGTGATCCACGTGGTGACTGTGGATCTGCGCCAACCGGGCATCCGTTTTCTGGTCACTCCAGGCGACGCCAGCGCAGAGCTTCCCCTGACGGCGCGCACCACCGGTAAATTCCTGGACGAATTCAACCTGCAACTGGCGGTGAATGGGGATGGTTTCCAGCCCTGGTGGTCGAACAGCATCCTGGATTATTACCCGCATACCGGCGACCCGGTTGATCCTATCGGATTCGCAGCTTCGCGCGGCGAAGTTTATTCGGCATGGACCGACGCCGAACCGGTGCTGTACATTTCACGCACAAACCAGGCGCGCTTCCAAACGCCAATTGGAAGAGTCTATAACGCAATCTCGGGGAATATCATGCTGGTCCAGCAAGGGCGGGTGGTGGTTGGCGCGCAGGATTCGCCCCAGCCGCGCACGGCGGTGGCATTGGATAAAAGCGCCAGGCGGTTGATATTGGTGGTTGTGGATGGGCGCCAACCGCGTTACAGTCAGGGCGCCACTCTGGCTGAGCTGGCTGAGATCATCCTGGAAAACGGCGGCTATACCGGCATGAATCTGGATGGCGGCGGTTCCACCACGCTGGTAAGACAGGGATCAGGCGGAGCGCCAGTACTGCTCAATTCGCCCATCAATCACGGCATACCGGGCTTTCAGCGTCCGGTTGGCAATCACCTCGGGATTTATGCCGACCCGCTAAACACCGAAAAATAATTCACTTACCAGCCTGATCTATCTTCGTCGGGCAATGCTCATTCTCCGACGATTTGCGCCACCAACTCTCGATGGCGAGGACGAGTATCGAAATCCACGTAAATGATTTGCTGCCAGGTGCCCAGTGTCAGGCGAGCATTGACAAATGGGACGCTCAGGGATGCTCCCAGCAATGCAGCCCGGACATGGCTATGACCATTGCCATCCCCCCAGCGTGCGTTGTGATAATAATCCCGATTGGGCGGCACAATCTCATCGAATAAACGCTTCAAGTCGTTGATTGCTCCGGATTCGTATTCGATCGTGGTCAGCGCGCTGGTGGAAGAGGGGCAAAAAAGGGTGACAACACCATTTTTTACCCCGGAGTCTTTCACTAATCTGGCAACGGCATCGGAGATATCATGCACATCTGCGTTGCCGCGGGTGTTCAATTGAAGCGAGGCTGTGACAACCGCCATATTTCCTCCTCATCCTCAAAATTAGCCGAGATCCATCAAAACAGGCGTTACCCCGGTTAGAGTTAAATCGAGCGTCCAACATTATAGCACGCGCTCTTTTTGCGATTTTATGGGCTGATCTATCTGTTTTCATAAAAAATCGGTATATACTTTAATCCAATAGCCAAACCAACATATTTTCCAGACGTTCTAAGCAACTGTAAAGGAGTCGATATGAAGCCAGCCTATCAAACCCGAGACGAGTGGCAATTGATCACCCTATACAGCATCCTTTTCTTGTTTTTCTTCCAACTGATCGCCATTTTCGTCGAAGCGATCTATTCCTTCGGGTTGATGGGCACCAGTATCCCGAAGGAAATCGTCAGCGTTTTCTTTTTCTTCTCGCCGCTGATCCTGTTAATTCTTGGCAAGCGCATCAGCGGGGTTGGGATGCTTCTCCTGGGCGAACTTGCGCTGCTCAGCCGCGTCGTCACTCCTCTTTTGGAACCCCGGAGCAAGATGCTGATTTCCGGTTTGGGGGTAGGGTGTTTCCTGGTCTTGTTCCCCATTCTGCTCTGGTATTTGGGCTGGCAAAAAAGGCTGTCTTCAGCCTACCACCTTGGCTTCGGTTTGATCGTTGGCGTCGCCTTATCCGCGCTGTTTCGCGCCTGGGGATCTGGTAGCGACCTGAGCACGCATGGATGGTTTCAGGTCATCGGCTGGGCATTGGCAATCGTCGCGGCGGTCTTTTTGTGGCGGATGTTCCCAATCGTCAAGT
>FWPV01009672.1_pt1 | contig 11787 bp, 9 predicted proteins | sample 2228371 | NCBI WGS metagenome assembly FWPV01 (sample SAMEA103939776, study PRJEB20133) | metagenome | reverse complement strand
TTTGGGAATTTATTGCTATAATTCCGATGCAACAAGTTGACTTTGGTTTTCATCACCCGACTTGGGAGACATAGCCTAGTGAACCAACCAGCCTCCCCCTCCTCTTTTGAAACCCTACTTCAATCGCTTGCTCCGCAAGGCCGCACCGCCCTGCTGCCCGCTCTACATGCTGCCCAAGAACAATTTGGGTTTATTTCTGACCAAGTAGCCGCTCAAGTTGGGCGAGCACTGGGCGTGCCCTTGGCGGAGGTATTCGGTGTGGTCGAGTTCTACACCCTCTTCCACCGTCAGCCAGTGGGTGAGGTGGTCTTGCACATCTGCAATGACCCGGCCTGCGCCCTTGCCGGAGCGGATACGGTGTTCAAACAGGTCGTCTTCCAGTCCTCAGAATCTATGTCGGCTGAAGGGGGACCTGCGCCGCTTACGGTCGAAAAGTCGCCTTGTTTGGGCTTATGCGATCATGCCCCGGCTGTCTTGGTGCAAAGCTTGCCGGCGAAAGCCTCGCCTGCCCAAACTTGGCAAGAGTTAGTGGCAGCGACAGCTACCCGCCCCTTGACCTACGTCGATGGGGATGTGCGTCTGCTCACGGCCTTATGCGGCCGACACACCACCGTGCGTCTGGAAGAGTACCGCCAACAGGATGGGTATCGAGCTTTGGAGAGGGCGTTACAACAATCTCCGCTGCAGATCATTGAACAAGTCAAACAGTCCGGTTTGGTCGGGCGTGGCGGCGCTGCATTCCCGACGGGCTTAAAATGGGAAAGCGCTGCCAAAGCATCGGGCACGCCAAAATATGTGGTCTGTAATGCGGATGAAGCCGAGCCGGGCGCATTCAAAGATCGCGTGCTGATGGAAGATAACCCCCATGCCATTCTAGAGGGCATGCTGCTTGCCGCTTATGCCATCGGCGCAACGGAAGGGTATATTTATATTCGCGGCGAGTACTTGCTGCCTTATCGCGTGATGCAACAAGCGGTTGAGGAAGCTCAAGCGGCTGGTCTGTTAGGTGAACGCATTTTGGGCAGTAATTTTTCCTTTAGCGTGGAAATCCGTCGTGGCGCTGGAGCCTATATTTGCGGCGAGGAGACCGCCCTGTTCGAGTCGATTGAAGGCAAACGCGGCTTTCCCCGCCTCAAACCCCCCTTTCCCACCACACACGGCTTGTTTGGAAAGCCTACGGTGATCAATAACGTCGAAACGCTGGCTAATATCCCCCTCATCTTGCGCATGGGCGTAGAAGCCTACCGAGCGCTGGGAACCCCGCAATCGCCAGGTCCGAAATTGTTTTGTCTATCGGGAGATGTCCGCCGCCCTGGCTTATATGAAGTACCGTTTGGTGTACCCTTACGCCACCTGATCGAAGATTTAGGGCAAGGGATGCGCAGCGAACATCCCTTCCAAGCGGCTTTAATCGGCGGTGCCGCGGGGGCATTTGCCACGCCGGACCATTTGGATACGCCGTTGAGCTTTGAAGGGTTGCGTCAAGCTGGTATCCCGCTAGGCGCAGGGGTGGTCACCGTCTTCGATGCCAGTCGCGATTTGCGGGATGCGCTTTACCGGCTAGCGCGTTTTTTCGCCGAAGAGTCTTGCGGCAAATGTTATCCCTGTCAGATCGGCACCCAACGCCAATTGGAGATCCTCGAGCGCGTTTTACACGGCAAACCCCTACCTGGGGATTGGGAGCGCTTGCAGGATGTCGGTTGGACGATGTCGGATGCTTCGATTTGTGGCTTGGGGCAGACGGCCGCCTCGGCTATCTTAAGCGCCATGAACCATTGGCCACACTTGTTTCAATAAGCCAAGGAGCTTGCCATGACTCATGATTTCGTCCACCTCACCATTGACGGCATCCCAACACAAGCGCCGCGCGATATGACCATCTTGAAAGCTGCCCAACAGATCGGGGTGGAGATCCCTACCATCTGCTATCATGACTACTGTACTGCCAATGCCCTCTGCCGCATTTGTGTGGTGGAAGTCAAGGGGGCGCGGGTGTTGGTGCCGGCTTGTACGGCTACCGTTCAAGAGAATATGGAAGTGAACACCCAAAGCGAGCGTGTGCGGCGGGCGCGGCGCACCATTTTGGAGATGCTCTATGCCACCGTGGATTTGTCCGAAGCGCCGGAAATCGAAGCGATGGCAATCGCTTATGGGGCTGTCCCAGACCGCTTCCCCGAAGCAGAACCCCGTCATCCGCCGCTGATTGATGATAACCCGATGTACATTCGGGATTATGCCAAGTGCGTGTTGTGCTGGCGATGTGTGCAGGTGTGCGCTGAAGACGCCCAATATACTTATGCGATTAATTTTAAGGGGCGGGGTTATGAGACCCAAATCAGCACATTCTATGAAGTAGCTATGCCCGAATCGACCTGTGTGTTCTGCGGCCAGTGTATCGGCGTTTGCCCGACTGGTGCTTTGAAATTCAAACGCCAGCATTTGCTGGAAGTCGGTTATCGTATGGATGAAATTTTGCAAATGACTCGTTCGGAACGCAGCGGTCGCCGTCGCCGAGCGGAACGCCCCTGAGCAGGAGGTCGCATCATGATCACCCCCGACCGAATTGTCCCCACCGTTTGCCCATTCTGTGGCGTGGGTTGTAATCTAGACCTGCACGTTAAAGATGAATTTATTTACCATGTCTCTGCGCCCTTTGACTCGGTGGTCAATCAGGGTAATTTATGCGTCAAGGGGCGCTTTGGGGCGGATTTCGTCTATCACCCACGGCGTGTTACGAGGCCGTTGATTCGCAAAAAGCCGCAGAAGCCGGGCGAACGCACGCAGGCTTTTGAGTTGGATGAATGGCAAGCCGTTTCGTGGGACGAGGCGCTTGAGCTGGTCGCCGATCGCTTGGTAGAGATCTATCGCCAGCATGGCTCAGATGCGCTGGCGGTGTATTGCTGTGCCAAAGCGACCAATGAGGATAATTACTTGCTGCAGAAGATCTATCGTGCCCTGTTCCGCACGAATAACGTGGATCACTGCACGCGTTTATGCCATGCTGCCAGTGTGGTTGCTCTGCAGATGGCGATTGGTTCCTCTGCCATGAGCAATACCGCAGCCGAGGTGATCGACAACGACGTGTTTATCTTGACTGGGTCGAACCCGACCGAAAACCACCCCATCATTGCCTTACAAATGAAAGCTGCCGTGCGCAAGTATGGAGCGAAACTGATCGTGGTTGACCCACGGCGCATCGAGATGGTGGACTACGCCACCCTTTACCTGCCCCTTAAACCCGGCACAGATGTGCCGCTCTTCTCGGCAATGGCGCATGTCATTCTCAAAGAGGGCTTGTACAACCGCGACTTTATCGAGCAGCGCACCGAAAACTTCGAAGCCTTTGCGGCTTCGATGGAAAAATTCACCCCCGAAGTGGCGGAAGAGATCAGCGGTGTGCACCGCCATCTGATCATCGAAGCCGCCCACCTGTATGCCACCGCCCGTAACGCAGCCATTTACTGGGCATTAGGCATCCCCGAATCGACACACGGCACCGCCAACGCCTTGAGTCTGGTCAACTTGGCACTGCTCACGGGACAGATTGGGCGGCGTGGCACAGGCTTAAATCCTCTGCGGGGACAGAATAACGTTCAAGGTGCCTCAGATATGGGCGCCATGCCCTGGCATTATCCAGGCTACCAGCGCGTGGATGACGATCAAAATGCGGCACGCTGGGAAAGGCTGTGGAATATCGAGGCGGGTGGCTTGAACCGTCGCTTGGGCTTGACCACCACCGAGATTCTCAGTGCAGTTGGGCCTCAAGGGGTGCGTGCTTTGTACATTATGGGCGAGAATCCGATGATGTCGGAGCCGAACCTAACTCATACGCGCCAGAAGATGACCCAATTGGAATTTTTGGTGGCGCAGGATTTGTTTATCAATGAGTCGGGAGCCTTTGCGGATGTCTTTCTGCCGGCGGTCTCGTGGGCAGAGAAGGAGGGCACCTTTACCAACACCGATCGGCGCGTGCAGCGCGTGCGTCAAGCCATAACGCCGCGCGGCGAAGCGCGCCCTGACTGGCAAATCCTCTGCGACCTCGCCAAGCGCATTGAGCGCAAATTAGGGCGACCGCGTAGCGCTTATTGGGATTATGCCCACCCCGCTGAGATCATGGAGGAAATTCGGCGCGGAGTGCCAGAATATGGCGGAATCACCTACGCTCGTCTCGAAAAAGAGGGTGGTTTGCAGACCCCCGTTTGGGACGAGAATCACCCCGGCACACCCTATTTGTTTGCCGATACTTTCCCACGCGGGAGGGGGAAGTTCCATCCGCTGGAGTATGTCCCCAACGCCGAGATGCCGGATGAGGAATATCCCTTTGTGCTCAGCACTGGGCGGGTGCTGGAACACTGGCATGGCGGAACGATGACCCGCCATTCATGGATCGATGACCTCTACCCAGAGCCGCTGGTGGAACTTCATCCCCAGGATGCCAGCAGCTTGGGGATTGAGAACGGCGATGCCGTGCGGGTGACTTCGCGGCGGGCTTCGATTGTCCTGCGCGCTCACGTGACCGAAAAAACCAACCGCGGCGTGGTGTTCATCCCCTTTCATTTTCACGAGGCGGCAGCCAACTTACTCACGCATGACCAACTAGACCCGCAAGCCAAAATCCCCGAATACAAAGCTGCGGTGGTGCGGGTGAGTAAAGCGCGCCCTGAGGAGCTGGCTTCGCGACCTGAACCACAGCTGCGCGGGCGCCTCTGAGATTGAAAAGGTGCTAATTATCGTTATCAAAGGCATGACATCTTTCATTGACAGATGCCTTTAAGTGTGTGAAAATAGTCACAGGCTTTGGATGGGTAGGGGCAAAATTTACAAGGTTCTAATGATATCGAAGGCTTTTTAGCGGTATCACCGAAAAACGATATCCATGTAGACGTGTGGAAAGACACGGAAAGGAGGGCTGTTTTTTCCAAATAGCAAAGCGAGTACCGATTTTCCATTCCACTCTATCTGTTGGTGGTCGAGTAAGTCTTTTATGGAACCTATATTTCTCATGTTGCCGCAACTTTAAGGGGGCAGGGTTGATGGGGTAATCGTCAACCATGGCGTTTCATTTCCCTGCGTGAGGAGAGTGCTTTCCGATGAAATTAGAATGGACACCCCCTGAGGATTGGATACGCATCAAGACCATTGATGCCCATACCGCCGGAGAGCCCTTACGGGTTATCGTGGAAGGGTTCCCGTCTCTCCCCAAAGGTTCGATTCTCGAAAAACGGCGTTATCTCAAGGAAAATCTGGATCACCTGCGCACGGCTTTGATGTGGGAGCCGCGCGGCCACGCGGATATGTATGGCGCTTTAATCACCGAAGCGCTCACTGCCGAGAGCGATGTAGGCGTGATCTTTATGCACAACGAGGGTTATAGCACGATGTGCGGTCACGGAATTATCGGCATGACAGCAGTGCTGCTGGATTGTGGCCTGCTCCATAAAGAAGGGGAAAAAGCAGTGGTGAAAATCGATGCGCCGGCTGGGTTGATCACCGCCTATGCGCGGCGAGAAGGTGGCCGGGTGAGCGAGGTTGCCTTTCACAATGTTCCCTCGTTTGTCTATCTTGCCGATCAAACCGTTCAGGTGCCGGGGTTGGGGGAGGTGCGCTTCGATATCGCCTTTGGGGGCGCTTTCTATGCCTTTGTGCAAGCCGAAGAGGTGGGCGTTGGCTTGGAAGCCGAAGATTTCCGCACTTTGATTGATGTGGGGATGCGCATCAAACGCGCGGTGATGGAAGCCGTGCCGATCAAACATCCTTTCGAGGAAGACTTGAGCTTCCTCTATGGGACGATTTTTGTCGGCAAAGCCCTTGAAGCCGGCCATCACAGCCGCAACGTGTGTATCTTTGCGGAGGGGGAAGTGGATCGTTCACCGACCGGCACTGGTGTCAGTGCGCGATTGGCGCTGCATTACGCCAAGAAAGAAATTGACATCGGTCAGCCGATCACCATCGAGAGCATCATCGGCACGACCTTCACCGGCAAAGTGGTGGAGACCGTTCAGTATGGTCCTTATGAAGCGGTTATCCCTGAAGTATCGGGCAGCGCATCGATCGTGGGGCTGTGCGAATGGCTGATTGACCCCCAAGACCCCCTGCGGCATGGCTTCATCTTGCGCTAATTTTCTCAGCGGCATGGTGAAGAATCTATTAATCCCAAAAATCAAAAGGAGTAGAAGGATATGAAGAGAATTTGGAGTGTTTTGTTTGTCCTCGTTTTGACCCTCTCGCTGGTGTTGGCTGCCTGCCAGCAAAAACCAGCCGAGCCACAGACCATCCAGATCGGCTTGCAAGCGCCTCTAACGGGTGACTTTGCTGCCGAGGGTCAGTGGGCAAAGCAATCGGTTGAGGTTGCCCAAGAGTTGATCAACAAAAAGGGTGGCGTCTTGGGCAAGCAAGTCGAGATCGTGGTTGCCGATGATGCTTCCAATCCCAAGGACAGCGCTTTGGCAGCGCAAAAATTGATCTCTCAAGGCTTGAAAGAGGTCATTGCCTCTTACGGTTCTTCGGTTACTGCCCCTGCGGCAGACCTTTATGATGCCAACAAGGTCGTCTCCGTGGGCTATGGCTGCACTGCCGTGCGCCTGACCATGGATAAACAACGCCCTTACTTCTTCCGCACAGCCGGGCGAGATGACACGCAGTCCGAATTCTTCGCCAAATTTGCGGTCGAGGTGTTGGGTGCCAAACGGATTGCCATCATGCATGACAACCAAGACTACGGCCGCGGCGTTGCCGAGGATGCTAAGAAGTTCCTGCAACCATACCTCGACGCCGGGCAGGCAGAGTTGGTCTATTATGATGCCATCACCCCAGGTGAGAGCGACTATTCTGCTGTTGTGAGCCAGATCAAGGAAATCAACCCCGATGTCTGGTTCTTCACCGCCTACTACCCCGAAGCTGCTCTATTGCTCAAGCAAGCTCGCCAAGCAGGCTACACCGGGCTCTTCGTCGGGAACAACTCGGTGCCCACCCCAGAGTTCGAGAAAATCGCCGGCGTGGATGTCATCAAAGGTTCGATCCATCTGAACGAGCCGATGCCTCAATTCCTGACCTATCCTGCCTCGATTGAGTTTATGGATGCCTACAAAGCGAAATTCAACGAGATGCCAGGCTCCATCTGGGCGGTGTACGCTGCCGACGCCTTGAACGCGCTGGTCGCTGCCATCCAAAAGGCCGGCTCAACCGATCCTGACGCGGTGGCCCAGGTGATGCGCACCATGACCGATGTCCAAGGTATCACCGGCCCGTTGATGTTCACCGAGCGCGGCGATCGCAAGGACATTCCGTACTACGCCTATATCTACAACGACCAGGGTCAACTGGAACTGTACTATCCGAAATAAACCTTGAGCGGATTTTCCCTCACCCCTTTCCCCTCTCCCTCAGGGAGAGGGGAATCCATCTTCAATCTTTGCAAGGAGGCTTTCGATGCAATTGCTCCTTGAGCAACTCACCAATGGTTTGACCATTGGTTCTTTCTATGCCTTGGTAGCGATGGGGTATTCCATGGTCTATGGGGTGATGAAGTTGATCAACTTTGCCCATGGCGATTTCTTTACGTTGGGCAGTTATTTGGGATATACCCTTCTGGTGATCGGTTCTGGCTGGGTGACGCGCACCTTTGGCATCTGGGGGGGCATTGTCGTGGCGATCCTAGGCGCCATGTTGGGATTGGCACTGGGTGGTCTGTTGGTCGAAAGGGTTGCTTATCGCCCGGTGTACAAAGCCGGTCGCTTGCCTTTGGTGGTCTCAGCCTTAGGCGCGTCGATCTTCATCTCCAATGGCATTATGGCTGTATGGGGTCCCCGCTTTCAAGCATACCCGCAAACCAGCATTCCCGCTGGCACGTTCCGTTTGTTCGGTGAGGTGTATATGACCGATATTAAGCTGGCCACGCTCGTCGTTTCCCTCACCTTGATGGCGTTGATTTACTACATCGTGGAAAGGACGCTCTTCGGTGCAGCCGTGCGAGCGACCGCCCTCGATCGAGAGACAGCAACCTTGATGGGAATCAACTTCCGTTCGATCATCTTGTTTGTCTTCTCGGTAGGCCCGGCGCTCGGAGCGATGGCAGGCGTGTTTGCCGGGTTGAATTATAGCCGCATCATCTTTACCATGGGGTGGGGATATGGCTTAAAAGCCTTTACTGCCACCATCATGGGGGGAATTGGCAACATCCCCGGTGCGATGATCGGAGGCATCCTGTTAGGCTTGCTTGAATCACTCTTCGAGGGGTTTGTCTCCGGGGCGTGGAAAAACGTCTTTGTCTTTCTCATCCTCATCATTATCTTAATTGTCCGCCCTACCGGGCTAATTGGAGAAAAAGTGGCGGAGAAAGTATAAACCATGAGCGATCTCACCAGGAAACTCACGCAACGTCTCTGGAAAGCACAGCAGAATGGCGGGGCGCGTTCCAACCGCTTGGCGCTCGTGTGGATTGGCTTAATTGTCCTACTTCTGCTGATCTATCCTTTCTTGCCCTTTGTCAATAATTATTGGATTGATGTGGGCTTTTTTGTGGGCATTTATGTGCTTCTGGGGCTGAGTTTGAACATCGTTTTGGGAGAAGTGGGGCTGTTCGATCTGGGACATGCCGCCTTCTACGCCATTGGGGCTTACACCACCGGCATCCTTTATGCCCAGTTGAAGATCCCCATTCTCCTTATGCTGCCTTTGAGCGCGCTCACTGCTGGCGCATTTGCTTATCTGGTCACCTCACCAATCATCCACTTGCGGGGCGACTATTTATGTATCGTCACCATTGGCATCGGTGAGATCGTCCGTCTAGCAGCGTTGAACAACCCGTTTGGCTTAACCAATGGGGCTAACGGTATCACGGGGATTGGCAACCCCGATTTTGGCCTCTTTGCCCTGCGCAAACCGATCGAATTTTATTACTATGTGTGGATCATCGTGGCATTGGTGATTATCGGTCTGGTCAACTTGCAGAAATCGCGAGTCGGACGGGCGTGGAATTTCATTCGCGAGGATGAAATTGCCGCTGAAGCCAATGGCGTGGATGTGCGTTACTATAAGCTGATTGCCTTTGTGTTAGGTGCAGCTTTGGCGGGCTTGGCAGGCAATATCTACGCTTCCAAGATGATGATCATCTCGCCGGCGAACTTCACTTTTATGGATTCGGCCCTCTTCTTTGTGATTGTGCTGTTGGGTGGGCTTGGCTCTATTCCCGGCAACATCTTAGGCGCAGCGATCATCGTCGTCTTTCCGGAAATTTTCCGTCAGTTTGCCAGCTATCGCTTGCTCTTCTTCGGCGCGGCTTTGGTGGTGATGATGATCTTCCGTCCCGGCGGTATCCTGCCGCGGCGCCGCGAAGGGGTGGGCTTGCGCGGTTTAGGAATATCCGATTTGCCCGAAGATGAAAATGCATTTGTCGAAGACGTGGTTCAAAAAACGTTAAGGGAAAGAGAACAGGCGGTTGCCTCTGCAGCCGCTGAAAGCTCCTCGCCAGCTTCTAACTCAAACGGCGTGGTGTTGGAGACCCAAAACTTGACCATGCAGTTCGGCGGATTGGTGGCGGTCAGTCAATTTGACTTGCAGATTCGGAAAGGCAAAATTACCGCCCTGATTGGACCAAACGGGGCGGGGAAGACCACCCTATTCAATGTGATCACTGGCATCTATCGTCCCACCACCGGTAAGGTGATCTTCAAAGGGGAAGATATCACCAACCTCAAGCCCCATGCGGTGATTGCTAAAGGGATTGCCCGTACCTTTCAGAATATCCGCCTTTTCCCCTCCCTGACGTGTATCGAAAACGTCATGTCGGGCCCGCACTGTCACGCGCACAGCGGGACATGGGCGTCGGTCTTTCGTACCCCGCATCAGCGGCGTGAAGAGCGTCATATCCTCGAAGTTGCTTCCTATCGTCTGCATCAGGTAGGCTTGTGGGAATTTCGCAACGAATTGGCGAGAAATTTACCCTATGGAAAACAACGTCTGTTGGAAATTGCCCGCGCTTTGGCGACCAGCCCTACCCTGTTGATCCTTGATGAACCCTCATCGGGCTTGAACGATAAGGAAACCGAAGAATTGATGGATTTCCTCAAAACCTTAATTGCCGAAGGGTTTACCCTTTTCCTCATCGAGCACGACATGAATGTGGTGATGGGCATTTCGGACTGGGTGACGGTGATGGATATGGGTGTCAAGATCGCCGAAGGGCTGCCCAACGAGATCTATCAGAACCCGCGTGTCATCGAGGCGTATCTGGGAAAGGAGGAGTAACATAGACGCACTGCTTTCCGTCGAAAACTTGGTTGTTGCCTATGGCGCTGTAGAGGCGTTGAAAGGTGTCTCCCTACAAATTCAAGAAGGGGATATCGTTGCCGTGTTGGGTGCAAATGGCGCCGGGAAGACCACTTTACTCAAGGTGATTTCCGGGTTGGTGCCGATCAAGAGCGGTGTGGTGCGCTTGATGGGAGAGGATTTGAGCAAATTTCCCCCGCACAGCCTGGCGGCTTTGGGGATGGCACATATCCCCGAAGGGAGGCGGGTCTTCGCTACCCTGACGGTGGAAGAAAACTTAAATATCGGCACCTGGGGAGTGCGCAACAAATTAAGCGCACAACAAATTCAAGAGACAAAAGAATGGATCTTTAGCTTGTTCCCCATTCTCAAGACACGTCGCAAACAGCTTGCCGGTACCCTTTCGGGTGGTGAACAACAGATGCTTGCCATTGGGCGAGGGTTGATCTCGAAGCCTAAAATTTTACTGCTCGATGAGCCCTCCCTAGGGTTGGCGCCCATTTTGGTACAGGAGATTTTCCGCGTGATCAAGCAGATTCACGAAGAGGAAAAAGTCTCCATTCTACTGGTCGAACAGAATGCCCGCAAAGCACTTTCGATTGCCAATTATGGCTATATCTTAGAAACTGGCAAGATTGCCATCCACGGCGTAGCAGCCGAGTTGCGCGAGAACGAACACGTTAAAGCAGCCTACCTCGGCGGCGCCCGCCTGCAAGCGCGTTAGCAGGGGGAAATCCTCTGACTCCTCAACCTTTCCAAGTTTGGTAAGGGCTAGATACTCTCGATCGTCTCGCCCTCTCCCCGGCGGAGAGGGCTTTTTTTGCAACGGGAAAGCTATCCCAAAGGGGGCGGCAGACTGAGATGTTTTCCCACCGCGACTTGAACTCCCCTCGCCCGCTGGGAGAGGGGCTGGGGGTGAAGGCGAACTCCCCTCGCCCGCTGGGAGAGGGGTCGGGGGTGAGGGCAAACACCCCTCGCCCGTTCTGGGAGAGGGGCTGGGGGTGAGGGTTGTAAAGCGAGGGGTTTAAAATTTCTCACTGCGTTCGAAATGACACGAGAAGGTAGAGCGCGGGTCGAGGATGCGGGTGCTCTCCCCGCCGTATCAAGACCCAGCCATTTTTACTCGAAAGCGCTGTGTTGTTTTTTGTCAATGGACTTTGAGCCGCAGACACTTACCCGATTCCTCTTGACAAAACCAGTTGGTTGATATACAATAATACAAACATACAATAGTACAAAAATACAATGATACAAACAGGAGGTTTTTTGGGAGCGCTACGCGATCTGGTCATCGATTTCCGATCAGGGCAACCCATCTACTTGCAAATTGCCGAGCAAATTCGCCAGAAAGTTGCCAATGGGGAGCTCAAAACCGGAGATCAGTTACCCACCGTGCGTCAACTGGCGGCCGAGCTGCGCATTAATTTCAACACCGTTGCGCGGGCTTATCGCCTGCTGGATGAAGCCGGCTTGATCTCGACCCAACATGGGCGCGGAACATACATTTGGGAACTTCCCTCG
>FWPV01014143.1_pt1 | contig 11788 bp, 10 predicted proteins | sample 2228371 | NCBI WGS metagenome assembly FWPV01 (sample SAMEA103939776, study PRJEB20133) | metagenome | reverse complement strand
CGGCCCGTCGGGACGAAGCGAGGGGGCCCGCGATCCTGAGATCGCGGGCCCCCTGGGTCGTTCGGGCCGCCGGTTCCGCCCTTACTCGTAGACCTTCGTGATCGTGCCGGCGCCGACGGTTCGGCCACCCTCTCGGATGGCGAACTTGGAGCCCTGCTCCATGGCGATCGGGGCGATCAGCTCGATGGTCATGGCGACGTTGTCGCCGGGCATGCACATCTCGGCCTTCTCGCCGTTCTGGCCGCGCAGCTCCATGATCGTACCGGTCACGTCCGTGGTACGGAAGTAGAACTGCGGTCGATAGCCCGCGACGAACGGCGTGTGGCGCCCGCCCTCTTCCTTCGACAGGACGTACACCTCGGCGTCGAACTTGGTGTGGGGCTTGATCGAGCCGGGCTTGCAGATGACCATGCCGCGCTCGACCTCCTTGCGGTCGATGCCGCGGAGGAGCAGGCCGACGTTGTCTCCGGCCTCGCAGTAGTCGAGCGTCTTGCGGAACATCTCGATGCCCGTGCAGACCGTCTTGCGCGTCTCCGGGTGCAGGCCGACGAGCTCGACCTCCTCCATCGACTTCAGCTGGCCGCGCTCGACGCGCCCGGTGGCCACCGTGCCGCGGCCGGTGATCGTGAACACGTCCTCGACCGCCATCAGGAACGGCTTGTCCTTGTCGCGCTGCGGGGTCGGGATGTACTCGTCCACGGCGTTCATCAGCTCGACGATCGCCTTGACGTCCTTGTCCTCGAAGTCGATCGTGTCGGCCTCGACCATCTGCCGCACGCGCTCCGCCGAGCCCTTGATGACGGGGGTGTCGTCGCCCGGGAAGTCGTACTTGTTCAGCAGGTCGCGGACCTCCATCTCGACGATCTCGACCAGCTCGGGGTCGTCGACGAGGTCGGTCTTGTTGATGAACACCACGATGTAGGGCACGCCGACCTGACGGGCGAGCAGGATGTGCTCGCGGGTCTGGGGCATGCAGCCGTCGGTCGCCGAGACGACGAGGATAGCGCCGTCCATCTGCGCCGCGCCGGTGATCATGTTCTTGATGAAGTCGGCGTGGCCGGGACAGTCCACGTGCGCGTAGTGGCGCTTCTCGGTCTCGTACTCCGCGTGGTAGATGTTGATCGTGATGCCGCGCGCCTTCTCTTCGGGGGCGCTGTCGATCTCGTCGTACTTCTGGGCGCGGGCAAGGCCCTGCTTCGCCAGAACGCCGGTGATGGCGGACGTCAGGGTCGTCTTCCCGTGGTCGACGTGCCCGATCGTGCCGATGTTGACGTGCGGTTTCTTCCGCTCGAACTTCTGTCTCGCCATGAGTTTAGGGAACCTCTTTGATGTTGCAACTGGGGCGACCCGTCGCCCGAATTCCGGTCTCTCCCCGAAGATGCTCCGGGGATGGCCACAAGACGGCAATATACCGCGTCGAACCCCTCGGTTGCAAGGAGCCTGTCGTTGCGGAATCGGCGGGACGGGACCGCAAGCAGCGGCTTTGCGTGACGGGTAGAATACGCGCATCGGCGACGCTGCCGCTTCCAGTTGCTTCCGCTCCGATCCGCCCGGTCTGACTCGCCGGATCGTCGAGCCTCGTCGTGCTGAGATTCCGGGTTGCTCCAACCCGATTGGTTCGGGCACGCCGAAGATGCCCGCCCGCTGAAGGAAATCCCTATGAGCATGACACCGAAAGACGCCGTTGAGTTCGTTCGCTCCAACGAGGCGGAGTTCGTCGACATCCGCTTCACCGACCTGTTCGGCATGTGGCACCACTTCACGATGCCGGCCCGCAACTTCACCGAGGACCTGTTCGAGGAGGGCCTTGGGTTCGACGGGTCCAGCCTCCGCGGATTCCAGTCCATCAACGAGTCGGACATGCTGCTCGTGCCCGACCCCGACACGATGTTCATGGACCCGTTCTACGAGGCCCCCACCGCCTGCGTGATCTGCAACATCGAGGATCCCATCACCCGCCAGCCGTACAGCAAGGATCCCCGCTTCGTGGCGATCAAGGCGGAGCAGTATCTGAAGTCCACCGGCATCGGCGACACCGCGTTCTTCGGGCCCGAGGCCGAGTTCTTCGTTTTCGACTCCCTCATCTACGACCACACCCCGGCCGGCTCCTTCTACAGGATCGACAGCAAGGAGGCCAGCTGGAACAGCGGCAAGGAGGAGATCGGCGGGTTCGCCATCCGACCGAAGGGCGGCTACTTCCCCGTGCCGCCTGTGGACAAGCTTCAGGACGTCCGCGGCGAGATGTTCAGCAACCTGATGGGCGTGGGCGTCGAGGTGGAGATCCACCACCACGAGGTCGCCAGCGCCGGCCAGTGCGAGATCGACATGAGGTTCGACTCGTGCCTCCGTATGGCCGACAAGGTTCAGAAGTACAAGTACGTGGTCAAGAGCACGGCCTTCCAGTACGGCATGGTCGCCACGTTCATGCCCAAGCCGCTGTTCGGGGACAACGGCAGCGGGATGCACGTGCACCTGTCCATCTGGAAGAACGGCGAGACGATCATGTACGACGAGGCCGGCTACGCCGGTCTGTCCGATCAGGCCCGTTACATGATCGGGGGCATCCTGAAGCACGCTCCCTCGCTGCTGGCTTTCTGTGCACCGACCACCAACAGCTACCGCCGGCTGGTTCCCGGGTACGAGGCGCCCATCAACCTGATGTACTCGCAGCGCAACCGCTCCGCCTGCGTGCGCATCCCGATGTACAGCAAGTCGCCGAAGGCCAAGCGCATCGAGTTCCGCGCCCCGGATCCGACCGCCAACCCGTACCTGGCGTTTCCGGCGATCCTGATGGCGGCGCTGGACGGCATTCAGAACCGCATCGAGCCGCCGAAGCCGCTGGACAAGGACCTGTACGAGCTGCCTCCCGCGGAGCGCAAGGACATCCCGCAGACTCCCGGGTCCCTGCGGGCCACTCTGCTCGCCCTCCGCGAGGATCACGACTATCTGCTGAAGGGGGACGTGTTCACGCAGGACCTGATCGACAGCTACATCGAGTACAAGCTCGCCAACGAGTGCGACGCGGTGGACCTGCGCCCGCATCCGTACGAGTTCTACCTGTACTCCGACGTCTGAACTCTCGTCCGTCGGTCGTTCGAGTCCCCTGGTCCGGCCCCGAATCAGGGGACCTTTTTCTCAGCGACGGCCCTTTCGCACGAAAAGCCCAACATTCCTGGCAGGAAAACCGGGTTGGCGGGAGAAGTAAGGGATTGCGATGCAACCCGCAAGCCTCAACTTCATCGTGCGCGAGCCGGAGCGGGGCGTTCGGCTCAGGCTGCACCTTCTGACTCCCATGCTGGGCGGCGGGCCGGAGCAGGGCAAACCGGACCTGCAGCAGCCGTTCCGAGCCAAATCCATCCGCGGTCAGCTCAGGTGGTGGTACCGCCGCATCGTCCCCGTCTCGAGCTACGAGGAGCTCTGGGAAAAAGAGTCGCACCTGTTCGGCTCCGCCGGAAAGGACGAGAAGGACTCCAACCCCGGCCGCGTGAGGATCGTGGTGGACCAGTCCCCTGCCCCGGAGACAGCCACCAAGCCAGTGAACCGGCTCGATGGTCATCGGTACGCGTGGGGCCTTTTCGCCAAAGAGGCTGCCACCAATCTGGTGCTGTCCGAGCACAGTGCGGTGGTTACGCTCCACGGCCTCGATGACGACTCGCTGTTCTCGTTGGCTGCTTGGCTGCTCTTCGGCGGCCTCGGCGCGCGCACCCGAAGAGGCTTCGGCTCGCTCCTGTGGGGAGTGGAGCACGGGAGCCTGCCCAGCTACGAGGATGTGCTTGCCAAGCTGGCCCCGAGGGAGGGCTTGAGGATCGCGGGAGGCAACGGTATCACGGTGCTCCGGTCCGGCAGCTTCCCTTGCCAGAACGTCCAGCAAGCTCGAAAGGTGGCGATGGACGCTTGGAAGAAATCCTTGGACTGGTACGAGGCGTTCCGCAAGGGCAACCTGCGTCCCGGACTGCATCGGAACTCCAGTGGCCCCGATTCGCACTCCCGCTGGCCCGAGGCCAACTCGGTGCGGCTCGCTCAGGGACGCAAGCAGACGCGCGAGTCCGAGGTGAGAGAGGTCGTCTTTCCTCGTGCTTCGCTCGGCTTGCCAATGGCGGTCCGATGCGCGCCAAAGCCCTCGCCGCATTCGTTCCACAACGTCGAGTTGGAGCTCTTCGACAAAGACCTCGGCATCGAACATGGACGGTGGCCGTCCACGGTCATCACCAAGGCCACCTTCCGTGGGGATTCTGTGGAGCCGACGGTCGTCGTTCTGAGGGGCGGTGGTCCAAAGGTGGCCCAAGTCCGGGATAAGAGCGGAAAGGTGCGAGCAGAGTCGCTTGTCGCAGAAGGATTCCCAACAGAGTGGTTCGACGGCAAAGGATTCCGAACCATTCCCGAGATCAGCGGAAAGAGCGCGAGGGAGAGGTTCATCGCCTACTTGAAGTACGCCAAGGAGAACAACAAGAACGTGTGGGAGGAAGCGAAGTGAGCCGGTACCTGTTCCGCATCTCCTACGGACCCGTCCAGCCGTTCATCGCGGCCTCACGGCGCACGCGAGACCTTGGAAGCGGATCCGAGCTTCTGGTGAAGGTCGGCCGCTGGATCCAGGACGAGGCCGCCAACAGGGCGAACGGCATCGAGTGGGTGTTCCCGCACGACAAGGGAGCGGCGGCGGCCAACATCCTGCAGTTCGTCGCCTCCACCGACGACCCTGCCCGACTCGCGCGCGACTGCCGAACGGCCGTGGTGCGCCGGTTCCGGGAGGCGTACGACCGCTTGGACCTGCCCTCGGGCGACCTGGCGGAGAGGCAGTTCGACGCCTACCTGCAGTTCTTCGCGGCTTGGGAGCCGTTGGCGGAAGGCTCCGACTACGAACAGGCCAACCGCAGGGTCCAGGAGAGGCTTGCCGTCCGAAAGGCGCTCCGCACGTTTCCCGTCGCCCCCAGCCACGAGGGGGTGCGGGTCGACGGACGCGTCCAGTACCCGCCCAAAAGCCCGCTGCTCCCCTCGTTGGACTGCGTCCTCCCGCTGGACGGCATCGAGGTCGATGCGAGCGCTCAACAGCGCTACCTGGTAGACCCCTACGAGTTCCTAGACGGCATCTCGCTGCTCAAGAGGCGCACGATCCCTCCCAAGCCGTTTCCCTCCACCCTGTCCATCTGCGCGATGGGCGCCGTCAGCCAGCTCGGCGACGAGTCGACCACCCAGCGGTTCAAGTCTCTCGTGGAGAAGGCGGCCCGAGAGGGCTATGACGAGGACCCCGGCGATCTGCTCTACGAGAAGGCGCTCGAGGACGCCGAGCTGCGCGAGGACGAGGATCGGAGGCCGACGAATCCCGCGCCTCCGGACATGCGGCGCGAGGTCGAGGACATCCGGGCCCGCATCCAGCAGGCCGGCATCCGCCTGCGCGCCTACTACGCGGTGCTCCACGCCGACGGCGACGGAATGGGGGCGCGCATCAGCAGGCTCCAGACCATCCAGGAGCACCGCGAGTTCAGCCAGAACCTAGCGCGGGGCTTCACGGAGTCCGTCGAGCCGATCGTCGAGCGCCACCACGGAAGGCTCGTCTACGCTGGTGGCGACGACGTGCTCGCGCTGATCCCCGCCGAAACGGTTCTCGACTGCGCCGTTGAGCTCAATCAGAAGTTCTGCGAGAGCGTGCCGGGGTGCACCCTTTCCGTCGGAGTCGCCGTGGTCCACGCCCGACACAGCCTTCAGCACGCCGTGGGCCTCTCCCGCCAGCTCGAGGGCTACGCGAAGAAGCACCCGGGCAAGAACGCGCTCGCGATCGGCGTGTACCCGAGGAACGGCGGAGAGACGGTGGTCCGACTCGGATTCGGCGGCGACGACGCCGGGCCGCTCAGCCTGCAGAAGTTCCGCGAGCACGTCTCGAAGTGGTCGAGCGGAGTGCCCCGCTCCCTTCCCTACGACCTGCGGGCGGAGGCCGAGAGGCTCCCGTCCAGCCCCCTTCCCTGGGTGGTCCCGGGGGCTTACCAGCGCATCGTGCAGCGAAAGAGGCTCGAGGTGGGAGCGAAGCTTCCGCCCGAGTGGGTCAACGACCGCAGGTCGCTGCTCGCGTACGCCGACCACCTCGCCGTGGCCCACTTCCTGACCCGAGGAGGAAGCCGATGAACCAAGCCGTCTACTCCCTCTCCAGCCTCGAACCGCTCGTGTTCGGCGACGCCCGTCCGTTCGCCGCGTCGGCCGGAGCGCGCAGCCGATCCACCCTCGAGATGCCCAACCCCTCGACGCTCTACGGCGCTCTGGTGCGGGCGCTGTTCCACGATCGGCTGCAGGCCGCCCCGCAGGAAACCCGCCGCAAGCTGTGCGACTTCCTTCTCCAAGGGCCGTTCCTCGCCGTCGATGGACACGCAGCTTTCCCCACTCCGAGCTGCTGGATCCGCGTGAACGGAGCAGGCCGGAACGTCCTGGCCCGCCCGATCCTGCCCGGCCCCGCCGAGGGAGCGGACTGGCCCGAGGGATCGGTTGGACTCGTGGGGCCGACGCTCGCCGACGGTGAGATCTGCAAGGACCCCATGCCCCAGCGCGTGCCGCCCGGAGTGCTGCCGGAGTTCCTGCGCCCGGCTCCCGGGCGGCAGGTCGACGGCGGCGAGCCGCTGCCGAATCCCCCGAGGGAGCGAAGCGCGCACGTCGCGATCCACCCGGAAACCGGCAAGGCGAGGAGGGGCCAGCTCTACTCAGCAGAGGGAGTCCGGTTCCAAACCGTGCTGGACAGTCGATCCCTCGACGAGCCGGTTCGGCACCACCAGTTCGAGGTCCTCTTCTCCGTCGAATCCCCGTTCGACGACCGGCTGCCCGATCGCATCGAGCTCACTCTGGGCGGCGAGCGGCGCAACGCGGTCGCACGGAAGCTCGGTGAGAAGGAAGAGCGCCTGGCGCCGATGCCGAATGCCCTGCCGGATACGCACAGGGTGCTGCTCGTTCTGGCTACGCCAGCGGCGTTCGAGGGAGGATGGATCCCGGGCTGGATCCAGAACGACCTGCCGTGCCCCAACGTGGGAGTACGCTTCCGGCTCGTCTCCGCCACGGTCCCCGGTTTCGACGCCGTCAGCGGCTGGGGCCAGACCGAAAGGAACTTCGGGCCCAAACCGGCCGTTTGGCTCGCGCCGGCGGGCTCGGCCTACTTCCTGGAGGCCATCGGTCCTTCCGGCCCGCTCTCCGGCGCGGAGCTGGAGGACCTCCGCCGCCGTCTCGCCGAGGCGTGGCTCAAGCCCGTCTCCGACCAGTCGAAGTTTCGCCGCAAAGGCTTCGGAGCCACACTCTGGGGCTCCTGGACACCCGCTGAATAGGTGCAACGCAACATGAGCAAGACCATCGCCGTCATTCGAACCCTCACCCCGACGCACGTCGGCACCGGGCAGGCCGTCGGCCTCATCGACCAGCCGATCGCCCGAAGCACCGCCACCGGATGGCCCATCCTCCCGGCCCAAGGGCTCAAGGGCGTCCTCAAGAGCGAACCGCTCCGGCAGGCGTTCCACAGGCACCTCGCCGCCGGGCTGTCCGAGCAGGAGGCCGTGCGGGAGGCGGAGAAGGACCTCGCCGACGTGTTCGGCCACCCGGAGAAGGGCCTGGGCAAGCTTCGGATCGCCGAGGCGCAGCTGGTCCTCTTCCCCGTTCGCAGCGGCTTCGGTACCTACGCCCTCGTCACCTGCCCGCTCGCGCTGCAGGGCCTGTCGACGCTCGCCGACCTGGCAGACATCGCCTTCGAGACCCCGGAGGTCCCCGCCGGACAGAACGGGCCCAACGGCGCGCTGCCGGTATGGGTGTGCCAGGGCTCCGCACTGGTCGGCGGCCAGGTGGTCGTCCTCGACGAGTACGACCTGCACCCGCAGCCCCAGGGCGACGTCGCGGACGCCGTCGCCGCGGCGCTGGCCAAGCTGCTGGCGATGGACGAGGCGGACCTCAAGAAGCGCCTGGCGGTGGTTTCCGACGATCTGTTCACGCACCTCGTGCGCTTCTGCACCGAAGTGCGCACCACCACGGCCCTCGAGGTCGCCACGAAGAAGGTCAAGGACGGCACGCTCCGCACGGCCGAGTTCCTGCCGCCCTACGCCGTGTTCGCCGCCTACGCCGAGGTGCCCGACGCCTGGATGGACGAGAACGACCGGGTCGTCCAGCTCGGAGCCAACGAAAGCACCGGCGCCGGAATCGCCCGCATCCACTGGAGCTGACCATGAACCGAGCGCAACGCTGCCTGAAACTGGCCCTCGAGGCCGCCAACGAGTTCGACGATGTGGATCAGCTGCTGATCGCCGCGAACAACGCGCGCAGCCTGCTGCTCTCCTCGGGGCTCTGCACCCTCGCCGCCTTCCTCGCCGCACGGAACGACCCGAAAAACAAGCAGGACAAGGCCTACACGAAGGTGCTCGACTCCATGGCCCGCTTCGCCGGCTTGGACCAGCGGAAGTTCGTCGGAGAGGTGGCGTCCGCCCAACCGGCCCGCTACATCTACCTGTCCGAGCTCGCCCGAGAGACCCTCATCTTTCTCGCCCGAGCCGCCGAGATGCGCAAGCACGGCGACAAGAGCGCGAACCCGCAAGGCTGAACCAACCATGCGCAACGCCATCAAGAGCCTGCCGATCCGACACCTGGGCATCCGCTTCGACCACTCGGTCGGCATCGACGCCCTCGAGTGGGCCAACGGCGGCAACGAGAAACAGGTCGACCTGAAGGATAGGTTCCTCGGAAAGCTCTCCGAGCTGTCTCCCGACACCGCTGGGTACGGCGCGTACCTGGGTGACCTCCGCAAGGCTCTGGGAGAACCGATCGAGGTCCGCTTCCCCGGCCCTCTCGCCGTCGGCCTGGGCCAAGGACACCTGCTCGTGCAGGGCCTCACGCTCCATTGGTTGTTCGGGGTGCCCATGATCCACGGGTCCGCGGTCAAAGGCGTCTGCCTCCGCGAGGCGCTGATCCAGTGCGGCCTCCTCGGCGCTGCCGACCGCGCCGCCAAGAGGAGCCAGGGGGGCATCCTCGACTTCGAGCGGCTGATCCAAGACCTTCTGGACGAAGGACAAGAGGCTCAGGCTCGGCAGGCCGAGGCCCTGCGGCAGGTCTTCGGCGATCCGGGCGGCGCGGGTCGCGTCCGGTTCCACGACGCCCTGTGGGTGCCGGACAACAAGCCTCCCTTGGCCGTGGATGTGACCAACCCCCACAACCAGAAGTGGTACATGCCGGACAAGCAGCGGCCTTTGCCCGACGATACCCAGCCGCCCATCCCGGTCAAGAACCTGGTCGTCCGCCCCGGCAGCCGGTTCTACTTCTGGATCGTCCCGGAGTTCGACGAGTGGAGGGACCAGCTGCGCAACCTGTTGCTCTCGGCGCTGCTCAACCTCGGCGTCGGCGCCAAGACCAACGTCGGCTACGGGGCGGGGGTCAGGGCGGAGTCGCCGTCGTCCGGAGGCGGGCCCGCGTCCGCCGGTGCCACCAAGACCGAGGCGCACTTCCAAGGCGGAACGCAGGTGAAGGGTGCCTTCGTTCTCCGGGACAAATCGCCGTACCTGCAGCTCAGCGACGGCGGTCGGTTGGCGATCGCCAACCCCTCGGGGGACTGGAAACCGGGAGACCGCCTGAACGCCTTGCGGAAGGGCAACGAGGTCTGGATCACCGGCAAGGCCTGAAGCCCGTCAGAACAGCGAGCGTCACCGGCTGGGGTTTTCCGCAGCCCGGCGTGGAGCAGGACCATCCCCCTCCCGCCCTGCGGGAGGGGGACCAAGGGGGAGGGTGCCAACAGCACCGGCGGCTGAAACCTAAGGCAGCTCTGGGTGGAACGGGACTATCCCCCTCCCGCCCTGCGGGAGGGGGACCAAGGGGGAGGGTGCCTTCCAAGCGAAGAGCGCCACGGGCCGGCACTGCAGGCATTCCGGTTGGACGCCCGCCCAGCGGGAGGGCAACCGAGCCCCGGTTCCCTCCATCAACAGCCGCCCGAAGACAGCGAGCGCCACCGGCCCGCGCCCCCGAGCGCCGAAAACCCGTACAACTGCCTGCAACCCTGCGAGAACCGCCGCGTCGTACCTGCAGGGGTGAGCGGCCTGGCGCCGGGGCCGCGCGGTCGGATGTGGCTCCTGCTGTCCTTCGACGTGCCGATGGAGACCGCCGAGCAACAGCGCGAGTATCGGCGGCTGGTGAAGAGGATCGAGCGCTACGGGTTCGGAAGAATCCAGCTGAGCGTGTACGCGCGCTTCGTGTCCGGCGACGAGCACGCCCGGCGCCTCGAGTTCTTCCTCCGAAATCGGTGCCCTCCCGAAGGGGAGATCCGCATCATCCGCATCACCGACGAGCAGTACCAGAGCCAGGTGATCATCCGGGGTGGCAGGGCCGTCGAACCCGAGGAGGCACCCTCGCAGTACGTGCTGTTCAGCTGAGAACCGCCTTTCGGCACGGAACTTGCACGGCCATGGCTCGCCCATGGCGCTGCAAGACGTCTTCGTCGAAGCCTACCGCTCCGAGCTTCGCTCCGAAGCCGGGTCCTACCGCGTGGTCCGCGACGGCACCCAGCTCGGCGAGGTGCCCGAGGGTCTCGTCCGGGCCGTCTGGCTGATGGCGGGCGTGGGCCTCTCCCGCCATGCCCTCGACCGGCTCGCCGCCAACCGCACCCCGTGCGCGTTCCTCAACGAGTCCGGACGCATGGTCGCCTGCCTCCGCTACCCCGGCGGACCGAATCTGGAGGCCAGACTGGGGCAGATCGAGGCGTTCGGAAACCCCGAGCTTCGCCTGGCGTTCGCCCGCCGCATCGTCGAGACGAAGCTCTCCGCCCAGCGCGGCTTCCTCCGATCCCTCCAAAAGCAGCGTCGCGTGGGCTCGCTGCCCGCCGCCCTCCGGAGCCTTCCGCCCACCCCCACCTTGGACGCCCTGCGCGGCCACGAGGGCAACGCCGCGCGCGAGTGCTTCCGGCTCCTGATGACGGCCACGCCGGACCCGTGGCGGGCGGAGGCCCGAACCTATCACCCCCCACAGGACCCCGCCAACTCGCTCCTCAGCCTCGGCTACAGCCTGGCCACCTCCATGGTCGAGGCGCTGCTCACCGCAGAGGGCTTGGACCCATTGCTCGGCATGCTCCACCAGCCGCACCACGGGATGCCGGCTCTGGCGGCGGATCTGGTCGAGCCGTTCCGAGGCCCCCTCGCCGAGGCGTGGTTCCTTCGTCTCGTCCGGTCCGGCCAGATCCAGCCCGAACACTTCCACCGCACGGATGACGGATGGCGCATGGCCGACTCCGACCGCCTGCGGCAATGCGTCCGCTCCTTCGTGGAAGCGTGGAACGCTCCGCTCACGGGCTGCCGCATCGAGGGAGCGGACACCGCGCGCGAAGCCATGGTGCGCTTCGTCCGCTCGGTGCGCGAGGCCTTCTCGGCGCGAGACCCATCCGTGGTGATGGTCCCGGAATCAGCATACTGAAGATGAGATTTTTGGGATTTTCGTACGTAGATTTCAAGACACTTGGTAAAGATGGCAAAATCGGCCTTCCGTCGCGTTGCAAGGTCCCAACAGGGAGAAGATTCTTATCACTAGAGGCTACTTGCGTCGCATTTTCTTTCTTTGGAAAGGGCGACACTGTATTGTCAGGACTTTGTCAGTGCCCCGTCGCGCCCTCAACGTTCCGGTGGGGGCAGAGACGCTGCCGGCACGGAGAAAACCCGGTAAAAATGGCAACGATCGCGAGACGGGGCTTGCATTGGGTTCAAAATCGATGTAGAATGTTGTGTAAGGTCTCGGGGGAAACCCCGGGGCTACGAGTTGAAACACCGGATCGCCCTCGCCGCCGACGCCTGCGCCCTCGCCGCGT
>FWPV01013186.1_pt1 | contig 11789 bp, 8 predicted proteins | sample 2228371 | NCBI WGS metagenome assembly FWPV01 (sample SAMEA103939776, study PRJEB20133) | metagenome | reverse complement strand
CCGGCGTCGTGGTGGCGAAGATGAGGCGGGCGCCGGTTTGCTTCATCCGCTGCGTCAGCGCGTCGAGGTTCTTCCCGTAGTCCTCGAGCGGCACCTGCCGCCTGTCACCCTCCATGATTCGCAAGTCATGCAAGCCGAAGTTGAAATGGATCACGTCCCACTTCCCGCCGCCGAGCCATTTCTCGATATTCGCCACGCCGCGGATGGTGGGTCCTCCGTTTTCCGGAATCCGGTGGACGTTGGCCGACCCGCGCAGCAGTTCTCTGACAAACGGCGTGTAGCCGATGGAGATCGAATCGCCGATGAGAAGCACCCTCGGCAGCCCCGGGACGTCAACCACCGCCACCTCGACCGGCTTAGCAGCGCCCGGCTCGCGCTGTTGGCTCCATGCCACGGCGGACAGCAGCAGAGAGCCCATCAGAAGCGTTTTCATACTTGTAGTTTGGCGCATATCGAATCCGCGCGGCGCGATCCCGCGATAATAGTGTAAGCCATGGCTGAAGAGTGTTCGAAGTGTTCCGGCACCGGCTGGATCGTAACGGAGAAGGACGGCATCCCGGGCGCGGTGCGTTGCGACTGTAGACTCGCTGACCGTCCTCGCCGCGTGGAAGAAGCGGCGGGCATCCCGCCCCTCTATCAGAACGCCTCCTTTGAGAGCTTTGTCCTCCCGACAGATAACCCCGTGGCGGAACGCGGTTTGGAGCAAGTGTGGCGGGAGGTGCGCGCCTACGCGCGGGAATTCCCTTGCGGCGACAAGCTCGGGCTGCTGCTCATTGGACCGCCCGGAACGGGGAAGACCCATTTAGCGGTCGCAGCTCTTCGCTATTTGATCGCCCGCGGTTTCGAAGGACTATTTTTCGATTATCAGAACTTACTCGACCGCATCCGCGCGAGTTTCGATCCCGCCTCCGGCGCGAGCGACCGGGAGGCTTACCGCTCCGCGCTCGAAGCTGAGATTCTTCTCCTCGATGACCTCGGCGCGCATCGCGTCAGCGATTGGGTGGAGGACACCGTCACGTCGATCCTTACCTATCGCTGCAACAACAAGAAGCCACTGATCGCGACGACGAACCTCGCCGACTCGGAAGCGGGCGGAGTGCCGGTGGACCGGACGCCGCTCGGGCAGGTTCAGTTCCGCGTCACGCTCGCCGAACGAATCGGCGTGCGCGCGCGGTCCAGGCTGTTCGAAATGTGCCGCGTGGTAGTCATGCCCAAAGTGGAAGACTACCGTTTGAAACGGCTGCGTTGAGCGCCGGGGCGCTTTACAACAACGGGCGTATCAGAGCCAGAGCCGAGTCCGCCGCCCGGCATACCTCAAGATCTTCGTGATGGCGAAGCTCCTCAAGCTGCCGGATGGCGCGTTTATCGCGCCGCTTGCCGAGGGAGTTGATTACCCCCACGAGCTGAAGCCCTTTCACCTTTCCAAGAGCCGCCCGGAGCGCATCGCTCGCCGAAGGATCAGGGTTCGTTTCCAGCGCGGTGCGCGCATAGTGGGAAAGCTGAGGGTCCGTGAGCAGCGGCGCCAGAGCGGGCACGGCAGTCTTATCGCCAATCACGGCTAGCCTCTGGCAGGCTTTCGCCCGCGCGTACACCGTGGCGTCGGGATCTTTCAACAAAGCCACCAGCTTCGGCGCCGGCAGGGACATGATATCTTTCGCCCGCCCGTACTTCGGGTCCTTCATCATTTGTTCGAGTGAAGGCTTGATGCGGGAGACCGGCTGCGCCGGCTGCGGTTGAGGCGGCTGCGCCATCGCGATCCTGTTGAGCGTCTGATTTCTTGCCATGGGTGCGGGTCTCCTTTCTCACAGATGCCAGGGCTCGCGCCAGGCGCGCGAGCGCATGCGGTTGGCTTGATCGTCGCCGATAAACGTGTCGGTCGACGGGTCGAAAGTCAGCTTCCTGCCAAGCTGGAAAGCAATGTACGCCGCATGGCAGGTAATGTGCGCTTGGGCTGCCGCGAGCGCATTGGAACGCGGCTGCTTCCGCGTCTTGACGCACTGCACGAAATCCTTCACATGTTCCAGAGTGGCGTTGCCTGCGCCGCCTGAGAGGTCTTCGTTCTTCAAGTTGTCCGAAACGGCGATTTTGCCGCCGTCGGCGGTCTCCGCCCAACCGTTATCGCCCTCCACCCGGTAGTGGCAACTGCCGAGCCCGAGGAACCCGCTGTCGCGAATGACGAGCTTCAAACCGTTGGCGTACTTGCAATGGATGGCGTACGGCGTGTCCTGTCCCATACCTTGCGGTTCGAATTCGACCGGGGTAGTGTCGTCCACGTCCGCCACCCACTGGCACAAATCGACGGTATGGGATCCCCACTCGAGAATGCCGCCGCCATGGAAATCGAAGTAGCCGCGCCAGCGTCCCTGCACATATTGCGAATTGTAAGGGCGCCAAGGCGCCGGTCCGAGCCAGCGGTCCCAATCGACCACCTGCTTGGGCGGTTCCGGTTCGGCGGGAAGCCAGTCATGGATCGTCAGGGGCGCCCAACGGTTGCCCGGTCCCGCCTCGGCGTGCACCGTGTGCAGTTTGCCGAGCTTGCCGCTGCGCGCGAGATTGTAAACCTTGATGAAATTTTGTCCATTGCGGCGCTGCGTACCCGCCTGATAGATGCGCCCGGTGGTGAGAAACGCGTTGGCCAAAGCGCGGCTTTCGGCGATGGTCATCGAGCACGGCTTTTCGCAATAAACGTCCTTGCCCGCGCGCGCCGTGAGCACCGAAAGCAGCGTGTGCCAGCGGTCGCCGGTGGCTATCAGCAGAGCGTCGATGTCCTTCCGCGCCCAAATCTCATACTGATCGCTATACATGGCGCAGTCGCGGTTTCCGTAATGCTGGTCAGCCATGCTCTTGATGGCCTCCCGGCGTTCGTTGCGGACGTCGCAAATCGCCAGAAACTGTACATCCTTCTGTGCAAGAAAGTTCTTCAAAACGCTGGCGCCGCGGCTGCCGATGCCGAGCCCGCCGAGGGTGACGCGGTCGCTGGGCGGCACTGCCCCGCCCCTGCCTAACGCCGACGCCGGTACGACCATCGGCGCCGCCGCTACTACGCCGGCTTTAGCCGCGCTTCTGAAAAGCCCCCGCCGGCTGATGGTTTGTTTCTGTTTCGACATGCTCCTCCCTGAAAGCCCACAGTATACACCAAGGCCGCCGGGCGGCTTCGAGCGATACAATCATAGGCGATATGCTCCGGCGGACATTTCTCCTTTCTAGTTTGGCGGGCGCGGCGTTCGCCCAGAAACCTCAACGGCCCAACATTATCCTCATTTATGCCGACGACGTGGGGTTCGGCGACCTCAGTTGCTACGGCGCCACACGGGTGAAGACTCCAAATCTGGACCGTTTGGCGGCTGAAGGCGTGCGCTTTACGAACGCGCACTCACCCGCCGCCACATGCACGCCCTCGCGCTACGCTCTTCTCACCGGCGAGTACGCCTGGCGCAGGAAAGGCACGAACATTTTGCCGGGCGACGCCAACGCCATTATCGAACCGGGTCGTCATACCCTGGCTTCGGTGCTTAAGCAAGCCGGCTATGCCACGGGCGTGGTCGGTAAGTGGCACTTAGGCTTGGGCAAAGGCAAAGTCAACTGGAACACGGAGATCAAGCCCGGACCGCTCGACATTGGCTTCGACTATGAGTTCCTCATTCCGGCCACCGGCGACCGGGTGCCGTGCGTTTATGTCGAAAATCGCCGGGTGGTGGGTCTGGACCCCAACGATCCCATCGAAGTCAGCTATACCGAGCCCATCGGCAACGAGCCTACCGGGCGGACCCACCCGGAACTTCTGAAGATCAAACTAACGCATGGCCATGACATGACGATCGTCAACGGCATCAGCCGCATCGGCTATATGACGGGCGGCAAGGCGGCGCGGTGGAAGGACGAGGACATGGCTGACACGATTACCGCCAAGGCGGTTTCGTTCATCGAGCGCAACCGGTCCAAGCCATTCTTCCTCTATTTCGCCACGCACGACATCCACGTCCCGCGCGTTCCGCACGACCGTTTCCGCGGTAAGAGCGCCTGCGGGGTGCGGTGCGACGTGATGGTGCAGCTCGATTGGTGCGTGGGTGAAATCATGAAGACGCTCGACCGCCTCAAGCTCACCAACGACACGCTGATCATATTCTCGAGCGACAACGGACCCGTGCTCGACGACGGTTACGCCGACGGCGCGGTGGAGGATTTGAACGGGCACACGCCGGCGGGTCCGCTGCGCGGCGGCAAGTACACGCTATATGAGGGCGGAACGCGCATGCCGTTCATCGCCCGCTGGCCCAAGCGCATCAAGCCGGGCGTCTCGGACGCCCTGATCAGCCAAGTGGACCTCATGGCTTCGTTCGCGGCGTTGACCGGGCAGAAGCTCGCCGATGACGCCGGTCCGGACAGCTTCAACGTGCTCGCCGCGCTGCTTGGCGAGAGCAAGAAAGGACGCGACTATCTGATCGAGCAGGCCAATGGCATCGGCATCCGCACCCCGCGGTGGAAATACGTCCCGCACTACCCCGCTCCTGCGGCGAAGAAAGCTATAGCCAGAGACCGCAGAGCGGGCGCCGAGGGTCCGGAGCTTTACGACCTGGCCAAAGACGTGGCGGAGAAGAACAACGTCGCCTCCGCCCATCCGGAAGTGGTGCGCGAACTGCAAGCTCTCCTGGACAAAGTCCGCGCGAACCCTCGCAGCCGCCCATAGCGCCTCCCTGATTTGGGGGCGCGCTCCGGCGTTTGTGGCGCAAGCACTCTTGCTTGCGCCACAACCACCCCACCTTCGTGGCGCAAGCACTCGTGCTTGCCGCGCCCCCACTCGTGGGGGCGCTTAATCTTCGTCGGTGCGGCGCAACGCCGCGAGGACGGAAAAGTCCTCGAGCGTCGTGGTGTCGCCTTTCACCTCTGAACCGGCCGCCACCTCACGCAGCAGGCGGCGCATAATCTTGCCGCTGCGCGTTTTCGGCAAAGCTTCGGTGAAACGGATGTCGTCGGGCTTGGCGAGCGAACCGATTTCCTTGGCCACCCACTGGCGAAGTTCGTTCTTCATCGCCTCGCTCGGCGCCACGCCCGCCTGAAGGGTGACGAAAGCCACCACCGCCTGACCTTTGATTTCATCCGGACGGCCCACCACGGCGGCTTCAGCCACCTGAGGATGCGCCACGAGCGCGGATTCGACTTCCATCGTACTCAGGCGGTGCCCGGAAACGTTCAGCACGTCGTCAATCCGGCCCATGATCCAGAAATAGCCGTCTTCATCTTTGCGCGCGCCGTCGCCGGTGAAGTAACAGCCGGGAATCTGGGACCAATACTGCGCCCGGAAGCGCTCGGGGTCCCCATAAATCGTCCGCAGCATGGATGGCCACGGACGCTTGATCACCAGGAACCCTCCCGCGCCGTTAGACACAGGGTTTCCGTCTTTGTCCACCACGTCGGCGGCAATGCCTGGCAGCGGCCTGGTAGCGGAGCCGGGCTTGGTGGCCGTCACCCCGGGCAAAGGCGAGATCATAATGGCGCCCGTTTCAGTCTGCCACCATGTATCCACGATCGGACACCGCTCCCGCCCGATGTGCGTCCGGTACCACATCCACGCTTCGGGATTAATCGGCTCGCCGACCGTTCCTAATAAACGGAGGCTGGCCAGGGAATGCTTGTCCGGCCACTCGTTTCCCAACCGCATGAACGTTCTTATGGCGGTCGGAGCGGTGTAAAACACAGTCACCTTGTGCCGGTCGATGATCTTCCAGAAGCGGTCCGGCTGAGGATAGGTGGGCCCGCCTTCGTACATCAGGACCGTGGCGCCGTTCTGCAACGGACCATACACGATATAGCTGTGCCCCGTCACCCACCCGATGTCCGCCGAGCACCAATAAATGTCATCGTCGCGCAGATCAAAGACCCACTTCGACGTGATGTACGTGCCGACCGAGTACCCGCCCGTGGTATGAAGAATGCCCTTCGGCTTACCGGTTGTGCCGGACGTGTAAAGAAGGTAGAGCGGGTGTTCGGAGTCGAGCGGGGTGGCGGGAAACTCGTCTGATGCGTCCTCCATGATGTCGTGCCACCAGTGGTCGCGCCCCTCCTGCATGGCCACTTCCGAACCCGTGCGCCTGTAGACCACGACCGAGCGCACGCTCGGGCATCTCGCCAGAGCTTCGTCCACCGCCGCCTTCAGCTTGATCTCCGAACCCCGGCGAAGGGTTCCGTCTTGCGTGATGACCACGGACGCCTGACAGTCATGGATCCGGTCGGCGATGGCGTTGGCGGAGAAGCCGCCAAAAATCACCGTGTGCGGAGCGCCGATGCGCGCGCAGGCGAGCATGGCGATGGGGAGCTCGGGAGTCATGCCCATATAGATCGCCACGCGCTCGCCCGTCCCCAAGCCGAGCGTCTTAAGAGCATTGGCGAATTTTTGAACTTCCAGCCACAATTGATGATAGGTGAGCGTCCGCACTTCCCCCGGCTCGCTTTCCCAAATGATCGCCGCTTTGTTCTTGCGCGGACCGCGGACGTGCCGGTCGAGACAGTTGTAGGAGAGGTTTAGCCGGCCGCCCACAAACCACTTGGCCCACGGCGCATCCCATTCCAGAACCTTGTCCCATGGCTTGAACCACTCCAGCTCGCCGGCGATCGACGCCCAAAAAGCTTCGGGATCCGTCTCCGCTTGACGGCAGAGCGTCTCATACTGCTCCCGGCTGTTAATATGCGCTCGTAAACGAAACTCCTCAGGTGGCTCAAACACCCTCGCTTCCTTCAACACGGACTCAATGGCGGACGAAGACATAGTCGTGCACTCACTCCTTTTTTCAATAGATGGGCCGTACCTTATCCCAGGATTCGGGTTTCCGCAACCGGAACGGCGCGTTGTTACCCGATAGTGTACCTTACTGGAGGTCCGGGAGGTCGAACTCTTCCAACTGTAGCGGATACGTCCCGTGGCGGCGCACAAGGTTCAGCACATACTCATAGCTGGCGGCTGAAATGTTGCTGGGCACGGAATGGTCGGACTGAAAGATGTATCCGCCTCCCTTCGCCGCATTGAGCTTGCGCAGCGCCGCCGCCCGCAGCTCCTCCGGCGTCCCGTTCGCCCACAACGCCACGTCCATGTTGCCGCAGAACGCGATACGGTGCCCGAAGCGGCGGCGAAGATCCACTACGTCCAATCCCGCCTTGGCTTCCAAGGGATTGTACGCATCGACGCCGATTTCGATGAAGTCTTCGAAGATCCGGTTCACGTTGCCGCAGCCATGGTAAATGACCGGCAAGCCGTAGCCATGGCATAACTCGACCATCGCCCGCACCCCCGGTTTGAAATGCTTGCGCCAGTATTCGGGGGAAAAGAGGCAGCCCTTCTTGTAGGCGACATCGCCCCAGATCACCATGCCGTCGAGCCTGCCGCCGGCGGCTTTCACCTGCGCTTTGATCACTTCGAGCGAGAACTCGAAGATCCGTTCGACGAAGCGCGCGACGGCGTCCGGATAGAGACCGATCCACAGCATGACGTTCTCGGATCCAATGATCCGCCAGAGCATCTCGTGCGCCTCGCACACGCCGCCGAAAACCGGAAACTCCGGCCAAACCGCATTCACCCGGTCCACAAACGGGGGCGTGTTGCGCGCGAACCCGTCGCCCACGCCGTTGATCTGATCGTCACCCCAGCGGAAATAGCGCCGCTCATCCCAGGGATCGTCGAACCGGAACGCCTCCATCTTCTCGACCGTGTCGGTTTCGAAGCGCAGGAACGAGGGCATCGCCTGATCGAACTTCTTACGGATGACGGCGCCGAAGCCAGTCCGCACGACGACTTCTTCGCTCGATTCCTCGAGAATCTCGAACGGGCGGATGTGGGGATCGAGATTGGGATTGAGTTGAAACCAGTCGAGATCGTAGTAGCGGTAGATGTCGGCATCGGGCGGCAGACCCAGTTCCTCGCGCCAGCGCTTAAGAAATCCGCCCCAAAAGAAATCGCTCACCGGAACGCGGTCGGGCTCCTCGTGCCGGAGAGTCCTTTTCATCCGGTCGAGTTTCCGCAGGCAGTTCTCTGTTCTCTCCATCTCTCAGCCCAACTTCCATGGCGCCCTGTAAGGGCGGTGCAGGAACTGATTGGCGGCTTCGTTGTTGGCGATTCTGCCTGCCGCGGCGTCCCACTCAATCCGGCTGCGCGAGCGCAAGGCGATGTTGCCGAGCTGCGCCACGGCGGAAACGTGATGTCCGATGTCGAGGTTCTCCACGGGATCTTTGCGCGTCTTCATGCAGTCCAGTAAATTCCGCGCATGCGCCGCGCGCACGGCTTCCGTGGCCGGCGCCTGGCGCTTCATCTCCACCATGCCGCGCTTCTTCGGCTCGGCGATCACTTCCCATCCGCGCGTGTCCACGATCAGCGTGGCGTCCTCGCCCGTAAACATGACGCCGTGTTCCCGGCGGTCCGGTCCAAGACCGCATTGCACCTGATGCTCCCAAATGAGCGTGTAGGACGGAAAATCGTAAACCGTGATCTGCGTATCCGGCGTCTCGGAGTTGTCCTTGAGAATGTACTTGCCGCCCGACGAGACCACGCTTTTGGGCCACTCGGGCCCCATCGCCCAAAGCGCGATGTTGATCAGGTGCACTCCCCAGTCGGTCATCAGTCCCCCGGCGTAGTCCCAAAACCAGCGGAAGTTGAAATGGAACCGGTTCTTGTTGAATGGGCGCAGGGGAGCGGGACCCAGCCACATGTCGTAATCCACGCCCTCAGGCGGCGGACCATCGGGCGGATTGCCGATCTCTCTGATCCAATCGAGATACGCCCAGCAGCGCACCTGCCGCACGCGGCCGAGCTTCCCCGAGCGGACCATCTCCACCGCCTCCCGGTAGTGTTCGCCGCTGCGCCACTGCGTGCCCATCTGGCACACGCGCCGGTGCTCCCGCGCTGCGTCGCGCATGGCGGCGCCTTCGACGATCGTCGTGCCAAGCGGCTTCTCGACATAGACATCCTTGCCGGCTTTGCACGCCTCAATCGTGGGAATGGCGTGCCAGTGGTCCGGCGTGCAAACCAGCACCAGATCCACGTCTTTCCGCTCGATGACGCGCCGGAAATCCTTCACCGCATCCGGGTTCGGCCGGCCCAGCTTGCGCAGGCGTTCGAGGGTGGCTTTGATGCGCGCGTCGTCGACATCGCAGACCGCTGCGATTTCGCACTCCGGATGCGCCAGAAAAGCATTCGTATCCGCCGTCGAAATGCCGCCGCAACCGATCAAGCCGATGCGCACCCGGTCGCTTGGCGCGGCAGCCCGCACGCGCAGGGCCGCCGCCCCCGGGACATAAAGAAAATGCCGCCGTGAGATGATCATACCGGTCACCAACTAGCGCCGATTGTATCACCGTAGCGCGCACGGGCCGGATTGATAAGATGACGCTATGACCCGTCGTGAGTTCGCTGCTTCACTTTTCGCCGCCGCAGGCATGCCCGTTCCGCCGAACATCGTCCTGATCGTGGCGGATGACCTCGGTTACGGCGACCTGTCAAGCTATGGCGCCAAGGACATCCGCACGCCCAACATCGACCGCATCGGCCAGCGCGGCGTGCGGTTCACTCATTGTTACTCGAACGGACCCGAATGCTCTCCTACCCGTACGGCGCTGCTCACCGGCAGATACCAGCAGCGCGTGGGAGGTCTTGAGTGCGCCATCGGCGTGGGCAACGTGGGGCGATACGACGAAGCCATCTGGCTCCAAAAACGCGGCCAGTTGGGGCTGCCCGGCGCCGAGCTGACGATCGCCAAGGTCTTCAAAAAGTGGGGCTACCGGACAGCGTGTTTCGGCAAGTGGCACCTCGGCTATCTGGAGAAGTTCCTTCCCCGCCGGCACGGATTCGACGAGTTCTTCGGCATCCTGGGCGGCAACGCGGACTACTTCACCCACCGCGAAGAGAACGGGCAGATGACGCTTTATCGCAATGAGAAGCCTGAAGAGAGGCGAGGTTACTTGACGGACTTATTCGTCGAAGAGGCGATCGCGTGGCTCAAGAAACAGAGGGAGAACGGGTTCTTCCTGTACCTCCCCTTCACCGCGCCGCACACGCCTCTTCAGGACCCCGACGAGTTCGACCCCAAGACCGGCACGGCGCCATGGAAGAAGAAGCACCGGCCTACCTACGCCAAGATGGTGGAGCGGATGGACAAGCGCATCGGCGACCTGATGGCGCAGTTGCGTGAGATGGGTCAGGAGAATAACACCATCGTGGTCTTCCTCAGCGACAACGGCGCCGACCCGAACGGAGACAACGGTCCGCTGCGCGGAAGGAAGGGGACGTTATGGGAAGGCGGAATCCGGGTGCCATGCCTCATGCAATGGCCGGCGCGGCTGCCTCAAGGCAAAACCGTTTCCCAAGTCGCCATCACCATGGACCTCATGCCGACTCTGATGCGCGCCGCAGGGTTGACGGCGGGCGGAGCAACTTTCGACGGCATCGACTTGCTTCCCTTGATCCGGGGGCAGATGCCGGAGCAGCCGCGAAAACTCTTTTGGCGCTATAAGCGCGGCGACGTCGTGCGCAAGGCTGCGCGGGACGGCAATCTGAAGCTTGTCATCGACCCGCAGGGCGAGGAGCTGCACGATCTTTCGAGCGGCGAAACCGAGCAGAGAAACCTTCTTTCCGCTCGCCCGCGCGAGGCTGAAGCGTTAAGAAAAGCCCTCGCCGCGTGGGAGAAGGAAGTTCAGGCGCCGCGCTTGCGCGACTTTCGCCCCGGCGCGGTTTGATCACCGTCCGCCCAAAGGACGGACTCGGATATCGCGGAACTCTACGTGGGCGTCGTTCGAATGAATTTGCAGCCCGATGCGCCCCGGCGCAAGGAACTCCTTGCCCAGTCCCTCAAATTCCGCCACGGGTTCACCATCAATCCGCACAGCGCAGCGCGCGCCGCGGACCTCGATTTGCATCAAGAACCACCGCCCCTCCAGATCAGCCGTCAAGCGGCTGCGCGCCATGCCGTAAATGCTGCCTGTGGGAAAGACGCCGTCCACAGGACTATAGATCTGCACCTCGAAACCCCGGTTGCGCGAGGAGTCCGGTTGCCCGCGCAGGAAGACGCCGGCGTTCACCCGGTTGTGGGTTCGCACGAGCAAGGTCAGCTCGAAATCCAGGAATTCCGGCTCCGCGTAAAGTATCCCGTGTCCGTTGGCGCCCGTCAGAACGCCGTCGCGAACGCTCCAGTGCCCCCCTCCACGCAACCGCCACCCTTCGATGCCGCTTCCATTCAAGAGATCGACGTGCCGGGTGGGACTCCCCAAGTCCTCCAATTCGATATTGCGGAACGCCGCGCGGAATCCCATATCCGGAAACCCGATGAATCCCCGCTTCAACCGCCGCCTCAGAGCCGGATGGGCGCTCAAGTCCACCTCCTGAACCTTCACGCCGTCAATCGCAACGCGCAACCGTTCGCCTTCGACGTCGATCCCGGCGCGGCGCCAAACATCGAACGACGGAGGCAGCAGGCGCAGAGGCGGCTGCGCGCCCGCCACGGCGCCCGTCACATAGGGCGACAACTGGTTATGAAAATCATGCGCCAGAAAAATGGCGAGTCCGGCGTTGGCGGGACGTCCGGCGCGAGGCGCGCGCAAAATCACCGCCGACTCAGCCCACTGCGCCAGCTTGTACTCGAAACGCAAACGGAAATTCTCATACTCGGCTGCGGTGTGAAGCCAGTTCGGGGCATTGCCCAATCCGCTGGTCCGCAGCTCGCCGGCTTCCGCCGAGAATGTGGGGCGCGGACCTTCGTGAATCCAACCCCGCAAGGTGCGCCCGTCGAACAAAGGGCGGAATTCGGCCCCCA
>FWPV01014140.1_pt1 | contig 11793 bp, 11 predicted proteins | sample 2228371 | NCBI WGS metagenome assembly FWPV01 (sample SAMEA103939776, study PRJEB20133) | metagenome | reverse complement strand
CCGACCGTCTTGATGAGGATGCTCTGAAGGATGGGCATCGTCGTCCGTTTTTCCACAATCCCCTGAAGGAGCTGAAGCTCCTCCAAAATCGTCTCCCTCATGACTGTGAAGAGCATTTTTCCACCTTTCCTCAGGACTCTTTATCTTAAGAAGAATGTCTTTAAGTTAATAAATAAGAATAAAGAAATCAATAGAATTTGTGAATTCTTCCGCCAAAGCGATGATTCCATTATTGAAGCGTCGAAATCAGGTTGTTGATTTCTTTGTTGAATTCGGGGTCTTTGTTTCTGAGGTTCTCGATTTTTCGGATGCTGTGGATGACGGTCGTGTGATGCTTTCCGCCGAATTTCTTTCCGATTTCGGGGAGGGAGAGTTTCCCCAGTTCTTTGGAGAGATACATGGCCACCTGCCGGGGGAAGGCGACCTTGGGGGAATTGTTCTTGGATTTCAGTTGAACGGGCTTGATCTGGTATTTGTGACAGACGATCTTCTGGATCTTTTCGACGGTGATGACATGGGCTTCCGATTCGAGCAGGCTCTTGAGGGCCTCCTTGGCGACTTCGAGGTCGATCTTGACTCCTTTGAGCGAGGCGTAGGCGATGACCCGGCGCAGGTATCCTTCCAGCTCCCGGATGTTGGAATGGACCTTGTCGGCGATGAACAGGGCGATGTCCTCGGGCAGTTCGAAATCCTCCAGGGCGGCTTTTTTCTGGAGGATGGCGATCCGGGTCTCGATGTCCGGCGGTTTGAGGTCTGTGATGAGGCCCCATTCGAAGCGCGAGCTGAACCGTTCCTCGAGGTTGGGGATCTCCTTGGGGGGGCAGTCGCTGGAGATGACGATCTGCTTCTGGTTGTCGTAAAGATGATTGAAGGTGTGAAAGAACTCTTCCTTGGTCCGTTCCCGCCCCGACAGGTCGTGGATGTCGTCGATGAGAAGGACATCCACGTTGCGGTACTTTTGCCGGAAGTCGAGGATCTTTCCGTACTGGAGATGATTGATGAGGTCGTTCATGAATTTTTCGGTCGTGATGTACAGGATCTTGAGTTTGGGGTTGAGTTTCAGGGCTTGATGGCCGATGGCGTTCATGAGGTGGGTTTTCCCCAACCCCGCCACGCCGTAAATGTAGAGAGGATTGTAGGACCGGCCGGGATTCTTGGCCGCGGCCGTCGAAGCGGCGTGGGCGAACTGGTTGCAGGACCCGATGATGAAATTCTCGAAGGTGTAATTGGGATTGAGATTGGGATTGAGAAGGGCTCCGTGCAGGGCTTTGCGCTCGTCCGGAGAGCGGCGCATGAAGGAGAAGGAGGAGTCGTCGAAGATGTATTTGATTTCGACGGGCTTGCCCAAAACCGTTTGGGAGCATTCGGCGATGATCGCCGAGTAATGGAACGACAGCCAGTCCTTGAAATAGGAGTTGGGGACTTTGATGTAGAGGTGATCCTTTTCTTGGCCGATGAAGACCGTCGGCTCGAACCAGGTCTCGAAACTGTTGCTGTCGACCTTCTTCTGAAGCGCCTGGAGGATCTTCTGCCAGGGGTTGCTCTGCTTTTTCTTGACCATCCCCTCTTCTCAGATTTCCACAGACTTTTCCACAGATGTGGAAAACTTAAGCCGTCAAAAAGCCCTCCGCTTTCGCTCGATGGATTGCGCCAAGGCCAGGCAAATATAGCACTCCGATTTTCGAATTTCAAGTGCCGGCGGAAAAAATTTTTAGGGAAAAATCAAAAATCGAACCCGATCCAGAATTTCGTTTCGAACGAACCGAAGGATTCGAACCCCAGTGGATTCAGGACGCTGGGGAAATACAATCTCTTGACGAATTCGATGTGGACGGGAAGCCCGAGAAAGAACATTTGAAGGCCGTATCCGAAGGACCCGATGGCGGCGTATTCCTTCAATGATTTCGATCCGCTGTCGAAGGCATAGAACGTCGCCGGGAATCCCTTGATCTTGGCCTGAGCCATGTCGAAGATGACGGCGCCGCGGATCGGCCCGATCATCCCCAGGACGGTGTCGGCGGCGTTGATGAGCGGGAGACGGACTTCGGCGTTGAAGAACCAGGCCTGGGTCCCGACCAGGTTGTAGTAATTCGCCGAGCGGACCTCGTTGTTGCCTCCGAAATAGAAGAGGAAGGGGTCGGCCCCGAGGCTGGCGAATCCTCTCCAGCGGAACGCCAGGAGGATATCGGCGCCGAGATGGACATAACGCCGCAGGTCCGCCTCCAGGGTCGTGTTGTTCAGGAACGCATCGGAGACGGGAATCGCCTGGCTGGCCGTCAAGGCGAAGGTGTAACCCTGGGCCGGCCCGTAATTCTTGAAGCGCGTCGTTTCCCCCACCAGGGAGAACGTCGCCTGAAAGATCTGGCCATTCTGGAACGAGCCGAAAGACCGCTGCATGATCTGACGCATGAGGAAGGGGTCGAGATAATCCTCTTCGTAGTGGTAATAGCCCAGTCCGGCCTGGAGGCGGGTGTAAAGGCTGAAGGGATAGTAGCCCGCCAGCTGGACGCCGGTGATCTGGCGCTGGGCGATGGCGTCCCGGTAGGAAATGACGTTGTAGATGGCGGGATCGTAATAGGCGTAATCGGGATAGTAGAACAACGTGAACTGGAAGGCGTTGAACATCCACTGGAGACGGCTTCGCTGGTTGAAATACGTCAGGTCATAGGACCGGAAACTCCTCACCTGATAGGCGATGACGGAAAAATGATGATCCGCCATCAAGTCCGAAAAGGCGATGGCCGAACCTCCATAGATCGACCCGTCCGTTGAGACGACGGCGTCCAGGGGCGGTCTCGAAGTGATGTACAAGCGGTCGAGGCCGCGGTAGGGCGCGATCTTTTCCTTCTGGAGATCGAGCGTCACCAACGGTTGGAAGCGGGGATCGGGCGTCGGCTCCTCGGCCGGGACGGCGGAGACGAGCCCCTCTTCCCTGACGCCGGTCAGAGAGGAGCGAAAGAGCTGGAAGGCGCTTTTGTTGAACGAAGAGAAGACCAGGACGTCCGGGCGGCCCGGCAGCGGTTCGGGATAGAAGTTCCCGGTGCGGACGTCGGTGTGGCGCAGGATCTCCCCGGAGTCCAGGTTCAGGCTGTAGATGTTGTGGGCGTCGAGCGCGTCGCCGGAGAAATAGATCAGCCGGCCGTCCGAAGAGAAGCGGGGTGAAATCGTGTTCCCCGGCCCGAAGGTGACCTGACGGCGCTCGAGCGGCGCCTCGAGCGGCGCCAGGAAAATCTTGTCGTATTCTCCGAGGCGCAGGGTATAGGCCAGCGTCCGCCCGTCGGGCGAAACGGCCGGAGCCTTCTCGAAGAAGGCGTCGTTCGTCAGACGGGTGAGACTCCCGCTCCCCAACTCCAGGCGATAAAGATCGTGGACGCCTCTTTGGAAAGCGGTGAAGAGGAGGGTCCGCCCGTCGGCGGTGAAACACGGACCGTTGGGTTGATCGACGGTCAGGGGGTATTTGCGCACCAGGCGGCCGCTGAAGGCTTCGATGACGAACAGAGAATGACGGCGGCCGTCTCGGGCGAAAAACGCCAGCCGGTCGCCTTCCGGAGACCAGGCCAGTTGACGTCCCAGCGAGGGGTCGATTTCGTATTTGATGTATTGGTAACGGGTCGTGTAGCCCCGGGTGATGTTCTTCAGGACCTTGCCGTCCTTGACCGAGATGAGAACGATGTCGATGTCGTAATCCCGGGCGTTGAAGGTGATCGTGGCCACGATCTCCCCCGAAGGGGACAGGGCGTGGGAGAAGGCGAAGTAGTAGGGGTTCATGGGATATTCGGGACCGAGGGGGAGGCTGTAATCCTCGGCCGATTCTCGGAGAAGGAACGCCCTGGCCTGTTCCCGGAGGTGTTTCTTGAAAGCGAAGTTGACCTCGCGGAGCTTGGTTTGGAAGGCCCGTTCGAAGGGATCGCGCTTGCCGATGACGGGCAGGTTCTTCAGGACTCCCCAAAGGTCCCGGACGGCGTTCGGTCCGTAGCGTTCGACGAGGAATTCGTAGAGGGCGTGCCCGAAATCATAGGCGGGGTCGCGGGGCAAGGGGTCTCGGGAGACGAACTCCCCGTTCTCCGAAATCTCCGGGATCCGGTCGCTGAGGATCGCATCGCGGACGATGAGTTTCGACCAGAGGGACCATTTGCCCACGGCGTATTCGCTCAGGCCCTCGAAGGCCCACAGGGGCGGAACATTGATCGCGGTCAACGCTCCGCCCTGGCTGCCCCACAGCATGTCGAACTGGAAGACGTGGGACAGCTCGTGAATGATGAGGTCCTGGAGTTCTTGAGGCGGCATGTCTCCGTGAACCGCCGTTCGGAAGAGCACCGGTTCGGAGACGCCCAGGACCCCCTCGGAGACCTGAAAGACGTTCGACTGCTCGAGATCGGTGAAGGTGACGTAATAAAGGAGCGGGACGCGCTTGCTCAGGGCGTGATGGAGCTTTTGGCTGAGATGAGCATAGGCGCTTTCGCACATCTCGGCCAGGGTCTTGAGTCTCTCCGGGTCGTCCTCGTAGAAATAGATGTCGAAATGGTCGGTCGGGTAGCTGCGCCAGGCGAAGGGCTCATAGAGGATGCGGTTCTTGCCGTAATAGGGGTAGGTGATGACCTGCCCGGCGAGCGACGAAGCCAGGACGGCCGCGGAGAGAGCCGCCGACAAAAAGATGGAAGCCGGTGTTTTCATGGGAAGCCCCTTCATTGATGGAGCAGATACCGTTCCTGGAGGCGCTCCGCTCCGAACAGATCCCGGGAGAGTTTGATCTTGAGCCGTTGGAGAAGATCGAACAGGGCGAAGGCGGCCGGATAGTCGGGCCGGGTGTAGGAGGCCACTTCTTTGTAGTCTTTTTCGAAGACCGCCCGTCCCGTGGAGCCGTCGATGAGCTTGAGCTTCGTTTGGAGGGTGAATGTCTTGCGTTCGTCCCAGACCTTTTCCGTCAGGAACGGCGTCTCCCTTCGTCCGAGGTCCTTTTCCAGGAGCGCCTTGCGCAGCTCCTGGTCGAAACGGACCGTCCCCGTGAGGAACAGGACCCTGCGATCCGTTCCGGCGGCGGCCTTCCAGAACTCTTCGTTTTCGGGAAGCGACTCTCCGCCGAGCTCCACGGGCCGGGCGACGACCGGGATGGGGGAACGCTTCTTCATCTCGCCTTCCAAGAACGTTCGGATCGTGGGCGCGACCTCGACCTCGGCGGGCGGTTCGGAGACGACGAAGCCGGCGAGGACGAGCTCCTGAAAATCGGCGACGGAGAAGGTCGGCGGCGACGTCATGGGAAAGCGCAAACGAACATAGGATGAACCCAAAGAACAGGAGCCGAATAACGACGCCAGGAGGAAGACCGCCGGAAATTTCAGGGACCGGGGGATGATCGGCGTCCGATCAGCGGGCGACACGGCCTTGTTCCTCCGATCCTTCGGTCTTCTTCTTCGGCTGCTCCTCTTTGCGCTCCACGGCCAGCTTGAACTTCTGATAATTGGACTTGATCTGAGGCTGGGACGGAGCGAGTTTCAACGCCGTCTCGTATTCCCGCCGGGCGTCGTCGAACAATCCTTTTTTTTCGTAGGCGACGGCCAGGTTGTTGTGGGCGGCGGCCGAGTTCGGATGGGATTCGAGGGCGAGCTTCCAGCGGAAGACGGCTTCCTCCCAGAGATCGTGCTCCGCGGCCCAGACGCCGATGGAAACCTGGGATTGGGGTCGGCGCGCGGCGCAGGACACCCCCCCGGCCGCAATCATAATGAGCAAGGCGACGGCGAGATGTTTGTTCATGGCAAGGTCCTTGACGACAACGCTACCACAACTAATATTTTCCAGCAATATTCGTGCCAGTGGAACGGCTCCGCCCACCGGATTGTCAGCGGCAAGGAGGCCGGTTATAATCCTCAAGAAAAGGCCGCAGGGACGGGACAGGAGGATCGGATGAGCAAATGGTTGGAAGGCAAACCGTTGGCGGAGAGGATCAAGGCCGAAGTCGCTCAAAAGACAATCCTCTACAAATCCCAGAGCGGCCGCGTCCCCGGGCTGGCCGCCGTGCTGGTCGGAGAAAACAAGTCCTCTCAGGTGTATGTCCGGATGAAGGAGAAGACGTCCCAGCAACTCGGCTTCTCGTCCCGTGTCCTGAAGCTTCCCGCCGACATCGACGCCGATTCGTTGAAGAGTCGAATCCGCGAACTCAACGCGGACGACGACGTAGACGGCATCCTGATCCAGCTCCCTCTGCCGGGGCATCTCGACCCCTGGGAAATCGTGGATGTCATGGCTCCCGAAAAGGACGTGGACGGACTTCATCCTCTCACCTTGGGACGGCTCGTTCAAAACAGGGACGGCTTCAAGACCTGCACCCCTTTGGGTGTCATGGAGCTGCTGAAGGACGCCGGGATTCCCCTTGGGGGGAGAGAGGTGGTGGTCATCGGCCGGAGCCTGATCGTGGGGAAGCCCCTGTCCGTCATGCTCACCAACGCCGACGCCTCGGTCACCGTCTGCCACAGCAAAACCCGCAACCTGGCCGGGGTGGCCGCTCGGGCCGACATCCTCATCGCGGCCATCGGCCGGCCGGCCTATGTCACTCCGGATTTCGTCAAAGAGGGAGCCGTGGTCGTGGATGTGGGGATCAATTCGGTCTCGGACCACCGCCTGGTCGGAGAGCTCTTCGGCGACGACCCCTTTCGGCGGAAAGACCTGTCGGACAAGGGGTATACGCTGGTCGGAGACGTCCATCCCTCGGTTTTTCACAGGGCCTCGGCCATGACCCCTGTCCCCGGCGGCATCGGCCCCCTGACCGTGGCCGCCCTCATGAAAAACACGCTGGAGGCCTTCCGCCGCCGTAAAAACCTCACTGAAAAATAGATCACAGCCTGCGCAGCTCGCGCTCAGATCTGAATTCCTGCAAAGCAAAAAAATGCCGCTCTGATCTCACCCGCAATCCTGCGCCGGCTCAGACATCCTCGGCGCACGGAAGCCCGGTTCCCTCCCGGGACGGCTCGTGAAGCCCAAACCCTCGGATGGCCGCTTCCTCGCTGAACTGCGCACGGCGCCTCATTCTTCCCCCCGCCCTTTTAATGATAAGCGGGCATCAATGCCCCATGGAGGTTGCGGGGGGAGGCGGGATGTGCTAAACTGCGCCTCTTAGATTCAAGGTAAAGAGGACTTCACCATGCCCAAGACGTGCGATATCTGCGGCAAAGGACCCCTCTTCGGCCTGAGCCGGAGCCATTCGAACCGAGCGTCCCAGAAGAAATGGAACCCCAATCTTCAGCGCATCAAGGCCAAGACGCTCAAGGGTCAGAAAATGATCTGGGCCTGCACCCGCTGCCTGCGGTCGGGCCGCGTTGTCAAGGCTCTTTAACCCCCCCGTCAGATTCTTTCCACCGTTTCGACCCCCTTGATCTTCTTCAAGCGGGCGTCGATGTCCTCGACATGACGGATGTCTTGGACGTCCAGGGCGAGGCGGATTTCGACGTTTCCTTCGCCGACGGTCGTCGCTTCGGCTTTCCAGATGTTGCTGCCGGCTTCGCTGACGGAGGCCGTGACTTTGGCCAGAAGGCCGGGGACGTCGACCGCCCGGATTCGCAGCTTGGCCCGGAAGCTCTTCTCCCTGAAGCTCTCCCAGGAAACCTCCACCAGCCGCTGGCTGCTCAGGACCTCTTTCTTCATCAGAGGACAGCGCAGGGCGTGGGCGGTGATCCCCTTGCCGGCGGTGATGTAGCCGATGATCGGCTCCCCGCGGATGGGAGAGCAGCATCGGGCCAGACGGAAAAGCGACCGGTCGACTTTTCCGGCTTCGAGGGCGCTTTTCCTCCGGACGAAGGGAAGGAGTCGTTTCTTTTCCTTGGGGCCTCCGGGTGAGGGCATGAGCTTTTCCAGGAAACGGGAATCGAGCAGCACCAACCCGCGGCCCACTTGACCGAAGAAATCATCCAGGGATTTGACGGCCGAGGGGACCGTCTTCCGGATCCGCTCCAGGAGAAGGTCATCCCGGCGGAGTTCCGCCGGGAGATCGAGGCGCCGCGTCTTTCGCTCCCAGAGCCGTTTCCCCAGCGCCACGCTGGCCTCCCGTTCCTTCTGGTTCAGCCAGCGCTTGATGTGGTGCCGGGCCGTCGAGGTGAAGGCGATGTTGAGCCAGGAGGGCTTGGGCGCCGCTTCGGTCGAGGTCTGGATCTCGACGATGTCCCCGGTCTTGAGGATGGTCTTGATGGGAACCGCCTTGCCGTTGACCCTGGCCCCGGCGCAATGGAGACCGATTTCGGTGTGGATCCGGAAGGCGAAATCCAGCACCGAGGCCCCGGCCGGGAGCGACAGCCGCTCTCCCTTGGGCGTGAAGACCGAAACCTCTTCGGGGACGAGGTCGGTCTTCAGGCTCCGCAGGAATTCACGGGGATTCGGCTGTTCTTTGTAGATGTCGACCATTTCGCGAAGCCATCTCAAGCGGCGGTCCTCCTTGAGGAGGCTGGCCGAATCCGGCTCCTTGTATCGCCAGTGGGCGGCGATGCCGTTCTCCGCCAGATTGTGCATTTCCCGGGTTCGGATCTGGATTTCGAACGTCCGGCGCCCTTCGGTGATGATCGTCGTGTGGAGGGCCTGGTAGAGGTTCGGCTTGGGCATGGCGATGAAATCCCGGAAACGGTGGGGGAGGTGGGGCCAGCGCCGATGGATGACGCCCAGGGCCGCATAGCAATTCCGCTCGCTGTCGGTGATGAGGCGCAGGGCCAGGAAATCATAGACCTGGTCGAACGGCAGATCCCGCTTTTTCATCTTGATGAAGATGCTGTAAGGCCGCTTGACCCGAGAGGAGATGTCGACGGGGATGCCGTTCTCCTTCATGAGGCGGCCGAGTTCGGCCTCGAGTTGGGCGAGCTCGGCCGCCGCCTTCTTGCGCGGCTCTTCGATGAGCGACACGACGCGGAAATAGTCGTCGGGTGCCACGTAGCGGAAGGCGAGGTCCTCGAGCTCGGCCTTGATGCGGCCCATGCCCAGGCGGTTGGCCAGGGGGGCGTAGATGTCCAGGGTTTCCTGGGCGATCCGCCTCTGTTTTTCGGGGGGAAGGAACTTGAGGGTCTTCAGGTTGTGGAGACGGTCGGCCAACTTGATGAAGATGACCCTCAGGTCTCCGGTCATGGCCAGGATGATCTTGCGGATGGTCTCGGCCTGCTGGCGCTCCGGAGAAGACTCCTGGACGCGGCTGATCTTGGTCACGCCCTCCACCAGGTCGGCCACCTCCTGGCCGAACTCCTTCCGGAGCTGCGGGAGGGTGACGTCCGTGTCTTCCAAGACGTCGTGGAGCAGACCGGCGACGAGAGCCGTCGTCCCCAGGTTCATCTCGGCCAATTGATTGGCCACATCCAGAGGATGGCTGAGGTAGGGCTCCCCGGAGCGTCGGCTCTGTCCTTTGTGGACGCTGGCGGCGAAGATGTATGCCCGTCGGAGGCGGTTCGCTTCCTTTTCGGAAAGAGACGGGGAGAGTTTTTCCAGGATGTCTTCGAAGCGGATCATGGTCTTCAGGCTGCCGCGTCGGCCAGGATCCAATCCGACGCTTCTCGAAGCGTCGGGAACACCCGGTCGGGCAGGCGGCCGTCGGTCCGGAGCCTTTGTTCGGATTCGCGTCCGTAGCCGGTCAGGACCAGAACGGTCCTGGCGCCGATGTTCCGCCCGAACTCGATGTCCTCGACTTTATCCCCCACCATGTAGGATCGTTCGAGATCGATCCCGAGTTCGCGCGCGGCGCGCAGACCCATCCCCGGGTTCGGCTTGCGGCAGTCGCAATGGAGACGGTAGCGGGGATCGGCCGACAGGTCGAAATGAGGGCAGTAATAGATCGCGTCGATCCGCGCCCCCCTGGCGGCGAAATCCTCCGCCATGCGGCGATGGATCTCCGTCAGAGACTCTTCGCTGAAATACCCCCGCCCCACGCCGGATTGATTGGTCACGACCACGGTCAGGAGCCCGGCCCGATTGAAGTTCCTCACGGACTCGATGCTGTAAGGGAAAAGGCTGATCTCCCCGTAGCATCCGGGATAGCCCACGTCTTCGTTGAGGGTTCCGTCGCGGTCGAGGAAAACGGCACGGTTCATCATGGGAGAAAACGCCGCGCGGCGGCATAGACCTCCTCGGGCTCGATCGAGGTCATGCAGCGGTGATCGTAGGGACAGACCCGATAGAAGCAGGGCCAACAGGGGACGATCTTTTTGAGGACGACGGACGGTTGGTGATAAGGGCGGGTGACGTCCGGGTCGGTCGGGCCGAAGACGGCCGCCACCGGAACCCGAAGGGCGTTGGCCAAATGCATGGCTCCGCTGTCGTTGGTGACGACGAGCGAGGCGCGGCTCATGACGGCCAGGAGTCGACGGAGACCCAGCCGGCCGGCGAGAACGACCGGCGGGCGGGGCATGAGCGAGGCCGTCTGCTCGGCGAGATCCCGTTCGTCCGGCGCGCCGGTGATGAGGATCTCGGCCCCATGCTTCTTTTGGAAGAGGCCGCCCAGGGCCGCGAAGCGCTCGGCCGGCCAGCGTTTGGCCGGTCCGTAAGAGGCGCCGGGGGAAAGGACGACGATCGGGCGGCGGGTGTTCAACCCCAGCGCCCGGAGGGCCAGGCCGGCCGCCCGCTTTTCGGAAGGAGAGACGGCCAGTCGGACTTCGGCCGGAGCCGGGGAATATCCCAGCTTCCGCATGAGTTCGAGGTAATACTCGAGCTGATGCATCTTCGCGCCGTCTTCCTTTCGGGCGACGCGACGGGTCAGAAGGACTCCTCGGCCTTCGCCGCCGTAACCCCAGCGTTCGGGGATGCGGGCCAAGGCCAGCATCAAGGCCGAGCCGAACGAGTTGGTCAGGAGCAGCCCCGCGTCGAAACGGGCCGGCCGTAGCATCCGCGCCGTTTTCCGGATGCTTCCCGGAGAATCCCCGCCGGACAAAGGCAGGGCGCCGGGGAACAGGTCACCGGCCCATTCCCGACCGAGAAGCCAGATTTCGGAATCCGGATGGCTCCGGCGGAGCGTCTCCAGGGCGGGGACGGACAGGACGGCGTCGCCCACCCAATTCGGAAGGCGGACCAGAAATTTCATTGGCGGGATCAATTTTTTTTGGAGGCCGGAGGAGTCTCGTCTTTTTTTCCCTCGGGTTTTTTCGACGGCTCTGCCGGGCTCTTGTATTTGGATTCCTTCCCCCCCGTCTTCCGTGCGTAATCGGTGATGTACCATCCTTGACCCTTGAATTGGAGGGCTGGGGCGGAGATGACCTTGCGCAGACGGCCGCCGCATTTGGGGCATTTCGTCTTTCGGGGATCGGAGGCTTTTTGCATGACTTCGAATTCGTGTCCGCAGTCCGAGCATTCGTATTCATAAAGGGGCATGGTCGGAATCCTCTTTCCGGAATTTCGATTGATCCATTATATCCCAAACGATCGCTCTGTTCCAACGAGGGGGTCCCGCCGCCGGGCTCTGGAAGCCCTCAACGGAAATGAAAGCCGCTCGTCTTCAAGTCAAGATAGCAGAACATCCCCAAGGCGACCCGGCTCAAGAGGAGGGCGATGGCCGGGATCCAAGCCGGGAAGAGAAGGGGCAGGACATAGAGGATGACGAGGACGGCGACGAGAATCGCTCTCATGAGGTTTCCGGCTTCGACGATGGCGATCGAGGAGAGGACGAGGCCCAGGATCCAGGCGATCTGACCGGCTGGAAACATCGGCGGATTCAGCGGAAAACGAGGGCTTCGAACACATAGATCTCGGCGCCCCGTTTCCAGTCGTCCGCCGGAAGGCCGGCCTTGAGACAAGCCTGCCGCAGGAACTCTTCCCGTCCCCATCCCTGCTCCACGGGGACCT
>FWPV01013074.1_pt1 | contig 11793 bp, 9 predicted proteins | sample 2228371 | NCBI WGS metagenome assembly FWPV01 (sample SAMEA103939776, study PRJEB20133) | metagenome | reverse complement strand
CAGGCAGCCGCTCCGGGTAGACATCCCAGGCTTTGGCATTATGCCATTCCAGCGCCAGGCCGGTCAGGGTCGGATATGAAACGCTGTCTTGAAACCGGATGATCGCCCCTTCGATATCTTCATCGACTTGTAAGAAGGTCGCCCGGCCGCGGCCCAGGCTGGCCATCCGGCTGAGCAAGGCGCGGTTGACAGAAGGGCCCACCCCAAACGTGAACAGGTGAGAAGATCCAATCTTGCCGCGGATTTGATCCAGCGCGCGCGCTTCGGCCGAAACAGCCCCATCCGTCAGGAAGACAATGTAACGAGCCCGCTGCCGGTCGGCCGGCAGCGCCAGCACAGCTTCCAAGGCCTTGACGATCTCGGTGCCTCCGCGGCCCTCAACCTGGCTCAGGTAAGCGTCGGCGCGGTCTACCTGTTCCTGAGTCAGCGGAACAGGCTCCGGCCGGTACCATTCCAGCAAATGATCGAATAACAGGATGCGGAATGTGTCGCCCGGGTTGAGCACGCGCAGGCAGGCGCGCAGCGCATTGCGCGCCTGGGCAATCGGCTCGCCGCTCATCGAACCAGAACGATCGAGGACAAAAATAAACTCGCGCGGCAGAACCTCAGGCTCGCCTTCAAGGCGGGGCGGGATGAGGGTGGCGAGAAATATTTGTTCCTTTGCCTCGCGGCTGGTCCAGCCGGCGGCCTGGATCTCCTCGCCGGCTACCGGGTAGCGCAGGACAAAATCGCGGTCGGGAATTTGCTCGCCGGCCAGCCGGGTTTGAAAACGCCGCGCGTCGATCCGCACCGTTTCGATCGGGTGCGTTGGACTGGCCGGCTCGCCTGCCGGCAGCCCGGCATCCACCGCCACGCTGATCTCGACCGGCCCGATGGGTGCTCCGCCTTGGGCGATGGGAGCATGCACTTCCTGGCCTTCCGCCGGATTTTCCGGGCTGTCGTATTTGGGTGTCAGGCCCATCGGGAAAACAAATTCATACGAGCCATCTTCAAACCTCAGCCGCTGCTGGTACCGCACGGTGGCATAAATTGTTTCGCCAGGCTGCACATTGGCCAGGCGGACCGCAAACAGGTTCGGCCGGCGCTGTTCGAACAAACCAACCCGCTGTCCCTGCCGGCGCGCGTCTTCATAGGCGGCCTGGGCAGCAGCCTGCTCCTGCACCTGTCCTTCGACCCGGCGCGTTCCCACGCGCAGATCGAACCCGGTCACGGCCGCGTTCTCAGGCAAAGGAAAGAGGTAATCCAGTTCGGCCGGTTCAGCAACCGGGTTGCCAAACCGCTGAGTCACTACCACGCCGGCGACCGGCCCGGTCACCTGGGCGATTACTTCGGTGTGCTCGAGCGGCAGCGTGCTTTCCTGCTCGCCCGCCAGGATAAGTTGCGGAAGAGGATTGACCGGAGAAGGGTGAAGTTCAGGCATTGCAGGTTCCTCCTAAAGTGAATGGGAATCCTGTTCTTCCGGGTTCTCTGGGGCCTGGCCAGGCTGGCCGGAATCAAGGTGGGTATGTTTCGTATTCGGACCGCTAAAAATTTGCCGGGCTGCCTGCAAGAGCAGGTCGATCCTCTGGCGTTCCGCCGCGGGGGTGCTCTCAGGCACAATGAGCGTCATTCCATGCGGTAAAGCATAGTGAGTATAACGCTGCCCGCCCCAGTCCAAAAAATAGCCGGGCATCGCAGGCCGGCCGGGCTGGGCGGAAAGAGGGGCCGGCTGCCCGGCTTCCTGGACAGCTCGCCGCATTTCTTCTATGCTCATGCCTTTAAACTTTTCGCGGATCTTATCCAATCGCAAACCCTGCTGGCGCAAAATGGAGATTAGCTTCAACCGCAGGAGATGATCCTCTGTATAATAGGCGGCCAGCCCGGCCCCCTGGGGCGGCGGCAGCAGCCCCTGCTGGACGTAAAAGTAGATCGTCCGCCGGGGCACGCCTGTTTCGCTGGTTAATGCCTGGATATCATAGGTAGTCGTGGCCATATGCACCTCTTTACACTGTTATTATAACAGTTAATTTATCACTGTCAAGTACCAGGTAAAAAATACCGCGAAGCATTCCGGCAGAGGGCCTGGCGCATTCGCGGAAATAAATTAATCGACTATTTTATTATTTAAGGCCAGCGCTACCGCTTCAGTCCGGCTGGAAACACCCAGCTTGGAAAGAATACTGGAAACATGGAACTTCACCGTCGAGCGGCTGACCACCAACCGGTCGGCAATCTCGTTATTGCTCAAGCCCTTCACCAGCAGGGAGAGAACCTCGCGCTCGCGTTCGGTCAGGTCATAACGCGGCTGGTCGGGCTGGCGGCTGGCCTGGATTAACACCTGGGCAGCTTCAGGAGATAGGGTAGGCCGCCCGGCATGCGCCATCCGGATGGCGTCAGCCAGCTCATCTGCGCCGACATTTTTCAACAGGTACCCAATTGCGCCGGCCTGCAGCGCGCTCTTGACCAGGTCATCCTCACGGAAGCTGGTCAGGGCCAGGACCTGGATATTCGCCCAGCGGTTGCGCACGGCGCGGGTGGTCGCGGCACCATCCATATCCGGCATGATCAGGTCCATCAGGATCACATCCGGCTGGATGCGTTCAGCCAGTTGGATGGCCTCGCCGCCGCTGCTGGCCTCGCCCACCAGTTCCAAATCGTCAAAGACCATCAAAAAAGCTTTTAAACCACTGCGCACAACCGCGTGATCATCCACAACCATGACTCGAATGGGCTGCCCAGCCGTCATTGTCGCTCCCTTATATGATTTCATCATTTTGCACTGCCCGCGCAAAATGACGAAATCATAACTAAGCGCGAGCGGCTTTCAGTGTATTCCCGGAAAGTGGACCACGGGGAATATTCGAGAAGCAATCTTATTATAAATCCACCTGTCACATTCATAGCGGAAACAGCATAAGTTCTTTAGGATTTGCCGGCTCAATATTGTTCTACAGGAATTACGAGTATAATCAAGCTTTGCGGCTTACGGGGGACGATAGCCGGACTGAAATCATCGAAAACACTGAAAGCGAGGTTTTTCCAGTTGGCTGCTGTATCGACTGAATTGAATTTCGATCTCAAGAATGCCGTCGCTGAGAACCGGCTGGTCGGCCTTTGGCGCATGATGTCCGGCTTCCGGTTGAAGTATTTTGGCGCGACCGTAAGCCTGGGCCTCGCAGCGCTGGCCAAGATGAGCACCTATTTGCTGCTGCGCTACTTCGTCGACACCTATTTCGGGGAGACGGCGCCCGCTGTCAGCCTTCCGCTGATCGCGGCGGGTTTTGTGCTGCTGGCGCTGGTCGAGGGCGGTTTCACTTTCAACGGCGGGCGGCTGGCTGCCCGCACCGCAGAAGGCATTACCCGCCGGAACCGCAACTACCTGTTCGATCATCTCCAGCACCTCCCCTTTCATTACCACAGCCAGACGGCTACGGGCGAGATGATCCAGCGCGCCACTTCCGATGTCGACGCCGTCCGCCGCTTTTTTGCCGACCAGGCGATCGGTTTTGGGCGGGTTGTCCTGCTCTTTATCATCAATTTTGGGGCGCTGCTCCGCCTGAACGCCCAGTTGGCCCTGGTATCGATTATTGCCATTCCATTCGTGGTGGTCGCGTCGTACTTCTTCTTCAAGCGCATCTCCAAAGCGTACGAAGCTTACCAGGAACAGGACGCTATCCTCTCGACCACGCTGCAAGAAAACCTGAGCGGTGTGCGCGTGGTGAAGGCGTTTGCCCGCCAGCGTTATGAAATTACCAAGTTTGAGAAAGACAACGCTGAGAAGTTCAAACGGGGCAAGCATCTGCTGACCATGCACTCCCTCTTCTGGCCGGTGACGGACGTGATCTGCGGCCTGCAGATGGTCGTTGGCTATTACGTCGCCGCGACCATGGCGATCAATGGCACCATCACGGTCGGCACGGTGCTGGCCTACATGGGCCTGATCGTCTGGATCATCTTCCCGATGCGCAACCTGGGCCGCCTGATCGTGCAAATTTCAACCGGGATGGTTTCCTACAACCGCATCGTCGAAATCGTCCGCGAACAGCGCGAAGACCTGGACAGCGGCGACTTCCACCCGTCCTCGGCCCCCACCGGCGCAATCACCTTCACAGACGTGGGGTTTGAATACGAAGCGGGCAAGCCTATCCTGGAAGGAATCAACTTTGCGTGCAAACCCGGGCAGGTCATTGCCCTGCTCGGCTCGACCGGCTCTGGAAAAACCAGCCTGGTGAACCTGCTGCCGCGCTTCTACGATTACACAAGCGGCCGCATCCTTTTGGATGGCATCGATCTGAACCGCTACCCACGCCGCTACCTGCGCCAGCACATTGGCATCGTCGAACAGGAGCCTTTCCTGTTCTCCCGCACCATCCGCGAAAACATCTCCTACGGGGTTGGGCGCGAAGTGACAGACGAGGAAATTGAGAAAGCTGCCCGGGCGGCCGCCATCCACGATGTCATCCTGTCGTTCCCGCACGGTTACGCCACGCTGGTGGGCGAGCGCGGGGTGACCCTTTCGGGCGGGCAAAAGCAGCGCGTGGCCATCGCGCGCACGCTGCTCAAGAACCCCCGCATCTTGATCCTGGATGACTCGACCAGCTCGGTGGACACCGAAACGGAAGCCGAAATCCGCGAGGCCCTTCAAAACCTGATGAAAGAACGCACCACCTTCATCATCGCCCACCGGATTCAGAGCATCATGGATGCCGACCTGATCCTGGTGCTGGACAAAGGCCGGATCGTTCAGTGCGGTAAACACGCCGAGCTGCTGGAACAAGAAGGAATCTACCGCCAGATTTACACCATCCAAACCCGCATTGAGGAAGAGCTGGAAAAGGAGATTGCCAGTGTCAGCTGATTTTTACGAGGAAGAGGAGTTCGAGGCCCAATATAACGGCAAAACGATGCTGCGCATCTTCAGCCTGACTCGGCCGCACATAAAAATTGTGGTCGGGTTCCTGATCACCACCCTGATGGTAGCCGGCCTCGATTCGCTGTTCACGTTTATATCCAAGCAGATTATCGACCAGGGCATTGTTGCGGGCAACACGCAGGCGCTGTTCGAATACCTGGGCATTTACGGCGGGATGGTTGTCGTGCAGGCAGCCATGGTGTTCGGCTTTATTTACATGGTCGGCATCCTGGGCGAGCGCATCCGCTACGACTTGCGCCAGAAGATGTTCAACCATCTGCAAGACCTGTCCCTTTCCTACTACAGCCGGACGCCGGTCGGCTGGATCATCGCCAGGGTCACTTCCGACTCGGACCGGGTGGCAGAATTGCTGACCTGGGGCCTGCTCGATTCGGTCTGGGGGATAACGAGCATCCTCACCTCCATGGCCTTCATGCTCTACATCAACTGGCGCATGGCGCTCATCGTCTTCCTGGCCCTGCCGATCCTGTTATACGTGGCTATTCAATTCCGCAAGCGCATCCTGGGCCAGTTCCGCAACGTGCGCAAGACGAATTCGAAAATCACCGGGGCCTATAACGAAAACATCACCGGTGTGCGCGTGGTCAAAGCGCTCGGCCGGCAGGATGCCAACCTGCAGGAGTTTAGCGTGCTGACCGGTGAGATGTACCGGGCCGGCTACCGGGCCGCATGGCTGAGCGCGTTGTTCCTGCCCACCGTCCAATTGATCTCAGCATTCGTGCTGGGCGGCATCGTCTGGTATGGCGGCGCGCAGGCCCAATACGGGATCATGACCATCGGCAGCATCCAGGCCTTTGTGTCCTATGTCACCTTCATGATGTGGCCCATCCAGGACCTGGCGCGCATCTTTGCCGAAATCCAGCACGCCATCGCTTCAGGCGAGCGCATCTTCTCCCTGCTCGATTCGAAGCCCACCGTGGCCGACCGCCCAGGGGCGTTTGACCCGGGTACGGTGCGCGGTGACATCGAGTTCATCCACACCACCTTCTGGTACGATGACGACGACGACAAAAAACCAGTGCTGAAAGATTTCAACCTGCACGTCAGGCGGGGAGAAACAATCGCCCTGGTTGGGCCAACCGGGGGTGGAAAGTCAACCATTGTCAACCTGATCTGCCGCTTCTACGAGCCGAAAGACGGCTGGATCAAGATCGGCGGCAACGATTACCGCGAATATTCCCTGAATGCCATCCAGTCGCGGATTGGCGTGGTGCTGCAAACGCCGCACCTGTTCTCTGGCACGGTGCGCGAGAACATCCGCTACGGGCGTCTGGATTCCACCGATGAGGAAATCGAGGCCGCCGCGAAACTGGCCGGCGCGCATGATTTTATCTCCCGCCTCGAAAAAGGCTACGAGCAGCCGGTCGGCGAGGGCGGCAACCTGCTTTCCGTCGGGCAGAAGCAGCTGATCAGCCTGACCCGCGCCATCATGGCTAAACCCGAGATTTTTATCATGGATGAGGCCACCAGCTCGGTCGACACGCTGACCGAAGCGCTAATCCAGAAGGGCATGGAAAACCTGATGGATAACTGCACCAGCTTCGTCATCGCCCATCGCCTTTCCACCATCAAGCGAGCCGACCGGATCCTGGTCATCGAGGATGGCCAGATCGCCGAAATGGGCACGCATGCCGAGCTGCTGCGGCTGCGCGGAAAGTATTACCAGCTCTACACCAAGCAGTTCCGCCACCAGATGGAAGAGGTCCTGGATCCCTTCCAGGCGGCCGTCCAGGCCGGAGATTAATCCGTTCACGATATACCTGGCGGAGTTGTCTTTGGGTCAACCCTGGACAACTCCGCCGCGCATTTAACCACTATAATATCCTGGAAAGACAAGCCCAAACCGCACGCCAGGAGAGCAGGCATGCCCCCAACAGCCCAAAAGAAGCTTCAGTATCAGAAGCTTAAGAACTTCCTGATCGATATGGACGGTGTTTTAGTCAGCGGCAGCACCTTGATCCCCGGCGCCGGAGAGTTCATCGAACGCCTGCGCGAGCGCGGAGCCAAATTTCTCCTGCTGACCAATAACTCGCGCCACACGCCGCGCGACCTGGCTTTCAACCTGCAAAAGATCGGGCTGCCCATCAGCGAGCAAGACATCTTCACCTCCGCAATGGCCACCGCCCGCTTTTTGCAGGCACAAAAACCCAACGGCACAGCTTTTGTGATCGGCGAGAGCGGCCTGACGGCAGCCTTGCACCAGGTCGGGTACATCATGACCGAATTTGACCCGGATTATGTCGTGCTCGGGGAAACATTCAACTACAACTTCAACCTCATCACGCACGCCGTCCGCCTGATCGTGGCCGGCTCGCGGTTTATCGCCACCAACCCCGACGTAAATGGCCCCTCCGAAGATGGCATTTTGCCCGCCTGTGGCGCGGCGGCCGCGCTGATCGAGAAAGCCGCCGGGACCCAGGCGTTTTTTGTCGGCAAACCCAACCCGCTCATGATGAGCTCGGCGCTCAATTTCCTGGGGGTCCATTCCGAGGACACCGTGATGGTCGGCGACCGGATGGATACCGACATGGTTGCCGGCGTTCAGAGCGGGCTGGAGACCATCCTGGTGCTCTCGGGAGTCACCCGGTTGGAAGATGTGGGCCGCTTCCCCTACGTCCCGGGCCATATCGTCCGGTCTGTTGCAGACATTTACCCTTAGCCCAACCCGCCCTCAGTCACTGCCTCCGGCTTGCAGGCGGGCGTGCTTTTCGGCATGCAGCGCCAGCACTTCCGCCTGAACTTTTTCCAGGCGCGCGCCGCGCAGCGGGTACAGGGACAGGATCAGCGCGCCAAGCAGCATGGCGATCCCCGGGATCAGCCCGGCGATGACCTTGATCCCGAAAATTGCGCTGGCCGGCTGGTTCAAAAATATTTGCCCGGCGTTGGCCTCACGGGTCACGAAGTTGGTCGCCTCCAGGATAAACGGCGACAGCGCCAGGGCCACGGACTGGGCCGGCTTGGTGATCAGGGCATTTATCCCAAAGAAAGCCCCCTCCCGGCGCACGCCTGAGCGCAGCTCATCTTCATCCGCCACCTGGGCAAACAGCACATTGGTCAGCGTCTGCGGGCCTGACAGCCCAAAACCGGCCAGGGCGATGCAGGCCGGGATCAGGCTGGTCGGGACGATTGCGATCAGCACCAGCCCAACCCCGGCGATCAATAACAGGAACTGCTGCGTTTGCACCACCCCCAGGCGGGAGCGGATCAGGGTCGTCAGCGGCACGCCGATGATCAGCGGGATGAACAGAAACGCCAGCAAGATCATCGTGTTGATCTGCATGACGTAATCGGCCAGGTAGAAGATAGCCCCCAGGATAAGCGAGTTCATCAGGATCGACATGAAATTGGCCGAAACCAGCACCAGGAAAGACCGGCTGGTAAAGGTGTACCGCAAGGCGGCCAGCAAACCCAGCGGCTTATCCACCCGTGTAAACTCAGGTCGTTCCTTGACCTTTAAAGTTGTGATGATGATCAAGGTCATGCTGACGATGCCGACCGCGATCATTGCCATCTGCAGCGGCGCAAAAGAAGGCAGCGTCCCGGCCTTGGGACGGAAGAAATCCGGGATGAGAAAACCCAGCAGGACACCCAGCAAGCCAAACAGCGAGGAAGAGATTTGCAGCCCGTTGCGCTCGGCGTCCGACTCGCTCACTTCAGGCAGGAGCGCCGAGTAAACCAGGCCAACGATGGTATACGCAGTGTCGTACAGCAGCATGGTAATCAGCATCCACCAGAACAGGGCTTGCTGCCCAGCCTGGGGCGGCGCGAACCACACCAGGATGAAGGTCAGCGCCAGGAACGGCGCCGTGAAGCGCATATATGGGATGCGGCGGCCTAACCGGGAACGGGTGTTGTCGGTGATGTAGCCGAACAGCGGATCGTTGAGGGCATTCCAGACCGCGTATATCGCCGAAGCGATGGCAATCCAGCGCGCCGCCAGGCCCAGGTAATCCTGGTAGAAGATTGGCAGGAGCGCGCCGTAGGTACCCGAGATCAGCGAGGTTCCCAGGGCAGCGACGCCCCAGATTACTTTGTAACCTCTGCTCAGCCGTACCGGGCCGGTGGTGGCAGCTTGGGTCGTGTCGGTCATTTCTTCCTCCCGGGCCAAAACTAAAACGGCAGCATTGAAACGATCGCCGGATCTGGCATAAGCTCCTGCAGCGCCTTGTACCCGATGACCTGGATGCCCTGCTCGCGGACAAACTGGCGCAGGTCCTCGCGCATGAAGGTCTCGTAGTCGGCCACCCGCGCGCGCCAATCCGGGGTGATCTCGCGCAGCTCGGGCATATCTTTCGAAGGGTGGATGATGAAATGGGTGATGCCGGGTTTCAATCCCGCCAGGGCCTGTTTTGCCTGGCTAAAGCGATCATCCGGCCTTCCGAGATCCAGCCCCTCGATCGCATCCAGCAGCGGGAGCCCGAGCGCCTCAAACTGCTGCATAATGCCGACCGCCATGTCCGCCGTCTGCGCGTCCAGCCCTCTCGCCTGCCATCCAGCCGCGTCCATGCGGAAGATCATCGGCGGCAGGCGGTGCGCCAGGGCAACTTTCAGGTAACGGGGGATGAACTTGACCGACGCGACCGTGCCCATGTGCGTATCCATGTGGGTCGGCTGCATACCCTGCATCTTGGCCTGCAGCACCTGGGCCTCGATCTCGCGCTGGACATAGTCCGGGTCGCCGTGTTCCTGGGCCTGGGGAGTTGAGTGGTAAAAGCATCCCTCCGCGTCCATCAGGCCTGAAGCCGGGTCGCGCGTCGAAATCGGCCCCCAGCGGTACATTTTGTATTCGCAGGTGATGGTGGAATGGACTCCCAGGTCGGCCAGGGGATGGGCGCGCGCATACGCGGCAGCCTTGAGAAACCAGGGACAGGGAACCATGACGGCCCCGGAAGAAATCAGGCCAAACTCCCACAGGTCGGCGAAAGCCTCCACGCTTGCCAGGCACATCCCGATGTCATCGGTGTGAATAATTGCGACGCGGTCGGTGTCTGAAAAACCAAGCCGGCGAAGAACAGGATTGGGCTGCATAATGATTTTCTCCTTGCTGATTTTCCGATCAATTATTTACCGAAACGGTGGAACCACACCCGGGCGGCCCCGGCCAGCCCGGTTCGATCGCCCAGCGAAGCCCGGCGGAGCTCGGTGCGCTCGTGCGGGACCAGGTGACAATGCTGGTGGATTACCTCGCGCGCCCTGGCCTCGAACAGCGGCCAGCTCTCCATCACCCCGCCGCCCAGCACAATCACATCCGGGACAAAAGCGTTGATCAGGTTTGCCAGGCCGGCGCCCAGGTAGAACCCTTCGCGCGCGGCGGCTTCCGCCGCCAGCGGTTCGCCCAGTTCTGCGCGGCGGCAAATATCGCGCGCGTTCACTTCCTCCGGCATGAGGATGCCCCGCCGCACGGCCTGGTCCCGGTACCAGCTCGCCAGGGCCGGCCCGCTGGCCAGGCTCTCCCAGCAGCCCCTGCCGCCGCAGTAGCACACCGGCCCGCCGCCGCTCAGCTCGAGCGACAGGTGGCCCAGCTCGGGGTGCGCCCCGCCTGCTCCCCGGTACAAATGGCCGTCCAGCACGACCCCGCAGCCGATGCCGGTGCTGACGGTCACATACACGCAGCGCGCCGAGCCCTGCCCGGCACCCCAGGACACTTCCCCCAGCGACGCCGAGCCGGCGTCATTCTCGATCGCCACCGACACGCCCGAAACCGCCCGCATTCGCTCAACCAGGCCAACCCCCTCCCACAAGGGCAGGAAGCTGTTCGGCCCCAGCACCCCGGTGTCCGGGTCCACCGGCCCGGTGCAGCCCACCCCGATGCCCGCCAGGCGTCCGCCGGGCTGCCGTTCCAGGCACTGGGCCAGCATCGCCTGGATCCGTTCCAGGCCATCGTCAAAACCTTTTTCAGGCTCGGTCGGACGCACTTCGCGCTCCAAAATCCGGCCAGATGAGTCGACCAGGCCCACCGCGATTTTCGTGCCGCCGATATCCACTGCGCCAACCAGGTCCATCACTCGCCCTCCTTTCCTCGCCGGGCCAGCCTGTCCGCGAACCGGCGGGTAATCAACTGAGGACGGGTAATGGCGCCCCCCACCACCACCGCAAACGCGCCCAGGTCCAGCGCCTGCGCCGCCTGTTCGGGTGTGTTGATGCGGCCCTCGGCGATCACCGGGACAGGCAAATCGGCTGCCAGCCGCCGGAGCAGGTCGAAGTCAGGGTCTTCCTGATGCGGGCTGTCGGCCGTGTAACCCGAAAGGGTGGTCGAGACCGCATCGGCGCCGGCCTGAAAGGCTGCCAGGCCTTCCGCGTAAGTTGCCACGTCCGCCAGGACCAGCTTTCCGGTGGTTTCTTTGACCTGCTGAATCATCTCGGCCGCCGCCAAGCCCTGCGGACGAGGGCGCAGCGTGGCATCCAGGGCCACGATATCCGCCCCGGCCTCAGCGATCGCCAGCGCGTGGCCGACGGTCGGGGTGATAAAAACCGGGTAACCGGGGATGTTCTCTTTATACAGGCCGATGAGGGGCAGGTCCACTGCTGCCCGGATGGCAGCCACGTCGGCCGGGCTGTTGGCGCGAATGCCAACTGCCCCGCCCATCCGCGCCGCGCGGGCCATCGCCGCCATGATGTCCGCGCCGTGGAGCGGCTCATCTTCCAGGGCCTGGCAGGAAACCACCAGCCCGCCCTGCAAACGGGCCAGGATTGGATGCAGTTCCATATGCTTCTCCAGAAAAGGTAGATTGGCGGCGCCGGCCGGCTGGCACGACCGCCAGACTTATGATACCATGACCGCAGCATGGACATACACCCGGTTGAGCATACCAAACTGTTTGAAAGCCTGCCGCCCGAGTGGCCAGAAGAACTGTTGCCCATTATCCAGGCCCAGGTGCGCG
>FWPV01014137.1_pt1 | contig 11795 bp, 8 predicted proteins | sample 2228371 | NCBI WGS metagenome assembly FWPV01 (sample SAMEA103939776, study PRJEB20133) | metagenome | reverse complement strand
GAGCAACGTCGGAGCGCCGACTTGGACCTTCAGGTCGCGCGGCCGGCCCTCGCGGACGATGCGGCCGTGGTCGACGATGGCGATGCGATCGGCCAGCTGGTCGGCTTCTTCGAGGTACTGGGTGGTGAGCAGCACGGTCGTGCCCTCGCGGTTCAAACGGCGTACCTCGTCCCAGAGCGCGATGCGGCTCATGGGGTCGAGCCCGGTCGTCGGCTCGTCGAGGAACAGCACCGTCGGCTGGTGGATGAGCGACAGCGCGAGGTCGAGGCGTCGCCGCATCCCGCCCGAGTACGTCCCGACCCGGCGGTCGGCGGCGGCGGTGAGCCCCACCCGCTCGAGCAGCTCCTCGGACCGGCGCCGGCCTTCGGCGCGGGGGAGCCCGTAGAGCACCGACTGCAGGTGGAGCAGCTCGCGCCCGGTCATCAGCGGATCGATGGCGGCGTCCTGCAGTGCCACGCCGATCGAGCGACGGACCTGGTCGGCCTCGCGCACCACGTCGAACCCGGCGACGCGGGCCGTGCCGTCGGTGGGGCGGAGCAACGTGGTCAGCATCCGCACGGTCGTGCTCTTGCCGGCACCGTTGGGCCCGAGGAAGCCGAACATCTCGCCCGGCAGCACCTCGAGGTCGACCCCGTCGACGGCCCTCACGATCGTGTCGCCGTGACCGAAGTGCCGGACGAGCCCCTCCGCGACGATCGGCGAGTAGGGGAAGCCCGCGGTCACGACCGCTCAGCCCCGAGCGGCGGTGATCGCCTGCCAGACGCGCTCGGGGGTGGTGGGCATGTCGATGTGGCGCACGCCGAGGTGGCTGAGCGCGTCGACCACCGCCGATTGCACGGCAGGTGTCGACCCGATGGTCCCCGATTCACCGATGCCCTTGGCGCCGAGCGGGTTCACGAACGTCGGCGTCTCGGAGTGCACCACCTCGATGCTCGGCAGTTCGGCCGCCGAGATCATGGCGTAGTCGGCGAGGTTCGAGGTGATCGGGTTCCCGTCGTCGTCGTAGCGGACCTCCTCGAGGAGGGCCTGAGCGGTGCCCTGAGCCACGCCACCGTGGATCTGGCCCTCGAGGATCAACGGGTTGAGCACCCGGCCGGCATCGTCGCAAGCGACGTGGCGCAGGTGGGTCACCTTCCCGGTCTCGGTGTCGACCTCGACAACGGCCACGTGGGCGCCGAAGGGGAACGTGGGCATGTTGGCAGTGAAGGTGGTGCTGACCTGGAGGCCGCCTTCGTCGCGGGCGGCGACGGCGATATCGGCCCACGTCTTCGCGACGGCCGGCGTGCCGGCGACGTAGAACGCCGCACGCTCGGTGTCGAGCACGACGTCGGCCTCGTCGGCTTCGAGCAGGCGGGCGGCGATGGCCTTGGCCTTGTCGACGAGCTCGATGGCCGCTTGGTGGACGGCGGCTCCGCCTTGCTGCAGCGAGCGTGAGCCCATCGTGCCGCCGCCGACGGGCACCTGGTCGGTGTCACCCCAGACGACGTCGATCTGGTCCATCGGGATGCCGGTCTGCTCGTGAGCCAGCATGCTCCACGAGGTGACGTGGCCCTGGCCGTGCGGGGAGGTGCCGGTGTACACGGTGGCCCGGCCGTCCTCGTGGACCACGATGCGAGCATCGTCGCCGAACGGCGGCACCCCGCCGGTGATCTCGACGTAGACGCTGACCCCGATGCCGAGCTGGCGGGTGTCGCCCGACGCCCGGCGGGCGGCCTGCTCGGCGCGCCTGATAATCGGCAGCAGCGAGCACCTTGTCGAGGGCCGCTTCGTAGTCACCGACGTCGTAGGTCTGGCCGATCGTGGTGGTGTGCGGCTCGTCGAACTTCGGGATGAGGTTCTTGCGGCGCACCTCGGCGGGGTCCATGCCGATCTCGGCGGCGAACAGGTCCATCGCTCGCTCGATCGCGGCGGTGGCCTCGGGCCGGCCCGCACCGCGGTAGGCCACCGTCGGGGTGGTGTTGGTGAGCACCGAGGTGGTGCGAACCTCGATCTTGGGGATGGCGTACACCCCGCTCGCCATCGGCCGGGTCATGAACGGCGCCAGGATGGTGCCCATGTCGACCCAGGCGCCGGCGTCTTGCAGCACGTGCATCTGATAGGCCTGCACGATGCCGTCCCGGGTCCCGCCGATGGTGACGTACTGCACCTGGGCCCGTCCGTGCCCCATGGCCACCATGCTCTCGCTGCGGGTCTCCCGCCAGCGCAGGGGGCGGCCGACCTCCTTGGCGAGGCGACCGAGGAGCAGCTCTTCGGGGTACGCGCCGATCTTCGCCCCGAACCCACCTCCGACGTCGGGGGTGATCACCCTCACCTGGTCGGCCTCGAGGCCGTTGGCCGTGGCGATGGCGTCGCGCGCGGCTTGGGCGTGCTGGGTGGAGAGCCACTGGTGCAGACGTCCGTCGACCCAGGCCACCGCGGCGCCGCGCACTTCCAGCGGGCAGGGTGCGACCCGCTGGTTCACGAAGCGGCCCTTCACCACCACCTCGCAGCCCTCGAACAGCGCGTCGCCGGTGTTGTCGGGCATGCCGAGCGCCGTCGTGTCGAACACGGCGTTGGAGCCAGCGGTCTCATAAATCAGCACGTCCGACGCGAGCGCCTGCTCGATGTCGGTGTGGGCCGGCAGGACGTCGTAGTCGATGATGACCGCTTCGGCGATGTCTTCGCCTTGGTCCGGGCGCTCGTGTACCACGGCCACCACGGGTTCGCCGACGTAGCGGACCTTGTCGCTCGCCAGCAGGGTCCGGGCCACCATGGGGTTGAACGTGGCCGGCGTCGGCTGCAAGCCGAGGTCGGCCGCGGTGAAGATGCCGAGCACGCCGGGGAGCGAGGCCGCCTCGGAGGTGTCGATCGACGTGATCGTGCCGTGGGCCACGGTCGAGCGCACGTACGTCACGTACGCCGCCCCGGTGAGGAGGGGCTCGTCGAGCAGGTCGTCGACGTACGCCCCGCCGACGGTCAAGAACTTCGGGTCCTCCTTGCGGAGCACGCGGTTGCCGAGGATGCTGCCACCAGTCACGTCGATTCCGTCCCCTTCAAGGTGTCAGTAGACGCCGGCGACACTAGCCAGCATCGGCTGGTGCTGGCTCCACCGGGGGCAGGGCCCGCACGGCGATGATCTGCTCGACCAGGCTGTACGGCCATCCGGGTGGCAGGTCGGTGGAGCTCGCCGGCACGTCGACCACGGCGATGCGGCGTTCGCCGAGCTCGGCGCGCGCTGCGTCCTCGATGCCTTCAGGCGTCTGCAGGCGGGCGATGTCGGCTTCCAGCTGGGCGGTCGCCACCTGCAGTGCCTCGAGCTCCCTGCGTCGCTCGGCGAGGTCGGCGCGCTGGTTCATCCAGGCCTTCATGGGCAGCACGAACAACGCCGCGGCGAGCGCGCCGACGATCAGCACGGCGATCAGGCCGAGGATCAAGCGGGAGCGGTCGCGCTGAACCAGGCGGGACTCCACCGGCACGGGCCGTGTGAGGTCGCTCCGGCGGGTGCGCCGGCCAGCCGAGGTCGCCTGCCCCTGCTTCGAGCGCACGCGCGGGATGCTGGTGGTCTTGTTCCCGCTGCTCACCTGGGCATTGTCGCGTCTTGACAGCGCTGAGTGGTGGCACCTGCTCCGAGGGTCACGAGCGGCGCGGCGCGAGCGCTCGCCGACCCCGGAAGGCCGCGGCCTCCTCGAGGTGGTCCTCGATGCGGAGCAGCTGGTTGAACTTGGCGACCCGGTCGCTGCGGGCCGGCGCTCCGGTCTTGATCTGGCCACAGTTCGTGGCGACGGCGAGGTCGGCGATCGTGGCGTCCTCGGTCTCGCCGCTGCGGTGGCTCATCACGCAGGTGTAGCCGTGGCTGGTGGCGAGCTCGACCGTTTCGAGCGTCTCGGTCAGCGTGCCGATCTGGTTCACCTTGACGAGGATGCTGTTCGCGACGTTGCGGTCGATCCCCTGCTGCAGTCGGGTGGCGTTGGTCACGAAGATGTCGTCGCCCACGAGCTGGACCCGGTGGCCGACGGCGATGGTGAGGGCCTCCCACCCCGCCCAGTCGTCTTCGGCCATGCCGTCCTCGAGCGAGACGATCGGGTACGCATCGAGCAGCCGGGTCCAGTACGCGACGAGCTCGGCCGAGGACAGCACCTTGTTCTCGCCTTCGAGGTGGTACGCCCCGTCTCGGTAGAGCTCGCTGACCGCGGGGTCGAGGGCGATCGCGATGTCATCGCCGGGCGTGAAGCCGGCGGCCTCGATGGCCTCGACCAGGATCCGCACGGCGTCTTCGTTGCTCGCGAGGTTCGGGGCGAAGCCGCCCTCGTCGCCCACGGCGGTGGCCAGACCGCGATCATGCAGGAGTCGCCGCAGTGCGTGGTACGTCTGCGCACCCCACCGCAGGGCCTCTCGGAAGCTCGGCGCGCCGACCGGCATGATCATGAACTCCTGCAGGTCGATGTTGTTGTCGGCGTGCACGCCGCCGTTGATCACGTTCATCATCGGTACGGGCAGCACGTGTGCGTTGGCGCCCCCGACGTAGCGGTATAGCGGCAGGTCGAGCTCGTCGGCGGCGGCTTTGGCGACGGCGAGACTGGTGCCGAGGATGGCGTTGGCCCCCAGCCGCGACTTGTTGTCGGTGCCGTCGAGGTCGATGAGCACGGTGTCGATGAGTCGCTGCTCGGTGGCGTCGAAGCCCTCGATGGCGTCGGCGATCTCGCCGTTGACGAAGCCCACGGCGGTGAGCACGCCCTTGCCGCCATAGCGCTCACCACCGTCGCGCAGCTCGACGGCCTCGTGTTCGCCGGTGCTCGCGCCTGACGGCACGATCGCCCGACCGCGCGCGCCGCTCGCCAGCCCGACTTCGACCTCGACGGTGGGGTTGCCCCGGGAATCGAGGACCTCCCGCCCGACCACGTGCACGATCTCGCTCATGATCCCGACCCTAGTGAGCGGGTTCGGTGCTGCCCAGCGGGCGCGGGTCGTCAGCCGGCCGTGCGACGAGCCTCGGCGGCTTCGACCTCGGTCCGGAACGCCGTGGCCACCTCGCGCAGGCGCACCTCGGGGTCGAGGCCCCGGCGGCGGCACTCGACGACGAGTGACCACAGGGCGGTGCCGACGTCGTCGAGCTCGGACCATCGAGGGTCGGGCTCGGGCAGCCGATGGCCGGCCTTGCCGGCCCTGCGCAACAGTGCTGCGGCATAGGCGAGCGACGGCAGCGCCGACGGCACACCGTCGAACACGCGGTGCTCCGTCCCGCGTTCGGCTTTCTCGGCCCGCTTGATCTCGTCCCAGGCGACCGAGAGCGAGTCGTGGTCGGTGGCGTGCTCGCCGTCGCAGAACACGTGCGGGTGTCGGCGCACGAGCTTGTCGTGGATGCCGCGAGCGACGTCGGCCATCGTGAAGCGACCTTCCTGTTCGGCGATCGTGGCGTGGAACTCGATCTGGTAGAGCAGGTCGCCCAACTCTTCCACCAGCTGCTCGTCGGTGGTGGGGTCGTCGGGGTCGAGCCCGGCGATCGAGTCGATCACCTCGTAGGACTCTTCGAGCAAGTACGGCACGAGCGAGTGGTGGGTCTGCTCGCGGTCCCACGGACAGCGTTCGCGCAGGGTTCGCGCCAGCTCGTGGAAGCGGATCAGCTCCTGACCGACCGGTGCGGCGAGGTGAGGCACGTACACCGAGGTCAGGTGGTCGGGCGTGACCGTGCGGTCGAGCTCGGCCCAGGTGGTGCGCACGATCGCTTCGTCCGGCGTGCCCAGGCGTTGGAGGATCACGACCTCGTCGTCGCCACTCGTGTCCTCGACGGCGAGCTTCATCTCCGACAGCACCCAAGGGGCATGGCAGTGGGCCACGAGCAGCGGGCCGGGGTCACCGGCGGCGGCGACGGCGAACGTGTGGCCGTCGACGAGCCGCACGCCCGTTTCGACCGGGTCGATGCGAAGGCGGACCCACACCAGGTCGAGGAACGACATCGCCGGGAGCACCTCGACCTCGATGGCGCCGTGGTCGATGAGCTGCGCGACGGTGCGCTCCAGGACCAGGGGCGAACCAGGTACCGCGTAGAGCACCTCACCGTGGTGTTCGGCCGCTCTCACCAGCTCGGCGGTGATGCGGCGGTAGACCTCGTCGAACGTCGCCGAGGTCTCGTAGACGTCGTCGAACGAGACGGCATCGGGGACGAGATGGGCCGAGGGGTGCCGGCGCGTGCGCAGGTAGCGGTGCGGGGTGTCGGCGATCCGTTGCGACGTCTCAACCGTGAGGTGGTCGGGTCCGCCCGGTCCGAGTCCGACCACCACGACCCGGGGCCGGGGCATCAGCGCAGGCCCACCACGGCGCCGTTGGTGGCGTCCCAGCGCCCGAAGCGGGGCGACACCCACGGCTCGGCCTCGCGGACGAGCGCGGTCTGGGTCTCGAGCGCCGCTGAGCTCCCGACGATCCTGCGCACCGCGTCGGCCACTTCGTCGTAGGGCCGCACCTGGAGCAGCACCACGCCCGACTCGAGCGCGAGCGGCCCGACCGTGGCGCCGGGCGTGGCGCTGGCCAGCGGATCGACGAGCGCGGGGTTGGCGCTGGACTGGAAGGATTCCCAGGACAGGCAGGGCAGACCCGAGTTCGGGTCGGTGAGCGCGCCGCCGTCGGCCGCCGACGGGTCGAACGAGACGTCGGCCGCCACGTCGGAAAAGCTCTCGCCGGCCTCGAGGCGGCCGAGCGCGTCGGCGGCCTCCGCGTCGGTCTCGACGATCAGGGCCCGTACGCACGCCACCCCGATCGCGGCCGGTCCGTCTGCGTAGCGCGCCGCCAGCTCGGCCTCGGGTGTCCCGGTCTCGCGGTCGAACACCGTCTCGACGAAGAAGTCGCGCACGGCCGCAGAGGCGTCGGCCCAGCTGGGATCGACCGACAGCTGCTGCTCGGTCTGGGCGCGGTCGTCGTCGGTGATCTCGATGCCCCGGCTCGCGAGGTCGTCGCGCAGCACCTCGGTGGTGATCCAGCTGGTGAGCAGGCTGCGAGCACTGGAACCGTTGTAGGCGCCTGACGGCGCCACGACCCCTGGTGCGACGTCGCCGAGCCCGCTCAGCACGGCCTCGAAGTCGGAGCGGGACAACGATGCATCGCCCACGCGGGCGGCATCGCTCGTGACCGTGCTGCACGACGACACAGCGAGCGCGCCGGCGAGGGCGACGGCGCCGACGACGAGCGGCCGGGGGGTGGTGCGGCGGAGGCGGGTCACGAGTGTCGAACCTACTGTGCCGAGGTGGGAGGGATCAGTTCGCGCAAGAAGCCCACCAGGAACGTCGCCGGGTCGGCGCCACGACCGACGGGCACCACGAGCTGGCGTTGGTCCTCTTTGTAGATGGCCTCGCGGGCCAAGCGCTTCAGCCGCATGGTCTCGCTGAGCTTGAGCGCGATGGGCGCCAGGCGAGCCTGGTTCGAGGCGATGGACAAGTCGCGAAGGCCGAGACGATGACACTCGGCCCGCAGCCGCCCCACGGCCAAGAGCGCCTCGGCCGGCGGGGGTACGGGGCCGAAGCGATCCTCCCACTCGGCGCGGATGTCGTCGACCTCGGCGTCGGTCGTGACGGCCGCCAGGCGTCGGTACGCCTCGAGGCGCAGCTCCTCCTTCGCGACGTAGTCGGCCGGGAGGTACGCATCCGTCGGCACGTCGAGCTTGATCTCGGCTGGCTCGCGGACCGGTTCCCCCTTCATCTCCGCGACGGCCTCGGTGACCATCTGGCAGTAGAGGTCGTAACCGACGGCGGCGATGTGGCCGCTTTGCGCCTCCCCGAGCAGGTTGCCGGCGCCGCGGATCTCGAGGTCGCGCATGGCGATGCGGAACCCGCTGCCGAGCTCGGTGGACTCGCCGATGGTGCGCAGACGCTCGTAGGCCTCTTCGGTCAAGGTTCGGTCCCGGGGATGGAACAAATAGGCGTAGGCCCGCTGTCCGCTGCGCCCCACCCGCCCTCGCAGCTGGTGCATCTGGCCCAGGCCGAGCAGGTCGGCTCGCTCGACCACCAGGGTGTTCACGGTCGGCATGTCGATCCCGCTCTCGATGATGGTGGTGCACACGAGCACGTCGAAGCGACCCTCCCAGAAGTCGACCACCACCTGCTCGAGACTGCCCTCGTCCATCTGACCATGAGCGATCGCAACCCGGGCTTCGGGCACGAGGTCGCGCAGCCGGGCGGCACACTGCTCGATGGTCTGCACCCGGTTGTGCACCCAGAACACCTGCCCCTCCCGCAACAGCTCGCGCCGGATCGCCTCGACGGCGACGCGCTCGTCGTACTCGCCGACGTAGGTGAGGATCGGCTGACGGTCGGCCGGTGGGGTCTGGAGCAACGAGAGGTCCCGGATGCCCACGAGGCTCATCTCGAGGGTGCGGGGGATCGGCGTGGCCGACAGGGTCAGCACGTCGACGTTCGTCTTCAGCTTCTTCATCGCCTCTTTGTGCTGCACGCCGAAGCGCTGCTCCTCGTCGACGACGAGGAGCCCGAGGTCCTTGAAGCGCACACCCTCGGACAGCAGTCGATGGGTGCCGATCACGCAGTCGACCTCGCCGGACGCCAGTCCGTCTATGACGGCCTTGGCCTGGGCCCCGGTGAGGAATCGTGAGAGCACCTCGACGCGGATCGGATAGCCGGCGAAGCGGTCGGCGAAGGTGTTGCCGTGCTGCGCGGCGAGCAGCGTCGTCGGCACCAGCACGGCCACCTGCTTGCCGTCCTGGATCGCCTTGAACGCAGCGCGCACGGCCACCTCGGTCTTGCCGAAGCCCACATCACCGCAGACGAGACGGTCCATCGGGTATGGGCGCTCCATGTCGGCCTTCACGTCGTCGATGGCCCGGCGCTGGTCGGGAGTCTCGACGTACGGGAACGCGGCTTCCATCTCGTGCTGCCACGGGGTGTCGGCACCGAAGGCGTGGCCCGGTGCGTGGACCCGCTTCTGGTAGAGGACCACGAGCTCCTGCGCGATCTCCCGCACGGCGCTGCGCACCCGGCTCTTGGCCTTGGCGAAGTCGGCGCCGCCCAGTCGGTGCAGGGTCGGGGCCTCACCGCCCACGTACTGGCGCACCGCATCGATCTGGTCCGAGGGCACGTAGAGCTTGTCGCCGCCCTTGTAGGCGAGCAACAGGTAGTCACGCTCGACCCCGCCGATGGTGCGCTTGACCATGCCCTCGTAGCGCCCGACCCCGTGGTGGTGGTGCACGACGTAGCTGCCGGGCTTCAGGTCCTCGAAGAACCCGATCCCTTCGCGCGGGCGCGGCCGTGGGCGGCGGTGGGCTCGGCGGCGCCCCGTGAGGTCGGCCTCGGCGACGATCGCCAGGCGAGCCTCGGGGATCACACAGCCACGGTGGAGGGGCGCGACGACCACCGATCCGCCCGGACGCGTGAGGTCGGGGGTCGAGTCGGTCGGGGCGAGCACGGGCAGGTCGAGGCCGCGGTCCCGCAGCAAGTCGGCGAGTCGCGTCGCGCTGCCCTCACCGTCGGCTGCGACCGCAACCCGGTAGCCCTCGGCGAGCAGGGTGCGCAGCCGGTCGGTCAGACCCTCGGCCTCGCCGACGACCGGCCCCCAGCCGGTCGACTCCAGCACCGCCGTGTCCGGGCTGTCGGCCACGGGCACGATGCTCCAGGTGGCCCCGGAGGCGCTGAGCAGGCGGTCGGCCTCGGCGTGGAGACGGGGGAACTCCTTGTCCGGGTCGCGGGCCCAGGTGGAGGCGAGCGCCCGAGCCAGGTCGTCTTCCTCAGCGAGCAAGTCGTGGGCCCGGTCGCGCATGCGCCGGGGCTCCACCAGCAGCACCTTGGCCGACGCCGGCAGCACGTCGGTGAGCAGCTGCTCGTCGGGGGCGAGCCAGGGCAGCCAGCTCTCCATGCCGTCGAAGAGCGCCCCCTCGGCCAGCCGCTCCCAGTGCTCGCGCCCCCACGGCTCGGTGGCCACGAGCGACGCTGCTCGCTCCCGCAAGGCGTCGGTGGGGATGAGCTCGCGTGCCGGGAACACGATCGCTTCGTCGAGGTCCTGGTCGGAGCGCTGGTCGTTGACGCTGAACGTGGTGAGCCGATCGACCTCGTCGCCCCAGAGGTCGATGCGCACCGGGGCGTCGGCCGTCGAGGGGAACACGTCGATGATGGCACCGCGCCGCGCCAGTTCGCCGCGGTGCTCGACGAGCTCCTCCCGGCGGTAGCCGGCCGCGACGAGGCGCCGGAGCAGGTCGTCGGCGTCGAGGACGTCACCGGGGCGAACCACCACCGGTTCGACGTCGACGCTGCCCGGTCCGAGCCGCTGCAGCAGGGCGCGGACCCCGGCGACCACCACCATCGGGGTGCGCGCGGGTTGTCGCAGCCGCCAGAGCACTTCCAGGCGGCGGCCCATGGTCTCGACGCTCGGGCTCACCCGCTCGAAGGGCAGCGTCTCCCAGGCCGGGAACAGCGCGACCTCACCGCGGGGCAGCAGTTGGCCGAGGTCGTCGGCCAGCTGACCGGCGAGGGTCCCCGTGGGACACGCGACGACCAGCGGGCGCCGGCCCGACAGCTGCGCGAGCGCGGCGATGGCGGTGGCGCGAGCTGGCTCGCCGACGGCGACGACGGCGTCAGGAGCGCCGATCAACCTGGTCAGCACGGGGTCGTCGCGCAGCAGCGGGGGGAGCGAGGCGAGCGCGGACATGGCCCGATCGAGGGTACCGGCGAGGGCGGCGGGCTCAGCGGGCGTGGTAGCGCTGCATCGCCGCGTCGGGTCCCTCGGCCAGGATCAGCTCGACCGCGTCGGCGGCCTCCTGCACCGCCACGTCGAGCAGGGCGCGCTCGGCCTTGGGTACCTTGGACAGCACGTGCCGGGCGCCGTGCTCTTTGCTCGGTGGCTTGCCGACCCCGATGCGGACCCGGAGGAAGTCCTGGGTGCCCAGGTGGGCGGTGATGCTGCGCAAGCCGTTGTGGCCGGCGAGCCCGCCGCCGACTTTCACCCGCAGGGTGCCCGGCGGCAGGTCGAGCTCGTCGTGGACGACCACGATCTGTGCGGGATCCGTGAAGCCGTAGCGGCGCACGAGCTTGCGGACCGCCTGGCCCGACTCGTTCATGTACGTGAGCGGGAACGCGAGCACCACGCGGCGCCCGGCGAGGCGGGTCTCGGCCACCAGGGCCAGGTCGCGGCCGCCCTTCAGCGTCTCACCGCAGCGTCGGGCGAGCTCACGCACGACCTCCTCGCCGACGTTGTGGCGCGAGCGCTGGTACTCCTTGCCGGGGTTGCCGAGTCCGACCACCAGCGCGTCGAACGGGGTGCCTCGGCGCTCGGTGTCGGCCCGACGGCCGCGCAGCAGCGCCACGGCCGCTGATCACTCGGCGGAGTCGCCCTCGGCGGGCTCGGCGCTCTCAGCTGCGTCGCCGGTCGCCTCCTCGGCACCTTCGGCGGCCTCGACGCCCTCGGCCGGCTCAGCGGCACCCTCGGCCGCAGCGGCGGCGGGGTAGATCACCGTGACCACGGGCAGGTCCGGATCGCCGAGCGCCGTGACGCCGGCCGGGAGCTGCAGGTCGCCCAAGCGGATCACCTCGTGCGGCTGCATGTCGGTGATGTCGATCGTGATCTCGTTGGGCATGTTGGCCGGCGTGGTGGACACCTCGATCGTGTCGACAGCAGCGTCGACGAGGCCGCCGGCCTCCGCCACCGCGGCCGCCTCGCCCACGAGCTGCACCGGCACGTGCACCGTGAGCTCTTCTTTCATGTCGATCGCCAGGAAGTCGACGTGGGCGACCGTGCGGCGGATCGGGTGGCGCTGGAGCTCTTTCACCACCGCCGGGTAGGAGGTTCCGTCGACCTCGAGGGACAAGATGGCGTTGGCGCCCGCCGGT